>Ga0068855_100006749_pt1 | contig 13920 bp, 10 predicted proteins | sample KBSCornC52_FD_66592 | JGI IMG/M metagenome (GOLD analysis project Ga0068855, IMG submission 66592) | Corn rhizosphere microbial communities from Kellogg Biological Station, Michigan, USA - KBS Corn C5-2 | ecosystem: Host-associated > Plants > Roots > Rhizosphere > Soil ... | reverse complement strand
AACTTCGCATTGCCCGTGGCTGAGCCGCCGCCGTTCAAGCTGATCACACCGCTCTGCACGTCCACGGTGCCGCCGGCGTTCTGGAAGGTGGATTGAATCGTCGTGATGCCGGTGGCAACTGTTTTCACCAAGGTGCCGGTGTTGTTGATCACGCCGACGACCCCGTTGTTATTAATGCCCTGGTTGTTTTGAATGCTGAGGGTACCGCTATTCGCCAGAGTGCCGGTGTTGTAAACGGTGCCACTGCCCGTCCAAGTGCCTGTTCCACTGTTGCCCAGAGTATAATTTTGAAGGATGAATCCCTGACCGCTCGCGGACAAGTCGATGGAGAGCGGCCCGGTCGTCGATCCCGTGGCCGTGCCGTCGCCGAAACTGCCGCCCGCAAAGTTCAATGCTCCCGTGGCGGCAAGGGCATTATTCCCGGTGATCGTGCCGCCGTTCAACGTGAAATCCGTGACGACGAAATTTCCGTTCACCGTCACCGCACCGCCGTTGACGGTGGCGTCGTAAAAGATCCCACCGCCGTCGTTGGGAAATGCGGGGCCGGTGCTCCAGTGGGTCCCGTTGTTCCAGTTGCCGCTGGAACTATCCCAGAGGGCGGGCGTCAGCGCTAGAGCGTGTTGGGGAGTGATGATGGAGGTCGCCAGAATGCCAGCAAACACCGCAGAACCGATAGCAAGACGGCGACGACGGGGGGGGACGAATCGCTGTAGTCATTTGTCGACATCAACAGGCTTATTTTCGTCGACTCAAGCAAAATGATACGCAAAACCACGATAATGATTTTCCCTTCCCTGTTGTTGAGCCAAGGCTTTTTAAGAAGCGGTGCGCTGACCAAAGTCGTCAGCATAGCGCAGCTCGATTTCGCAGTTTCCCAATCCTCTTGTGTCGAGATACTTTTGTCTGGCGAGGTTTGCCGTATCGCCTGAAAAATCATTCATTTTTCACCAAACCGTCCTTGCGGCCAAACATGAGACGCGCTAATTGTCCGCTCATATTTATGGGAACATTAACGAAAAGGGAACTCGTCGTTAAAATCAGCAACGAGACAGGCTTGGTTCAGCACCAGGTCTTCGATGTTGTCCAACGGACACTAGATCATATCACCGACGCGCTCGCCCAAGGCGACACAGTCGAACTGCGCAACTTCGGCATCCTCGAAGTGAAACTGACCAAGCCGCGCGTCGGCCGCAATCCGAACCAACCGGGAAGCAGCTTCGTCATTCCGGCGCGCGCCACGGTGAAGTTCAAGTCCGGCAAGATCATGCGCCAGAAAGTGGCGAAGCTCTCGGCGGTCTTGAAGCGCGAGACCCCGGCGAAGTAGCCTGGCTTTGGGCAGCGGGGATTACGCCGCTGGAGGTTCGCTGACGTCAGTCACTTTTCACTCTCCGGCGAGAGAACTTTTCTTCGTCGTCTGATTTTTGGAGTGTGACTGCGCGCGGCGATGTTACGAACCGGAGGCTCTTGGGGAAGGGAATCCGATGTTTTTCCAAGCTGCCGCCAGCCGATGATTCCCAGGAGGAATCAGTGCGACTTGGAAATCTGGTAGATCACGCTGACGGCGCAGAAAACGCCGAGGCTGAAACCGAACAGGCAGAACAGGTATGGCATGGTATAGGATGGTGGTGGTTTTTTTCAAGCCGCACGGGCGTGCGCTCTGATTGCCCCGAAACAAACCCCGTTATAGAGATCCCCGCTCCCCATCGTTTGGCGAAGGTTTGACCGGGATTGCGCGAAAATTTCTCACGAAAGTGCGTTGTGCCGGTTGCAATCCGGCGCTCGCGGGGCGAGCATTCACGCCCTTTGTCGATGAAGAAACCGAAGCTGACCGTCGTTCCTGATCTTGGTGTGATTGAAATCCGTGGTGCACGGCAGAACAACCTGAAAGGATTCGATCTTGACGTGCCGCTGGGCAAGCTGAACGTCGTCTCCGGCCCGAGCGGCAGCGGCAAGTCATCGCTCGCCTTCGATACCATCTATGCGGAAGGCCAGCGGCGCTATGTGGAGACCTTTTCGCCCTACACGCGGCAGTTCCTCGATCGCATGGACAAGCCGCAGGTCGACGAGATTCGCGGCATCCCGCCGGCCATTGCCATCGAGCAGTCGAACCCGGTGAAAACCACGCGGTCCACCGTGGGGACGATGACGGAGATCAACGATTACCTGAAGCTCCTCTTCCCACGCCTGGCGCAGGCGTTTTGTCCGAGTTGCTCGCGGGAGATCCGGCCCGAGACACCGAAATCGATCGTCGGCGAGATCTTCAAGGCGCTGGCGGAGGACACCGTAATCGTGACTTTTGGCGTGCCGGTACCGCCAGGGACGAAGCCGGCGGACTTTTTCGATTTCCTCAAGCAGCAGGGCTACCTACGCGTCTTGCTCAATGAGCAGACGGTGCGGGTCGATGAGCCGGGGAAGATCACGCGGCTGCCCGCGGTCGTGCCGGTCATCCAGGATCGTGTGACGGTGAATGCCGAGGGGCGCTCGCGGCTCACCGAAGCGATCGAAATTGCGCTTCGCTATGGCAAGGGAAAGGTCGCGGTTTATGGCACGGCGAAGAAGACGCACCTGCCATTCTCCACGAGCTGGCATTGCGCTCATTGTGACGTGGATATCACGCCGCCCTCGCCGGGCTTGTTCAGCTTCAATCATCCGCACGGTGCGTGTCCAACCTGCCGCGGGTTCGGGCGCACCATCGCCATCGATCTCCCGCGGGCGATTCCCGACCGGAATATCAGCATCGCCGGCGGCGTGGTGAAGCCGTTCCAGACCGAGAATGGCAAGGAGTGCCAGCGCGACCTGTTGCGTTGCGCGCGGGCCAAGGACATCGACACGCTCTGTCCCTTTGCCGAACTGTCGAAGGCTGAACAGGATTGGGTGCTGTACGGCGAGCGTTCCGGCGGCGGGACCGTGGAGGAATTGTACGACAACGGGCAGTGGTATGGGGTGAAGGGCTTCTTCACCTGGCTCGAGACGAAGAGCTACAAGATGCACGTCCGTGTGCTGCTTAGCCGCTACCGCAGCTATACGCTCTGCCCGGACTGCCACGGCGGCCGCTATCAGCCTGCCACGCTGAATTTCCGCCTCGGCGGCAAGACGCTGCCGGAGTTGATGCAGGCTTCGATCAGTGACCTGAGCGCGCACATCCAGGAGCAGAAAAAGCGGACGGACAACAATGCTTCGACGCTGATGCTGATCGGTGAAGTCGCCTCGCGCCTCGGCTTTCTCATCGAAGTCGGCCTCGCCTATCTTTCGCTCGATCGCCCCACGCGCACGCTGAGCGGAGGCGAGGTCGAGCGCGTGAATCTCACGACGTGCCTTGGCGCGTCGCTGGTCAATACGCTCTTCGTGCTCGATGAGCCGAGCATCGGCCTGCACTCGCGCGACACCAGCCGGCTCATTCGGGTGATGCAGCAGCTTCGCGACAAGGGGAACACGCTGCTCGTGGTGGAGCATGATGAGGCCGTGATTCGTGCGGCGGATAATCTCATCGAACTCGGTCCCGGCCGAGGCGCCGCCGGTGGCGAGCTCGTCTTCAATGGCTCCCTCGGCGCGCTGGAGAAGCGCGGCAAGGGCTCGCTCACAGCGGACTACTTGATCGGCCGCAAATCGATCCCGGTGCCGAAGCAACGGCGCAAGGCTCGCCATTTCATCTCGGTCAAAGGCGCGAGTCAGCACAACCTGCGCAATGTCGATGTCGATTTCCCGCTGGGGGTCTTCACCTGCGTGACGGGTGTCTCCGGTTCGGGCAAGAGCACGCTGGTGCACGATGTTCTCTACGCGAACTTGCAGGCGGCGAATGGCAAGATCAACGAGGAAGCGCCCGGTGCGCTGAAGAAGCTGCTCGGCGCGCACAAGGTGGAGGAAGTGGTGATGGTCGATCAGTCGCCGCTGTCCCGCACCCCGCGTTCCAGCCCCGCGCTTTATCTCGGTGTGTTTGACGGTGTCCGCGATCTCTTCGCCTCCACGCCGGAATCCGTGGCGCAAGGACTCACCGCCGGGGCCTTCTCGTTCAACTCCGGAGCCGGTCGCTGCGAACGCTGCGGCGGCATGGGCTACGAAAAGATCGAGATGCAATTCCTGAGCGACGTTTTCATTCGCTGCGCGGAATGCGACGGCAAGCGTTACCAGCCGCACATTCTCGACATCCACGTATGCGGAAAAAGCATCCACGATGTGCTCTCTCTGACCGTGACCGAGGCGATCAAGTTCTTCCGCGATCTCGGTGAAGACCGTGTGGTCGCGCCGCTGGCGACGCTGGAGGAAGTGGGTCTCGGATATCTCACGCTCGGGCAACCGTTGAACGTGCTCAGTGGTGGTGAATCGCAGCGGCTCAAGCTGGTCGAGCGGCTGGTGAATCAGCGCGAAGAAAAGGCCTTGCTCATATTCGACGAACCGACCACCGGTCTGCATTTCGACGACGTGGCGCTGCTCGTCCGGGTCTTCGATCGCCTGGTGGAGCGGGGAAATTCGTTGCTCGTCATCGAGCACAACCTTGAAGTCATCAAGTGCGCCGACTGGGTCATCGATCTCGGGCCGGAAGCCGGTGACGGCGGCGGTATCGTCGTCGCAACCGGCACACCCGAAGAGGTCGCCCAAGTCGAGGAATCGCATACCGGACGCTTCCTGCGCGAGGCTTTGGAATCCGGCATTTCGCGGAATGGCAAACATGGCCTCGGTGGAGAAGAAGCGAGCGCGCGGGTGGCGGAAGAGCCGGCGCCGGGTTATGCCGTGCGCACTTCACCGGCCATCGCGGTGCATGGCGCGCGGGAGCACAACCTGAAGGATATCTCGCTGGAAATTCCGCGGGACAAAATGGTCGTGATCACCGGCTTGAGCGGCTCCGGAAAGTCGACTCTCGCCTTTGACATTCTCTTCGCCGAAGGGCAGCGCCGTTTCCTCGATTCCATGTCGCCGTACGCCCGGCAATTCGTCCAGCAGCTCGAGAAGCCCGATGTGGACTTGATCTCCGGCCTGCCGCCGAGCGTGGCCATCGAGCAGCGCATCACCCGTGGCGGGGGCAAATCGACCGTGGCGACGGTCACCGAGGTTTATCATTTCCTGCGGCTCATGTTTGCCAAACTCGGCACGCAATACTGCCCGCAGTGCAACGTCGCCGTGGAAAAGCAGACGACCGCAGCGGTGGCCAAGCATGCGGAGTCATTGGCCCGTGGCAATCGCATGCGCGTCCTCGCCCCACTGGTCAAGGCGCGGAAAGGCTTTCACACCGATGTCGCGAAGTGGGCGGAGAAACAAGGCTTCAGCGAGCTGTTGGTCGACGGGAAATTCATGGCGGTCGAAGGCTTTGAAAAGCTCGACCGTTTCCGTGAGCACACCATCGACGTGCTCGTCGGCGAGCCGGATTCCCCGGAAGAAATGCGCGACTTGGTGAACCGGGCGCTGAAGATCGGCAAGGGGACGGCCAAACTGCTGGACGCCCGCAAGCGGGTCACGGTGCTGAGCACGGAGATGAGCTGCCCGAGTTGCGGCCAGTCTTTCGAAGAGCTCGACCCGCGGCTGTTTTCCTTTAACTCGCCGCACGGCTGGTGCGAGGAGTGCCACGGATTCGGCGAGGTGTGGAAGGCCTACATCGATCCGAAGCTGGAGTCCGCCATCGAGATCGAAATGGCGCAGGAGCGTCAGCACGAATGGCTGGAAGAAGGCGAAGCGACACCGTGCCCAAGTTGCCAGGGCGCGCGGCTCAACGAAATCGCCCGGAACGTACGTTTGCAGTCGCGCACGATCGATGAATTCACCGGCATGTCCGTGAGCGGCGCGCTCGAATTGCTCAGCAAGCTGAAGTTCGACAACGCGAAAAAGCCGATCGCGCAGGACATCGTGCCCGAGATCGAGCAGCGCTTGAATTTCATGGGTCAGGTCGGCCTCGATTACCTCGCGCTCAGCCGCTCGGCAAAGACCTTGAGCGGTGGCGAAAGCCAGCGCATCCGCCTTGCGGCGCAACTCGGCTCGAACCTCCGCGGCGTGCTTTACGTGCTCGATGAACCGACCATCGGTCTGCACGCCCGCGACAACGAGAAACTCCTCGACACGCTCGAGGCGCTGAAGCGAAAGGGCAATTCGCTGATCGTCGTGGAGCACGACGAGGACACCATGAAGCGCGCCGATTGCATCATCGACCTCGGCCCCGGTGCCGGTTCGCGCGGCGGCACGGTGGTGGCGCAGGGCACGATTGCGCAGATCCAGCAGGTCAAGGGATCGGCGACCGGCAAATACTTGCGCGAGCCGCTCAAACATCCCACGCGCGGCGAGCGCCGCAGTCTCAAAGAGGTGAAGCGCTGGCTCGAAGTGAAGGGCGCGACGTTGCACAACCTCAAGGATGTCGACGTGAAATTCCCGATCGGGCGTTTGAGCGTCGTCACCGGTATTTCCGGCTCGGGCAAGAGCACGCTCATGCGCGGTGTCTTGAAGCCGGCCGTAACTGCGAATCTCAAGCGCACGCGCAAGATGGAAGTGCCCGGCTGCCGCAGCATCAGCGGTGTCGAGCATCTGGAGACCGCTTACGAGGTCGATCAATCGCCCATCGGCAAGACTTCGCGCTCCACGCCGGCGACCTACATCAAGGTCTTCGACGAAATCCGCGCGCTCTACGCGCAGATGCCGCTGTCCCGGATGCGTGGCTACACCGCGAGCCGGTTCTCGTTTAACGCCGAAGGCGGCCGTTGCGAGACGTGTCAGGGGCAGGGGGTGATCAAGGTGGAGATGAATTTCCTGCCGACGAGTTACGTGCCCTGCACCGATTGCCACGGCAAGCGTTACAATTCCGCCACGCTCGAAGTGCTCTACAACGATCGCAGCATCGGCGATGTGATGGAGATGACGCTCGAGCAGGCCGCGGAATTCTTCGCCGCGCAGCCGAAAATCCATCGCCCGCTGACGCTCCTCTGCGACACCGGCCTCGGCTATCTCAAGCTTGGCCAGCCCAGCCCGACCTTGAGCGGGGGCGAAGCGCAACGCCTCAAGCTGGTCAGCGAATTGACCCGCGGTCTCGGGCGCGCCCAGACCGCCCGCCTCCGGCAAAACCGCGAGACCAAATCCACGCTCTACCTGCTGGAAGAACCCACGATCGGCCTGCACATGGCGGACGTGGCGGAACTCCTCAAGGTGCTCCACCGGCTCGTCGACGACGGCAATACGGTCATCGTCATCGAACACAATCTCAGCCTCATCGCCGATGCCGATTACATCGTCGATATCGGTCCCGAAGCCGGAGCCAAAGGTGGGGAAGTGGTTGCCGCCGGAACGCCGGAAGAAGTGGCCCGGAACAAGCGCAGCCGGACCGCGCCCTTCCTAAGTGAAGTCCTTCGGTAACGGGAAGTTGTAACAATCGTGGTTTTACGGCGGCCAAAAGAGGCCGTTGGCACGCAACCTGTTTCTGTTTGGATGCGAAACGGCATGCAAACTCCTTCCGCTCCGAATTTAACTCCCGGCAACCGCCCTCCGATCAACAGCGCGCCTGCGTCTGGCGTCCAGTCTCAAGTGCGCCCTAACATCGCCAATATCGGCGGTGCCGCCCGCCCTGCGGTTCCGGTCCAAGCTTTCTCGCTCGACGATATCATCACCCGGATGGTCAACGCCGGCGATGGCGTGTCCGATCTGCTCTTCGTGGTGGGCCGTCCGCCGCAGGTAGAAATCTTCGGCAAGCTGAACGGCGTCGAGATCGAAGGCCTCATGCCGACGCTCCGCCCGGAGCACGTCGAGGCGATTGCCCTGCGAATCATTAATGAGAACGAGCGGCTCACGTCCGACCTGAAGAACCACGGTTCGTGCGATACCAGCTACGCGGTGCCGGAACTGGCCCGCTTCCGCGTGAATATTTTCCGGCAGAATGGCTATCACGCCATCGTCATGCGGAAACTCAGTACGAAGATTCCGACCTGCGACGGGCTGAACCTGCAGCCGATTTTCAAGGAGATCATCAAGGAAAAGACCGGCATCGTCTTCGTCACCGGCGCCACAGGCAGCGGCAAGACCACGACGCTCGCGGCGATGCTCAATGAGATCAATCAACAGTCCCCGTATCATATCGTGACCCTCGAGGATCCGATCGAGTTTTTGCATCCGCACATCGAGGCGACTTTCAGCCAGCGCGAATTGGGCAAAGACTTTTCCGGCTTCGAGGTCGGCCTGCGCGCCGCGTTGCGGCAGGCGCCGAAGGTGATTCTCGTCGGTGAAATTCGTGACCGCGAGACGATGGAGATCGCGCTGACGGCGGCGGAGACAGGACACATCGTATTTTCCACGCTCCACACCATCAGCGCGGCCCAGTCAGTGAACCGCGTGATCGGTATGTTCAGCAGCGAAGAGGAGCCGCAGATTCGCCAGCGCCTCACCGATACGTTGCGCTATGTCATCAGCCAGCGCCTCGTACCGAAAGTGGGTGGGGGCCGGATCATGGTCAACGAGATCATGGGCTCGAACCTGCGCACGCGCGAAGCGATTCTCCTCGGTGAAAGCGAGATTCGCAATTTCCACGAGATCATCGAGTCGGCTGCCCAGGCGGGTTGGAACAGCTTCGAGCAATGCCTGCTGCGCCATTACAAGGAGGGGACGATCACCGAGGAAACGGCGATTCTCTACAGCGTGAACAAGTCGAACATGCGCAAGGCCATCGACATCGCGAAGAAGGACATGGGCACCGCGGATTCCAGTCCTTCGGGCTTCAAGCTCATGGACCACGAGGAGGCGGCGCCGGCGTTCAGTTCCGCTTCGCCCGCCTCGCATTCCGCGCACGCTGCCGCGGTCGCGGCCAAAGCGGCCGGAGCCGCCAAGCCGGAACCACCGCCACTGCCCAAGCTTTCGCTCAGGCCGGCACCGGGAGCGTAACGTGGCTTACGGGGAGACGTTGTAACCGGCGTCGAAGATCGTGAGAATGGCGAAGATCTTTTCCTGATTTGACGATAGGAAAAGCCACCAGATGGCATATATGCAAAACGCCCCGGCTTTCGGCCGGGGCATTGGTGAGTCGAAACTGAAGCGAGCGCTTGGTTATTCCGTCTTCAGCATCATATTCTTGAACTGCACGGTCATGCCCGTCGGGCCCTTGTGCAATTGCAGGGCGAGGACGCCCGTCTTGGCGGCGTGCTTCGCGTCGTTGTCGATGATGTCGGCGGTCTGGTGACCGTTGATGAAATGCTGCAGGTGGTTGCCCTTGGCGATGATCTTATACTCATTCCAATCGCCGGCCTTGATGAAGCCCTTGATCTCCGCGGGCGTGGCCGTCGTCCCCGTGACTTCGATCTTGAAGTCCTTGGCTTTCGGATTGGCCGCGTCTTTTTCCACGGAGCTGAGCGTCACTTTTTCGCCCGGCTTGCAGAGGATGCCACGGCCTTTCTCCTCATAGAGCATGCCCGTGTAGGTATTGCCGAGATCCATGTCGGCCTGGTAGCCGGCCACAACGAAGTATTCGGGCTTCACGATCTTGCTGCGATACTGGATGCCCGAGTTGCCGAAGCCTTTGAGTTCGCCGTTCTGGTCCACGAGCTTGAATTTGCAGGTGAGCTCGAAGTCGCCGACTTCGCCGTCCTGCCACACGGGAAAGGAATTCTCGTTGATCATGTGGTCGGTTTTCGTCGCGCCGGTGATGCAGCCATCCTGCACGCTCCAGAAGCCGTCCACGCCTTTCCAGCCGGTGAGGTCTTTGCCGTTGAAGATACTCTTTTCGCCGGCGTGCAGCTGGGCCGCGGTGAAGAGCGTGAGGGCGACGAGAGGGAGGAGTTTCATGCGATGAGTATGGTGGGTGTGTTTTGGGGAATCGATGGGAGCGGTCTGCCTTAGCGGAAATCTCTGGGTAGGTAACGAATTCAATGAGTCATTCAGCCGCGGCGCCGAAAAAAATGCGGCTGATCCTGCGGTGTTCGGATTGGAAGATGATGCCGTCGTAAATGGAGGCGACGACGAAAGTATCCGGGCTTGTCGAGCTCTCCGGATCAACCCAGGCTGCGTAAGCCTTTTTCGCCACGGCGCTGGGACTGCCGATCTTGATGCCGCGGCTGGTGGCGAGCTCGCAAGGAGCCCTTGCAGTGATGAAGGCGACGGTTTTCCGGCCACCCGGTTTGCTACCGGCCGAGATACCCAACTCGATTCCCTTCGAAGGATACTTCCACGTTTGCACGTAATTTCCATCCGCCGCCTGGAAGACGAGCTTGGTCTCCTTCTCCGGTTTGCCGAGGAGCTTGATGACTTCGCTCACCGGTTGATCCAGGCGCAAACCACCGAGGGTTTCCTTGTGGACCACTTCGCGCGCGGCGGCATCATCCGCCGCCACCGCCCACGTCCCGCAGCCCACCAGCGTCATCAGCACGAGGCAAAAGAGAAGGCGAGCTGCGGACATGGGATGCAAATTACTTCTTGCCGAAGAACTTCTTCAGGTTCGCGAGACCTTTCACCGCGATGTCGTCGCGCTTGGGCTCCATCTTCCGCCAGATGGCGGCTGCGCGGGCGATGACCTTCACGTCGGTGGTGAAGGACTCGATGACGACGTCACCTTTATAATTGATCTTCTTCAGCGCCGCGACAATCGGCTTCCAGTCGATGTGATCGCCACCGGGCGTGCCGCGGTCGCTGCCGCAGGCGTGGAAGTGGCCCAGGTGCTTGCCGGCCTTGATGATGGCAGCAGCCTGGTTCTTCTCCTCGATGTTCATGTGGAAGGTATCGAGGTGCAGCGTCACCGCCTTGCTGCCGACGGCCTTGATGAGCTTGAGGCCCTGGTCGCAGGTGTTGAGGAAATCAGTCTCGAAACGGTTGAGCGGCTCGATGCAGAGCTTCACCCCTTTCTTCTCGGCATACTTGGCGAGCGGCTTGAGGTTCTTCACCACGAGGTCGAACTGCTGTTTCTTCTCCTGGTCGTCATGCGGCCCGATGAGACCCACGACCGAGTAGATCGGTCCAATGATTGACGGGCACCCAAGCACCACGGCCTGGTCGATGAGACCCTTCACGTATTCCGACGCGGTCTTCTGCTCGGCGACCGAGCCACGGAGATCGCGGCCCGGGCCCATGCACGCGCAGATGCTGCCGATCTTGAGGCCGGCCTTGTCGGCGGCTGCCTTGACCACCGCGGGATCGATGTGCTCGAGCGCTTCGACCGGAATTTCGACCGTCTCAAATCCCCACTTCTTGAGCTTGGGGAAGAGCTTCACGCTGTCGTTGGTGAAGGGGCTGGCGTAGAGGAAGGTGTTGAGACCGAAGCGAGGCATAATGGTTGAGGTTTGGGTGTGTTTGTTCGGGGAAGACGAAGGGTGTGCCCGCAAGGAGCGGACGCGCATTTGGCTTGGTTCGCGAACGGGAGTCAAGCCACGGCGTCGATCGCTTCGTGCGCCATTGACCGGGCAATTACCGAGGGGATACGCTCCGATCCCCCCAATGAAAATGCGTCGCCGCCAATTCATTCACTCCGCAGTGGCTGGCCTGACTGGCGCGGGCTTCGCGGGTCATTCGATCACGGCGCTCCGCGCCGCGCCACCGGTGGACACTGCATCACCGGCTGATGTGGCGATTTCGGCGCGCCCGTTTCTCACTTCGGCCCATGACTTTGCCGATGTCTCGCGGGGTAATCCTAACCCGCAGACGTTGCGCGGCGAGGCGCTGGCGCAGGCCCGGTTGACTCCGGAGACATGGCGTCTCGAGATCGTAACGGATGAGGAGCCGAAAGATTACGTGAAGGAAAGGGCGTCCATCGCGCAACCGGTTTCGCTGGACCTTTCGGCCTTGCAAGAGCTGGGGAAGAAGCACGGTGTCAAATTCATCAAGGCCATGCAGTGCTTGAATATTCCGAGGCCGCTCGGGCAGGGGGTATGGGAAGGCGTACCGTTGCGCGACGTGCTGCAATTGTGCGGACGCATGAGCAATGTGCGGCGCATTTTCTATTGGGGTTTTCACAACGATGACCCGGCACAGATGTTCCGCTCCTCGTTAAGCTATTCGCAGGTGATGGAGACGCCTCCGGGGGAACTCCCGGCGTTCGTTGCTTATCGCCTCAATGGCGACGCGCTGCCGCTGGAACGGGGCGGACCGGTAAGGATGATTGTGCCGTGGGCGCACGGCTTCAAATCGATCAAGTGGCTCCAGCACATCGCTCTCACCAACGACTACAAGGCCAACGATACTTACGCGGAAAAGAACAATGATCCGGAATCGCATCTCAAAACTGCGGCTTATCTCGACGGTCTGCCGAAGCATTTTGCCGCGGGAGAGGCGGTAACGGTGAGCGGCCTGGTCATCGCGGGTTGGTCCGGATTGAAGAAAGTCGAGTACTGGATGCGACCCGCTCCCAATCCTCCAGCGGAATTGTCCGACGACGACCCGGCCTGGCGGAGCGCGACCTGGGTGGAGAGTGAACTCGCGCCACCGCCGCGCGACTGGAGCGGCATCCTGCCGGCGGGTATGTCGGCAAAGGAAGTGCTCGGCTTTGATCCACAAACCGGCTAGCCTCTGACATGGCCGCTGCGCTACAGCATGGTCTCGTGGTCCGCGACGATCCACGGTTTGTCGTCGGGATCATACGAAGTCCGGGCGCGAGCGGTGGATCTCAACGGCTTTGCGCAACCGGAACCGCGCCCGATCTTGAAGTCCGGCAAAAATGGCATCCAGATGCGGCGGTTTGAGGTGGGATGAAGAACTCGTTCGAGAGCAGACATCGCAAAGCGACTGGACAGCGCCAGGCCATCGGAGGCAACGTCCCTATCCACTCGCACCTTTCACCCCTCATGAATCGCCGTTCCTTCCTCCGCGCCGCCACCACGACCACCCTCGGCAGCTTTCTCCTTTCCCGTCCGGTCCTTGCTGCTGGGCCGAAGCGCAAGATTCTCTTCTTTTCGAAGTCGAGTGGCTTCGAGCATTCCACGATCAGCTATAAGAATGGGCAGCCGAGCTTTGCGGAGAAGCAATTGCAGGAACTCGGCGCGAAGAACAACTGGGAGTTCACGTTCTCGAAGGACGGCTCGCTGTTCAACCCGCAGTATCTCGCGCAATTCGATGCGCTCTTTTTCTATACCACGGGCAATCTGTGCGCGCCGGGCACGGACAAGAATCCGCCGATGTCTCCCGAGGGCAAGCAGGCCTTCATTGATTACGTGGCGAGCGGCAAGGGCTTCATCGGTTCGCATAGCGCGAGCGATACCTTCCATACGAATGACGAGGCGCAGAAGGGGCCGGATCGCTACAAAAATCACGGTGACGAGGCCGACCCGTACATCAAGATGCTCGGCGGCGAATTCATCATTCACGGCAAGCAGCAGGTGGCGAAGATGAAGTGCGTGGATCCGAAATTCCCCGGACTGCAGAATCACGCTGATGGGTTCTCCTTCCAGGAGGAGTGGTATTCGCTGAAGGACTTCCGCAAGGATCTGCATGTCTTGCTGGTGCAGGAGACGGAAACGATGGAAGGGCCGATGTATCAGCGTCCGCCGTATCCTGCCACTTGGGCTCGTTCGCACGGCAAAGGCCGCGTGTTCTATACTTCCATGGGGCATCGCGAAGATGTGTGGACGAATCCGATCTTCCAGGACGTGCTTACCGGCGGCATCAGCTGGGCGCTGGGCGACGTGCAGGCCGACGTGTCGCCGAATATCGACAAGGTAGCGCCCGGCGCGCTGACCAACCCGGTGTACCAGGAGCCGAAGCCGAAGGCTCCGGCCGCGCCGGCGCCGGCGAAGTAGGCGGATTTTATATCGCTGCAGGGGTGCCGTCCCCGGCGCCGGAAGCTCGGATTTTGGGATCATGTTGCGCCATCACGCCAACGCGCGAGAGGATGGCTCACGGAGGGACGTGCTCCTGCGCGTTCCCCAATATTGTTCCCCTCCTTCCAAAAAGAGGGCCAAGAACGGCCCGTCTCAGAGGTGAACATTCCAGAGCGGGACGCCATTACGCGCTCCCGTATATTGCGCCGGGAGGCATGCGTGACAG
>Ga0068855_100006742_pt1 | contig 13927 bp, 10 predicted proteins | sample KBSCornC52_FD_66592 | JGI IMG/M metagenome (GOLD analysis project Ga0068855, IMG submission 66592) | Corn rhizosphere microbial communities from Kellogg Biological Station, Michigan, USA - KBS Corn C5-2 | ecosystem: Host-associated > Plants > Roots > Rhizosphere > Soil ... | reverse complement strand
TTCCGCTTAAGAGTCAGTTCATCGAAGGACGCAACGACGCTCCACCTTCGAGTTCTCAGAATAAATTGGAAAATTTGCGGCCTGCCGCATTCTTGACCGCGCTGCTGATCCGACCACCCGATCCAAACACCGATCTGACCGTACTCGAAGACGATACCAATGAGACCACGGCAGCATACATTGTGATCACGCTCCAGCGTTCGGGTGACAAGCTCAAAGCAGTCCGCAATGTGTACTTCGATCGCTATACGCTGGATATCTCACGCCAGAGAACTTTCGATTCCGAAGGCAACATCACCAGCGATACCTCATATGCGAATTGGAAAGACTATAGCGGAAAGAGATTTCCAGGTCTCATTGACATCCAGCGGCCGAAGGATGGTTACGAAGTGATCCTGACCGTGATGGACCTGAAATTGAATACGCCCGATATAACTGCCGAAAAATTCGTTCTGAATCCGGCGCCCGGTGTCCAAGTCCGGACATTAAAATAAGTGACACGGCGCGGCTTGCTTTCAGGGGCGGCCGCTCCCTCCGCCTATTCGCTCGACACTGTCGGCCAATTACGCGCTCGGTCGAAGATGCAGCCGCCCTGTTGCAAGTCATCGCCGGATACGATCCGAGATATTCGATTACCGCAGCGCGCCGGTGCCCAATTACATGACGGCGCTCGCCCGATCGGTTCGCGGCGTTACGCATGGGCGTGCCGCGCGACTATTTTTTTGAGCGCCTCGATCCCGACGTGGCTCGGCTCGTCGAAGAAGCCATCGGCCTCCTACAACCTAAAGTAAGAGAGATTCGCGATGTAACATTGCCGCGCTTCCAGTTTGTCAAAGACGGCAGCTACAACGTCGAGCTTTATCATTATCAAAAGCCATTTTTCGACAAATCGCCGGAGTTATATCATCCCTGGTCGCGGCGGCAGCTCGAAGGTCTCAAGAGCGTCAGTGCGGTTGGCTACGTCGAGACATTAGAAGCGGCTGCGGGAATGCCGGCGCGACATCCGTCGTGTGTTTGAGGATGTCGACGGGCTGGTGCTGCCCACCATGCGTGAGCCCGCTCCGCCACTTTGGGAGGTCATCCATGAACTTCGTGAAACACCACCCAGTAATGTCAGCGCATTCAATCGCTTTGGGACGCCTGCCGTAAGTGTCCCTTGCGGGTTTTCGCCTGAAGGCTTGCCCGTAGGTTTACAGGTTGTAGGACGGCCCTTCGATGAAGCCGGCGTTCTTTCCGTGGCGTATACCTATCAACAGCTCAAATCCTGGAATCAGAGGCTTGACGAGAAACGAAAATTGACATATCCTTGAAACCGCTTGCAGGGGGCCTCGCTGCCCGTGCATTCCGACCAAGGGGGTTGTATGTCGAAATGGTTTGGGACCGCGTTTCTTACGCTAATGGTCTTCCTTTTCTTCTGTCCTGAGAGCGCCCGTGCGCAAAGACAGGGAACAATTTCAGGCCTCGTGACGGATAAGTCGGGTTCGCCTGTACCGAACGCACAGATCAAGCTGACCAATGAGGGGACCGGCTTGAGCAGAAATTTCGCGAGCAATCAGTCCGGCAACTATGACGCGCCGGCCATCGTAATCGGCAGATACACGCTGGAAATCATCGCACCTGGGTTTGCCGACTACAAACAAACCGGCATAAACGTGAACGTAGACGACAAACTGCGAATCGACGCGCAGCTTGAACTCCGCAGCGTACAAGAAACAGTGGTAGTCCAGGCCGATACGGTGCACATACAGGCTGAGGACGCTACCGTGGGGCAGGTCGTCAATAGCACGCAGGTGGAGGCACTCTCGGTCAACGGCCGTAACTTCACATCTCTGGCAGCCCTCGTGCCGGGCGCCTCGTCTACCCAGCCGGCGCTCAATACGCCGGTGGGTGTCACCTCAAATACCCAAATTTCTTTTAACGGGATGCGGCAGAGCAACAACGTCTGGCGCATGGATGGCCAGGAAGATTACGATCGTGGCTGCGGTGGCTGCGTAGTCGTCCTGCCGTCAGTAGAAGCAATCAACGAGTTCAAAGTGGAAACGTCGAACACGTCCGTAGACACCGGCTTTGGCAATGCGGGACAGATAAACGTGACGACTAAATCCGGCTCCAAAAGTTTTCATGGAACGGGTTGGGAATATGTCCGAAACGAAGACCTCGATGCTAAAAACTTCTTCACCAACCTAAACGGCCAGCCCAAGCCCCCACTGCGATTCAACGTATTCGGCTATAACGTCAGCGGTCCAGTGTTTATTCCGAAGCTCTATCCAAAAAGCAAATCGCGAACATTTTTCTTTTTTAATGAAGAGTGGCGCAAATTGAGGCAGGCGAGCATATTTAATACGCCCGCTCCTACGGCTGCTGAGCGCACTGGGGACTTCAGTGCGTTTCCTACAATCTACGATCCGCTCACCCATCAGCCGTTTGCCGGCAATAAGATTCCAGCGGGGCGGATCGATCCTAATGCGGCCATCCTGGCGGCGCCGAATTACATCTTCCCGCTGCCTACCAATGGAAACAACTTTGCGCAGTCCTTCAGTGTGCCCACAAATCTTCGCGAGGAAATCGTGCGTGTCGATCACAGCTTCACTGACCGGGAACAGATATTTTTCCGTTTTATAGACGAGACCAATAACCAAAACTTCACCAACAATCTGTGGTCGTCTTCGAGCTATCCGACCACGACAACGTTACTGGTAAACAAGCCAAGAATGTACTATGGAGGACTCACTTCGGCCATTTCTCCTAGCGCTGTCAACGAAGCCTCAATAGGCTACACAAAGCAGCCGCTCGATTTAAGCCTCAACGGAAATTATCAACGTCCCGCCGGCCTCAACATCCCCGAACTATTCCCTGAGAATCGGGCCAACCGTCTCCCGAATATAGCCCTGGTGGGACCCACACTGAATACACAGTTCGATCTCGCTTCCTGGCCCTGGACAAATGCACTCGAAACCTGGGTGTTTGAAGACAAATTCACTAAGACGCACGGCAATCACACTTTTACGTTCGGCGGCGTGTACATGAATTTCGAGAAGCAGCAGGATCTTTTTGGGCAGACGCAGGGAGCATTCCGGTTCGACGGCAGTGCCACGGCCGGCGCCGGTTCCAAAGGGAATGAATTCGCCGATTTCTTGCTGGGCAATGCGTTTCAGTACAGCGAATTGCAGACGCAATACTCGCCGAACTACATCAGCAGGAGCATCGGCATTTACGCGAACGATAGTTGGAAGGTGTCTCCCCGGTTAACCGTGACGCTCGGATTGCGGTGGGATGGATTCCCACATGCCTATGAAGAAAAGGATCGAGTGTCGTCGTTTTACGTGAAGCTCTACGATCCTTCCCAAGCGCCGCAAATCGACGCGAGTGGCCACATTGTTCCGAACAGCGGTAATTTGACGAACGGATTGGGATTGGCGGGCAAGAATGGAATCCCACGTGGCTTGGTGGACAACCATTGGAATCTATTCGAACCCCGCATCGGAATCGCCTGGAGGCCTAAGGGTGAGGACACGGTTTTCCGGATGGGGTATGGCATCTACTATGAACGGGTGCAGGGCAACGATATCTATAACGTTGCACCGAATCCGCCTTTCAGCAGCACCGCCACTATCTTTAATACGACTCTGAGTAATCCAGCGGGAACATCGGGCGCTACGTTGCTACCGGCAGCGCTGACAGTGTACGATCCTGCCTATCCAACCGCGCAGGTGCAGCAATACAACTTCGGCATGCAGCAGCGCCTGGGCCGCGGGGTTGTTGCTACGGCCTCGTATGTGGGAACCAAAGGCACTCATCTCTCCGATACCCGCAACATCAATCAGCCATCTCCAGTGCAGGCTGCCCAGGTTCTGGCCGGCACAAACGTAAATCGCGTTCGTCCCTATCCGGGCTATGCGCAGATTAACCAGTATTACAATGGCGGCAACTCAAACTACAATTCCCTGCAGGCAAGCATCCGGACCGATCAATTTCACGGGCTGACCCTGCAAGGTTCTTATACCTACTCAAAAGCTATTGATGATGTCAGCGGTGACGTTCCGGGCAACGCTCATCAGGATGCTTATCACGCTTTTTTGGAGCGCGGTAACTCCAATTACGACCGGACACAGATTTTGATCCTGAGCTACGTTTACGACATCCCTGCTCCTTCACAGAACAGTTTTGTGAAAGCTCTGCTGGGGAATTGGCAGCTGTCCGGAATTACAAGCTTCGAGACGGGAACCCCGATCAACATCACTATGAACGGTGACAATGCTGGTATCGGCGTCAGCGGTAATCCGTACCGTCCGGATTTTGTCGGCGACTGGGCAGGAAACGGCACGTGGCAAAATTTCTTCAACAAGAATGCTTTTGTGCAACCAGCAAAAGGAAATTTTGGTAACGCAGGACGTAATGTGGTGCGCAGCGCTGGGATAAACAACACCGATGCCAGCCTCTTTCGAAATTTCCCGGGTATTCTCAAAGTGGAATCGAGTGGACTGCAGTTCCGTGCCGAGTTCTACAACATCTTTAATCACACTCAATTCAACGCCTACGGGACCGCCCTCGGCGTCGGGAATTTCGGCCAGGCGACGGGTGCGCGTGACGCTCGGACGATTCAGTTGGGCCTCCGGCTGTATTTCTAGATTCGTAGCGGTCGTTCTTCTGCTTTGCCTTTCGGCAAATGGCGAAACTGCGGCTTCGCTCAATGCGGAGGGAAGCCGCGCACTAACGGTGGGCGATGTCGCGGCGGCGCTAGCCAAGTTTCGTTCCGCGGAACATCTTGATCCGGCTAATCCCGAAATTCAATTGAATCTGGGATTAGCTCTGATTCGGGCAGGGAAGCTGGCGGACGCGATAAAGCCGCTCGAGAACGCTGCGCACTCTCCTGCTCTTGTGGGCGAAGCTCACGTGTTATTGGGCGTGGACTATTTTGAATCGCGTCAGTACGACAAAGCAATAGCCGAGCTGAAGGATCTCCAAAATACCGCACATCAGGACCGCGTGCTCTACATGCTGGAAGAGAGCTACCGGCTTACTGGCAAAAAAGCCGACGCTAGAGAGGCCTTCCGTCAGATCAACAGCCGGTTTCCGGATTCCGCGTGGACGCATTTTCTGCTCGGCTCGGCCTATGAAAGCCAGCAGCAGCCTGAGAAAGCGATTTCAGAATATCGCGAAGCTGTCGAGAAAGATCCTTCGATTCCCAACGCTCGCTTTGCCATCGGTTACCTTTACTGGCGCCAGCAAAATTCCGAAGCGGCGCGCCCATGGCTCGAAGGCGAAGCAAAGAACGGCTGTCATAGCCTTGCGAATTTTTATTTGGGTGAAATCGCGCGTGCTGACAAGGATCCGAGCAAAGCCGAGTCCCTTTACCGGCGCGCGATCAACTGCGATCCATCGAATGCCGATGCGCATTTGCGGCTCGGCGTCGTCCTGACAGATCAAAAGCGCTATCGCGAAGCGCTGCCAGAATTAAAGAGGGCCGTGGAACTCTCTCCCGACCAACCCACGCCTCACTACCATCTGGGAACGCTGTACAAGCAGATGGGCCGCAAAGCAGACGCTGAAGGGGAATATCGCAGAGTGCGCGAAATTCACGCCGCCACCGACAACGGCGTCGACGTAACCGGAGCGGCGAAGCCTTGAGGTACGCGTTAGGATTCGTTGCCCTCCAGCTTTCGGCAGCATACGTCGGATCGCAGGCCTGCAAGCAGTGCCATGCGCCGGAATTCAATCGTCAAAGCCGCTCCCATCATGCCCGGGCGCTGCTGCCCATCGGCGATAGCCCTCTGCGCTCCATTGCCACCGACATCGAGGGCCTACCGCAAAAACCGGTGCTCGAGTGGGCCTTCGGCGCCGGAGCGCAAGGCATCACTCCGGTGGGCCGGCTGGACGGACAATATTTCGAAAACCAGTTGTCCTATTACTCGCGGCTCGATGGCCTTGCCGCGACGTTCGGCCACCCGGCGCACCCCTCGAACCCTATCGCCAGGTTGGGTGTGTTGCAGGATAACCGAACCATCACCCATTGCTTTAGTTGCCACGCGACAAACGTGCTGCCCGGACCGAATCTCGAAGCCATGCAACCAGGCGTGCAGTGCGAGCGCTGCCACGGAGCCGGTAGCGCGCATATCGCCGCACCCGCGCGCGGGCAGTTATTAAATCCCGGCCGTCTGGCGCCGGTCGCGCAGGCACAGGTCTGCGGGGAATGCCATCGTGTGGCAGGCCCCGACACGGGTGACGAACCTGAGCTCGAAAATCCCGTTAACGTGCGATTCGCGCCGATTGGCCTCATGGCGAGCCGCTGTTTTCGCGAGAGCAAGAAGCTTGCCTGTACCACCTGCCACGATCCGCACGAAAATGCGCGGCCACGCACGGATGCTTCGTATAACCGCGTGTGCAGAAGTTGTCACACCGCCGGTAAATCCAGCGCGCACGTTTCGAGGGCCGGAGATTGCCTAAGCTGCCATATGAAGCAAGCATCGCTCGGCCCTTACTTGCGGTTTACCGATCATCGTATCCGCGTTTACTCGGCTCGTAAGGCTACTATCGGATCGACCGAGGCCGCGCGCAAGGCGGGCGGCAGCGCCGCGCTCAAAGCGGCCACAACGAGCAGCAGTATCGTTGTGGCCAGCGTAAGTGGATCGAATGCAGCAACGCCATACAGCATATTTTGAATCAAGCGAACGGCGAAAAATAGCGCTGCTCCGCCTAGCACCACGCCGACAACTAACAGCCCGAGTGCCTCGCGCAGCACCATGCGTAACACACTAGTCCGCGGCGCGCCCAACGCCATTCGAACGCCGATTTCTCCGGTCCGCTGCTCGACGCTTGCAGCCAGCAGGCCATACAGCCCAAGAGCGCTGAGAAACAATGCCAAGCCCGCAAACAAATTGCTCGTCGCCGTGATCAGACGCTGGCTTCCGAGCGCCGCATCCATCTGGTCGCGTAAGGTCGCGAAGATCACGAGCGGTACGGAAGGAGCGGTCTCACTCAACGCCTTCCGGTAACCGGCAATCGCCTCACTGCGCGTGCCCGAATTCATCAGAAAGACCAGATTGCCGGCTTCGTCCGCCTGACGACCCGTGATTGGGAAGTAGATCGTGCGCGGAGGAGGCAGACGCACGTTTGAAAATTTGGCGTCTTCGGCAATGCCGATTACGCGACAGCTCACTGGTTCGGGAAACGCTTTGGGATCCATACTTCGGATGTAGCGGTCCATTGCTTCTTCGTGCGGGAAGAAGAAGTTCGCCGCAGCGCGATTCAAGATGCAGACGTTCATGTTGCGTTCGTTCCTCTGAAACTCGCGCCCTTCGAGAATGTGCGTTTGCATCGTACGAAAGTATCCGGGACCTACCGCGTTATATGGCATGTGCGAATCCTCCGGTGGATTAGGGCCATCTGATACCGCCTGAAAATGGCTGGCCACATCCACGCCGGTCATCGGTGTCTGCCAGGTGACTGCCGCCGCGCGCATGCCGGGCATCTGTTCGAGCCGACCCACCATGCGCTGATATAAATCGAGCTTGGCGTCGCCTTTCTGCGGCAAGAGATTGAAACGCGCGGTTTGAATCGTTACGTGATCCACATCGAACCCGGTGCGGTCATTGTGCAAGCGGCTCAGGCTCTGCGAAAGCAATGTGGCGAGCGCCACCAGGATCAGCGACAGTGCTACTTGCAAAGGCACAAAGGCGCGTCCGGCAATCTGCTTACGGCTGCCGCCCGCCGTGCGCGATGTCAGCAGAACGGCGGGATCGGAACGACCGGCTCTCCAAGCAGGCAATGCACCAAATAAAAGCGTAGTTGCCACCGCGCACGCGCCCGTAACCCAGAAAATCGTGTGATCAGGACGCACGGAAATTGGGGCTCCCATCATGGGATCCCGGAAGAAGCCGAGCAGCATCGGACTGCCGTACCAGGTCGCCACCGCGCCCAGCACGCCGCCCGCGAGCGCAATCACGAAACTTTCCGTTAGATACTGCCGGATTAGCCGCCAGCGCGCCGCGCCAATGGCAGTTCGCACGGCGAACTCGCGCTGGCGCGCATACACTTTCGAGAGCATGAGTCCGCCCACATTGACGCAACACAGCAGCAGCACTACCGCCACGAGCCCCTGCAGTAAAAACAGCGGCTCGGAATAGACTTGGCCGAAATAGGTGGGCAGCCCATTACGCGCAGATTTTACATTTAGGCTGGCCTTTTGCCAGTAAGGAAATTGCCGGTATGCAACTGGAATGAATTGATCAAACAGTTCTTTCTGGTGAAAATCCACTTCATTCGCTGCCAGGCGGATACTTGTCCCATCCTTCAATCGGCCGATTGCGGAACACAGGAACGTCCAGGCTGGCGAATCGATATCCAGGTGTTGGCTCAGAAGTGGTTTTGCGAATTGCAGAGGCAGGTAAACTTTAACGTCTGCTCCCAGCCGGACACCCTGAAAAGCAGGTGGTGTGACGCCCACCACTGTTGCCGGTATGTTCGAAATAGTGATGTGCTTTCCCGCAATGTCCGGGTCCGCGCCAAAATGTTCGCTCCAGAAACCGAAGCTCAATACCACCGGCCAGCCCTGCGCCGGTCCGCCGCGCACGTCGTCGGCAGGAGAGATCAACCGGCCCAGATAGGGTTTCACGCCCAGCAGCGAAAATCCGTTTCCGCTCACTAACTCGGTCGAATAGGCGCGCAGAGACCCTTCCGTGTCCAGCATCGTAACCTCACCGGGCCTCCACAAGGAAATACCGCTGAAGGAATTCTGCTCGCGCTCGAATTGCTCGATCATGCGGTACGGAATGAACGAGCTCCTTTCATTTGTGGTCGATGCCGCGCTCACCACCTGAATCTGGGCAAGCCGGCCCGGATTGTTCACCGGCAGGTCGCGCAGCAGCAGCCCGTAAAGCAGCGCAAAAATCGCGGTGTTTGCGCCGATCCCCAGCGCCAGCGTCAGAATTGCCGCGATGCAAAATATCGGGCTTTGGCGTATCGCCCGGATTCCGAAAACAAAGTCCTTGTACAATCCTTCCAACATCACGATGACCTCCTGATCGCGCACTCTCTCAATAATCTCGGGCGTGCGGCCCAGCCGCAGATGCGCTCGGCGTCTGGCCTCGTCTCTTGGCATTCCACGAGCGGCATTCTCTTCCGCCTGCAAGTCCAGATGGACACGCAACTCATCTTCGAGATCCGCATCGCGGCGAAAACGCCTGAATTTCATGGCGTCTCTCCGGGAATTACATCCAGAAGCCGAATGGCGCTCGCCGTATGTTTCCAATGGATGACGACGAATGGCGCGCTCTGTCCATCGAAATAAAGATCCTGCCGCAAAAAGCACCAGGGCTCGGGCCCTGGCGCTGCCGGTCCGGTGCCTTCGTATCCGAACGCCTGAATATCGCTGACCACGCCATCCACTACGCTGAGGGTTCGCTCAAAAGGCGGACGGTCGCCGAGACGCCCGTCCCGGTCGATTGTGCGGACACATTCGCGTAGCCGGGCGTGCGGCCGGATGTGATAGCGCACGATGGCCAGCGAACCGTGGAAATTCGTGAGACAGTCCCGTCCAGCTTCTCCCTGGGCCGAAAGGCAAAACGAGCGATTCGTCCGGCGCTCGTCGAACCAGAAGCCGCTGCTGGCATACCGGTCGTAGAACTCCACGCTCATTCTCACATCGCAACCCGCGACGCTGAAATGATATATCGTCTCCGCCTGCTTGAGCTTCTGAGCGCTCGAAAGAGCCGCACCGCATAGGAAGGATCTTCTATCCATCTGCCTGCCGCTACATGCACCCAAACCGCCAAACCCTTTGTATTGATATCAGCCGGATTCACTTGATCCGCAATTCCGTTTGCGGGATTCTCGTTGTCCATTCCCGCACGAATAGTAGTTTGTCTACCTGTTAGAATCCTACCATCTAATTTGCTAGTCTGGTTGCGATGCCGAAGCTCGATCTATTGCAGGGAACCCTCGACATGATGGTGATGCGCACGCTGAAGGCCGGCCCCGCGAACGGCTATGAAATTGCGAAAGCCATCGAACGGATGTCGGACGACGTGCTCCAGGTAGACCACGGTTCGTTGTATCCAGCCCTGCATCGCCTGGAAAAAGGCGGAATCCTAGCCGGCAAATGGGAAATTTCCGCGACTAACCGCCGCGCGCGTTTCTACCGTCTGACGGCGGCAGGGCGGAAGCGGTTAGCCCAAGAACAATCCAATTGGGAGCAAATGGCCGCGGCCATCACTCGGGTCATGCGGCCTGCTTGAGGCCAAAAGGCGAAGAAACAGCGTTTTTTACGAAACGAAATGGCTGGGCTCGTCGCCAGGCTACCCGCCTCCTTCCGATCGCTCGACCAAATTTATTCCGACCGTCGTCGTTTCTTTTGTTGAGTATGCGGCCCAGCGGGCGAGAACGACCGGGCGCGTTCCTGTAAGCCGCTGAAAATAAGAGAGAAATTCTTTTATGAAAGGCGGCCGGAAGATGGAGGTGCATTTCTAGCCATAGGCCGGGCAGCCATTTGCCGCACGACAGCCAGGAATGCAGCTCCCGGTACCAATTTGGCCTTCAAGTCTTCTTCAAAGGTCACAAATGAGTACACACGATCGTTCCCGCTCAAAAAATCGTCCACTGGAAAAGACTTCAACCAAAATGCATCGATCCGGAGGAAAGATATCCGCAGCCGGCGGAATTCCCACTGCTCTTTCAGCCTGTCATGCTCCTCTCGGATCATGATAGAAGCTTTCAAGGCTTCATCAATCGGGATCCCGCGGGTCAGGCTGGTTTCCATCTCGTCCTCCGGCACGTCCGGTTCCATAGGCACCTCGCCGGCGACTGCGGCCCCTTTTGCATCTGTCGTGAGAAACTGCCAGCCGAGCAGCTTGGTTTGTAAAGGGCCGCCGGCGGTCTTCTTTAACTCCGAAAGGGACGTGGCATAAAGAGGGAGAGAGAAGTGGAGCTTCCGCAAGTGATCGGGGACACCCAACCCTTCAAAAAATGTGCGCTTCGCCGCATCGGGAGGAGGTATCTCTATCAAGGCCACAATGGTCACACTTTCAATCGATATGTAAACTGCCACTCTCCGCCCTCAAGGTTGTAGTTGGAGACCACACGGTTGTATGGCTGGGGGCCGCTGCCGAAGAGAGGATCTTTGACGTAAAGGTATTGTTTGCCGCTCGACTCGTGGTAGCCGGAGATTACGGTGAAATGTCCAATCGCATCCTCGTTCCACTGAATGTAAATACATACCGGCAGTTCATTGTCTATTTGCGTCTGAATCCTTGCGAACGTCATGGGCCCTCCGCCTTCCGGATTCGGGTTTGCGCCGGTGTCTGCTGCGAGATGACCCACATAACCCAGGGCTTGTTCCAAGCGGCCCGGCTTATCGCATTTTTTAAGAACGCCGCCCGACTTGGTACAGCAAGGGCCTGTAATATTAGGCAGGAGTGCCCTCGCAAGCCCGCACTGCCGCACGTTTGACGTTGGGTGGAAGTGGCATTTGACACTAACGGCCACCGCGATCCAACACAATTCGTCTCCCTGTTGGTCCTGCTCAATGAAATCGATCTGGGGGTCAAAATCCATCGACATAATGCGCCACTCTCCCGGTTTCACTTTGCTGCCTATCGTCTTCACACGCCACGCCCAAGGTGAGACCCGTCACATGGCTGCTCGACGCAAGAGCTGCCTTGCGACCACGAGCGCGGGTCGTCCCTAGTCTGTTATTAGTGCGTGTGCTGCTACTATTTCTTCTTTTTAGCGGGACCTCTTGCGACCGGCGCACCGCCGATACGGGTCTTGGCCAGAGCATCAAAATTCTTTGAAAGCTCCTTGAGTTGCATGGCGATCTTTTTAAAGATTGCTTTAGATGCGCCTCCGCCCCCGACCGGCCCCGTACCACCATCGCCACCAACGGGTCCTGTACCGCCGCCGCCGAGGGGCCCCACATTTTTTGTCTTCTTCACTGCAGTCTCCTTTATCTGACGTTGAACGTCGCTAACAACTGTAAGAAGCGAGGATCGCTCCGTAAGTCCGCCAAGTCCGGCCACCGGGCGATGTCCATCAATTGCTGGCGGGACGAGCGCTTCAAAACAGCAAGGCTAGCCTCCCGTTTACCCAAGGCTTGGTAGGTCAGAATCGCGCTCCACCGCGTTTCCGCGTCGTCGGGCGCCAGACTCAGGGCCTGTGTGGTTTCCGATTCCGCTCGGACTCGGTCACCGAGGGCCGCGGCGAAGTACCCGCGAATAGAGCGTACGTACCCGTTACGCGGGTCTCGAGCGATCTCCGCTTCGGCGATTTCCACGCCGCGGGTATTGGCCTCGCTGGATTCCGCAGGCCGGCTCGTTCTGCGATAAGCGATCCCGAGATACATCCATGACAAATAGCTCGCCGGGTTGCGGCGTAGAGCGCGAGACAAGTACGCGATTGCTTCGTCATCCCGCGCCTGGTACATCAATGCCACTCCAAGTGAATGAAGTGGATTCGGTGTCTCATCGACAGCTGCGGCGAGGCGCAGTTGCTTCTCGGCCTCGACGTACTCCCCCAAATCCAGGTATGTCGAACCGAGTGCAAAGCGTGCATTCGGCTCTCGGGGTGCAAGATCTACGGCCTTTTTGAACGGCACAAGGGCGCGGGTATAATCGCCCCGATTAAAGTGGTAGGCGCCCAACTCTACGTGTGCCCGGTAGTAATCCGGTTGCAGCGAGACGGCGGTCTGAAACGCCGCAAGAGCCTCTTCCTTCTGATTGTTCCGTTCATAAACCTGGCCGAGCCTGCGATAGTTTTCTGCATCCGTCGGCTCCAACTCAATGGCTCGACGATACGCAGCGGCGGCCTGCTCGTAGTAGCCGCCGTTCGCCAAGTGCAGCCCCGCCACACGATGCACCTGAGGCAGATCCAGATTGCGGCATTCCGCTTGTCTCGCCGACTCAGCCGACCGGTCGATCCAGACATGCTGCTTGGTGAGGAAATACTGGAACCACTGCGCTTCGGCAAGTCCGGCATAGGTCAGCGCGGAGTCCGGATCCGCGTGGATAGCGCGTTCAAACGAAGCGAGCGCCGCAGGGACCGTGCTATCACGTCGCAAATAGGCGAGGCCGGCTTCGTAATCCCGACGCGCGGCGGCGTTAACGGTCAGTCCGGCGGCAAGCGGTGGAAGATGGAAGGCGTCCGTTACCATGCTCACCAATGCCCCTGAAATGTAGCGCTCTTGGGCGGCGTCGCAGGTCGCCTCCCATTCCTTGACATCTACGGTCGAGCGAGCGTCGGTCAGGAAGGCTAGCAGTTTCACTTTGTCCTGTTCCTTTTCGATGGTGGCGCGCAGTACATGAGTGGCCCCCAGCGCTGCGCTTGCCTTTTCAATCGAGTTCGCGTGCTTCTGCGTCACGTTGTCTAGGGAGGTCACTTCGAAGTGTGTATGTTTATCACTCTTGATCCGACCCACACGATCCGTGACGTCGCGTAGCAACTTCTCTTTTAGAGGCTCTGCAACTCCGCCAGCTTCGAACGGAAGCACCGCCAATCGGACGCTTTCCCTTGGTGTAAGAGCGCCAAAATGAGCTACTATTCCCGAGCCGGCCGCGAGCAGAAGGGTAGCCGCTATTCCCAAAACCCATCTGCGCGAGCGGGATGGGCCCAGCGCTCTACTCACTTCTCCGGCACTTGAAAACCTCTGTGTGGGATCCGGATCGAGGCAGCGCGCGAGCACGCGATTCCACTTTCTATTTTCGGTCGTCGGTATTTGCTTGCGGTGCTCTTCCAGCGGGAGCGTGGAAGCAGCCGTTCCCAGATCCCCGGGTTTCACTCCTGAAAATAGCTCGCACAGAATGACTCCCAGCGCATAGATATCGGATGCGACAGAAGGCTTCGCCCCCTGCCATAACTCGGGAGCCATGTAATCCGGCGTCCCGCCGACAATTTCGTCCGGTGTCTCCGGCCTGCGGGCCAGGCCAAAGTCGGTGATAAC
>Ga0068855_100006741_pt1 | contig 13927 bp, 26 predicted proteins | sample KBSCornC52_FD_66592 | JGI IMG/M metagenome (GOLD analysis project Ga0068855, IMG submission 66592) | Corn rhizosphere microbial communities from Kellogg Biological Station, Michigan, USA - KBS Corn C5-2 | ecosystem: Host-associated > Plants > Roots > Rhizosphere > Soil ... | reverse complement strand
GTATCAGAGAGTTTCATAATTTTTCCGGCAGGAGGCGAATCTTGTGATTTTGCTGTTCTATCTCTGCATGGTTCAGTTTTATCTCAATTTTGTGAATATCGGCCAAAGTAGCCGCTCCTTGGCAGATAGCAGTAATGGCCTGACCCCGGCTGAGATGGTCAGAACGAACCAGAAGCGAAGCGGACGGCTCGTTACATTGGGGGCAATTGACCATCTTGATGGCTAAGATGGGAGATTTACAACCGGGGCAATGAGTGATCTGGGCCTCAATCGGCCAGATATGGCCAGACGGACAGGTGAGACTTGAACAAAGAATCGCTTTGGGCGACTCCTTGAACTCGAAAGGGGAAGGGGTAATTTCGGGGGAATTATTATTTTCAGCCATCTGACTCTATTATAGCAGGTATCCGCATGTGTTGTCAAGCATTTAGCGAAAATAATTCACATAAGAGCAGTTTTAATTATTTTGAGTTTCCGAGGGGTTTTTTGAAAAAATTCAAAATTGCACTTAACTCGTGTATTTTCATAGAGATAAGTCATTTTGGTCCGACCCGTTTCGCTCCCACGGAAAGTTGTGCTATGCCACGGATTTTTTATTAATTTTTATGGTACTAGCACTTGCCACGAAAGTGGCAAATCTTTTTTATTTTCTAGTATTTGGGCCGAATCGGCATGGCCCCAGCCTCCACTGCCGAGAACCGTACTTCGGATCGACCCGCCCCCGGCCTTAGTACCTTGGTACTAAGAGTACTAGTACGTTCTAGTACGTGGCTGCGTGGTGGTCTAGTACCACGTGACGCCCAACGGTCTAGCGTGTGGAGTGTACCTCCTCCATACCGGACACCCACCCGCGTACCGCGTCCCAGCGCAAGGCGGGCACGATATGACGCGATGCAAGCGCCTCTGTAACGGTTTCGGATCGGCCACCAGACGCGATCAAGACCAAACTACCCAGCGTGCGGAATGACTCGCAGTGTAGACCGGGCATCGTTCCAATGGTCTGGAATCGGAGGGAACGGGCAGACGCCAGCTTGACGCCAGCTTTCGCACGCAAGCGCCGTAGAAGCTGGTTCACTTCCAGCGGAGACCATGACGCTATCCAGTGTCGCGTTGCGTCTGATACGGCTTTCGCGGTCTGGTTCCCAGGTTGCAGCCAGATTGCCAGTATGCGCCTCTCAGTTTCGTCGGCGCATAGGTCAAGGAGCCAAGCCAGTGTAGCGTCTGTCCCCTTGGTAGTGTCCGGCTTGCTATTCGGATCGGCCAGGGAAGCATCCGCCTCCACCGTAGATCGGCTTGCCCGTATCGCGTGGAGACAAAAGTTACGTACCTTGACGGACAATGCCTTGCGGCAGTGATCCAAGCTGTTAAACTCCTGCCATGACTCTAGTGCCCACAAGAAAGCATCTTGCACTAGCGCCTCAATGTCCACTTCCCGATGCCGATGCAAGATTCGGTACGCTTGTCTCAGGAGTCGGTCTGCCTCCGTCGAATAAACGGCTGCTATGCTCGTTTGGGCAGCTTCCATGCTGTCCGTCTGCCATGACTGGCAGGCAGACACAGGAGCAACGCCCGATGCGTTTGCAGCTTCCCGTTCAAAGTTAAGATCCATCGTAGTATCCGACGCATCTACAGTCCCTCACGTTGCCCGTCCAATCATTAAAGTTTTTTAATGATCGGCGGTCCGGTCTGCCGGACTGTGGAAGTGTCCGAATCTTGCAGCTTCCAAGCTGGGGAAGGAGAACCAAACTATGACACCCGCTTTGCAACCTGTAGCAGCGAAACCCGCTACAGTCTCATTCCGTGACCGTCTCCGTAAAGGGCAGGTACAAAAAGTAGCCGATAACAAGGCTACGCTCCACCTGCCTATGGAAGTGTCGGAGGACGGAAACCACTTTGTTATCCGTATCCCGCGTAACCTGTCCTATGCTGACTTACGTACTAAGGATAGCTTCACCGACGATACTGGCAAATTCCACAAGGAATCGGCCATGGTCACAGTGAACACTATCGGTCTTAAGGATGCGGATTATGCCATGTCCTTTACCGACGATGAGAACAATGTTCGTCTGGACATGAACGTGCGCCCCGCTGTTACGCTCAACATCTCATGTGATTATGGTACGGTACGGCTGTTCAATGCCGAGACCGGAGAACCAATCAGCGCCTAAGCACTCTTAAAGAGTGCCCTTTACCTCCCGCTCCATACGTGGAGCGGGTTATAAAGGCTATGAATCGTCTGCAAGGCATATTCTCCAATCGTGCGAAGCAATTCGCTCGTAAGGTGGATAGCGCCGATCAATCCGCTACACGTGCTAGCAAGCGTAAAGCGCCTAACGCACGTGTGGACAATACAGCGCCTACGGTCATAGTGTCGGAATTGACGGGCAAGCCTGAGACCGTTAGACAGCCGCTCCACAAAGCGGGTAGCGTGCGGGTAGTCGAAGGCAAGGCGCATGGTACTATTGCTACTCCACGTAGCTATACCATTTGGCTGAAAGCTGGTCAACCTGCACACCCGATCTATAACCCAGCCGCATGGAAAGCCGAACGGTACGTTAAGGGCATTGCACTTCCCACGTGTGGCAAGGTTGCAGAGCCGACGCCAGTACGTCATGACAGGGAGTGCGTTTGCCGCATTTGTACGGAGTTTAGACGGAGCATAGCACAGCGTATGCCTATGAGTGATCCACGTATTAACCCAGAGGACCTAGTACCTAGTACACTGGTACGGGGGACCCAACGTACTATCCCGGTACTAGGACCACCGATCCGGGTACGGACGGCCTAGTACGGAAGTACTAGTACCTATTGGTACTTCCTGGTCCGGGCCGAGTAATATTTGTTAATAAAATCGTAAATAAAATCGCAAATGGAGGCGATTTATGCCAGCTAAGATCAATCGTGAGCCGAATCCAGTCGTAATTACGACTAAGTACGCTATCCTGCGTGCGGGCGTATGGCTTAATGGTAGCAATAGCCTACGGCAAGTATTACCGCAAGCCATCGCAGGTGACGAGATCATGTGGTACGATATACAGCGGGGATGGGAGCGGGTTCCGCCGACGGTGTTAGCCCGTACGATTTTGAAGCGGGAAAAACGGCTGGCCGCTTGCGGCGGGCGCTAATGTACTATATCTATATCCCATTCCAAGGCAAGCGTATTTACTGGAATCGGATCTTACAACGCTGGGTAGCTCATATCGGTAACGCTTCGCCCTATACGGAAGCGGAAGCCGATAAAGTCGTTTACGACTATAAAGGGCTATTCGGTATTGCAGTAGACAAGTTTAAGGATAAGTGAGTTTTCTCCTAGTTGACGGGACTAGAACCTAGTGAGTCTAGTCCCTTTCTTACAGCCCATCCGAGCCGTAAATCCCCAGTGGTAAATCGGCTATACACCAATCCGGAGCAAGTAGTCACAAATCAGGACTGCATAATGGGGTGGTGGGCTGTAAGAAAGGAGCACACACTAATGAAGTATCATATCGAGATGTATCTAAAGGGATATGGTTGGGTTTTCCAATGCAATGTATTGGAATCCGACTACTTCGAGACCGTTCGATCATTACGGATGATAAACGGTCAAGATACGTTTTACCGCTTGATGCTGACGCGTACTATCAAGGCAGTATCGGTAGTCACGTCGGATTATCACGACAAGGACTAAGATGCCGCTAACTCGCTCATTCCAAACCATTTGCTTCATTATCGGTGCGCTGTTATTCGCTACAGCTTACAGCGTACCAATGGACCGATCACGCAGTAATGTATCGTATCCAAGGCCACCACATATGCCCAAACCGCATAAGCCACGTATTAGCGATACGTGGCAAGCGCCTAAAGGGATCTGCTAGTATGAAGAAACTGACAGGCCGTCGCCGTTATATCAAGCGTATGCGACGTATTGACCCTACATGGGGAAAGAAGAATAACATCCGATATTAAGCCTCATAATTCCATACTGATTACAGTCGGTAGGGGAATCGAAGTCTTTAAAGTACGCTGTAACGGAAACAAAGACGGGTAACTTCGATTGGTTATATGAGGAGCCTTTTGACAATGCTCTATTGGAGCATTGTCTGGAGGCTTTAATGGGCAAATCAATGGCTGAGCACCTTATCAAACTCATTAATCAGACAGCAAAACATTCCTGTACCGATGCTTGGGTAACTCTGGACGAAATCAAACGTATAGCCCAAGTGAATTTAGAAACAGAAAGGCTGAAATCGGGGGTTGACAGGTGAAACGGAAATACTGCCGTGAGTGCGGTAAAGATACATGGCACAATCCCACAGCACAGAGCAAGCTGAAGTCATCTGAAGATAGTATGCGCTGTGTGGAATGTGGTCATCCACGTAGATACGGCAACATCTATCGCCAAACACTAAAGATCGGCGGTAAGATCATGGTAATAGGAGGCGCATGACAAAATCACAGAAACAAGAACGGCTGCAAGATAAGCGGGATTACTTGCGGGCGTTACACGAACGGCGAGATATTACTGCAAGTCGTATCGCAGAAGTATCCCAAGCCATTGCCGATTTGGAGGACACCAATGTTGAGCCTGATTAAGTGGCTATTCGGATATAGGAGGCATGAATTACCACCTCCTGCCTACTCATTCAATCAGCCGTGGCTCCCACATTGGGAAAAACGGCGTGGATTGGATTGTAACTAGACGTTTGAGCACCTGTGGACTATCCTAATAACGGGTAGTGTGGATCACCCGAATTAACGGGCACGGGTGCTGAACCGTCTATCAAATCTACCAGAGGAGGGCACGCCTACATAAATGGGGATAGGCGGTTACAAAATATGAAGGAGCTAATCACGCTATTGGAAGAAGCTCTAGTCGAAATCGAGCGTCGTGAACTTGTGTGCGCTCATATCTCTGTGAGCGGGGCTATACGTTTAGCTCAATTAGAAGTAAAACGGCAATGGGGTCGTAAGTACGAACGAAAAGGAGCATAATAATGTGGTTACAAGATGGTAACTACTTCCGTACCCGTGATCGGGGGTCGGATGTAGAAACATTGCCGCCTCATGTATACGTTGCCCATGCTAGTATGATGGGTCCGTATCTTGAACGGCAACAAGATAAATTTCACTTTCCGTATAAGCTGTATGGATCGTCTAACTTTCCGGAGCGTGTAAAGCACTCATTCGATAACACTTCGGGGAACCTGGGTGTAATGCTCACTGGTCTTAAAGGTACAGGTAAGACAGTTGAAGCGGAATTAATCTGCAATATATTGAATCTACCTGTAATTCTTGTTCAGAGCAACCTGGAAGGTGCACTCGTTCCATTCATTAATCGGATTCAAGAGAATATCGTCGTATTCATTGATGAATACGAGAAGATCTTCAGTAAGTCCGATGAGATGCTCTCTCTCATGGATGGCGCATTACGTACGAAGGCCCGTCGCGTATTCGTTCTTACTACTAATGAGATGTACATTAGTGATAATATGTTGAATCGGCCTAGCCGCGTGCTGTACATCAAGCAATTCGGCAATCTCGAAGCGCCCCTGATTAAAGAGATTATCGCTGATATGGTACCCGATACCAGCATGCACCAGCCTGCTCTGGAGTATCTGTCATCACTGGAAATTATCACGGTTGACATCGTGAAAGCCGTATGCGCTGAGATGGTACGTTTCAGCGAGGTTCCTAATGCTTTCAAGAGCATTATGAATATCAAACAGCGGCGATCCATGACTAAAAATGCCTACCACTTACTTGGTGGTAAAGAGAATCTGATCTGTTCTGGCGGTTTAGTTGATCCGCCTAATATACTTCGGCTTAAGCTGACTGATCCTGACGAGGAGTATCACCTAAGTCTCCGTGATCCCAATATGACTGACTGGCAGACTTACGGTAGGATCTTAAGTGTCGATCCGGATAAACAGACAGTTACTACGGAACAAGGCGTATTCAAGATTACGGAATCCCGATGCCATCCCTCACTAGCCCAAACAATGGCTGTGACCTGCTAACACAGCACAGTCAACTACGCGGTATGCTGGAGGATATTCGTATGAGTGAGACTCTAGAGGAGCTATATGCTCTAGAGTCTCTCAAACATGAGTATCCCCATGTGTTTACAAGTGAAGTACGGCACGCAATTACAGAACAAAAACGATACTTGAAAACCCCAAAGGCCGACAATCTGAGTCGGGCAACTAAAGTATCACAGCAGTCCAAGCCGGGACCTATTGGATTCGGCCAATTACACTTGTTTGGCTCCATTAGTAAGTTCTGTACTTGGTGCCGCAGGCTTCGATATCACTGGAATAAGGAAAAATAACATGCTAGTAATAATGTGGCTTGTCGGGCTAATCGCTCTGTCTCTATTTAATGGGTTCGTAATCACAGCCCATTTTGGAGTATGGATTGGATTCCCATGGGCTGCGATATCCGGTATTACCTACGGTATACTCGCTGCTAACTCATTGAAATCACGGTATTAAGCCGCCGCTTATGCGGCTTATACAGCCTACCTAGTATCTCCGTTCCTGCGAGACGAGTGCTCCGTTTTGCTTGACTAGGGGGCTGTATAAGCTACATAAGTCGTAGCTCATAACCCTCCTTCAGGGTTAATTTAGTCTGTTTTTGGAGCCTAACACACAACACCAGATAGGTGTCGGGGAGGTTGACGAGTATGCGCCAGTAAACATAGTCCCATTTTATACTAACATTTGAGTGCAGTCCTGTGACAACACGAAACAGCCGCTCTCTAACGAGAGCGGCCTGTACAGCATCTAATCCACTTCCAAACGTCCGCAGCCTAACGGGGTTTTATCATGTCTACCCGTACATAGCTGCCACTTGCCACAAGTAGTGGCCATAACTGTAGGATTGGGTGCTGTACAGGCCATTAGATACAGGAGAATGGTAATGAAATTCAAAACAAAATCTGGATCGGTCTACGAGGTTGACCATGCTACGAGCCGTATACGTCGTCTCTCTGGAACACATGCGCCTACTAATAGTCAAGGCAAAGATGGGGAATGGCATCATTACCACATTGCACTCATTGAACTAGGCGCACGTGCTATTATCAAATGGCATAGTGCCACTCGACGTGCGACAGTTACTACACCTATTGTGGAGATTAGCAATGGATAACCTACCCGGCTGGTGGTGGTGGCCCGCTATTGCTAGTGGTATTACCACAGTATTCGGTATGCTCATGTTTATTGTCATGGGTGTGGATCTATTCCCTGGACACGACGGCGGCCGTTGGATCACATTAATTGTATTGGATATCATTTTCTTAGCTATTGGTGGAATAACAGAAAGTGGTGATTAATGCGCTGCCTAATCTGTACGTACAAAATCTCTAAGAAAGAAAAGAAATTCATTAAAGCCAGCCAGCAAGCTGGCGTGGCAATGGCTGAAATCTGCTCCACATGTGTTATCAGTCGTAACAAAGTAATGAGTAAGATGAAACGGGGTGCGAGATGAGACAACTGGCTTTTACTATAACACCAGAAATGGTATACGGGAAAATACCCGATTACGACACAACTCGATACGAAGTTATTGAGTTTCGGCCTCCAGTAGCAGGTGATCTGGTAATGTGGAAAGACGGTCATATCGCTACCACTACATTCAACCATGTGGCCAATAGCCCACTACTCATCTGCCGCAAACTTGTCCGGAAAGTATTCACATTTCGCAGTACAGGTGTCCATAATCCGAATAACGAATGGACGCGGAATAGACACGGTAGTTTTTGGCTTCAGACTTCTAACTACCCGCACGACTGTTATTCATTGACGGAAACAGAGGAATAAAATGGAAATTCTACACATCTACACGGCCCGATTCGGAGACGTATCGGTGCTGCTCCCATGGTCTACTATCTTCATTTATCTAGGATTATGCGGGATCGTGGGTATTCTGACAGCTATTGGTAGTAAGGACTAGTTATGTGGGCATGGATAACGGAGCTATTCTGTCCTGAACATGGTCTATCGGTACTGATCCCGGCACTGGTCAATTACTGGGGAATTTGGCGTATGGCAATGCGCTTCCACTTGACACAGATACGGGCGAGAGGTAAGAGCAATGAGTCTATTTGGTCGTAATTGCTCGTGCCCTGCTCATGGAGAAGCTATGTTTGATTATACCAAATGTCAATTATGTAGTGGTATGTTCAAACGTGATGAAACGTGCGATTGCAGCACACCGGAAGGTATCGTCCGCCGGATCAAGTACAAAGATACTATTTCGATCAATGTCATAACCGAAGTAGTATCACAAACAAAATATATTCAAGTGCGGCAAGACTGTCATCCGCACTGGACTGGCCGTAAGTGGCGTCTCTCCCCACACATGACCAAAGGTGAGATAGTACAGACCGCTTTCATGGCCTGTCTTGCCTGGGAAGAACACGAGTGCCGGGAAGCGTTCAAGTACAAGGACCAGCCAGTATTCAGTCCACATTACAATATCGAGTCGCTGGTGCGGCTCTGTGAGCAAGGCCAATTTGAAGAACGGAGTAAGGCATGAAACCAGGATCACTGATTTTACACGATAATAAATTGGGTGTCGTCTACCGTTACCCCAAAGATAACCTAGCCAAACAAGGCGCTCGTATCACTTACGAGAATGGTAGTATCGCTGTAGTCTATTCGGAATTGCCAGAAGTAACCGAATTTACTCCCGAAATCTGCAAGCGTGCTGCCGCTATGCTACCGCGAACAGTATTTGCAGCATGGGATAAAGGTGCTGGTCTTACTGGTACTGATCCTGAGATCTTTGCATTTGACAAGAAAGGCGTTGTAATTCCAGCCTGGGATTGGCTGCCGCATCGTACTGTCAATCCTGACACGTATTGGGATGGTGTGCAAGCCGAATTCACCACTAACCCGACATCCTGTCACAATTACCAAACGGATGGCGTGCGTAATAAATTGCTCGCCATCGACACGTTGTTGAAGGAAAAGTACCCTGGTGCCCATCTTGCTACTACCGATGTAGTAAAACTGGATCGTAAGACCCTGCTATCGGCAGAGGATGACCATATTATTCTCGGTTGCAGTCCTAGCCGTAATGCTTATCCCACAGTTAAACCTATCGAAATTGGTGATCCGCGTGAGCATCCGTTTCGCTATAGCGGCTGTCACTTGCACATGTCTGTGATGGAATATCCATTGCCACCTTGGTTCCCAGAGGGAACTGTAGTAATGATGGATAAGCTGGCAGGCGTATTACTCACGGCCCTAGGCCGTGACATGGAAGATCCAATACGTCGTAAGGCGTATGGCCGTGCTGGTGAATTTCGTGTACCTGCTCCAGTACCTGTAGACACTACTTACTGGGGTACTCAATTCAAGGACCATACATGGAAGCGTCTGGAATACCGTACACCCGGTTCATTCCTGCTCCATCACCCGGCTTTATTCAATTTCGCTATGGATACGGCCCGTGCTGCCTTCCGTATGGGATTGCTCATGGATGGACGGCTGTTGGACGAAATCGGCGATGTACAAGGTATCATAAATAATTGTGATGCCGATGCCGCCGTTAAGTTGATTACTGCTAAGAATTCGTACTACCAAACATTCCTTAACGGTACCTGGAATCCTAATTACAGTTCGCATACTAAGACGCTGGCCGTACTAAAACAAGGCGCTAAAGCTTCTGGCCGTTTCGGGGATAGCGTGTACACGAATTGGAAACTAGGTGATTCTTGGAACGGAGATAATTACGGCAATGGTCAGACTCAGTGGGCCAAAATCATTGCCTAACGAAATATCTCACACATAGGCCGTAGATGAACAGAAATACTCTAGACCCTGGCCTGTCCCCAAGGACAACCATACGGAGAGAGTCCAGGTACTACGGTGCTTGGAATGTGGCCTTCGTAGCGGTGGCGCTCCGCTAGAGTATTGGTCTGCAAATAATGGCTGTGAGGTATACGCGGCGCTGGCCGCGTAAAAGCCACTGTCCTTTGGAGAGTGGAATGCAGTTCATTTGACACTTGCTCTGCTAGACCAAAAGCCAGATGTTAGGGGCGCTTATGCGCCCCGTCAAGATTAAGGAGACTCATATGGCACTTAAAGCAATATCACGGCGGACTTCCGCTAAGACACTTTCGCAGTTGCTAGCCGATGTATTTACGGCTAGCAAACTGTACAATGGAACTTTTTATCCTGAGAATTTCAGGATAGAAATCGATTCTGTAAGGTATGAACCGGGTTATTACACGGATGTAATAAAATCTGGGGAATGCCACCAGGAATTAAATTTTTCCAGACCATTCAATTGTCAAACAGCAGAATATTGCTGTGGCTTGCTGGAAATCGGCAACCTGTCGGATCGCAATTTCACTACTGATCCGGCCATAAACTCTGCTTTAATGCGAGTATTTATGACTTGTCTGGCGCAAGAATATAACATGGTCATGGCTACCACCATTGCTAGCCAGAAAATACCCGCCGCTTACTTGGCAGAAGCAGGTTTTACTCCTGTGGCCGAGTACAAGAGCAAAGGCACGGGTAGCATTATCACAGTCTGGTTCAATGAACTAGGAGCTAAGAAAGAATTGCCTCCTGGTCATTTGAATTTGGGCGACTTCGAGATCTTCGAGTAGGAACACTGGTGGCCCTACGGCCACCAGTTATTAGAACCCTTTGGAAACCGAAGTCTCTTAATCAATAGGGCTGTACGCAGTTGCTATTACTCACAGCCGCTTTGCGGCTGTTGCGGTTAAGAGGGACTAGTACCAGATTGATCTAACAGATGCTTGCCTTCGGGTGTTGCTAGAGATTAGATTGCGGTTGCTGGGGAGTCTAGGGATGGCACAGAGGGTTCTAATAACTTATGGCACTATTTTACGTTACATACTCAAAAACTACGCGTGAAACAATTACAGGTTCAGGGCCGTTTACACAAGAACGGATAACTACCTTACAACCAGGAGTATACGTAGAGGCGGATTCTATAATACGGGTTCCAGTGGCTCTAACTAATTTTTGTACTACCCATCAAATCCTAGAAATTAAGAAGTTAACAGATCACCTTTATAAGGCTTAAGGAGCGGTTATGCGATTCAAATATAACGGTAAAACGTATCGTATCTGGTTTAGTCATCACAATAAACCCGGTCACGTCCGCCGAACCGAATGCAGTATCATGGAAGAAACTGGCCCGAACGAACTAACAGAACTCGTCTCGGATGATGCCTTTTGTAGCGATGGCGATAAGAAACGCGGTATTCCTGCCGATCCGTATAATAAAGCAGTGGGACGGCACCTATCTTTGACCCGTGCTTTACGCCGTCTAACATCGGATCGTAGCTTCCGCCATACTGCTTGGATGGCCTACTTGAACCGTGGTAAGGAACCAGCCGAGCAGCATAAGCTACAGTTAATCGTCACTGGAGAGGGGAGAATTCAATGAAGTGGTTCAAAAGTCTATTCGTCCGCCGTCCGCCAACTGCGGAAGAACGCTTTGAAGCGGCTAAGAAATTAGCCCGTACAATCTCTCCCGAAGTCTTGCACGATTTAATGCTAATCATTGCATTACAATCGCCAATGACATTGGTACAGTTATTGGCTGATGCGGGTGCAATTGTAAGTCCTGGCCCACAACCTGTGGAAGCGGCTAAGCCGGAAGTAGTGAACTAGCCATGGCTAAACCTAAACGACCCACCCACGAACATCCATATTCTGATATGTGTACATGTCAAGATTGTTATAAAATATGGATGAATGCCGTATTCAAATTAGCGTTTTTCCCTAAGAAAAAAAGAAAGTAACCATGTTCCATCAATGTAAAGTTTGTAATAAAATTACTTTTGCTATTTTCTTTGCTACGTGGTGGATTAAACCAAACCGGGATGAATGGGGTCGTAAGTTGTGGGGTAAATACCGTACTAATGTATGCAAACGTTGTGTACGACAAGTACGGACTAAAAATGCGGATACCGCAGAAGAAATTTTGTTGAATCAGTACCACATCGGCAAATATAATTAGAGGAGAGAGTGAATGTGCGGAATTTTCGGTTTTAGCCATACTACACCACTAACGCGGCTCATGACGCCGACACTGGCGATATGTATGGAACAACGTGGCGACCATAGTTGGGGTGTCACAGACGGTGATTTCATCTACAAAACGAAAGGTTCAATCATTGATACCTTCGTAGATTGTGACTTGGACGGTCCGATCTATCACACGCGTATGGCTAGCGTGGGCGCTATTAGTGACCGAAACGCCCATCCATTCCGGTACGAAGGAAAGTATATCGTTACTGGTATTCATAACGGCCATATTAGCAATTACGCGGCCTTAAAGAGCAAGTATGCTGGCCGTAAGGACTTCGAGGTAGATAGCGAACATATCTTCGCTCATCTGGCAGAGGACAAGAGCGTAGCCGAACTAACTGGTAGTGGCGCTATTGTCTGGTATCAGCAACCTGCTGATAAATCGGAACCGATGCGCCGCTATATCAGCCGATTCAACAGCGAAGCGATGCACTTCGTGAAAATGAAATCGGGCGAGATTGTCTTTGCTAGTACGAAAGACAGTCTCATTATTGCCAGTCAGTTAGCCAGTGGTGTAATTGAACACTTCTACGAGACTGAGCAGCGTAAACGGTATTTTATTGAACCGGACCCGCAACGTTCTGGTCATATGGCGCTGTACAGTGACATCACAATGCCGTGGGGTGATAAGCCCGTACAATGGGTGACTACTCCAACGCCGACTAGCAACTATGGTTATAACAGTCGCGGTCGTTACCAGGGTCTCCATAGCATTAGCGGTGGCGAATGCCCAGCCCGCATGTGTATGAATGGTAAGATCACGGAGGATCAAGTGATCTGTGACCATTGTCTTAGTGAACTCAAGAAAGACATATTTGGCGAACATGCTGTAGGAGTATAATCGTGACTCTGGAGAAATGGTTAGACGAACAAACGGAGTGGGTTTGTCGTGGTACAGGATGGATTTCACACATTCATTCTGATTGTATCGGCCATATGTTCCCAAGATTTTATGCTAGTGGATTGGGGCATGATTGTAACTCAATCGGCTGTAAACCTGTTCGCAAGCCCAGTTCTTCGGATTTGCGATATTACATTGGCCGTCTATTACTCCCCAGTCCGTCAGCCAGAGGAGCATCAATATGGAACCAAACAAATTCGAACCGACACCAAGCCGTGTTGGACGACCAGCTAAACCAACAGATCCTGAATCAGCCCATAAATCGGAGATTCTCGCTTGGACGGCAGTCAACAGTCGAATCAGACGATTAATTGAGAAACAACTTAGCTTCTTTGAGAAGCAATTAGTAGCAGCCGAGTCTGGCGGTTCTACACTAAGCGTGGAATCTATGTTAGATGTAATGAAAGGTCTTGGCGACTTGCTCACAGTAGGTAGTAAGACCGTGGAATCCGGGCTTAAATCCCTGGAGAAGGGTAAACCACCTGGAGGCGACAATGAAGATCCTGAAACAATTATGGCAAATCTTCAAGGGGGAGGAGGAGCCTAGCGGCTGGATCATGCAACAGGCAAAGTGGGACCCCGAAAAGAAACTCTATATTGTAGGAGATATGACCAGTACACGGAACGTAAATGATCCGACGCAACGGACAATAGACGATGGGCCAATACCTGACGGCTGGCACCAGTGCTTTTATTATTACGAAATTAAAAATGATGTAACAGGTGGTGTTGGCTGGCGTCGTTGTCACGGTCTGGCTGGTCCCGGACTTAAACCATCCTTCTGTGCCATGCACAAGGCCCAAGAGGAGCAAATAGTACGGTATCAATCGGAAGAAGGGCAGTACACGTACTGTCGCTGGGGATCATGTTTCGTCAAGCTATTCGACGGCAATGAATATTGTACAGAACACCGTACAATGGGCGACATTAAAGACGCCTGGGTTGACGAAGAAGAATGTGGCTGTTA
>Ga0068855_100006739_pt1 | contig 13928 bp, 12 predicted proteins | sample KBSCornC52_FD_66592 | JGI IMG/M metagenome (GOLD analysis project Ga0068855, IMG submission 66592) | Corn rhizosphere microbial communities from Kellogg Biological Station, Michigan, USA - KBS Corn C5-2 | ecosystem: Host-associated > Plants > Roots > Rhizosphere > Soil ... | reverse complement strand
ACTTTTCATGCTGCCGATGCAGCACAGGTCATTCGAGCTCCCCCGCTCTCGCGAGTTCCTCGTGACGGCGCGGCTTGCTTCGGAGCATTCCGGATGGCTGCCGCGGGTCGCGGCCCAACCCTTCCACACCAATCAGACCGCCGCGCCTGCACCTGCGCCGTCATCGTCGCGCGCGTGCCGGACCGCCGCCGGTCCAGTGAGATACTCCCATGGCCGACAAAATGCTCATCGACGCGACCCATCCGGAAGAGACCCGGGTGGTCGTTGTGCGCGGCAACCGCGTCGAGGAATTCGACTTCGAGAGCGCCAACCGCAAGCAGCTTCGCGGTAACATCTACCTCGCCAAGGTCACGCGCGTCGAACCGTCCCTCCAGGCGGCCTTCGTCGATTACGGCGGCAATCGCCACGGATTTCTGGCCTTTTCGGAAATCCACCCCGACTATTATCAAATCCCGGTCGCCGACCGGCAGGCCCTGCTCGAACAGGAAGCGCGCGACCAGCGCGAGGCCGAGGACGAGCACGAACAACGCCGCAGCGGTGGTGGTGGTGGACGCCGCCGCCGTCATCGCCAGCGCGGCTCGGAGCGCCATCGCCGCGACCGCGACGAGGTCGTGCAGAGCCAGCCTTTCGCCGAAGGCGAGCCCCCGCACGACGAGAACGGCGCGCCCATTGCCGCTACCGAAGGCGAGACCCCCGCGACCGGCGAACACTTTCCGGAGTCGCAGCAGCAGACTTCGACGGAGGCATCTGCCGAGCCAGTGACGCCGAACGCGGTCGAGGCACCGACCGAGCCGCCGGCCGCAGAAGCCGCACCTCTCATTGAAGAGACCGCAGCCGCGACCCCGGCCGAACCCGTCAGCGAATTCGATGTCGCGCATGCCGGCGAAGCTGTTCCGGTCGAGGCGGTGGCGAACGAAGACGAGGCCCGCGCGTCCGCCGACGCATCGCATGACGATGAGGACGATGACGGCGAGGAGCACGGCGAAGAGGAAGAGACGGTCGAGTCCGTCGGCGGTGCCGATGCTCTCGAAGAGGTGCAGGAGCGCACTCCCCGTTTCCGCCGCCAGTACAAGATTCAAGAGGTGATCAAGCGCCGGCAGGTCATGCTGGTTCAGGTCGTCAAGGAAGAGCGCGGCACCAAGGGCGCGGCGCTGACCACCTATCTCTCGCTTGCCGGCCGCTATTCGGTGCTGATGCCGAACACCGCGCGCGGCGGCGGCATCTCGCGCAAGATTACCTCATCGGAGGATCGCTCGCGCCTGAAGGAAATCGCGCAGGAACTCGAGGTGCCCGAGGGCATGGGCGTGATCCTGCGTACCGCCGGCGCAGCCCGCACCAAGACCGAGGTCAAGCGCGACTTCGAATATCTGCTGCGCCTGTGGGAGACCGTCCGCGATCTTACCTTGAAGTCGGTGGCGCCGAAGCTCGTCTACGAGGAAGGCTCGCTGGTCAAGCGATCGATCCGCGATCTGTACTCGAAGGACATCGACGAAATTCTCGTTGCCGGCGAAGGCGGCTATCAGGAAGCGCGCGACTTCATGCGCATGCTGATGCCGAGCCACGTCAAGAACGTGAAGCTCTACAGGGACACGCAGCCGCTCTTGACGCGGCACGGCATTGAAAGCCAGCTCGACGCGATGTTCTCGCCGGTCGTGCAATTGCGCTCTGGCGGCTACATCGTCATCAACCAGGCGGAAGCTCTGGTGGCGATCGACGTCAATTCGGGCCGCGCGACCCGCGAGCACCACATCGAGGATACCGCCCTCAAGACCAATATCGAAGCGGCGGAAGAAGTCGCGCGGCAACTGCGCCTGCGCGATCTTGCCGGCCTCATCGTCATCGACTTCATCGACATGGACGAAGGCCGCAACAACCGTACGGTCGAGCGTCGCATGAAGGACGCGCTCAAGCACGACCGCGCGCGCATCCAGGTGGGCCGGATCTCGCATTTCGGCCTGCTCGAAATGTCGCGGCAGCGCATCCGCTCCTCGGTGCTCGAGAGCTCGACCGAGAAATGCCCGGTCTGCGGCGGCCTCGGCCACGTCCGTTCGGTGTCGTCGGTTGCGCTGCAATTGCTGCGCGCCGTCGAGGAGACGCTGATGAAGGGCGCGACGCATAACCTTCTCGTCCGCACCCGCGCCGAGGTCGCGCTCTACGTCCTCAATCACAAGCGCGCGCATCTGCGCGGGCTGGAAGAGCGCTTCCAGATCACCATCACCGTGTCGGCCGACGCGAGCGTGACCGGCCAGCAGTCATACGTCGTCGATCGCGGCGAGCAGGTCCATTCGCCGGAGGCCGCGCGCGCGCTGGCCGCGCAGGCGCAAGCAGCGGCGCCGGTGAGCGTCGACGAGGAAGAGCCCGACTACGTCGAGGCAGAAGAGGAAACCGCTGAAGAGGACGTCGCGACCGAAGCGCGCGCCGAGGGCGAGGAGGACGCCGAACCCGCGGGCGAGCATCGTGAAGGCGAGCCGCGCCGCAGGCGCCGTCGCCGGGGCCGCGGACGCGGCCGTGGCGGCGAAGGCCGCGAAAGCGCGCCGGCGCAGTTCGCGCCCGAGACCGCCGGCGAGCATGACGTCGCGCACGAAGACCATGAAGCCGGGTCGCCGGAGGACGTTGCAGACAAGGACGGCGAGCCGCGCGAGGACGCGGTGGCCGCCAACGGCAATGGTGAGGACGGTGATGCGCGCCGCCGCCGCCGCCGCGGGCGACGCGGCGGACGCCGTAATCGTCATCGCAATGGTGAGGGCAACGGCCATGAGGCCGGCGAGCGCCCTGCCCGCTTCGAAAGCGGTGTGCACGAGACCAGCGAAGGCGACCCCCATCCGGTGTTGAGCGACGAGGATGCCATGGTCATGGCTCCCTCGTTCCCGCAACCGACGCCGGTGCACGAGCCAATTCCGGCAACCGCGCCGGCACCGAGCGCGCCGCCGGCCATAGCGATGCCCGAGCCTGCGCCGCGGCGCCGCTCGACCATCCGCGAGCCCGCGCCGGTTTCCGCGGCAAGTGAAATGCCCGTCGCGCCCGCGCCGCAGCCTGTCGCGGCGCCGGCGCCCGTCGTCTCGAGCACCTCGGAAGAGCCGGCAGCGCCGAAGCGCGGCTGGTGGGGCAAGCGCCTGCTCGGCGACAAGTAGCGGGCAGCGCGGACGATGAAATCCGCCTGGGTCGAACGCGACGCGCAAGCAGCGGTCGACCGCTACGGCAAGGCCGGCATTGCCGCCGACCTTGCGCTGCGCGTCTACACGACGCAGTTGCTGGGCCGCGATCCGAAGCTGGTGCTGCACGGCGGCGGTAATACGTCCGTGAAGCTCAGGATGCAGGACCTCGTCGGCGAACCGGCCGACGTGCTCTGCGTCAAGGGTTCCGGCTGGGACATGGGCACGATCGAACCGGCCGGCCTTCCCGCCGTGCGGCTCGACGCGCTCTTGAAGCTGCGCACGCGCAAGGCCATGACCGACGACGAGATGGTGCGCGTGCAGCGCGCCAACCTGATCGATCCGTCGGCGCCGAACCCCTCGGTCGAGACGCTGCTGCACGCCTTCGTGCCCCACAAATTCGTCGATCACACGCACGCCGCCGCGGTCCTGTCTCTGATCGATCAGCCGGATGGCGAAGCCCGCGCGCGGGAGGTCTACGGCGACAGCATGGGCTACGTGCCCTACGTTCTGCCGGGCTTCGGCCTCGCCAAACTCTCCGCCGACGCGTTTGACAAGGACCGCGCGGTCGAAGGCCTCATCCTCGCCAAGCACGGCATCTTCACCTTCGGCGCCGACGCGCGCGAGGCCTATGAGCGCATGATCGCGATGGTCACGCGCGCCGAGGCGCATCTCCAGAAGAACCGGAAATCCGTTTTTGTCTCGGGCGCGATCCCGCAGCGGGCGCTGGCGCTTACCGACATCGCACCGATCATCCGCGGCGCCTGCGCCGTCAAGGACGATAAGACCGAAGGCGCGTTCACGCGCTTCGTTGTCGAATTCCGGTCGAACGAAGCCATCCTCAATTTCGTCAACGGCCGCGATATCGCCGACTATGCCCGGCGCGGGGTCATCACGCCGGACCACACGATCCGCACCAAGAACTGGCCGCTCGTCCTGCCGGCGGCGGATGCGCGCGACGGCGGCTGGCGCGAGAAAGTGCGCGCGGCGGTCGACGCCTTCGTCGCCGATTACCGGGCCTACTTCGCGCGCCAGAACGCGCGCGTCGGCGGCGGCCGCACCATGCTCGACCCGGCGCCGCGCGTGGCGCTCGTGCCCGGCGCAGGCCTCGTCGGCCTCGGCCGGACTCCCAAAGACGCCAGGATCGCTGCCGACCTCGCCGAAGCCGCCATCGAGACCATCACCGACGCCGAAGCCACCGGCCGATTCACGCCGATCGGCGAAGACGACATGTTCGACTGCGAGTACTGGCCGCTCGAACAGGCCAAGCTCGGCGCGGCCAAGCCGCTACCGCTCGCCGGCCAGATCGCCGTCATCACCGGCGGCGCCGGCGCCATCGGCGCCGCAACCGCGAAATTGTTTGGGGCGCAGGGAGCCTCGGTCGCGCTGCTCGACATCGACAAAGCGGCGGCCGAGACGACAGCAAAGACGATCCCCGGCGCCATCGCCGTCGGCTGCGACGTCACCGACGCGCAGTCGGTCGCCAACGCCTATGCGGAGGTCGTGCGCGCCTTCGGCGGCGTCGACATCCTCGTCTCGAACGCCGGCGCCGCCTGGCAGGGTAGGATCGGCGAGGTCGACGACCTGGCTCTGCGCAAGAGCTTCGAATTGAACTTCTTCGCGCACCAGACCATGGCGCGGCACGCCGTCCGCATCATGCGCGCGCAAGGGACCGGCGGCTGCCTGCTGTTCAACGTCTCCAAGCAGGCGGTTAATCCGGGCCCGGGCTTCGGCCCTTACGGCCTGCCCAAGGCCGCCACCCTCTTCCTCGTGCGCCAGTACGCGCTCGACTACGGCGCCGAGGGCATCCGCGCCAACGCCGTGAACGCCGACCGCGTCCGCTCCGGCCTGCTGACCGAGGATTTCATCAAGGAGCGCTCGAAAGCGCGGGGCGTCAGCGAGAAGGACTATATGAGCGGCAACCTCCTGGGCCGCGAAGTCACCGCCGACGATGTCGCCCAGGCCTTTCTGGCGCAGGCCTTGGCGCTCAAGACCACCGCCGACGTCACCACCGTCGACGGCGGCAACATCGCCGCCGCGCTGCGGTAGCCCCGCCCGTCCCGCTCTGTTGCCCGGCGGACACTGCCGCGCGGGCGAACCGTGCTAATCTCCCGACTCGAATTCCAGGTCTTCCTCGAAATTCCGCGACTTCCTGAAGGAGCCAGCCCATGCGTCTTCTCGCCCTCACCGCTCTCATTCCCCTCCTTGCCCTGGCGACGCCGGCGCTTGCCGCGACCAAGGAACAAAAGATGGAGACCTGCAAGGTCGGCGCCGACAGCGACAACCTGACGGGCGCCAAGCGCGATGCGTTCATGAAGAAGTGCATGGGGTCCGGCAATTACGAGCCGGCGGCGCGCAAGGAAGCGATGAAGAAGGCCGCCGCCGAGAAGAAGATGAAGAAGAAGCCGGCGCCGAAGGCCGCGGCGGTGCCGCCCCCGCCCGATGCAGAAGCCAAGCCGAAACAGTAATTACGGCGCGCGGCAAACGAACGGACACTCCCGGGCTGTTCAGGAGTCCAGCACCCGGGAGCGTCCGCGTCCGGCGCACCGAGACAGACCCGACGCTCCTCAGAATCGAGCGGCCTCGCCGCGCCTCGTCAGCGAAGGCCCGCCGGACGGCAACGGCGTTGATCCACGTCAACGGCATGCCGCGACAACCCATGCGCGATTGACGTAACGCAACGAACTCGCCCGCGACGGGCGTTTGAATGCGCCTCGGTCAAACGGGGTCCGCCATGCGTCTGCGCCTTTTCGCCCTCATTGCCGCCCTCATCGCGCTGGCCGCGCCCGCGCGCGCCGAGAACACGGTACCGAGCGCCCAGTTGCAGGAAATCCTGATCAAGACGTCGTTGCTCACGCTCAACGACGCCAACATCACCGGCAATTACGCGGTGCTGCACGCCAAGCTCGCCAAGCCGTTTCGCGACCAGTTCACGCCCGAGCGGCTCAAGGTCGTGTTCAAAAGCTTCGCCGACCAGAAGCTCGACTTCGGGCTGATCGCGGCGAAGCCGCCGGTCGCCGCCGGCGAAGCGACGATCGACAGCCGCGGCGCGCTGCACCTGCATGGCTATTTCGACACGCGCCCGAGCCGCCTCACCTACGATCTCGACTTCCTCCCCTCCGAGGGAGAGTGGAAGCCGATCAAGCTCAACATCGACCTCAAGCCCGTGCAGGGCAATTGAGTCCGCAAGCGACGACAAAGGGGGCAACCATGTCGCAGTCCGTCGTTCCGCAAGAGAGACACATTCCCACCTGGCGCAAGGTGGTGGCTTTCATCCTCGACCTCGTCTTCTCCTTCGCGATCTTCGGATACGTGATCGCCAAGTTCACCGGCGGCACGACCGACCAAGGCTTCGACCTTCAGGGCGGACCGGCGCTGCTCCTGTTCGGTCTGGTTATTCTCTATTTCATCGTGTTCCGCCGCTTCCTCGGCGGCACGGTGTTCCAGCGGCTGCTCGGTGCGCGCTGACCTCCGGCGGACGGACCGAAATGCGGGCCGATCCGCCGCTGCACGATACCGTCCCATGATCCGCGCTTGCGGCGGTGCGCGGCGTGGGCTGTGACGCGTAAACCGCCGCGACCCCAATCTGGAACTTCACCGGCCCGCCTCCGTTTCCCGCATGTTCATTGTGCTGGGAGGCGCGTTGCATGTTGTCCGGCTGCCCTGCGGCCGAAGGGCAGTCGGGATTTCCGCCGAAAACTCTGCCTGGATTGACCGGGCTGCGCGGAATCGCTGCTCTTTGGGTGGTCCTCTACCACTACACCAACCTGTATCTCCCGGCACTCGCAACGAAGGCATTCGGCGGCGTCATCGGGCACGGGTATCTCGCTGTCGATCTGTTCTTCATCTTGAGCGGCTTCGTGCTGGCGCATTGCTATGGCGGACGCGAGCGTCGCGCCGACTCCGTTGCGTTCGTACCGTTCATGGGCGCGCGGTTCGCCCGCGTTTATCCGCTGCACATCCTGGTGCTCGCGCTTTTCCTCGCGCTCTCGCTCGCCGTGCGCGCGATCCACTATGTCGACGACGGCAGCTTTTATCCGCTCCCTGTCACCGGCCCGCGGTCGCTGTCCGCGCTCGTCGCGAACGTGCTGATGCTGCAAGGCGTCGCGGCCGGCGAACTCAGCTGGAATTATCCGGCGTGGTCCATCAGCCTCGAGTTCGCCGCCTATCTGGTGTTTCCATTCTCGATCGGACTTCTGTGGCGTGCTTCCGGCCGGGCGCTCGCTGCGGCTGCCGCGGCAGCGCTGGCCGCGGTCTGGACGCTCGCACTGGTCAAACACGGCGACATGAACCAGTGGGACGGCCCGTTCGCCCTGTGGCGCTGCCTGCCGCAATTTGTGCTCGGCTGCATCGTCTATCGTGTGTGGCGCGATCGTTTGTTCGACACGGGCCGTCTCGGCACGCTGGCAGTGGCTGCGCTGGTCGCGTCTCTGTGCGCCGATGCTGGCGATGCGGTCGCGATCACCCTGTTCCCCCTCATCGTTCTCCACGCGGTCACATCCCGCGGCTGGACGGGGCGCGTGCTCAACAGCCGGCCGGCGCTGCTGCTTGGCGAGATTTCATATTCGCTCTATCTGATCCACGGCTTGGTACAGCACACGACGACGCACGTTCTCAACTGGCTCGAACTCGACCAGACGGAGTTGGCGGTCGCGCCGTCGCTGGCGATCGCCGCTCTGATGCTCGGTACGGCGTTCGGATTGTCCGTTCTCAGCTATCGCTGGTTTGAGCAGCCGACGCGGCGCTGGGTACAAGACTGCGTCCTCGCGCTGCGAACCCGCCGCCTCGCGCCACAGACTCTCGCCGGTCAGGACTTCACACGGAAAGACGTCGCCAGCGCCGCCGGCTAACCCCTGAATTCTCCTCCCGACCTTGCCACAGCCCGGCGCTTACCTGATTTGCAATACGCGCGCTTTAGCGCGCTCTTTTCCACGAATCTCGATCTCGATTTCGTGGGCCCTTGCGTTCTCGCGGTCGGCGCTGCGTGTTTGCTCGTCGGCCACCGAAGTGTTGCCTTGTTGCCGATTGCTCGCGGCCCGCTGAAGCTCCGCATTGGCGTTCGCCCGGTGTTGGGCCACCTCCTTCAGCTCTTTGATGATTTCATCGTCGATCGCCTGAATGGCGCGCGCGACACCGTCGCCCGGCGGCGGAGGCGGCGGCGGATGCGGGCCGCCCGCTACGTTGGGAGGGATCGGCTTTTTGATCACGCCGTCCAGGATCGCGCAGATGACGGCGCACATTGATAGCGACCCGCCTGCGGCCATACAGGCCTCAATGCATTTCTTCTGACCGGCGGCATTCAGAAGCGGAGGCCACGGAGCTTCCGGTGGCCAGCCGGGCGGCGGTTCTTTCGGCCAAGGTAAGGGGCTTTCTGGAAAATGATCGTCCGGCATGGGCTCCCCCGAGCGGCAGATTGCTTCCCGGGTGGCAGCCTACAGGCCTCTGCAACTTATTCGAGCAATGGTGCTGTCCTATTTTTCAATTTCTGTATCAATTCAGATGCCGGAGACAAATTCGTAATTGCGGCTCCCTACGGTCGCCGCCGAAGCATGACGAACCGCCCCCGTGTTACCTCCGCTCGCACACCGGAGGACTTGGTCATGACCATCACGTGCTGCATCCGCTACGTGCTCGATCCTTACAAGCGCGACGCGTTCGAAGAGTATGCGCGGCGCTGGACCGGCATCATTCCGAAAAACGGCGGCGATCTCATCGGCTATTTCATGCCGCATGAGGGGACGAACAACATCGCCATCGCCCTCGTCTCCTTCGACAGCCTCGCCGCCTACGAAGCCTATCGCGCGCGGATCAGAGCGGATGACGACGGCAAGGCCGCTTTCGCCTTCGCCGACGAGGGACAGTTCATCCTCAGCGAGGAGCGCACCTTCCTGCGGCCCGTCTAAAGGGATGTGAAAGGCCGCAGCGGCCCATTCCTGCTCGACAAGCCGCCGAAATGCGAGGCCGCAACGGCGCGCGCGCACTCAAGGAACGCTGTCACCACTGGCGATAACGTCCGATGCTTCAAGGTCAACGCAACGACAGGCCATGGATGCCGCGGCAGAGCCACTGGCAAAACCTTCAGCCCAAAACGGCGCGCGTAGAAACCGGCGACCGACTCCGGAAACGTCGTAATGAAATCGCCGCTGGTGAGCAGATTGGCGCGCAGATGAACGGACAAGGTGTTCAAACGCACCTTGGGCATGACGCTTCCCCGCGCCCGAAACGCCTCTGCAACAACCCGGTAGTTCCACCGGCCGGGACCTGACAATATCCACGGCTCGTCCACGAGGTCCGCAATATCCAGCTTGCGACGACGCGCCCAGTGCGAATTCGCTCCGGCGACAACGACCAATCGATCCTCAAAGAGCACATCCACATTGAGGTCGTTGAACGGGTCGCTGTCCTCGCCAGGGCCCTGCGACCGCGTGAGGACGACGTCGAAGCCGAGCTCGCGCACGTTCGGCGGATAGGTCCGGAGGTCGATGTCCTCCACATTCAAGGACACGCCCGGAAAGTCCTGCGCAAAACGCGCGACAATCGACGGAAGTGTGGCTGCCGCAATCGACTCGTCACAACCAATGTGCACCTCGCCGACCGCCGGATCGGACAAAAATTCGATGTCCCTGATCCCCTGCCTGAGCTCCTCGAACGCTGCCGTCCCGCGCTTGAGCAGAGCCCGACCGTAGAGCGTGGGCTCGGCTCCTTTGGGTCCGCGTTCGAGCAATCGCACACCGAGCGCGCGCTCCAGATCGGCAATGACTTCGGAGACCGTCGGTGGCGCGACGCCAAGGTCCGCCGCAGCCTTGGCCATGCTGCCGAGACGCACCACTGTGAAGAACACGTGGAGGTCGCGGAAGCGCAAACGGCGGCCGATCTGGTTTTCCCAGTCGATCTTTCCAGGCATCGGAAAACTCCTATGCAATGAAAGCTAGATTAGGAATTCACCTAGGTGCAAGGAGCTTCTAGCGTCCCGATATGGCCAGCCGTCAGCGGTCAACCGCTCGCGATCATCGGAGGACCCCATGCCCGCCTTCATCTGCGCCGCCTGCGGCACCCAATATGCGCCTTCCGACGGTCCACCCGAGACGTGCGTGGCTTGCACCGACGAGCGGCAATTCGTCCCGGTATCGGGTCAGTCCTGGACGACGCTGGAGCGGTTGCGCAGCTCCTTCAGCAACAAATTCCGCCGTCTCGCACCCGGCCTCACGACGATCGAAACCACCCCGGCATTCGGAATCGGCCAGCGTGCGATCCTGGCACGCACGCCTTCAGGCAATGTGCTGTGGGACTGCATTGCGCTGATCGACGACGCTACGATTGATCTGATTCAGGGCCAGGGCGGCGTTCGGGCGCTCGCGATCTCGCACCCGCATTATTACACCACAATGGTCGAATGGAGCCGTGCGCTCGGCGGCGTGCCGATCTTTCTGCACGCGGCCGACCGTGACTGGGTGCTGCGGCCGGATCGCGTCGTGCAATTCTGGGACGGCGACACGCATGCGATCGCTCCCGGCCTGACGCTTGTTCGCCTCGGCGGCCACTTCGCCGGCGGGACCGTTCTCCACTGGGCAGACTGGGAGCAAGGGCGCGGCGTATTGCTCTCGGGCGACATCCTTCAGGTCGTGCCAAGCGGGCACGTTAGCTTCATGTGGTCTTATCCAAACCTGCTCCCGCTCTCCGCCGCGACCGTCAGGCGCATGGCGGCGACGCTGGAGCCATTTGCATTCGATGCCGTGTACGGCTCGTTTTCGGGTCGGAACCAGATCGATGCAAACGGCAAACAGGTTGTTGCGACGTCGGTCGCGCGCTACATCGATCGGATCAGCCAGGCCTAGCTGCAATGCAGCGCCCTGATGCTCAGCATCGACCCAGCGCTGATATTCAAATCAGCGCGATCAGCGCGCCGCCGAGCGCGCTGAGCAGCACGACGAGCCAGGGCGGCGTCTGCCACATGAACAGCAGGAGGAACGCGGCCGCGGCGAGCGCGACGTCGTAGGCGTTAGTGATGCCGGCGGTCCACACCGGATTGTACAGCGCGGCGATGAGCAGCCCGACCACGGCCGCGTTGACGCCGCGGAGCGCCGCCTGCGCCAGCGGCCGCCGGCGCAGCACGTCCCAGAACGGCAAGGTGCCGATCACCAGCAGGAACGAAGGCAGGAACACCGCGACGAGACAGAGCGCCGCTCCGGCCCATCCGTTCGGCTGCGGCCCCATGACCGCACCGAGATAAGCAGCGAAGGTGAAGAGCGGCCCCGGCACGGCCTGCGCCGCGCCGTAGCCGGCAAGGAAGGCGTCGTTCGTCACCCAGCCCGGCGGCACGACCGAGGCCTGCAAGAGCGGCAGCACGACGTGGCCGCCGCCGAACACCAGCGCGCCGGCGCGGTAGAAGGCATCGAGCAACTTCACGCTTTGGCTCGGCACCGCCGCCGCGACGAGCGGCAGGCCCGCCAACAGAAATACGAAGAGCGCAAGCAGGAATGCGCCGGTGCGGCGGCTGACCGTCACCGGCAGCGTCGCGCCGTCGGCAGGCGTCGCGCCTCGCAGCAGCACGATGCCGGTGACACCGCCCAGCACGATGGCGCCGATCTGGCCGAAGGCGTTCGGGAAAGCCAGCACGATCGCCGCGGCGACGACGGCGAGCGTCGCGCGTTCGCGGTCGGGCGCAAGATTGCGCATCATGCCGAGCACCGCCTGCGCGACCACGGCGACCGCGACGACCTTCAACCCGTGCAGCCAGCCCGCGCCGAGCGCGCCGCCGAACGAGTCGAGGCCATAAGCGAACAGCACGAGCGCAATGGCGGAGGGCAACGTGAAGCCGGTCCATGCCGCCAGCGCGCCAAGCGCACCGGCGCGCAACTGGCCGATGGCGATGCCGACCTGGCTGCTCGCGGGGCCCGGCAGGAACTGGCAGAGCGCGACGAGGTCGGCATAGGTCGCCTCGTCGAGCCATTTGCGGCGCACGACATATTCATCGCGGAAGTAGCCGAGATGCGCGACCGGCCCGCCGAACGAGGTCAACCCGAGCCGCAGCGAGACACGCAGCACTTCCGCCGCGCGCGATTGCCTCGCCTCTCCGGGCAAGCCCCCCTCCCCGTTCTCAGCCGCGGCCCAACCAGTTGCCGATGCGCTCGACCGCTTCGCGCATCTCCGCTGTCGAGCCAGCATAGCAGAAGCGCAAGAAGTGGCGTCCGTCGACCGGATCGAAGTCGATGCCCGGCGTTGCCGCGACGCCCGCTTCGTTCAGCAGCCGCTTGGCGAAGTCGAGGCTGTCGTTCGAGAACTTCGCGATGTTGGCGTAGAGATAGAAGGCACCGTCGACGGGGAGGAATTGGTCGAGCCCGGCGCGCGGCAGGCCTTCGGTCAATATGCGGCGGTTCTCCTCACAGCCGTGCTTGACCGCTTCCATCTCGTCACGGCCGTCGAAGGCAGCCTCCGCCGCGATCTGCGCGAGCGTCGGCACCGAGATAGCGAGGTTGCCGTGCAGGCGGTCGACCGTGCGCACGAGCGGCTCGGGCAGCACCATCCAGCCGATGCGCCATCCGGTCATGCAGAAATATTTCGAGAAGGAATTGATGACGAGCGCGCGCGGCGACAGCTTCGCGGCCGTCTCGGCGGCGAAGGCATAGTCGAGGCCGTGATAGATCTCGTCCGAGATGACGCGGATGCCGGCGTCTTCGGCGACCGCGATCAGTTCGGCGAGCGCCGCGGCGCTCATCATCGTGCCGGTCGGATTGGCCGGGCTCGCGACGATCACCCCTTTGAGCTTCTGCTTGCGGTGCGCGGCGATGAGCGCGTCCGGCGACAGCACCCAGCGTGTGGACGCGGACGTCTCGATCAGCACCGGCTCGCAGCCGAGCGCGGTGAGGATGTGGCGGTACGGCGGATAGCCGGGATTGGCGAGCGCGACGCGGTCGCCCGGCTCGAACAGCGACAGGAACGACAGGATGAACGCGCCGGACGAGCCTGTCGTCACCGCCACCCGCGCCGGGTCGAGGTCGAGGCCGTACGCGTCGCGATAGTGGCGGGCGATACGCGCCCGCAGCGACGGCACGCCGAGCGACTCGGTATAGCCGATGCGGCCCGTCTCGAGGGCGGCCGCGGCCGCCCGCCGCGCCGTGAGCGGCGCGGGCGCCGCCGGCTGGCCGACTTCCATGTGGACGACGCGCTCGCCTCTCGCCTCGCGCGCCGCCGCGGCCGCCATGACGTCCATAACGATGAAGGGCGGCACGTCGCTGCGCCGCGAGGGGGAAAGGAGGTCTTTTGCCGCGTTCAACATGGATTTTTACGTTGTTTTTCCGTGCGTTCCGCCCCGCTCCCGCCGCATTCCGCCGCTTGCTTGGGCAAACCACACACAGCGCATGTCATGACTCACTCGTGACCGCAACCCGCGTTGACCCTTCCGGGCGGCGTCACTAGGTTCGCGCTGATCCGCGGCGGGCACAGCCTGGAATGAAGAAGACCGGAATTGCAGCATCGGGACGGCGCCTTTCGCCGATCATGCGGAGCATCGCAGTCGCCGCCGCCATCGCCGTCTCCGTCGCCGGCATCGGCCCGGCCGCGACGCCCGCGCACGCGCAGGGCAGCACGAAGCTGCCGATCATCCGCGACACCGAGATCGAGAACCTTCTGAAGGAGTACGCGGCGCCGATCCTGCGCGCCGCCGGACTCTCGCAGCAGAAGGTCCGGGTCGTCATCCTTAACGACCGCGCGTTCAACGCCTTCGTCATGGACGGCAAGCACATCTTCATCAATGCCGGCGCGCTGTTCGACGCCAAG
>Ga0068855_100006738_pt1 | contig 13928 bp, 12 predicted proteins | sample KBSCornC52_FD_66592 | JGI IMG/M metagenome (GOLD analysis project Ga0068855, IMG submission 66592) | Corn rhizosphere microbial communities from Kellogg Biological Station, Michigan, USA - KBS Corn C5-2 | ecosystem: Host-associated > Plants > Roots > Rhizosphere > Soil ... | reverse complement strand
GCTGATCGCAGACGCTGTAGGTTTCCTTGCGCTCGGTCATGCGGCGCGCGGCATTCTTCACCGCGGCGAAAGCCTCGGGCAAAATTTCGTTCAGCACGACCTGCTGTTCGTTTTCGTCCGGGATCTTCGAGAGACGCTCTTTCCAGCCGGCGACCTTGGCCCGCAGCTCGTCGTCGCTCAGCTTCTGGAACTGAACTTCCAGCTCATTGATGCGCGCGACCACGGGGCGCAGACTCTTGATGTGGCGCGTGTTTTTCGAGCCGACTATTTTCTTCAGGATCCAGTTGATCATGTGGGCGTTTTTAAAGGGGCGTAAGACATACGGCGTGAGCGAGAGGCGTGCAAGCTACGTGTAGGCGAATATTAGGGGGTGGCGTTTAATGTTAAAATTGGCATCGCCGCTCTGGAGGGGTGACAGGGTGTCACAGTAACAGGACGCGCCACACGGAGGGCCGCTCCTGCTCGCAAGCGTAATCTTAATCCGTTGTCAGTCCGGCTCGGGATTAAGATTAAGATTAGGACAAAGCCCGTCCGTTCGCCGACTACACTCCAGAAGAATAGGTCGTTCGCTCGAACCGCTCAAAACCCGCTCAGACTTTCCTTCGCGATGGTGCCAGGCAGTTGAATGAGAAGAGGATGTTTGGCCGGATCGAGCCAATGGAGTAGCTCCCACAGATCGTGACGATGCAGCGCGGTGCAGCCGTGGGTGCCGAGATTGTCACGCATCGTCCACAGATGAATGAAGATGCAGGAGCCCGCGCCGGGAAGGTGCTGCGGATTGTGCGCCACGACCAGGCCGAGTTCGTATTCAGGGATCGCGCCCATGTGCTCGGAGGATTTCCAGTCGGGCTTGGCGATCTGCGCGCGATCGACGATGCAATTGTAATAGTGCGAGGCGGGATCATCGATCGCCTCAATCGCCGGTGAAAGTTGCTGATAGGGCATGCGCAGCCACGGCATTTCCTCACGTTGGGCGCGTCCGAAAGCCGGGCCGATGACAAACACCCCGGCGGGTACGCGCAGATCTCCTTCCTGTTTGCGCGGAGCGTTCGCCGGGACGGAGGGGTGCAGTCCAATGCCCCAAGCCATCCCGCGCCGGCCAAGCATTACCTCCACCGCACCGACGGCCTGCCATGGTTTGTGCGCATCGGCGCGCTCGAATCTTCGGAGCGTGCCCTTGGGGGCGGACCAGTCGTGGCTCTCCACGAGGACAACTTGCCGGCAATTGGCAGGGATCGCGTTGGTGAAATCCACGCCGCATGCTGAAGCCGCAGCCAGGCAGAAGGCGAGAAGGGAGGGGAAGCGCATCATTCGCGGGATATGCCAATGCCTCTTTAGGGCGGAAACAGGCAGGCCAAAACCAAATTCAAATTTTTGTGCAATTTCTGTGAAGAAACGCTTGCGCTCTCAGAATCGGCTGCTAGACATTTCGCCCTCTCGCAAAAGCTCGGGTGGTGAAATGGCAGACACGTACGTTTGAGGTGCGTATGCCGAAAGGCGTGGGGGTTCAAGTCCCCCCCCGAGCACTTTTTGGATTCTCTCCCGCATCTCGCGGTGCTCCTGATGGCCGCGGCCAGCTTGGTAGTGATCTCTTTCTTCGTCCGAGCCCTGGCGCGCTAAAAGCGGAATCCGTCGAGCGCTGCGTCTATTCCGATTTGGATGGGTAAAGCCGGTCGAGCGGGACGAATGTGGATTTGTCGATGGCGGCAAACTCCGCTGGCGAGATCAGCCCGTAGCTTCCATCGGAATATCCGGCGGCGTGAGTCGGAGATGCAGAGCCGATCCACCGCCGAGGCACGTTACGGTAGGGAGTGTCGCAGATCACGATGATGTGTTTCGGTTGTCCTGTGGCGATCGGCGCAAGCGACACGAGAAAGTGGGCTCTGGGTAACCAAACGCTGTGTGCACAACACGCGAGTTCCTTACGCTCTTCCTCATTCGCGGTAGTGAAGCGAAAGGTGTGATCCGGCGTGTCCGAAATGTTCACCGCAGCCGTGAATGCGATTTCGTGGACACGTGGCAATGCAGCGGAATTGCCACCACAGTTGGTGCTCCAATGCGCGGTCGGCAACAGCACTGCAATCGCGATGAGCAAGCCCACGGCCGGAAATAGTAGTTTTCGATTCACGGAATCAGGCCACTACATCCGCTTTGCTCGAGCGCAAAGCAAGTGTGCCTCGCGTTGGGACTGACGGTCTCTGCGAATCCGACGAATCCACTTGGAACGGATGATGTTCTGTATTCCTGCGCTCGCCCCGCGAGCTTAACGCTTAAGCGGCGATGACCTTCCGCCGGCGGCTGAAACCACCCAGTGCGAGGGTGCCGAGGATCAGGGTGGCAGTAGCCGGTTCCGGCACAGCCGCGATGGAGACAGCCTGGATGGCGACGTGGCCGTTGGTGGTTGTGTTGCTGGCCGTGTAAGCGATGGTCAGCAGATCGGAGGCGCTGTCGGGCTGATAGAAGAGAGTGAAGAGCGTGGCGTCCTTGGGCGCGATACTGGAGTAGGCCTGGCTCGTAAGCGTGACAGGAGTGGCGTTGGGCAGGGTAACTGTGAGATTGCCTGTGGCCGCAAAGCCGCCCGCCCAAATATCGAGCTGCAAGAGCTGGGCGGGGTCGCCTTTGATCTGGAGCTGAATTCCGGTGCCAGAAAAGTTGAGGTCGTTGTTGAAGACGAGGCCGGAGGTGCCGCTGGCGGAAGTCGGACTCGTTCCATCCGTGTAACTGAAGGTCGTCGTTGTGGTGCTCGAGGATCCGCGGACGGTGTTGCTGGCCGATTGACCGACGACTGGCACGGGCGTGATGTTGACGCTGTGCAGCCCAAGCGGGTCGCTCGCTTTCCAATTCGTGGGAGCAAATGAGCTGACGGCGCTGTTGCTCACGTCATTCCACAACGCCCAATCGATTCCACCGGTCCCGGTGAGGTTGGCGTTCAACGGCCCGGTACCCAAACTCGAACTCGAGCTCGCAGCAACGAAACCGGACAGCGTGGCGGCAGTCGCGGAACTGGCGAGGAGGCAGCCGAGGGAAAGCGTGGAGTAGAAAGCGAAAAGGGATTTCATGAAAATGTCGGGCGAGATGCCACGACAAACGCGGACGCTCTCTCGATTAGTTCCAATCAACGGACAAAATGCAACGAGCCTCGCGAACCGCAAGCCACAAATACGTGGTCTTTCGTTGTGGCAGAATCCCTGATTCCTAAGAAATCGGCTGCTCTGGCGTGGACGAAGAAGCCGGTCTTTACCTCAGCACGCCAAAGGCCGGAGAATCCCCGCCGAATTCCCAATCCCTCGATTCATCCCATGAAATCCGCCTTCGCTCTCGCGCTCGCTCTTTGTTGTGCCACGCCGCCGTTTTTGCGCGCGGCGGAAAAAGCGCCGCGGCCCAATATTGTCTTCATCCTGGTGGATGACATGGGGTGGGGTGACTACGGCGTCTTTTACCAGAATGCGCGGAAGGCGGCGAATGACCGATCTCAGCCGTGGCATTCCACGCCGCACCTCGACTCCCTGGCCATGCAGGGCATCCAGTTGCCCAATCAATACGCCTCGACGCCGGTCTGTGCGTCGTCGCGCTCCTCGCTGCTGCTGGGGGTGACCCAGGGGCACGCGAATGTGCGCGACAACCAATTCGACAAGGCGCTCGAGAATAATCACACGCTGGCCTCGGTGCTGAAGGGCGCCGGTTATGCGACGGCGGCCTTTGGCAAATGGGGGCTGCAAGGCGGGCCGCCGGAGAAGGACCCGGCTTCGAAAACGGCGACACCCGCGCAATGGCCGGGTTATCCGACCAAGCGCGGCTTTGATTTCTATCTCGGCTATGTGCGGCATGTGGATGGGCACTTCCACTATCCGAAGGAGGATGGGCGGCAGGTGTGGGAGAACGACCGCGAAATTTCCGCTGGCCTCGCCGGATGCTACACGGCGGATCTCTTCACCGCGCGGGCGAAAAAATGGATCACCGACCAGCATACCACGCATCCGGATCAGCCGTTCTTCTGCTATCTCGCGCTCGATACGCCGCACGCGAAGATCCAGTATCCTCCGTGCGCCTTTCCCGCGGGTGGTGGCACGAAGGGTGGCCTGCAATGGCTCGGCACGCCGGGACACATGATCAATTCCGCCGAGGGCACGCCGGATTCCTACTGCTACCCGGAATACGCGAATGCCACTTGGGACGACGACCACAATCCCGCGACGCCGGAGAAGCCGTGGCCGGATGTGGACCGCCGCTACGCCACGGCGCTGCAGCGCATCGATGATTGCGTGGGTGACGTCGGGCAACTGCTCAAGGATCTTGGTATCGATGACAACACGCTGGTCGTTTTCACCTCGGACAATGGGGTGAGCAACGAGTCCTATTTGAAGGAGCCGTTCACGCCGCAGTTCTTCCGCAGCTTCGGGCCGTTCGACGGCATCAAGCGCGATTGTTGGGAGGGTGGGGTTCACGTGGGCGCGGTGGCTCGCTGGCCGGGGGGCATTCCGGCGGGGACGGTGAGCCACGAGGCGTCGTCGCATTATGATTGGCTGACGACTTTTGCCGAACTGGCCGGCGTGCCCGTGCCGGCGCGGGGGGATGGTGTCTCGCTGGTGCCGACGTTGCACGGCCACGAACAGAAACGCACGGTCCCCGTTTACATGGAGTATTTCATGCGCGGTAAAACGCCGAATTACGCGGAGTTCCTTCCGCAACATCGAGGACGGGTCCGCGATCAGATGCAGGCGATCCGCATCGGCGATTACATGGGCGTGCGCTACGCAATCACCAGCCCTACGGCGCCGTTCGAGATCTACAACGTGGTGACCGATCCGCAGGAAGGAAAAAACCTCGCCGATACGGGAGGCGAGTTTACCGCCCTGCAGCAGCGCATGCAGGATACCGTGCGCACAGTGCGGCGTCCCGATCCTGGGGCGCCGCGGCCGTATGACGATGAGCCGCAGCCGGCCGTCCGGCCGGTGACTGTGCCGGGCGTTGCCTGGAGCGCGGTTGAAATGGCCGCTCCGTGGGTTCCTCGACTGGATGACGTGAAACCGACGGCACACGGCACGGTGCCGAATCCCGATCTCAAAGTCGCGCCGCGCAAGAATGATGTCGCGGTGCTTTTCTCCGGGTATGTGGAGGTGCCGGAGGATGGCGAATATCAGTTCCACGTCGCGGCGGACACGGGTGCGCTATTGCGGATCGGTGGGGCAACAGTGATCGATGCGGATTTTGGCTACGAAAGCGGCCAGGACCGGAGCGGCACGGTACGATTGCAGGCCGGGCGGCATCCGTTTCGCCTCTACTATATGCGACGTGAAGCCGGTGAACCGCGGCTGACCTTCCAGTGGAATCGTCCCGGCCAGCCGCCGCAGGACATTCCGGCAGCGGCGTTCTCGCACGAGGCGGGGGCGAAGGCGCATTAAGACACAGCGACGAATGGTGTCTGGTCGAGCATCGCGGGGGAAGCGTTGGTGGCTGGCTTTTCCCAGTTCGCGAACCGCTCTTGAAAAAACCGCTGGTGTTGTTTCCGTCGCGTCTCTATTTGGAAGCCCATGACTCTGCGCCTCCTCGCTTGTGCCTTAATCTTTGTCGGACTGGTCGGTTGCGAAGCTCCGTACAAAAAGAAAGACGACGAAGAAAAGAAACCGATGAAGGACCAGAGCGGCGACCAAAGCTTCCAGTCGTTTATCGGGAGGGTGCGGATCGCCGCGGCCAAGCACGACACCGCGATGCTTTCGACGCTGATGACCAACGATTTCGGCTATCGCTGGGACGATGGCCCTCCCGGCGAAGATGCTTTCCTCTATTGGGATCAGCACCATCTCTGGGGACAACTCTCGGATATCTTGAAAAAGAAATTCGGTCCGCATGACCTTTATATGGTCGCGCCGCCGGAGGCGGTCTCCGATTCGAACTACGCCGGTTATCGGATCGGTGCGCGGGCCGTCCGCGGCAGTTGGAAGCTGGCTTACTTTGTGCCGGCACCGCCCGCCGGAACCCAGCCGCAGTGAGCAGCCGCGATCCCATCGCTTGCGGTCTGCCGCATCGCGAGCCGTTCATCTTCATCGACTCCGTGGTGCAGGTGCAGCCGGGGGAGTCGGCCATTTGCGAGAAGAGCTTTCCGCCGGAGGAACCATTCTTCCGCGGCCATTTTCCGGGCGATCCCCTGGTGCCGGGCGTGATTATCGCCGAGGCGCTGGCCCAGACCGCGGGAATCGCCGCCGGGCAACCGGGACGCAGCTTTCACCTCACGGCGATCAAGGGTATGAAGTTCCTTCGCCCCGTGCGCCCGAGCGAGGTGCTCTCCTTGCACGCCCGCAAGATCGGCGCGGTCGGAACGCTCTGGCAGTTTGAAGTCACCGCGCGGGTCGGCGATGATGCCGTAGCGGATGGCGTGGTAGTGTTGAGTGAGGCGGGCTGAAGTGCTTAGTGATCGTCGGTAAGGCGGAAAACTAAGCACTGAGCACTGAGAACCAAGCACTCTCCTACTCCTCCAGCTTCGGCAACTCCGCTGCCTTATCCGGCGGCGAGTGCAGGTCGTAAATCGCGCCCCACTCGCCGGAGGCGACGAGCCGCGTGGTAGCCCGCCAGGGCTGCGGGGAATCCTGGTATTTTTCCTCCTCGTTGCGGCCCCAGAAAAGATAACGCGCGCCAAGTTCATCAGCGGTTTTGCGCCAGTCGTTTTCGCCGTTGAGGAGTGAATCGAGTTTCTCGGCCGGTTCCTCCCAGGCGAGGCCGTGGCTGTGCACATGGCCGATATAGCCCAGCACCATCTTGCGGCCATCGAGCAGCAACGGGTGATTGTACGTCGGCGCGCCGGCGAAACGCTCGGAGACCGGAATCCGGCGCACGGCTTGCGCCACGCCTTCGAGGTCCGAGCGTTGAGCGACGGGGAAGCCGGTGAAGCTGGCATTGATGCCGCCGAGCGTGGAAACGAACCCGGAGAAAAAGAGCACGAAGACCACAAACTGGCGCGACCACTCGGGCCAGCGCGCGAGCAATTCGCTCCAGAGGAAAGGGAGGATCGCGAGATACGACCAGATCATCAGCTTGGTGTTGTCCCATTCCCATGGGGCAAATTTCACGAAGCAGCAGATCAGGAAAATAGCCAGCGACGGAAATACCACGAGCCGTCCCCAGCGGTTTTCCTGGTCCCGCCAGAGGACGATGATCAGCATGATTACGAGCACTGGCAGGATCCCGAAATTCAGCGGCCAAAAGAGCGCGCCGGCGATCAGGCGAAGACGATCCACCGGAATGGCGCTGGCATCCACCACCGAGGCGTCGGTGGAAGCCTGGCCGAGATGCGCCTGGCACCAATCGAGAAAGCCCGGATCATCCCACATCCAGCCGGCTTTCCAGCCGATTAAATTGCCGCCATGCAACCCGCCGGTGATGAGCAACACGAGCATCGTGGCCGGGACAAAGGCCAGCCCGACGAGCAGGGCGAGCGAGCGCCGTGCCGGCCCGTAAAAGACGAACCACACGCCCAACAGGACCGAGAGAAAGAGGAACGTGTGAAAGTGAAAGAGGGGCATCGATGCGTAGAGCAGCAACTCACCGGCGAATGGCAGGCGCCAGTCCTCCGGCTTGCCAAAAAAGCGCGCGCGCCAACTGCTCAGCAGCAACAGTCCCGCGGGCAGCGCGAAGAGCAATCCGCGCTGCGTGGCGAAGAGCGCGAGCGCGAAACTTTTCCACGCCAGGTCGCCCTGGAAATCGACGAGTTTCAGCGTGGTGAAAAGGGCGAAGCCGGCGAGTCCGCCATTGGCCAGAAAACCGAAAAGGCCGAAGCCGCGGCCCCAGCGCCAGAGCGCCGCGCCGGTCAGTGCCGCGCCGATCACGCCCATCCACACGAACCCGCGCAACACATCCACGCTCACGAGCAGAAGAAGGCTGTGGAAAAGATCGATTCCGATGGGGTAGGTGAGTTTGCCGCCGGTGAAGATGGGATTGTCCGGCCAGAAGTGCACCCCGCTGGCCAGATAACGCACGTAGGTGAGATGGAGCGAGAGGTCGCCGAGATTGTTTGGCGAAAGCACCTTGATGTCATCGGCATTGATAAACACCACCCAGAGGAAGATGCGCAGTGAAACCAGCGCGAAGGCGATGATGGCCAGCCATTCCGCGAGGCTGGGCGGACGTCGGTCCGTCGATTGCTCGCGCGTCTGCCAAAGCGTGAGCGACATCACGAGCAGCCCGCAGCCGAGAGCTACGCCGGCGCTCGAGGAATTCAAGCCGCCGCGGGCAAAGGCCAGCAACAGCGCCACGAGGGACGACGTGCTGACGGCATAGAGAATGGCGGCGACGAAATTCATTTGGTTTCCTGCTCCGCCGGCTCTTCTTTCCTCCCGATGGGCGCGTCTTTTTCCTCAGGGCCTTCCTTCGAGCCAGGCACGAATTTCGGGGTGCCTGGAGGAACGAAGTCCCCGAACCTGGGCGGATAGAGATAGAGCGTCGCAGTGTTATCCGAATTGCCGCGGATGCGCATTGAAAGCTTGTAATATTCCAGCCGGAGCAGCGGCTCGACCTTCTCCACATCGGCGCTGTCCACGAGGAGGAAATCGGCGTCGAGCATTTCGGGAAGCTGGTCGTCGTCCCAGTAGTTGATCTGCGGATAGTCGGCGAGCAGCCACGCGAAGGGATAGCGCTCGGGGAGAATGATATTGCCGCGAATCTGGTAGTTCAGCGGATTGCGTTTGACCAGTCGCTCCAGCGGAGTGAGCAACTCGTTTACGTCCGTGGTCGTCTGCACGTAGACGTAGGGCTCCGAATCGTCGGTATAGTCGCGAAAATTGAGTTTCCAGGTGAGGCCAAACGACGCCAGCAGGATCACGCCCGCGCCCACGCCGATCGTCCAGCGATCGATAAATTCCCCGAGCCGTAACACCGCGAGAGCGAAGATGAAGTAAAACGGCCAGACGAGCGAGATGATGCACCACGGCGTCTTGTAGGGCACGATGCTGTAAGCGATCAGCGCACCGAGCCCGTAGATCGCGAGATAACGCGCGAACCGCGGCGTGCGCGGCCACAACATCCAAACGCTGGCGAAGAGCCCGAGGCCGGCGGGCCATTCGTAGCGGCCGAGTAGCTGCATCCAATAATACCACTCCTTCTCGTGCCCGGATTTCTTATCGACGCCAGTATGAATCCATGTCCCGAAGGTTTCCCATAAGCCGGGCAACGCGGACCAGTCGAGGAAGCCGCCGGTGTAGAAGAAAAGGATGAGCCCCAGGCACACCGCGGCGACGGGCACGACATCGCGCCACGTGAATTTCCGGCCGCACGATTCCCCAGGCGCCGACGGGGAGATCGTCTCGTAAGCAGACAAGCAGGCCCACGCGAGGAAGAAGGTCACCAGATGGATGACGTAGGTTTCTTTCGTGAGGATTGTGCCGGTGATGCCCAGCGCCGTGGCCCACAGGTAACGGCGTTTGCCGAACTGCCACAGCCCCGCCAATCCCCAGGCGATGAGCATCAGGAAAAAGAGCATCCACGTTTCGTGAATGGCGTAGCGGCCGTAGAAGACCATGCCAGGCGAGACCGCCATGGCCAGCGCGGCGATCTGGCAGACGCGATCGTCGAAGGAGCGCCGGAAGGCCAGCGTGAGCCCGACGCAGCCCGTGCTGAGGAGCACGATCGGCATGCGCAGGACCCAGATGCTTCGGCCAAAGAGCGTCTGCGCAAGGAACAGCACGTAGAAATGGAGCGGCCCGTGGAAGTTCGTCGGGTCGTAGTGGTAGTAGCCCTGGTTGGTGATCTGGTCGACGAACCAGCCGTTCACGCCCTCGTCGAAATGAGCAGGTTTGATCCCCAGCCAGGCGACCCGCAGGAAGAAGGCCAGCAGGAGGATGAGGACGGAAAACCAGTGACGACGGGCCATCATCGCTTTGACCACGGGGCGCGGTTGTTGCTAAGTGTGAGGTTCCCCAATGTCAGAAACGCCATATCTCTCCATCGTCGTACCGGCTTACAACGAGGCACGGCGGTTGCCGCCGACATTGACGGCACTGGTGGAGTTTTTCCGGGGTTTCACGCGGACGTATGAGGTGTTGATCGTCGTCGAGCAAAGCACCGACGGAACGTTGGAAATAGCGGCGAAACAGGTGGCGCAACAAGCTCATTTTCAAGTCATCGACAACGGACCGAAGCGCGGCAAAGGTCACGCGGTGCGTTCCGGGATGCTGCGCGCCCGGGGAGAGATCGTCTTTTACATGGATGCGGACCTGAGCGTGCCCCTGGCCGAAGTGCCGCCGTTTTTGCGGTATTTCGAGGAAACGCCGAAGGTCGATGTGCTCATCGGCAACCGGCAACACACCCGGAGCCGCATCACCCGCCGGCAGTCTCCGCTGCGCGAGGGCATGGGGAAGATTTTCAACCGCGTGCTCCAGGTGTTGGTGGGGGTAGGGCTGCAGGATACCCAATGTGGTTTCAAGGCCTTTCGCCAGGCGGCTTGCCGGGAGATCTTTTCCCGCCAGACGGTGGAGGGCTTTGCCTTCGACGTAGAGGTGCTGCTGCTGGCCGAAAAACTCGGCTATGTGGCGGAGGACCTCCCGGTCGAATGGATCAACTCACCGGAAAGCAAAGTGGAGATTGTCGCGGACAGCCTGCGCATGCTCCGGGATACATGGCAGATCCGGCGGCGGCTGCGGCACGTCCACCCGGCGCCGGATACGCGAATCCGGGTCGAATCGCGCGGCGCGGCAGGCGCTGGGCACGAAACGTGATACCTTTCACTTGCAGCGACAATCTAACATTTTCCGATGCGACTTCTAGTTACCGGCGGTTGCGGTTTTGTAGGCAGTAATTTCGTGCGTTACGTTCTCCAGCACTACGGGCCGGAGATGGTGACCAATGTGGACTCATTGACGACGGGCGGCCTGGCCAGCATCGAAGGCGTGGCCGAGGAGTTCGGCGAGCGCTACGAGTTTCTGCGCGCCGATACGAGCGATGCCGACCGGATCGATACCGTGCTCACGACGCACCAATATTTTGCCGTGGTCAATTTCACCGGCGGAGCCGCGCATGGCGCCGCGGGGACGGCGACCTTGCTGGAGCGGGCCCGTAAACACGGGGTGCGGCGGTTCGTGCAGGTATCGAACGATGGCGCTCTGCCCCTGGTCTCGACCGGGCAGGGGAATCAAGCGGCGACCGACGCCCTCGCCCTCGAGGCTTTCCACGCGTACGATCAGGAAGTGATCATCACCCGCGCGGCCTGTAATTACGGGCCCTTCCAGGCGCCGGCGGAGTTCATCCCGGCATCGATCATCCACGCCCTGCGCGATGAGCCGCTGCCGCTCTTTGGCGACGGCTCGAAGATGCGTGGCTGGCTGCATGTCGATGACCATTGCTCGGCGATTTTTGCCGCGCTCCTGGGCGGTGAGCCCGGGACGATTTATCCGCTGGTCAATGAAGAAAAGGCCAGCGACCTCGAAGTGGCGCAGGCGATTCTCGAGCACTTGGGAAAATCGCGCGACCTCATCGAGGCAAACGGGATCTCCCGCGATCCGAGGATGACGGTCAACGATGACGAGCATCTCGCCTTGAAGCAACTCGACTGGAAACCGCGCCGGCACTTTGGGCCGGCTCTGCGGGAAACGATCGACTGGTACGTGCACAACCGCGAATGGTGGGACCGCGACGAAGAACCGGACCAAATCGCGCTCTGAGTCATGGCGCGCAAGATCGTGATTGTCGGCAGTGGCGGGCGTCTCGGCGCCGCGCTGCTGCGCGAATGGCGTGAGCATGGGGAAGAGGTGGTCGGCTTCAATCGTGAGCTGCTCGATCTCGGAGATTTTACCGCCATCCGGGAACGGCTCGATGCGCTGGAGTTCGATGTGCTGGTCAATTGTGCGGCACAGACCAATGTGGACCGCTGCGAACGTGAACCGGACGAGGCCTTTCGCGTGAACTCCGGCGGCGTGGCTGCGCTCGCCGATGTGTGCGCGCGGAAGAAGGCGCGCTGCATTCATATCAGCACGGACTACGTTTTCGATGGGACGAAGGAAAAGCCGTATGCGGAGGACGACGAGCCGCGGCCGATCAGCAAATACGGGGAATCGAAGCTCAGCGGCGAGCGCTGTCTCCAGGCGGTTTCCGACCGGCATCTGATCGTGCGCGTGTCCTGGGTCTTCGGGCCGGATCGCGCGAGCTTCGTCGACCAGATCATCCAGCGCGCGCTCACCCAGGATCGGGTCGAGGCGATTGCCGACAAGATTTCCGTGCCGACCTACACCCTCGACGTGGCGCGATTGCTCTGGCCACTGGTCGAGCAAGCGGAAGTAGGTGGCGTGGTACACTTGTGCAATACCGGCGAGTGCTCATGGCAGCAGTACGGCCAGCACGCCCTCAACTGCGCTGCCGCGCTGGGCATGCCGCTGCGCACCGGCCACGTGGAACCGCTCCAACTGGCGGAGATGAAGAGTTTTGTCGCGCCGCGCCCGAAATACACGCCGCTGGCGACGAGAAAATTCACAGGGATCACGGGCATTACCCCGCGTCCGTGGACGGAGGCGGTGGAGGATTACGTGCGGATGCTCGCGGCAAAGCGGAATTGATGTGACGAAAGGCTGAGGCCTGCAAAAGGCCCTCTCGTGTTCAGCGCCAGCGCCGAAAAAACCTCGTCATTCTGAGCTTGCGAAGAACCTCTGATCTCTTCGGACATCTATCGCATCGCTCCACGTTCGTTGCTCGTTGTCTCAAACAAAACGGGTGAGGAAAGGCAGAGATCAGAGGTCCTTCGCAAGCTCAGGATGACTGGATTGGAAAGGGCGCTGCCGCTAAATGCGTATGCCCCACTCCCCACGCCTCTCGCTCCAGTTTTCCCAGCAGCGACGGCGGTTCGCCCAAGAACCTGCCGCCGCCGCCTCGGCGGTACCCTCCAACGCGCTTTCTGCTATCCGGATGTAACTTTTGGCCAAGTATTCCAGTCCGCTCAGTTCCATAGTGACTGCAAATCCGGATCGACCCGCGCGCTCTTCTTGATGCCGGCGTTGATCTGGATGGCTGTGTCGATGCACTGCCGAGCGGTGCTGAGATCGCCGAGGCGCGCTTCGTAGCAGGCCAGATTGTAGTGCAGGATGCCCGTGCGCCGAATCCAATCGGGCGCGGACTGCAGCACCTGTTCGGCTTTCTCTTCCTTGTCCAGCTTGTGCAGCGCAAAGGCGCGTTGCACCGTAAACTCGCCCTCGTCGGGGTGCAGACCGCTGCCCTGTGCAGACAACAACTCCGCGGAACGCCATTCCTTTTTGTGAAGGAGCAGGCGGATGCGCGCGAGCATCACTGGCGAATCCTTCTGTTCGGAATCCGGGATCGCCCCGAGCTCCTCCAAGGCCTCGTCCAAGAGGTTGAAATAGAGATATCCGTCGGCGGCATTGAGCGCCTTGTGGGTTTCCAAGCTTTGGACTTTCGATGGCTGACTTAGATAGAGCATTTACTCGCCTCCAATTTAGAATCGCTTTTTAGACGGGGTGCGCGTGTCGAGTATTCGCCGACACCGAATTCCCGCAGAAGATGTTGCCAGTGCCAGGTGCAATCGCGTCCCTGCCGGCATTTCGCGGCGATGCAGGAGAGGTGAAGGATGATTCGATGTGATTTGTTCACAATGGGCGCCATTTCCACCTCTCTATAAAAGCACTGGACATGCCAAGGTATGGATGTCCCCTACGGGGAAATGCGGTGAGCCCCGGATGGCCTCCAGAACGTGGGACAGGGAAAAGAAATTTTGCCCGCGAATTACACGGATAGACACGAATTGAAGAGAGGAAAAGGCGCGGACCGTGCCTGCTTATTCGCGTTCATTCGCGTCATTCGCGGGCCATATCTCCTACTCTCATAGCGGTTTACGCGGGCCGCAGTTTTAAATCCTTCAAGCGCGCCAGGTTCGGCGGCGGAGCCAGATGTCCAGCGGGAGAAGCAGGAGCGCCAGCTCCAGAAAGTAGTTCGTCAGCTCC
>Ga0068855_100006736_pt1 | contig 13932 bp, 11 predicted proteins | sample KBSCornC52_FD_66592 | JGI IMG/M metagenome (GOLD analysis project Ga0068855, IMG submission 66592) | Corn rhizosphere microbial communities from Kellogg Biological Station, Michigan, USA - KBS Corn C5-2 | ecosystem: Host-associated > Plants > Roots > Rhizosphere > Soil ... | reverse complement strand
TCCATGGGCCAAATCGCAGAAGCCGTCGGCGCCGAGCTGGCCCAGCCCGAGCGTGCGAACGAAATGATCCACGATGTCGCGGAACTCGCAGATGCGGCATCCGGGGAATTGGCTGTGTTCTGCGACGCCCGGCACGCGCCCGCCTTTGCCACCTGCCATGCCAGCGTGGTCGTCACCAGCCGCAAGCTCAGCCTCTATCCGCACAATGGCAGCGCCTTGCTCCTGGCGGACGATCCCAGACTGACCTTCGCGCGCATCGGAAAACTCTTTTATCCCTGCTACCAGCCCAAGGCCTTTATCCATTCGCGCGCCTTCGTCGCGGCCAGCGCCGCGATCGGCGCAGGCACGGAAATCGGCGCCGGCGCGGTGGTGGGCGAAAATGCGCAAGTGGGAGCGCGCTGCCATATTGCGGCCAATGCCGTGATCGCCGATGGGGTGATCATCGGCGACGACACCGTGATCGGCGCCAACAGCAGCGTCAGCCACGCGCTGATCGGGGCACATGTCCGCATCGCGGAAAATGTCTCCATCGGCGGCGAAGGCTTCGGCTTCGTGCCCGGCCCCAAGGGTCCCATGCGCGTTTTCCAGGTGGGGCGCGTGATCATCGAGGACCGGGTCGAGATCGGCGGCAACTGCGCCATCGATCGCGGCTCGCTGGGCGACACCGTCATCGGCGCCATGACCGCGATCGATAATCTGGTCCAGATCGGACACAATGTGAAACTGGGCAAGGGCTGCATCATCGCCGGCCAGGCCGGCGTCGCCGGGTCCACCACTTTGGGCGATTATGTGATGGTGGGTGGCGCGGTATCGATCTCCGATCATCTCACCATCGGCAGCGGCGCCAAGATTGCCGGCAAGAGCGGGGTGATGCGGGATGTGGCGCCGGGCGAGACGGTGGCAGGCTATCCCGCCGTTCCCGTACGCCAATGGCACAAGCAGACCGCTGCCCTGGCGCGCTTGGTCGCACGCGCCTGCGGCAAGGACTGATCCGCGTTAGTCGGATTTCTATTTCAAATTCTGGCGCGCGATGCGCACCCATTCGATCTGCCGGCGGCGATAATAGCCGGGCGCGCCCTTCACCGAATCCAGGATTTCCCGGAAATATTGCTGGGCCCGCTGGTCCTGGCCGAGCTGGCGCAGCAGAAGCGCGAAGCGGCAGCGCGCTTCTTCGCCGGGATAGCGCGGTACCACGATCTCATATTGCCGCACCGCTTCGTCATTCCTGCCCTGCAGCGCCAGGGCGCGGGCATAATCCAGCTCGGCATCAGTATCCGACGCATTGGGATCGACCCGTTTCAATTGCTTGAACAGCGCTTCCGCCGCCGCCCCGTCGCCCGACAGCATTTTCGCGCGCGCCAGCCCCTTGAGCAGCGTGGTGTCATGACCGCCCAACGGGCCCGACATGGCGCTCTCATACATTTCCACCGCATCGGCAAAGCGGCCCATCTTGATGCATTCCTCGGCCAAGGCGCGTTTGGCATCGGCAGAGCCGACCGTGGCGACCTGTCGCTGCTTTTCACGGAAGGCGCGCCCGGGATCGGCCACATTCACCACATTGTCGGCGAGGCGCCGCGCCGGAGCACTGGTCCACATTTCGGGAAGGATCACGAAGAAGGCATAGGCCGCCCAGAGGACGAAGTTGGCCAGGATGGCGAGGCCTCCCACCACAAAACCCGAAATCGACAACAGCCCCAGCGCCGCCAGCCAAAGTGGCGACTGGCCGGTGCGAAAGACATGATAGACCAGCGCCAGGTTGATAACGAAGATGCCAATGGTGATGGGATCGAACAAACGGAAAATCCTAATTCTGTTTCTCGAATTTGCCGGACGCCGCTTCCTTCCAATACGTCACGTCATGGCCCGCTTCTTTTGCCGATTTCCAGGCGGCGCGCGCGCCATCCAGCATGACCGGATCGCGTCCGTCAAACAGCATCACCACCCGCGCCAGGGACGAAATCTCCTGGGATCGCCAGTCGGCAGGCGCGGCGCCCCCCACGCAAAAGAGAATCTGCGCGCCGTTGGGGTTTTCGTCTTCCACCGTGATCAGCACCGGCTGGCGTACCGCTTCGCCGTCGCCCGACTGGGCATGCGCCAGAAATGACTGCTCGTCATAAGTCCAAAGCAGATTGTCGAGCGCATCGGAGCGCTCCGAACTGTCGGTCTTGATTACGGCCCGCCAGCCCCGCTCCAGCGATTTCTCAATCAGCCCGGGCAGCACGCCTTCCAGCGCGCGGCGCTCCAGATGGTAGAATAGCGTTTCCGTCATCGGATAGGACTTCCCGCAGTCGCGCCGCCAGATCCGGCAGGCAACGACACTGTCATCCTTCGTAATTCTCTTTCACCAGACGGTCGAGCAGCTTGACGCCCCAGCCCGTTCCCCAGCTGGGGATCATCGGCCTCTGTTCGCCGTCCTGCCAGGCGACCCCGGCGATATCCAGATGCGCCCAGACCGTGCCTTCCTCGATAAAGCGCTTGAGGAACTGCGCGGCGGTGATGGATCCGGAATTGGCGCCGCCGATATTCTTCACATCGGCGATCTTGGAACGGATCATCTTGTCATAGGCCGCATCCATTGGCAGGCGCCACACCCGCTCGCCGCTGCTGCGGCCCGCCGCGGCGAGCTTGTCCGCCAGCTTGTCGTCATTGGAGAAGACGCCGGCATGCTCGAAGCCCAGCGTCTGCACGATGGCGCCCGTCAGGGTCGCCAGATCGATCACGAATTTGGGCTTGAAGCGGCGCTGCGTGTAAGTGAGCGCGTCGGCCAGCACCAGGCGTCCTTCCGCATCCGTGTTCAAAACTTCGATGGTCTGGCCGGAAAGCGAAGTGAGAACATCGTCGGGGCGGATGGCGCCGCCATCGGGCATATTCTCCACCAGCCCGATCACGCCGACCGCATTGACCTTGGCCTTGCGGGTCGCCAGCGCCATCATCGTGCCGGTCACCGCCGCCGCGCCGCCCATATCGCCCTTCATGCCCATCATGCCGGAACCGGGCTTGATCGACAGGCCGCCGGAATCGAAACAGACGCCCTTGCCGACAAAGGCGACCGGGTCGCCCTTCCTGCGTGCGCCGTTCCATTGCATCACCACAAGCTGGCTTTCCCGTTCGCTGCCCTGGCCCACGCCCAGAAGCGCACCGAAGCCCTGCTTCTTCATTTCGGCTTCGCCCAGCACCTCGACTTTCAGGCCCAGCTTGGCCAGCGATTTGGCTCTCCGCGCGAACTCGGACGGGTAAAGGACATTCGGCGGTTCGTTGACCAGATCGCGGGCGAAAAAGACACCGTCCGCAACCGCGCCCAGCCCCTGCCAGGCGCGCCGCGCCGCGGCCGCATCGGAGGTCGCCAGCTTCAGCGTCTCCAGATGCCGCTTATATTCGTCGAGATTGCGGGTGCGATATTTCTCGAAACTGTAGCTGCGCAGCCGGGCGCCGAACGCCAGATGCGCCGCTGCTTCGCCGGGTTTGATCTTGGCGCCTTTGGGGATCTCGATTTCCAGGGTGGCCGATTTCTCGCCCGCGCTTTCCAGGCGCGCCAGAATCTGAGCGCCGATCACTTCCAGGCCTTTCACGTCCATGGACGCGGGCTTGCCCAATCCGACCAGCAGGATTCGTGAAGCGCCCAGCCGCTCGGGCGCCAGCACTTCCAGCATTTCCCCCGATTTGCCGGCAAAGCGGGAGAATTTGAGCGCCCGGCTCACCGCCCCGCCACTGGCCTTGTCGGCCTTCACCGCGGCAGGCGTGAGCGCCCGCCCTTCGGCCGCCGCGACCACCCAGCTGCCGGCCTCAATGGTGGAAGCCGGCGCGGCAAAGGAAATTTGCATAATTATCTCCGGGAATTACGGGTTGGCGAAGGGCTGAAAAGCAATGCTAGTTTAGGTCGAATCGCGAGAAGGGCGAAAGACCATGGGTCCCCGCCCGCTCCGGAGTGACATGACAGAAGCTCAACATAGCGGGCCGGAAGGCGGACAGCCACGCCGCGGAACCGGGAAATTGCCGCGCCTGTCCTGGTACATACTGGGCCAGATCCTGGGTCCGGTGGCGATGCTGACATTGCTCCTGACCTGCGTCATTCTGCTTACACAGTCACTCAGGCTTCTGGACCTGGTGATCAACCGGGGCCAGTCGGCGCCCACATTCATCTATCTCACGGTTCTGATCCTGCCCGGCCTTCTGGTCATCATTCTGCCGATCGCATTCTTTTTCGGGGCGCTTTTCACCCTCTCGCGGCTCAACGGCGACAGCGAACTGGTGGTGATGGCCTCGGCTGGCTACAGCCAGCGTCAGCTGGCCGCGCCCGTCTTTATCGCGGCGGCGATGGTGATGGTGATCACATGGGTCTGCGCTCTCTGGCTGATGCCCGCCGGCCAGCGCGCGCTGAACGCCAAGGTGCTGGACATCCGCGCCGATATCGGCGCTGCGCTTCTCAATGAAGGCGAGTTCAATTCGCCGGCCCAGGGACTGACAGTCTTCATCCGTCAGCTCAGCAGCGACGGCCAGATCCGGGGCATCCTGGTGCATGACAGCCGCGACGTGAAACGGCCGATCACCTATCTGGCGGAAAAAGGCGTTCTGGCCCAGACACCGCAAGGCGCGCGCCTGATCATGCTGGACGGGACGGTGGAACAGAGCGCCCAGAGCGGCAGCCAATTGTCCGTGCTCAAATTCCAGCGCGATGTGATCAACCTGGATCAGTTTGGGGGCCCCATGCGGGCCAATCAGCGCCAGACCAGCGAGCGTTTTCTGGACGAACTTCTGCATCCGGATCCCGCGCTGACGCAGAAGATCCGCAACTCCTATCTGGCGGAAGCCCATAACCGCCTGTCGCAGCCGCTCTATTGCCTGGCCTTCGCCATGATCGCGCTGGCGGCGATCCTGAAAGTGCGGCGCCAGCGCAGCGCCCTGGCCAAGCGGCTCACCCTGGCATCCCTGGCGGCCGCCGCAGTGCGCATCGCCGGCTATGGCGTCGCCGGCCCCGCCGCCAATCATCCCGCCTTGATCGTCCTTTTCTACGTCATTCCGCTTCTGGGGGCGGGACTCGCGCTGGCAGTGCTGATGGGCTACAGCCCGGCCGCAATCCTGGCGCGCCGCCGGCGCACGATCGAGGCTCCGGCATGAGTTGGTCCTGGACGCTCTATCGCTATCTCGCCATACAATTTTTTCTGGGCGTAGCGGGGGTCTATAGCGCCCTTCTGGTGCTGGCTTTCTCCATCGATGTGGTCAACCTTTTGAACCGTACCGCCGGTCATGACGTGACCACTGCCGTGGTGGTGGGCATGGCCATCCTGCAACTGCCCGACCTCGGCCAGAAGATGTTGCCCTTCGCCATTCTCGGCGGCGGCGTCATCACCTTCGCGCGCCTGTCGCGCAGCCAGGAATTGGTGGCCACCCGGGCCGCGGGGGTTTCCGCCTGGGATTTTCTTCTGCCGCCGCTGGCTGTGGCGGTCGCCATCGGCATTTTCACCGTCACCGTCTTCACACCCATCTCCGCGCGCATGTTCGCGCAGTTCGCCGGCCTTGAAGCCCGCCACGTCAAAGGCGAAGCCTCGCAATTGTCCGTCTCGCAAAATGGATTATGGCTGCGCCAGGGCGACGAAAACCGCCAATCGGTGATTCACGCTTTGCGCGTGGCGGATCAGGGCCAGCATCTGGAGGACGTGATCATCTTCCTTTATGGCGACAATGACCGATTCACCGGACGCATCGACGCCAAGTCGGGCCGTCTCCAGGAAAAGGCCTGGCTGTTGCGGGACGCCTGGGTTTCGGACACCAATGGCCGCCCCACCCATCACGACACCTTCACTTTGGACACCACCCTGACACCCCAGCAGATACAGGAAAGCTTCACCTCTCCCGACACGCTGTCTTTCTGGGATCTGCCGGGCTTCATCCGCGCCGCCCAGGCGGCGGGATTTTCGGCCACGCGCTATCAGCTTTATCTCTACACCCTCTATGCCCTGCCCGCCTTGTTCGCCGCGATGGTGCTGATGGCGGCGAGTTTTTCGCTCCGGCTGTCGCGCGAAGGCGGTGTGGCCAAGGTGATCCTGTTCAGCGCGGCCTGCGGTTTCGCGGTCTATTTCTTTTCCGACCTCACCCGCGTGCTGGGCCAGTCCGGCGCCGTGCCCGTTCTTTTGGCCGCGACTGCGCCGGCCGTGGCCGCGATCCTGATCGGCATGACCCTTCTGTTCAATCAGGAGGACGGATGAGTCCGCGCCGTTCGGCGCTGCTCAAGCTGTTGCTGCTGGGCGCCGCTCTCACTCCCTGGCTGGCACAGGCGGCGGCTGAAGCCGCTTCTGCGCCCGCCAGGCCCGCCAAACCTGCCCGCACAGCCGCGGCGGGCGACAACCAGATTCTGCTGCAAGCCGATCAGGTGGTTTACGACGGCGATGCCGAGACCGTTTCGGCGGTTGGTCATGTCGAGATCGTCGATCAGGGCCGCATCCTCAATGCCGATAAGGTCACCTATGACCAGAAGACGGACAAGGTCACCGCCGACGGCCATGTCAGTGTCACCGATGCGGCCGGCAATGTCGCCTTCTCCGATCATGTGGTCCTTACCGATCATATGCGCGACGGCGCGCTGTCGGGCTTCGGCGCCTTGATCGGCAAGAATGGCAGGCTGGCGGCCGCCAGCGCCGAGCGCGTGGGCGGCACCATGGTGATCGCGCACAGCACCGTCTACAGCCCCTGCAAGATCTGCAATCAGCCCGGCCAGCGCACCCCGCTCTGGCGGGTGAAAGCAGAGAAGGTGGTCTATGACCAGGTCAAGCATCGCATCCATTTCACCGACGCGACCATCGACCTGTTCGGAGTGCCAATCCTTTACACGCCCGTTCTGTCGGCGCCCGATCCCACGGTGCGGTATGCCAGCGGCCTGCTGGCGCCCGAAGTCGGCAACTCGACCAAGATCGGATATTACCTCCGCGCGCCCTATTATGTGGCGCTGTCGCCGACCAACGACATGACCATAGCGCCGCAAATCTCCACCAAAGGCGGCGAACTGGTCGAAACGGAATATCGCGCCCGCTGGAACAATAGCGGCATGTGGTTGCAAGGCTCCCTCGCCTACAATCCCGATGGCGGACTGGGCGGCACTGGCGGTGCCCAAGTCTATGACCATCTGTTCGGGTCGGGGCGCTTTGCCGTCGCCGGCAATTGGCGCGCCGGCTTCGATACCGAACTCACCAACAACACCGCTTACATGCGGTTCTACGACATCTCGTATCTGGACCGGCTGGTGAATGATCTGTTCATCGAAAACCAGACCGGCCGCAGCCGCTTCGCCCTCACCGGCTATTATTTCCAGGGCCTGCGGGCCAGCGATGTGCAAGGCATGATCCCTTACGTCCTGCCGCAGCTGGATTATAGCTTCATCCCCACCGACAAAGTGGCAGGCGGCCGCTTCAGCTTGAACGTCAACAGCGTGTCGCTGATGCGCAGCAATGGCCCCGACAGCCAGAGGCTTACCACGGAACTGAATTGGCGGCTGCCGATGGTGTTCGGCGGCGGCCAGCTCTGGACTTTGATCGCCGACGCGCGGGGCGATGTCTTCCATATCGACAATAACGACCCCGTCAACTTCCCCACCGTGCCCGGCAAGAGCCGCTATGTGTCGCGCGCCATTCCCTATGTCGCCTTGGATTGGCGCTGGCCCTTCGTGTCCCAGACGAGCCGCGGCAATTCCTATGTCCTGGAGCCGCTGGTGCAGTTGATCGGCCAGCCCTATGGCGGCAATCCCCGAGGCCTTCCCATCGAGGACGCCGATGCCTTCGAATTCGACGACAACAATATCTTCAGCGTAAGCCAGCTTCCCGGCTATGACCTGGTGGAAAGCGGACCGCGCGCCAATGTCGGCTTTATCGCCAACGCCATTTTCAAGGGCGGCGAGATTCAGGGACTGGTGGGCCAGACCTATCGGCTGAAGCCCGATCCCATCTTCGCCAATTTTGCCGGACAGAGCGGAACCGCCTCGGACGTCATCGGCCGGCTCTCGATCAAGTTCCCCCATCTGGACATCACCGACCGGCTGGACCTGGATCGCGGCAATGGCACGCTCCGGCGGCACGAATTCTATGTCACGGGAACCTATGGCCGTTCTTCGGTCCAGGTCGCTTATGTGCAGCTGCCGGCCGAAGCGCTCAATCTGGGCCTTCCCGCCCGCGAGCAGCTCAACCTTCAGGGCGACATCAATTTCTACCAGAACTGGCAGGCCTTCGCCGCCATCGAACGCGACCTTCTGGGCGGCAAGATGCTCGATACCGAATATGGCCTGGGCTATGAGGACGAATGCCTGGCGATCTCGGTCGCCTACCGTCGGAAATACACGTTCGACGCCATCCAGGGCGTTCCCCCCTCGACCTCGGTGATTCTACGCTTTTCGCTCAAGACCGGCGACCAGCCGGTCCAGCCTTTCAGCCTGTTCCCCCGAAACGTCTTCGCCACCAGCCATCCTTGAGCCATTTCTGGCCAATCTTGATCGGGCGGTGAAATTCTTTATTCTGGCGCGTGGGTTAGGGGGGCAACCGGTAGTTGCGGGAGCATGGCCATGGGGCCGACCCTGTGATCGAGACAGCGGCAAAGACCAGACCTTGACCATGCGTATCGTCCATACCGCGTTGTTCGGCATCGCCGCGTTGTTGTGCGCCGCGACCGTCGCCCAATCGCAGCAGCAGAATATGGCAGCCGTGGCCCCTCCGACCGCGGACGCGGCCCCCACCGCGGATGCCGTTCCGGCGCCCTCCCCCACACCCGCCGCTCCAGCAGCCGCGCCTGCCGCCGCAGCAGCGGCACCCGCCGCGACGCCGGCGGCCGCCAAAGCACCGGCGCCTGCCGCCAAGCCGCCGCAGAAAAGCGCGTCTTTGGAGCCCAAGAAGAAAGTCTATCGTCCCGCCCTGATCCCGTCCGATCCCGACAATGTCGATAGCGACGGCATCGCCGCCACCGTCAACGACATTTCAGTGTCCGAATTCGAAGTGCGCCAGCGCATGTCGCTGTTCCTGGCCACTGCGGGCATCCAGCAGCCCAACGAAGAAGAAAGAAAGCGCATCCGCGGCCAGATCCTGGAGCAGCTGGAGAATGAAAAGCTGCAACTGCAGGAAGCGATCAAGAAGCACATCACAGTGTCGCCCGCCGAGGTGGACAACCAGATCAATCACATGGTGACGGACAATCACCTCACCATCGAGCAGCTACGCGAAGTCCTGAACAATGCAGGATCGAGCGAACAGGCGCTGCGCACCCAGATCACCGCCCAGATCGCCTGGGAAAAAACCGTTTCCCAGGAATATCAGGACCGCATCAACATAAGCCCCGCCGATGTCGATGCCGAATTGGCGCGTTACGCCGAAGGCGCCGACAAACCGCATTACCTGGTCAGCGAAATCTTCTTCCCTGTCGACAACCCCGACAAGGATGCCGAGGCGCACAAGACCGCACTCAGCGTCGAAGAACAGCTCAAAACGGGCGGCAATTTCGCGCTGGTGGCGCGCCAGTTCAGCCAATCCCCGTCGGCGGCGTCGGGCGGCGATATCGGCTGGGTGCATGAGGGCCAGCTGGCGCCGGAACTGAACGCTGCACTCACCAAGATGACGGTGAATTCGCTTTCGCCGCCGATCCGTTCCATTGGCGGCTATTACATCATCTCGCTCAGGGCCCGCCAGGAGCCGATGGGCACCAAGATCGCCGCGCCGCAGGAAGCGGCCACCAACCCTGACAGCACCTTGCCGCTGGCGCGCCTTTTGCTGCCGCTGGGCAACGCGCCCTCAAAAGAGGTGATCGCCTCGGCGATGAAGATTGCCATCAATCTGCGCAATGCCTATTCCGGATGCGAGATGCTAGAGAAAATGCCGGCCCAGCTGTCCGGTGCCGTGTATATGAATCTGGGCAACATGAAGGTCGGCGATCTCAGTCCGGAAATCCAGAAAGCCCTGGCCGCCACCCATTCCGGCGAAGCGGCCATGCCTTTTGTCTCCGATGCGGGCATCGAACTGATCGGACGTTGCGACAAGAAGATCGTGGTCCAGACCGCCTACGTCATGCCGACGCGCCAGGATGTGGAAAATCAGCTCTTCCAGCAGCAGATTTCCGCCATGGCGCGGCGCTATATGCGCACCCTGAGGCGTGGCGTCGATGTCGAAGTCCGCTGACGCCTCGCCCATTCTCATTACCATGGGGGAGCCGTCCGGCATCGGGCCCGAGATCGCGCTTGCCGCCTTCGACCAGCTGAACGGACGGATCGGCTCACGCGCCTTGAAGCTGGTCGGCGATGCCGGCACTTTCGCCAGCCATTCCGAAGCCCTGATCGCGACCCGGGCGAAAGTCCGCGCCGTTCCGGGCAAGCCCGATGTCGCCAACGCGCCCGCCGTGATCGAGGCGATCGAGATCGCGGTCAAAGCCTGCCTGGCCGGTGAAGCCGCTGGCCTGGTCACCGCCCCGATCCATAAGGCGATCCTCAGCGAGGCCGGCTTTGCCTATCCCGGGCACACGGAATTCCTGGGCCATCTCACCGGGGCGCGCCGCGCCGTGATGATGCTGGCCAGCGAAAAATTGCGGGTGGTGCCGCTGACCATCCACACGCCGCTCAACAAGGTGCCGGGGGCGATCACCGGGGATGCCATTGTCGAGACCGCCGAAATCATCCTGGAATCCCTGGCGCGGGATTTCGGCTTTGCCGCACCGCGTCTCGCGGTGGCCGGCCTCAATCCGCATGCCGGCGAAGACGGCATGCTGGGCGCCGAAGAAAATGAAATCATCGCGCCCGCAGTTGCCGCCCTGAAGGCCAAAGGCTTTTCCGTGTCCGGGCCGCTCTCCGCCGACACGCTGTTTCATGACGAAGCCCGCAGGACGTATGATGCGGTTCTCACCATGTATCACGACCAGGGCCTGATCCCGATCAAGACCCTCTCCTTCTGGGACGGCGTGAATGTGACATTGGGCCTGCCGATCGTGCGGACCTCTCCGGATCATGGGACCGCCTTCAACATCGCGGGCACCGGCAAGGCCGATGTGCGCAGCATGATCGCTGCGATCAGGTTGGCGGCCGCAATGGCGAATGCAAGAGCGCTTGTCCGATAACCTGCCACCATTGCGAGAGGTGATCGCCGCGCATGGCCTGGCGGCGAAGAAATCGCTGGGGCAGAATTTTCTTCTCGACCTCAATCTTACGCGCAAGATCGCCCGGGCCGCCGGCGCAGCTGAAGGCGGCGTCTTCTATGAGGTGGGACCGGGGCCCGGCGGGCTCACCCGCGCCCTCCTCAGCGAGGGCGCGGAAAAAGTTATTGCGGTGGAGCGGGACCAGCGCTGCCTGCCCGCGCTGGCCGACATCGCCGCCGCCTATCCCGGAAAGCTGGACGTGATCAATGACGATGCGCTGAAACTGGACGAGCGCGCCATTCTGCCCGCGGGCGTGCGCATCGCCTCCAACCTGCCCTATAATGTGGGGACCGGTCTTTTGATCAAATGGCTGACCCTTCCGTCCTGGCCGCCTTTTTGGTCTAGTCTCACGCTGATGTTCCAGCGCGAAGTCGCCGAGCGCATCGTCGCCAAGCCGGGCAGCGAACACTATGGCCGGCTTTCCGTCCTTGCGGCCTGGCGGACCAAGGCGAAAATCCTGTTCGACGTGAACCGCAACGCCTTTGTGCCGCCACCCTCCGTGACGTCTTCCATCGTGCGGCTGGATCCCTTGCCCGAGCCGGTGGCGCCCGCCGATCTCAAAAGCCTGGAGACCGTGACCGCCGCCGCCTTCGGCCAGCGCCGCAAGATGCTGCGCCAAAGCCTGAAGCCCCTGGGCGGCGAAGCGCTGCTGGAAAAAGCCGGAATCGATCCCACCGCGCGGCCGGAAGATCTGGCGGTGGAACAGTTCGCCGCCTTGGCCCGCAGCTTGGCGCCCTAGCCTTCTTATTCCTCGCGCATCAACTTCTGCACGAAGCGCGCCAGACCGGGTTGGCGCGCGCGGCGGCTGCGCTCCACCCGCAAAATTTCTTCCAGCTTGCCTTGCGCATGCTGAATATCGTCATTGAGCAGAAGATAATCATATTCCGCCCAGTGGCTGAGTTCGTCACTGGCCTTGGCCATGCGCTGGCGCACCACGATTTCCGAATCCTGCGCACGAATGCGCAGCCGCCGCTCCAGCTCCGCCTTTGATGGCGGCAACACAAAGACGCTGGCCAGATCTTCCCGGGCCTGGACTTTGAGTTGCTGGGTGCCCTGCCAGTCAATGTCGAACAGGACGTCTTTGCCGGCTTCCAGCGCCGCCATCACGGCTGCGCGCGGCGTGCCGTATTTGTTGCCGAAGACATTTGCATGTTCCAGGAATTCGCCCGCTTCGACCATCTCGTCGAATTTTTCGGAAGAGACAAAGAAATAATCCTGTCCTTCCACCTCGTTTGGCCTGGGCGCCCTGGTTGTGGCCGACACGCTCATCACGATATCGGGATCGGTTTGCAGCAGCCGCCGCGACAAGGTGGTCTTGCCCGCCCCGGAGGGAGAGGAAAGGACCAGCATCAGGCCCCGGCGCTGCATTTCATTCGACATTCTGGGCCTGCTCGCGGAACTGGTCGATCACCGCTTTTAAGGCCAGGCCCACACGGGTGAGCGCGATGTCGGCGGATTTGGAACAAAGCGTATTGGCTTCGCGGTTGAATTCCTGGGACAGAAAATCCAGTTTGCGCCCGATCGCCTCCCTGCTTTTCAGCAATACCCGGGCGTCATGGACATGGGCCTTGAGCCGGTCCAGCTCCTCGCGCACATCGGCGCGGGTGGCCAGCATCGCCACTTCCTGCGCCAGCCTTTCCTCAGAGACCGGAGCATTGCCGAGCAATTCCTGCAACTGGGCCGTCAGTTTCTGGCGCAATGCTTCGGGCTGCGCTGCCGCCAGGCTTTCGGCTTCGCCCACCAGCCGGGCAATATCATCGATCTGGGCGACGAGAAGCTGCGCCAGCTTGGCGCCTTCGTTCATCCGCGCCCGGCTCAGGGCTTCGAATGTCACCGTCAGGCTTTTGAGGATTTGTGCATCGCGGTGACCGCGCGCGACCGGGTCCAGGGCGATCCCATCGTCCTGCACGATCACGCCCTTGAGCGCCAAAAGACCGTCGATACGGGCGGGCGCCAGGCCGGTTTCGGCGGAAACCTCCCGCGCCAGCTTTACGGCGCTGGCCAGCGCCGCCGGATCCACGCGCAAGCCCCGCGCCGCCGCGTCGGTCTCCACCGTCAGGGCGATCTGGAAATTGCCCCGCCGGAACCGCTCGGCCGCCAGCATGCGAGCCGGCTGCTCCAGGGAATCGTAGCCGGGCGGCGTGCGAAGGCGCAGGTCCAGGCCGCGGCCATTGACGCTTTTGGCTTCCCAGCGCCAGCGCAACCCTTCATGGCTGCCCGCGCTTTCGGCAAAGCCGGTCATGCTGACGATACTCATGCGAAACTCCGGATTCGCGGGATTTTAGACGGCGGGCCCTGAAGCGCAATCCGAAAAGTGTAAAGCGGTTTTCGGAAGAATTGCGCGACAAAGCAAAAGGCTAGAGCATGACCACGATTCAAGGAAGCGCGATCATGCTCTAGCCTGTCACCTTGCGCGACGGCGGCGCTGTGCGGATTTCGAAGCCGGTTTTGCAGCAGCCTTGGCCTTGGTTTTGGCAGGCTTTGCCTCAGGCAGCGGTGGAAGTCCCAGGCGGGCACGCTCCACCGCGCGCCAGGCCACCACATTGCGCTCATGCTGCGCCATGGTGGCGGCGAAGACATGCCCGCCCTTGCCGTTGGCGACGAAATAAAGATCGGCGCTTGCGGCCGGATTGAGCACGGCCGCAATGGAATCCTTTCCCGGATTGCAGATCGGCGTGGGGGGCAATCCGGTGATGGCATAGGTGTTATAGGGCGTATCGGCCGCCAGCTCGCTTTCGCGGATGCCGCGCCCCAGGGGATAGCCCTTGGTGATGCCATAAATGA
>Ga0068855_100006735_pt1 | contig 13934 bp, 10 predicted proteins | sample KBSCornC52_FD_66592 | JGI IMG/M metagenome (GOLD analysis project Ga0068855, IMG submission 66592) | Corn rhizosphere microbial communities from Kellogg Biological Station, Michigan, USA - KBS Corn C5-2 | ecosystem: Host-associated > Plants > Roots > Rhizosphere > Soil ... | reverse complement strand
AACGCCTGAGGCGGCTCCGCCCAGCTCGTCGATCGTCTCGCTGCCGACGGCTTTCTGAACCGCGAACGCACCGTTGTTACACACCGCGGTTGGGCTCGGGCACGCGACGTCGTGCGTGTAGCCCATGACCGGCACGAGCGTCGCGTCCGGAGTCACGCCGGACGCGAAGTACCCGTATTTGAAGGCCGTGGCGGCAGCCCCGCCAGCGCCCGAGGTCTTGTCGAAAGAGATCGTGCGCTTGACTCCGCCCGGGATCTGCCACGACCAAGTCACGGATTTGTAGGAGAAGCCGATCGTTTCCTGGGCATGCTCACTGCGCGTCTCACCCACGGTCACATGCGTGAGCACCACACCGGTGAGGTGAATGGCCAAGCTTCCGAGCGCAATATCCGCCGACGTGATCAGTTGGCCCTGCTCGAGCGCGAGGTTAAGCTGTGGGGTTCCATCGCTCACGTCCCGCACGACGACGATGTCGGAAAGGGCTGGTTTCGGAGCCGCACCCGCGGCACGCGGCCAGGGAGTCGAGATGCTCTCGCTGAATTTGCGAATTGGGGTCTGGCTCACGACACCCGCGAGCGTCAACGTGCCAATGACCGGACGCGCGGCGCTGCCGGACAGTCCGTCGATCTGCACGCGCAGCGCTTCGAAGTTCGCGTTCACTTCGGAGGCGCGGATTGGCTTGCCAGGCGCAAACGTGAACGGAAGGCTGAGCGCGCCCGTCACGATCCCGGGAACGAATACGGCGCCGAGAGCGACGAGCCAGTGCCACTTCTTCTGCATGCGAAACGTCATTGCTTTGCCTCGGTGCCGGCTATTGCCAGACGGCGTCGTCCCAAAAAGAGGTATCCCAAGTTCCAGGGCTGGTCGCGCTCTCGCCGCCGGCGCCTGCCGCACTGTCGGCACTTCCGGCGTTGGCGATACTGCTGTCTGGATCGCCAGAGTCCGCCATGTCGCTGCCGCCACTGCCGCCCGAGGCGTCGGGGCCAGGCCCGCCCGCGCTGCCGCCTGAAGTACCGGAATGACCCGACGAACAACTCAACACGATGGCGAAAGCGACACTCAGCACTAACGCGCTCAGCGCGTTCTTCGACCTACCCGCTCTCTTGCGACCCATCAGCTCGACCCGCCCGCAAACTTAGCCCAAACTGCCGAAATTGTATACGACTCTCGAGTGTCTCAATTCGAGCGTGCGCGGTCCGGATTGGTCTCCTGGAAGTCCCGATTCGCTGACTCAACTGGAACGTTCGATTGCTGCTTAGGCCTATTTTACCTGAAGGAGGCCCACAGATCGCCTCATCGCGACGTCGATGTATTCGGAGGAGCGAGGATCGCTGGTACGCCTCACCTTCTACCGTTCGCGTTTGCTGGGGGAATGGGCCGCGTTGACAAAATGGATTCGCGAAGTTTGATGTGAGCAATTGTGATCCAATCGGCGACAACCAAGGATCCGATTAGGACGGGCCAGGCGAATGTCTTTCCTATGTCAAATGGCTCGGTTGTCACATCGCCCGAGAGCATGGCCATAACGGCAACGCTGAACGGTTGTTGGACGTAGCGCCCATTGAAGCCACCAACGCACAAAACTCAATAGATTCCCCCATATTCGGCCTAGTCGGAGGAAAATGCTCGTGAAGAAACTGGCCGTCGCCTTGGCCGTTTGGGACCTTGCAAGCGCAGCGGTCTGCATCCTTTTTGCCAAGGAGCTGTTTCTGAACCGGATACCGGCAGACCGCGAGTCGCGAGTTATCTCATTCGTCGTCTTTGCTGGGCTCGCTTTGCAAGCGCTCTGGCGCACGCGACGTCGATTTAGGCAAACGTTTGGACTGAGAGACTGAGCAGAATGTGAATTGCGAGCTAGAGCGAAGCTCGTGGTGACGCCGAAGCGGCGTTACACGACGTTCGTTGTGGCTGACAGGCGCCGCGTTCTCAATTCGCCCGCTGCACGATCCGATACTCGAGCACCCTGCTCTGCCCATCACGCTGAAACGAGACGCGCAGTGTGTCCGCCGCCTTGAGCGATTCGAAAGCGTCGTACGCTTCCGTCTCGCGTTCGATGGGGAGATCGTTGACGCGGGTGACGATGTCGCCGGGTTTGAGATCGACGCCGCTCCAGAAATCGCGCGGGCTCAGGTTTACGATGCTCCAGCCGCGGAATTGGCCTTCGACGAGGCGCGGCTCGACTTCGACGCGCTGCAGGAAATCGGCGAAGCCGCGGTCGATCAGCGCGTTGACGTCCTCGCGGAAGAGCGCGCCTTTGGGCGGGCGTGGAGCGGCGGGGGCGGCTTTGGCGGCTTTCACCGGCGCTGGAGGTGCGAGTTTGGGCGCGGGCGTCGGGTCGGCGCCACAGGCGACCAGCAATAACGTCGCAAAAACCGCTTGGCTGAGGCTCGAAGCTCGCATGATGCCCCGAATATGGCCCGATTTATCGGCCCGGGCCAAAAACCGGCTACGGCGCGCCCCGGGAGCCGCTGGCGTGCTCCTGGAAAAACGCGGGCGCCGCGGAAATGACCGTTTCGAAGATGCGCGCGGCCACCTCTTGCACCTCGCCCACGCCAGGTACGTGCAGGACTCTGTCGTGCGGCACGAGCTCCTCGGCGCGCGCGTACACCGAGGCCAGGCGGCTCTGGATCTCGCGTGCGTCGAACAGCTCTTCGGCGCCGCCGCGCGTGCGACGCCGCTCTTCGGCGATCTCGGCGGGTACGTCGATGACGATGGTCACGTCCGGGCGCAACGCTTGCGCGTTGAGCTCGCGGATCCACGGAATGGATTCGGGGCCGTTGTGCGCGGTCACCGATTGATAGGCGAGGCTCGACAGATCGTAACGATCGCTGACCACGACGGCGCCGGCGCGGAGCGCGGGCGCGACCGTCGAATCGAGGTGATCCATGCGATCGGCGGCGAACAGTAGCGCCATCGTCGACCAGGCGAAGTTGCGCGGGCCGGTCGCGTCCGGCACGAACAAGCGACGCTGCAACACCTGGCGAATCAAAGAGCCAATCGGCCCGCTGCTCGGCTCACAAGTGAGCACGACCTCCGGACCGCGGCTCTTGATGGCTTTGGCGAGCAGCTTCGAGTGCGTGGTGCTGCCCGAGCCGTCGATGCCCTCGACCACGACGAATAAGCCCGGAAAGCGCCGGCCAGAGTCCGAAGCGCGAGAAATGGGGGGATCGGTGTGCGACATCGCGGAACGGCTTTATCCTGATCCGAGATCCTGGGCGGACGCAACGGGCGCCGGATCTTCGCCCAAGACCACGTTGTCGATCAGCCGGGTCTTGCCCATGAATCCGGCGATCGCAAACAAACCGCGGTCGCCGAGCTTCTCACTGTCCGGATAGGGCACGAGCTCGTCCGGGTCGGCGATGGTGGCGTAGTCGACGCGCAGCCCGGCGGCTTCGAGGCTGGCGAGCGCCGGAGCGCGCAACGCCGCGACTCTGCGTTCACCGGCGGCAAACGCGTGCACCGCCGTAGACAACGCGCGCGGGATCGACAGCGCGCGCGCTCGCTCTTCCGACGAAAGGTAGGCGTTGCGCGAGCTGAGCGCGAGCCCATCGCGGTCGCGCAGCGTTTTTTCGCCGATGATTTCGACGGGCAGCAACAGATCGCGCGCCATGCGCTCGATCACTTTGAGCTGCTGATAATCCTTGCGCCCGAACACGGCCACACATTCGCCGGTGACGGCGAACAATTTACTCACGATCGTCGTCACGCCGTCGAAGTGGCCGGGGCGATGCGGGCCGCACAGGGCGGCGGTGAGCCCGCTCACCTGCACGCGCGTACGCTCGCCCGCGGGATACATCTCGCTCGCGTCGGGCGCGAACACGTGGCTCACGCCCGCTTCGCGACAGAGCTCGACGTCGCGCTCGAGCGTACGCGGATAGCGCGCGAAATCTTCATTCGGTCCGAATTGAGTCGGGTTCACGAAAATGGTCACGCCGACCACGTCCGCGTGGGCGAGCGCCTTTTCGACCAAGGACAAGTGCCCTTCATGCAAGGCGCCCATGGTCGGAACCAAGCCGAAGCGCTTGCCGGCGGCGCGCTCCGCGTTGGCGGCCGCGCGAAAGTCGCTCGCCGTATGATGCACCGTCAGCGTCATGAATCCTCGCTGGCTGGGCCGTAGCCCGCGGGTGGTAGGCCGAGCACGGCCTGACCGCCAGTTTCGGGGGGCGGCTGCTTTTTCGGCACCGAGCCGAAGCTTTGCGCGGCGCTCGGGAACGCGCCGCTGCGCACCTCGGTCACGTAGCTTTGCGTGGCCGCCACGATCTGCGAGCCGAGCTCGGCGAAGTGCTTCACGAATTTGGGCTTCAGGTTGGGGTACATGCCCAAAAAATCGTAACAGACCAGCACCTGGCCGTCGCACGCGGGCCCGGCGCCGATGCCAATCGTCGGGATGGCGATGGACTCGGTGATGCGCTGACCGAGCTCACTCGGAATGCCCTCGAGCACGACGGCGTAGGCGCCCGCGTCCGCCACAGCGCGCGCGTCGGCGAGCACGCGCTCCGCGTCGCTCTCCCCTCGCCCTTGCACGCGAAACCCGCCCATGGTGTGCACCGATTGCGGCAGCAGGCCGACATGGCCCATCACCGGGATCCCCGCTGAGACCAGCGCGCGAATGTGCTCGGCGAAGCGCACGCCGCCCTCGAGCTTTACCGCCTCGAAGCCGCCAGTCTTTAGCATTTGCCCTGCGCTCTCGAGCGCGCGTTCGACGGACGATTGATAGCTCATGAACGGCATATCCCCGACGACGTGCGCGCGGTGGGCGGCGCGGGCCACCGCGCGGCCGTGGTAGCAGATCTCGTCCAGTGTCACGGGCAGTGTGTTCGGGAGGCCTTGCACGACCATGCCCAGCGAATCACCGACCAAGAGCGCGTCCGCGCCGCCTTCGTCCAGCAAACGCGCCATGGTCGCGTCGTAGGCCGTGAGCACGGCAATTTTGGGGCCATGTTGCTTGCGGGCAAGCAGCGCCGGCACCGTGATTTTCGCGTTGTTCATTGGTGGAACCCGTGTGGAGCGTATCACCTAGCACCTAGCGAGCGGAGTCGAGGAGCGCTAGGCTAAATTGCCTTGGTGAGCGGCTCCGCACAGAGCGACTTTCAGCGCGGCTTCGGCGCGCTCGCGCGGCGCGTGCACCGGCGTCGCGCGCTGCGCCGAGCGCTCACGGGCGCGGGCTTGGGGCTGGCGCTCGGCGCGCTCGGGGCGCTCGGGCTTTGGGCCCTGCGCCTCGGCCATTTGCGCCCGTTCGCCGCCGGGCTGGGCGTGCTCGGCGCCGCTATCGGCGGCACCCTCGCCGCACGGAGGCGCTGGTCCGACAGTGAAGTCGCGCTTTATCTCGACGCGCGCCTCGGCAGCAATGAGACGTTGACCACCGCGCTCAGCGCCGACCGCGCCGATAACCCGGCGCTCGCGCTGGTCGTGGAGCGCGCCGCGGGCGTGCTGGAGAAGGCCGACGCTACGCGCATCAAGCCGCGCGTGTGGGCGCGCGTGCACGGGCTCGTGCCGCTCGGCGCCGCCGCGATCGCCGCCATCAGCTGGTTGCCTCTACCCAAGGCGCCGGCCATTGTCACAGCGCCGGGCGCCGAGCGCGTGCGGATCGAGAATTTGAAGGGCCTCGAACGGATCGAGGCGCTCGACCATTTGCCGGGCCGCACGCCCGAGCAGGACGCGCGCCTCAAAGCGCTGGCCGAGCAAGCCAAGAAGCTGCGCGCGGAGCTGGCCAAAGGTTTGGAAAAGCGCGAGGCCCTGTCCGAGATCGCGAAATTGCGCGACGGCATCGCCGCCGAGCGGCTCAAGCTCGGCGATCAGCAAAACCGGGCCGGGCTCGACGCAGCGCTGCGCTCGTTCAATAAGAACCCCGCGCTGCGCGACGCGCAAAAGGCGCTCGGCAACGGGGATCTGACGGCCTTCGACGACGAGATGCAAAAGCTCGCCAATCGCGCCGAGCAGAGCGATCGCGACGCGGCCAAAGAAGCCTTGCAGGAGGCGGCCAAAGAAGCGCGCGAAAAAGGCGCCAAGGGCCTAGCCGATGCGCTCGAAGCCGAGCGCCAAAAATTCGCTGAGCGCGAGGGCCGTGCCGAAGCGCTGCGCGAGTTTGCCAAGAGCATGAAGGGCAAGCTCTCAGCCGAGGCCGAACAGGATTTGAAGGAGTTCGGGCGCTCCGGCAGCCCCGAAGCCGAGCAGCGACTGAGCGACGCGCTCGAGCGCGCGCTCGAAGGCCTCACGCCCGAGGAGCGCAAGCGCCTGCAAGAGCGGATGCAGAAGCAGCTCGAAGACGCCGATGGCAATGCTTCACCCTTGAGCAAAAAGCAGCTCGAGGAGATGGCGAAAAAGCTCAGCACGGAGGACGGCGTCGAGGCGCTGAAAAAGCAGCTCGAGGAGCTCGCCAAACCGGATCCGAGCGACGATGCAAGGCGCGAGCAAGGCCTCGGCGACGCCGATCGCGGAGGCTCGGCCGCCGAGCGCGGCCTCGGGGCCGTGCCGATTCCGATGAGCGGTGACGGCCCGGGCGGCAGCGACGGCCCCGGCAACAAGCCCGACGGCAGTGGCGGCCCGGGCAGTCATCACGATTCGGGCACCGGCGATCACGCAGGCAATACGCCGGAAGTGGCGGGCAAAGAGCTGCGGGCCAAAGCCGACGCGAAGCTTCAGGCCGGCGCTCCGATGCACGGCGCAACGCTCGGTCGCGCGCCGGCTCGCGCCGGCGAAACCGCAAACCAGCTCGGTACCGGCTCCCTCGGCAGCGCACAACAGACCGAGGTCGGCGCCGTCGACCACTCAGACATCCCCGAAGAATACCGCGAGCAAGTGGGCCGTTACTTCGAGCCGTAATTTCGGGTGTATGCTCGGGCGCTGCCCTGAGCCCAGCGCCGATGCCGGATCCCGTGCCCACCTTCGAAGCCCGTCTCGCCTTAGCCCGTGACACCAGCATCCGCCTCAAGCAGGCGATCGCCGAGGTGATCGTCGGCCAAAACGCGGTGGTGGAACAGGTGCTGTGGGCGCTGATCGCGGGCGGGCACGTGCTGCTCGAAGGCAACCCGGGCTTGGGCAAGACCCTGCTCGTGCGCACGCTCTCGTCGTGCCTCGATTTGCGCTTCTCGCGCATCCAATTCACACCCGATCTGATGCCCAGCGACGTGACCGGCACCAACGTGCTGGTGATGGACGGCACGACCGGTGCCAAGACTGGCCGCTTCGAGCTGCACCGCGGACCGATCTTCGGCCAGGTCGTGCTGGCCGACGAGATCAACCGCGCCACGCCCAAAACCCAGAGCGCGCTGCTCGAAGCCATGCAAGAGCACGCGGTCACGATCGCGGGCATCCGGCACGCGCTCGACGAGCCGTTCTTCGTGCTGGCCACTGAAAATCCAATCGAGATGGAAGGCACTTATCCGCTGCCCGAGGCGCAACTCGATCGATTTCTGCTGAAGATCTCGGTGCCCGCGCCGAGCGAGGACGAGCTGACCGAGATCTTGTCGCGCACCACCGGCAAGGCGCCAGGTGAGCCCGAGCGGGTGCTGACTCGCGAACAAGTGCGCGAGCTCCAGGCGCTCTGCCGCGAGGTCGCGGTCGCCGAGCCGGTGCTGCGTTATGCCGCCCGGCTCGTCAACGCGAGCGCACCGGATTCGCCCGACGCCCCGCCGCTCGTGCGGCGCGCGGTGCGCTTCGGCGCGGGCGTGCGCGGCGCGCAATCCTTGGTGCTCGCGGCCAAGGCGGTCGCGCTGCTCGAGGGACGCGCCCACGTGGCGTTCGCGGATTTGCAGAAGACGGCAAGTCCAGTGCTCCGGCACCGCATCTTGCTCAGCTTCGAAGGCGAAGCCGACGGCATCTTGCCCGACCAAATCGTGCGCGAGCTCTTGGCCGCGGTTCCGACGCGCCCTGAAGCGGTCGAGCGCGCGGTGCAAGGGGGCTGAGGGCGTGGCGCGGCGCGCACGGTGGCTGGCTTTTTTCTGCGCGCTACTCGCGCTCGCGTTCGTTGCGCGGGGCGCGCGGGCCCAGAGCGCGCTCAGCCTGGATGCGACAGCCGTGCTCGGCCAGAGCACGCCGTCCACCGACGGCTGGGGCGAGCTGTATATACGGCTCGAAAACAGCGGGACCGAGCCACTGAGCGGCTTCGTCGAGCTGCACGTCGAACCGGCCGTGCACAGCACGCTCCGCTCATTGCCGCCGTCGCGCGCCGTCTCGCGGGCGCCGTTCGCGGTCGCTGGCAAGAGCCGCGTGAGCTTGCTTTTGCCGAGCCATAGCCTGGTCACGCGCGTTGGTGAAACGCGCGTGACCGCCGTGGATCGCAAAGGCAATGAGCTGTGTAGTGACCGGCTCCCGCCGGCGCGCACGCTCGATCCGCTGCTGTTCGACCTCAGTGAGCCGAGCCGAATCGCGGTCGCGCTGAGCTCCGCGCCCATGCCGATCAAGCGGCGGGCGTACGGCTACGCCTACGGCGGTGCGACGCTGAACGTGTCGACACCGCAGCAGAACCCGACCACCGGCGAGCCCGTGCTGCCCGACTTGGCGGCGGGCTATGCCAGCGCCACGATCGTGCTCGCGTCGGGGCGCACGCTATCCACGCTCTCGCCCGTGGCGCGTGACGCGCTCTTCGCCTGGGTGCTGGCGGGCGGCGCGCTGGCCGTCGTCATCGATCGACCGGAGGACGTGCAGAGTCCGTGGCTGGAGGCGCTCGCCGGCGGCCGCGTCCGAACGACGGCGGTCGCGCGCCAACTGACGCAGGCCACGCCCTTTGCCGTGCGCGTCGATGGCGCAGGCAAGACCGCGCCCGGCGGTGAGCCGCGCATCGTGCTGCAAAGCGCGCAACCGTCCCCTGAGGTTGCAGCCACGCTCTCGGGCCTGAGCGGGGCCAATTTGCGATCGAGCCCATGGGGCGAATCGACGAGCTACGGGCTCGGTGAAGTACATTTTTTGGCCTTCAACCCGGAGACCGAGCTGGGCGCCAATGATCCCTGGGTGCGGCTGAAGGTGATGGATCTGATCCGTCACGCTTGGGAGCGCGCCACGGTCGTGGCGTTGCCGCACGGTCAGGCGAGCCTCGATGATTCGCGCATTTCCGGGGTGCGCCGCGTGCTCGATCCGAACGAGAGCACGCGCTGGACGGTGGTGGTGTCAGCGCTCTTGCTGCTGGTTTACGCAGCGCTCGCCGGCCCGCTCAACTTTTTCCTGGCCCAGCGTCGGGGTCGGCCGCTGCGCGCGCTGCTTCTGCTTCCCGTGTGGGCGGGGCTTGCGCTCGCGAGCATCGTGGTGCTCGGGGTTTTGGGCAAAGGCGTGGTCGGGCGCGCCCGGCATTTGACGCTGATCGAGGCCGGCGCCGGCATGGCGCGCGCTGCGGTCACGCGCTTTCGCGGCTTATACGGCTCGGCTGCAGATGATCTGACCGTGCGCGCCGCGCGCGGCAGCGTGCTCGACGTGGTCGGCGAGCCCGAAGACGTCACGCGCGATCTGGTCGTCGATCGCGACGGCGTGCGCCTCGAACGCCTGCGCGAAAAGCCGTGGCAGGTTCAGGTCGTGCGCGAAGACGGCTTCGTCAATTTGGGTGGCGGCGTGAGCCTGGTCTCGGCCAGCGACGGCACGCTCAGCATCAAGAACCAGTCTGCGCGGGATTTGCGGAGCGTGGTCGTCAAGACGCCGCATCAAGGCTTCATTTACTTTGCGCGCATTGCGGACGGAAAAACCGTGCGCGCAGACAGCGGCCGCCTGCTCGGCCGCGCGCTGACCACGACCAGCGCGAGCGGCGCGCACCCGCTGTCCGTCGACGTGTTCAAGGCCGACGCCGAAGAGCACGCCAAGGGCATTGGCGCAGCCTGGGAGGCGCTCGAAACCCTCGCCGGCAGCGAGGTCGACTGGTGGCCGGACGACGTGCCCGTGCTGATCGCCGAGCTCGAGGGGGGCGAAGGCAAGACCCAGGACTCGGGGCTCTCGCTCGACGTCGATCGCGTGCTCGTGCGCGTCATCGGCTATGGAGGCGTGCCGTGAGCTACAGTGAACGGCCGGGCGCGAACCCGAGCGTGCCCGCGATCCGCGTGCGCCATCTGTGGCACCGCTTCGGCCGGATGGACGTTTTGCGCGACGTGAGCTTCGAGGTCGGGCAAGGCGAAATCTTCGGCTTCATCGGGCCAAACGGGGCCGGCAAGACCACGACCATTCGCATCATGGCCACCTTGCTCGAGCCGCTCTCGGGGCGCGTCGAAATCGACGGCATCGACGTATCGGTCGATCCGGAGCGAGTGCGCCGCATCATCGGCTACATGCCGGATCACGCCGGCGTGTACGAGCGCATCACCGTGCGCGAGTTCCTGGAATTTTTCGCAGCCGCCTACGCTGTCCCCGATCCTTCGGTCGTGAGCACCGTGATCGAGCTGACCGAGCTCGGCAAATTGCAGGACCGATTGGTGGCCGAGCTGAGCAAAGGCATGAAGCAGCGCCTGCAGATCGCGCGCATTTTGCTGCACGATCCGAAGGTGCTCGTGCTCGACGAGCCGGCAAGCGACCTCGATCCGCGCGCGCGCATCGAGGTTCGAGATCTGCTGCTCGAGCTCAAAGAGCTTGGGAAGACCATCTTCCTTTCCAGCCACATCCTCACCGAGCTGAGCGACATCTGCACCTCGGTCGGGATTTTGGAGCGCGGCGGGCTCGTGGTCTCGGGTCCGATCGCGGAAATCGCCGAGCGGCTCGCGGCGCAGCGGGCCCCCCGCGACGAGCACGGCGAACGCTTGGCCCCGGCGCCACAAGTGCCCTTCCAGCCCGCCGATCCGTTGGCGATTCCCGTCGCTTTGGCCGAAACGGCGGGCGGTGTTGCGGTGCCGGCGAGCGCACGGCGGCGCCTGCGGCTGCGCGTGATCGGCGATTCGAACATGGTCGTGCCGCTGCTCGCGGGCGGCGGTGGGGTGCTCGGCGTCGAGGCGGGTCCAGGCGGGCAGCTCACGGTGCACTACGTCGGCGACGAGCGCTTCGTCGCGGAGGTCGTGCGCCACCTGGTATCGCGCGGCGTGGGCATCGTCGGCGTCGAGCCGGAGCGCAACGAGCTCGAACGCATTTTCCTCGAAGTCACGCGCGGAGATTTACAATGACGAGCGAGCTCGGTCGCCCCGCATCGTTGCCTCCGCCGAGCTCCGTGCGCGGCCCGAGCACGCTGTTTCAGCGCTTGCGCGAGCAACCGAACCCGGTTTGGATGCGCGAGCTCAAGCAGGCCGCGCGCTTGCAACGCACGCCCGTCATCTTGGCCGTGGTCACGGGCATGATGACGCTCTTGATCTGCTCGGTGGGCGGAGTGGCCAGCACCACGGCAGAGCCCGCCAAGGTGGGTGTGGGCATCTTCCACACCTTCTTTTCGCTCGCCTTCGCGGTCGTGACCTGGGTCGGCCCGGCTGTCGCCGCCAACACCATCGCGGGCGAGCGCAGCGGCCGGACTTGGGAGGCGTTGCAGCTCACGGCGCTCAGCCCGCGCACCATCGCGCGCGGCAAGTTTCTGGCCGCATTCACCTATATTTCGCTGTACATCGTGATGCTCGTGCCGGTCGGGGCGCTGCCGTTTTTGTTCGGCGGCGTGACCGCAACCGAGGTGCTGCTCGCCTTCTTGCTGCTGTTCCTGCTGGCTGCGTTGTCGGTGGCCTTCGGGCTGTCGGTCAGCGCCAAGTTCTCGAGCCCGGCTGCGGCCATCATCGTCACTTTGCTCGTAGCCTTGCCGCTGTCCATGACCGTGTACGGCGCCGCCGGTGTTGGGCTCTCGTTCGCTGCCCATGAGCAGTGGCCAGGCGTACCGGCCGGGCCGCCCGTGTGGCTGCCCACCGCCTACGTGCGCGCGGACTTCGGCCTTTCGTACCTGGTCTTCCTGGTGCTCCTGCCCGCCGTGCTCACCGCCATCCCGGCCTGGTTGTTCTATGAGGTCACGGTCGCGAACATGGGCTCGCCAAGCGACGACCGTTCGACGCGCCTGCGCGTCTGGTGTCTGGTCGCCATGCCGCTCTTCAGCGCCGCGGTGGCGCTCGTGACCTTCACGGTCGGCAGCACCGATTGGGTGTATGCCGGCTCCGCGTTGATCTGGGGGTTCGGCTGCTTCGGGGCGTTCCTCTTTGCGGGCGAGCCACTCGGACCGTCGGCCCGGGTGCTCGCGCATTGGCAACGCGAGCGCACAGCGGCGCTGCGCCGGAGCCTGGGCCCTGGGCTCCTGCGCGCCTCGGTGTTGCTCTTTGCGCTCACCTCACTGGGGCTCGCGGGCAACGCGCTCGTCGGCCTGTTCAGCGCAAAAACCGCCGCCGATCGCGATGCGTTGATCGCATTCCACGGCTATGCGCTCGGCTTCTTCGGGTTCGTGGTCGGCTTCACCGCCTGGGCGCGAGCGCGGGCCAATGGCGCCGGCACGCCCCGCATGCTGCTCCTGGTCGCACTGTTCTTCGCCTTCGTCGGCCCATGGATTGCGATGGCCATCGCCGGGCTCATCACCACGGAGCACGACCGCGCCATGCTCATGGCGGGCCCCTCGCCCACGTTCGCGGTCACGATGGCGCAAGCGCTCTCGACCGGTGCTCCGGACCGTGGGCTGATCACGGCCACGGGCAGCGCCTGTGCGGCCGCGTGGGCGCTGATTGGCACCGGGCTCTTTGCCTCTGCCGGGCTGCGCACGAAACGCCGTCTCCAGGCCGAGCACGAGGCCAGAGCGGCGCTCGAGCGCGCGTTCGAGAACGAACAGACGGCGCTCAGCGCGAGCGAAGGCTCGGCCACACTCAGCGGCTGAAACATGGCCGACCCGCGCGCCCTGCTCGACCCGGACTTCGTGCGTGAGCTCGAGGCGCTCCGGCGTCGGCTCCAAGTCCTGGTCCAGAGCGGGGCGAGTGGCGAGCGCATGGCACGTCGCAAAGGGGGCTCCGCGGAGTTTCAAGAGCACCGGCCGTATGCACCGGGCGACGATCTGCGGCGCGTCGATTGGTCGGCGTTCGCGCGCACGGGCGAGCCGGTTTTGAAGCTTTTCCGCGCCGAAGAAGACACCGTGCTGCGGCTCTTGGTCGACGCCTCGGCGTCGCTCGCCTTCGGCGATCCGCAAAAGCTCGAGGTCGCGCGGCGTGTGGCGGCGGCCATCGGTTATTTGGGCCTCGCCAACGGCCAGCGCGTACAGGTGCTGGTCGCGCGCGAGGCGGCGGCTACCGCGGGCAACCGCGGGCTTGAGCGGATCGGCGTGCCGCGTCGCGGCCGCGACGCGCTGCCCGCCCTGCTCCGTGACCTCTCGGCGCCCCTCGCCAGCGGCTCCGTCGACCTCGCTCGCGCGCTCGAGACCACCCTGCAACGCACTGCGCGCCCCGGGCTCTTGGTCGTCCTGAGCGACTTCTTCGACCCGGGCCCAGTGACCCGCGCGCTCACCCGCGCCGCCGCCGCAGGCCACCAACTGGCGTTGGTCCAGGTCCTCGCGCGCGAAGAAATCGAACCCAACTACGAGGGTGACTTCAGCTTGGTGGACGCGGAAAGTGAGACCGCGCTCGAGCTCAGCATGGATGCGACGGCGATTGACGCCTATGTCGCGCGCTTGGCCGGGCTGATCGAGGAGCTTCGGTCGTGGGCTCGTAAACATCGAGCCAGTTTCGTGCGCATCACGAACGACGAGCCGCTCGAAGGGGTCGTGCGGCGCTTCGTGGCGCGGGCCATCGACTGAAGCAGTGCCTGATTTGCCGTAAATCTCGCCAATTTACCGACTGGCCCTTCACGCTTCACCTCGCGGATCAGCTGCCATGCGGGCAAACGGTACGACGGGACAGACCAGGCGCGAGACGAAACGAGTGAGCACCGAGCGCCACCGCGACCGCTCGTGGCGAAGGCGGTGGCGCTCGTGCTCACTCAGAAGAGATCAAGCCTTCTTGCGGGCTTTCTTCTTCTTCGCCTTCTTGGCGGGCTTCGCCATCGGCATGTCTTCGGAAGGAGCCGCCTTGGCTGCCTTCTTCTTGCCCTTC
>Ga0068855_100006732_pt1 | contig 13943 bp, 12 predicted proteins | sample KBSCornC52_FD_66592 | JGI IMG/M metagenome (GOLD analysis project Ga0068855, IMG submission 66592) | Corn rhizosphere microbial communities from Kellogg Biological Station, Michigan, USA - KBS Corn C5-2 | ecosystem: Host-associated > Plants > Roots > Rhizosphere > Soil ... | reverse complement strand
CGACGATGAGTGATCGAAAAGAAAACCGGCTTACGCCGGTTTTCTTTTGTGAGCACCCCACGAGCACTCTCGACAAATCTTTACCCCGGTTTGCCCCCGGGCAATGCTGACATCTACTTGAATCTTCCTGCCCCGGGCGCCATCTAAGCCCACGTTTGCAGCGTCGCAGGTCGCTGCATACCTGCCTGGCGCTTCGCGCCGCCGCTTCCGAGGACCTGCGAAACGGCTCTGGTATTGCTTATGAAGCGCATTCTTTTATTTTTGGCGACCAACCTCGCCGTCGTCTTCGTTCTCAACGTCACGCTGCGGCTGCTCGGCGTGGATCGCATTTTCGATGCGAGCGGCGGATTGAATCTCAACAGCCTGCTGGTGTTCGCCTTCGTCTTCGGCTTTGCGGGCTCGCTCATTTCGCTCGCCATCTCCAAGTGGACGGCGAAACGGCTCATGGGCGTACAGGTGATTACCGAGCCGCGGAATGCCAACGAAACATGGCTCGTGAACACAGTCCGCTCGCATGCGGATAGAGCGGGTATCGGCATGCCGGAAGTCGGCCTGTTCGACTCGCCCGAAATGAATGCATTCGCCACCGGTGCGCGACGGGACAATGCCCTCGTCGCCGTGAGCACCGGCCTGCTTCGCAATATGTCGCGCCAAGAAGCGGAAGCGGTGCTCGGACATGAAGTCAGTCACGTCGCGAATGGCGACATGGTGACGCTCGCGCTCATCCAAGGCGTAGTGAATACGTTCGTTATCTTCCTATCGCGTGTCGTCGGACACATCGTCGATCGCACGGTCTTCAAAACCGAGCGCGGCCAAGGGCCCGCGTTTTGGATCACGACCATCGTTGCCGAACTCGTGCTGGGCATTCTCGCCAGCATCATCGTCATGTGGTTTTCGCGGCAGCGTGAATTCCGAGCGGATGCAGGCGGCGCTCGCCTCAGCGGACGAGATGCCATGATCGGCGCACTCGAACGTCTGCGCGCCAATCGCGACGGGACGCTTCCCGATCAGCTTGCTGCCTTCGGCATCAGCGGCGGCAAAGGCTTTGCACGCCTGTTCATGAGTCACCCGCCGCTGGAAGAGCGGATAACCGCGCTGCGGGCTAGTAGTTAGTAGTAACTATTAACCAATGCCCACGCATCAGACCGCTCTCCTATGGTTTCGACGTGATCTGCGGTTGACCGACAATCCGGCGCTGACGCAAGCGCTGGCCGAAGCACACACTGTCATCCCGGTCTATCTACATGCACCTGAGGAAGAAGCGCCCTGGGCGCCGGGTGCTGCCAGTCGTTGGTGGCTCCACTTCAGCCTCAAGGCGCTCGAGCGCGATCTGAAGCGAATCGGCAGTCGCTTAGTCGCGCGGCGAGGTCCTTCGCTCGATGCGCTCAAAACGCTATTGCGCGAAACAGGCGCGACGCTCGTTGCATGGAATCGTTTATACGAACCGCCGCTGCGCGAGCGGGATCAGGCTGTCGAAGAGGCTCTGCAGGAAGAGAGCGTAGAAGTAACCACTCACAACGCTGCGCTCTTCGTCGAACCCTGGGAAATACAAACACAGCAGCACACGCCGTTCCGTGTGTTCACACCGTTTTGGCGAGCTTGCAGAACCAGACTCGGCGCGGAAGTGCCGAAAGCCGCGCCCGCTCACATGCCTAAAGTCGCGACGAAGATATCGTCACTCGATATCGACGATCTCGATTTGCTGCCTGCTGTCGATTGGGCGCACGGAATACGCAATGCATGGACACCCGGCGAGAAAGGTGCGCTCGAGAACTTGGCATCTTTCAGCGAACGCGTTGCCGACTATGCGACAGGACGCGATCGGCCCGCTGCGCCTTCAACCTCACGACTCTCGCCTCATCTGCATTTCGGCGAACTCAGTCCGCGCCAAATCTTGGCCACGCTGCACGAAACAGCAGGCGGCCGAGCGGAAGCCTTCGTGCGTGAACTCGGCTGGCGTGAGTTTGCACATCATTTGCTCTATCACTTTCCCCACACGGCGGATGAACCGCTCGATGAACGTTTTCGGTTTTATCCGTGGCAACATGCGACTAAGGATTTGCACGCGTGGCAACGCGGTCGCACCGGAATTCCTCTCGTAGACGCCGGCATGCGCGAACTCTGGCACACAGGATGGATGCACAACCGCGTGCGCATGGTCGTCGCATCGTTTCTCACCAAGAATCTGCGCATCGCATGGCAAGAAGGCACGCGCTGGTTCTGGGACACGTTGGTCGATGCGGATCTAGCGAACAACACCTTGGGCTGGCAATGGACCGCAGGCTGCGGTGCCGATGCCGCACCTTATTTCCGCGTCTTCAATCCCGTGCTCCAGGCTGAAAAATTCGATCCGCAAGGCGCCTATGTGCGTCACTGGGTCCCGGAACTCGCTCAACTCCCCGACAAATGGCTCAACGAACCTTGGCACGCACCTGCCGCGGTGCTCGATGAAGCAGGCGTTGAGTTGGGGCGTACTTATCCTCGGCCCATCGTCGATTTGAAGAGCAGTCGGGAGAATGCATTGGAAGGTTATAAAAGCTTGCAGTCGACAGTCCGCGGTCGGCATTAAGAATAAGTCGCCTCACATCTCCTTCTTCGCCTTATCCAACCAACTCTTCTGCGTCTTGCGATAGTGCGGCGTTGCAAGTTGCGCATCCTTGAGTAGCTGCTCGAAGAGTTCGCGCGCTCGTGGGGCTTGGCCGGTGCGTTTCAGGAACAGGCCATACCAATAACGCGCTTCAGCACCGGAGAAATATTTCACGACGGTTTCATATTCGTCAGCAGCTTTCTCGGCGTTGCCTTCACCTTCGAGCGCACGCGCATAGAGCAAGTGGCCGTCGGGCGATTTGAACTCGGGATTGTGTTCGATGAGATCGTCCAACGTGCGACGCGCCTCGGCTGCCTCACCTTTGTTGAAGAGCGCAGTTGCCAAACCGAGCAGCAACACCGGTTCGTGCGTGTAGATGCCCGTGAGTCCGGACCGATAGTGCTGGATCGCTTCATCGTACTGGCCGTGCGCCACCAGTTCGTCCGCCAAACGGCGCCGGCTCTCGATGCTATCTGTTGCCTCCAGGCGACGCTGTGCCTGGCGCAAATCGCGCTTCGGATCGACGGTCTTCTTGAAATTGGACGCAGCTTGCCGCGCCGCGCGGCTGCCGAAAATGCCGGGCAGAATTTCCACCGCGAAATAGGCAAGCGCCCCTACCAAGGGGACGAACACGATGAGCCAAATCCATAGAGTGTTGCGCCCCGTGCGAATGACGTGAACGACGAGTGCAACTTGCAACAGAATGGGCAGGAGCCAGTAGAGCATGCAATGGGAACCGTGGAGGAAGGAGGCGGAATTGTAAGGGGTCTTGTCTCAATCAGCGAACCAGCAAACCAGATAACCAGACAATCAGCCAGAATAGCTCTTTAGCGCTCTGGCTCATCTTGCTGGTTGGCTGGTTGGCTGATCCCACTTCGGACTACCCCACCGCCAACCGCCAACCGTAAACTACAAATATGCCCCCTTCTTCCTCCCTCCTCGACTCACTTCGCGCCGTCGTCGGCCCGCAGGGCTATTGGGACGAACCGAGCGACATCGCGCCGTTTACGGTGGACCACCGGAAACTTTATCGCGGCGCCACCCCTTTAGTGTTACGGCCGAATACAACCGCGCAGGTTGCGGAAATTCTCAAGCTGTGCAACGAGGCGGGCGTGGGTGTAGTACCAGTGGGCGGCAATACGAGTTACTGCGGCGGCGCGACGCCGAACGAAGACGGCTCGCAAGTGGTCGTGTCGCTCGGCAGGTTGAAACACATCCGCCGCGTCGACGCGCTCAACTACACCCTGACTGTGGAAGCAGGATGCGTGCTTGCTGAAGCGCAGGCTGCCGTCGAGAAGGAAGACCGGCTCTTGCCGTTGAGCTTGGGTTCCGAAGGGTCGTGTCAGATCGGCGGTAACTTGTCGACGAACGCGGGCGGTACTGCAGTGCTACGGTACGGCATGATGCGCGACCTGGTCCTCGGACTCGAAGTCGTTCTGCCGGACGGGCGCATCCTCGACACTTTGAACGGCTTGCGTAAGGACAACACAGGATACGATCTGCGTGATCTGTTCATCGGCGCTGAAGGCACGCTCGGCATCATCACTGCGGCAACCTGCAAACTCTTTCCCCGCCCACAAACTGTGGTGACGGCGCTCGTTGCAGTAGCAAATCCCGCCGCCGCTGTTTCGCTACTTGCACATCTACGCACTGCTTCGGGCGATGGGCTCGCAACATTCGAACTCATGCCGCGCATCGCTTTCGAACTCGTACTGGAACACATTCCCGGTACCAGCAATCCTTTTACTCAATCGCATCCCTGGTATTTATTGATCGAAGCAACCAGCTCTCGACAAGACGAGCAATTCAAAACAGCGATCGAGAATGCATTGCTGGCCGCGCACGAGCGCGATCTACTGCTCGATGCCGCAGTCGCGCAAAGCGAAGCGCAGCGTCAGATGTTCTGGCGCATTCGCGAAAGTATTCCCGAGGCGCAAACGAAAATCGGCGCGAGCATCAAACACGACGTTTCCGTGAACATCAGCAGCATGCCCGAGTTCATGAGCAAAGCGACTGCGGAGTGCGAACGCATCGTTCCCGGTGGCCGCGTCGTTTCTTACGGCCACTTGGGCGACGGCAGTTTACATTTCAACGTGAGTCAACCGGCGCAAGCGGATAAAGCCGAGTTTCTATCCAGAGCGCCCGCGCTCAATCGCGCCATCCATGATTTGGTTGCCCAATTCAACGGCAGCATCAGCGCCGAGCACGGCATCGGCAGACTCAAGCGCGACGAGCTTGCACGCTACAAGAATCCCGTAGCGCTCGAAGTGATGCGCTCCATCAAACGCGCGCTCGATCCGCGCGGCATCATGAACCCAGGAAAAGTGCTGGAGGCGTGATGGTCGAAAGCAACGAACGCATTCCCCGTGCACCGACATCCCATTTGCCCAAATGGAGCGCGCACACCGCCGGCTGGTCCAAACGACATTGGATCTTGCTCACATCCATCGCCGCATTGGTGATCGTCTATACGTTGGTGGGCTTTTTCCTAGTGCCGTATTTGGCGCGCCACGCCATCAAGAACTACGTGCACGAGGATATGCACCGACGTATCACCCTCGGTGAAATCAAGTTCAACCCGTTTACGTTGACTGCGCGTGTAAAGAGCATTGCGCTTGCGGAAGCGAACGGCGAACCCATCGCAAGCCTCGGTGCGCTGCTGGTGAATTTGCAGCTGAGTTCGATCATCCATCTCGCGCCGACGTTCAAAGAGATTCGTCTCGACGAGCCGCGCGTGCACCTGGTCATCCTTCCGGATCACTCGGTCAATCTGGCGAAATTAGCACCGCCGCCGAAATCTCCACCACCGGCAAAGCCCGAGCCGCTGCCCAGCATACGCATCGATCAATTCGCCGTGACTCGCGGCAGTTTGGCGTTCGAAGATCGCTCACGTCCCGAGCCCTTCGCGACGACACTCACGCCTATCGAATTCGAGCTGCATGATTTCCGCACTGAGCCGCGCTACGAAAACGCCTATCACTTCGCTGCGTCGACGCCGCAACACGAGGGCTTCGATTGGAGCGGTGAGTTTTCGCTGCAACCGGTCGGCTCGACCGGCCGTTTCAGTGTCACTCAACTGCAGGCGACGAAAATCGCTGCCTATCTACAAGACAGTTTGCCGTTCGCGCTACGTTCTGGAACCGTTGACTTGAGCGGCAGCTATGCGCTGACACTTCAAGGCGCCGTCAATCTCAACGTCAAACTGCCGGCCATCAAAGTCCAAGGTCTTGCCATCGCACCCCATGAAGAAGGTGCGCAGCCCTACATCAATGTCGCCAGCACGAACGTCGACGATGTCGCACTCACGCTGGCCGATCGTCATGTCACGGTCGGGCAAGTGGAAATCTCAGGGGCAAAAGTCGATGCATGGCGCGAAGCCGACGGGCAAGTGAATTTGCTGCGTCTTCTCAATAAAGCTCAGACAAGCGCGCCTGCAAACGCTCCAGCTGCACAACCTGCGCCCGCACAGCCGCCGTCACCCGCACCTTCACCTTGGCAGCTCAGTGTGAAAACGTTTGCGCTCAAAGACGCCAGCGTGACTGCGGAAGATCGGAGCATGCAGCCCGCAACGCGGTTGAGTCTGAGCCCTATCAACATCACCGTGAACGACTTCAGCACGGCGACCAATGCACCGATGAAGATCGAGACGGATATCGGTATCAACGACCGCGGCCGCTTGCATACGACGAGTGATGTGACTTTGCAGCCGCTGCTCGCGAACGCGGACGTAGAGCTTGCCGACTTGGATCTCACGCCGCTGCAGCCGTACATCGCCGTGCAATCGGACGTGATACTCGAGAGCGGACGCGTGGGCGCTAAAACACACGTGGCGTATGCAGCCGAACCGCAGAAAGGCCAGCCCCGACTGAAGCTCACGGGCGAAGCGAAGATTCTCGATCTGCTCACCAAAGACAAAGCGCTGGAACAGGATTTCGTGAAGTGGCGCGAGCTCGACGTGGAGGGTTTGGACTACACCTTCGCACCCGATTCGCTGTCGATTCGACGCATGCGGGCCGTCAAACCTTACGGCCGCGTGATCATCACTTCGCAGCGCACGCTCAACATCCAGGAAGTGCTCAAGCCCGAACGCGCGCAAGCTCAGGGAGCGCAACCCCAAACCTCAGCGCCGAACGCAGCGAAAGGCACTGAAAAACAGCAACCCATGCCGATGCGCATTCGCACCGTCGTGATCGAAGACGGTTCGGCGAATTTCGCCGATTACTCCATACAACCTTCGTTCGCGACCGGCATTCAGAGTCTCAAAGGCACGATCGACGGACTGTCATCGAAACCCAACTCTCGCGCCAAGATCAAGCTGGAAGGTAGCGTAGATGAATACGCGCCCGTTTCGATCACGGGAGAAGCGAACTTGCTGTCGAGCACGATGTACACCGACATCGCCATGGATTTCCGCAACATCGAATTGACGACCTTCAATCCGTATTCGGGCAAATACGCGGGCTACGACATTTCCAAAGGCAAGCTGAGCACGCGGCTCGATTACAAAGTGCGCGATCGTATGTTGGACGCTCGACATCACATCATCGTCGATCAACTGGAATTCGGCAAAGAGACAGGCAGCAAGGACGCAGTCTCCATCCCGGTGAAACTGGCGGTCGCATTACTCAAAGACCGGCACGGCGTGATCGAGCTCGACCTGCCCGTGAGCGGCAACATCGACGATCCCGAATTCAAGCTCGGACCGATCATTTGGAAAGTCGTGCTCAACCTACTCACCAAAGCGGTGACTGCTCCCTTCGCGCTACTGGGCTCGCTGTTCGGCGGCGGCGAAGAACTGTCGTACGTGAGTTTCGCGCCCGGTTCTGCCGACCTCGCGCCGCAAGAGCAGGACAAACTCGGCAAATTGGCGCATGGCTTGAGCGAACGTCCCCAGCTCAAACTGAATGTGCCGGCTGACGCCCAAGATGCTGCCGATACCAATGCTTATGCGCACAGCGCGCTCGATCAAGCGCTGGCCGGTACGGAAAGCAAAAAGCAGCCCGCCGATGCAGAAGCTGCACAGAAACAACGTCTCGGAGCACTAAGATCGCTGTATAAGAAACAGATGGCGCGCGCGCTACCGGAAGCAAACAAAGACGATCCACAAGGCGAAGCTCAAGCGCTCGAACAACAACTCCTCGAACGCTACGCACCGACGCCCGTTCAACTCGCGGAACTTGCGCAACATCGCGCCGAAGCCGTGCGCGACGCCATCGTGAAGCAAGCGCAAATCGATCCCGAGCGCATCTACCTCACTGCTAAAAATACGCAGGCGAAAACCGAGGACGGTAAGGTGCGGCTGGAGCTGAAGTTGGAATAGCGCACATCGCCACAGGGAACCCTCAGGGAGTGAAGGCTGTTTTATGAAGCGTTGGCTGTTATATCTCTGGAATTTTTGGCCGCCCTTCTGGGGCGCCGGCATCAAAATCGATTTCATCGCCCAGGACTTCAAGTCGGCGCGCGTGCGCTTGAAGCGCCGTCCGTGGACGAAGAATATGGTCGGCACGCAGTTCGGCGGATCTATCTATGCAATGACGGACCCCATCTACATGGTGCTGTTCTTGATGGTGCTCGGCCGCGGCTACATCGTGTGGGATAAAGCGGCCACCATTCGCTTCCGCAAACCCGGCCGCAGCGATTTGACGGCCGAGTTCAACATCACCGACGAAGATCTCGCCAAAACGAAAGAGCACCTCCGCACCGCCGAAACCCTCGACTGGCATGTGGATGTCTTGGTGAAAGATGCGGCGGGCGATGTCGTGGCGGAGATACACAAGATCGTGCACATCCGGAACAAGCGCTTTCGAAAAGAGCAGCCGCTCACCGAGGCTGAGGAAGATCAGCCGGCAAGCTCAGCGTGAAGGAACATTAGCGATGGGATTCTTCTTCGTCGTCATCTTTGAGCGGCGGCGGCAAATTCTTCGGCAGCTCGCGATTGGCGTCGCGGCGAAACGCAAACAATCCCCCCGCGACGAACAGCACGATGACGATGAAGATGATGAGGCCGGACATGTGAACTCTTGCTAGCGCCTAGTGCCTTCCTCATCTAGCGCCTGGATAGCGCGTTCCTCGCGCTATCCAACCACCTTGCGCTCTTTCCCCGCTCCCTCGCTTGCATCCGCGACACCCAAGCGCTTGTGCATGAGCGGGCTCGTGGTGGTGTATTGCAGGTGCACTTTCTTGCCGGGCTCCAGGTATTCCTTGATCGAGAACGCAGCGAGTGCGGCTTCGTGGAAGCCCGAGAGGATGAGTTTCTTCTTGCCGGGATACACGTTGATGTCACCCACGGCATAGATGCCGGGAACGTTGGTCTGGAATTTCTCCGTGTCGACGGCCAACTGCTTCTTGTGCAGTTCGAGACCCCACTCAGCAATGGGTCCGAGCTTGGGATGCAAGCCGAAGAACACCAAGAGCTGATCCAAGTCGATTGTGCGCGTCACGCCATCGGCGCATTGCACACGCAGGCCCTTCAACTTGCCGGCTTCGACGATTTCCTTCGCGGTGCCGGTCAGTACATCGGCGCGACCTTCTTCCCGCAGCGCAAGCAACTTCTGCACAGTTGCTTGCGCGCCGCGGAATTCGGGACGGCGATGCACGACCACTACGCTGCGGGCGTGCTCGGCCAATGCCACGGCCCAATCGAGCGCGGAATCGCCGCCGCCCATGATGACCACGTCCTGATCTGCAAACGCGCGCGGTTCGCGCACTCGGTAATGAACCTGATGGCCTTCGTATTTCTCGATGCCAGGCACGTCGAGCTTGCGCGGCGTGAACGCACCGACGCCGCCTGCAATGACCACAGCGCCGGCATCGAACGCCGTCGCATTGCTGGTCACGACACGAAAGCGTCCGTTTTCCTGTCGCTCGACACTTTGCACTTCTTGGCCGAGATGCAATTCGGCGCCGAAAGGTTTGATCTGTTCGAGCAGGCGATCGGTAAGCTCCTGGCCGGTGCACACGGGCACGGCGGGAATGTCATAGATGGGCTTGTCGGGATACAGCTCCACGCACTGACCGCCCGGTGCTTTCAACGAGTCGATCAGATGAGCCTTCAATCCCAGCAAGCCGAGTTCGAAGACCTGGAACAAGCCGCAGGGGCCTGCACCCACGATCACCACATCGGTGGCGATTGCAGGACGGGTGAGCTTAGGCGCGGATGCGGACGACACTGTCGACACGGTGAGGCTCCGGAACAACTAAGGTTGGAAAGGCGGATTGCACGAGGCCGGCCGCTTCGGTGAGGCCCTTCTCGGCAAGCCATTTACGATTGAACAGGCGCGACTGGTACTTGTGCCCGGTATCACAGAGGAGGGTCACCACTGTGTGGCCACGGCCCAATTGCTGGGCGACTTGCACGGCAGCGGCGACGTTCACGCCACTCGTGCTGCCTAGAAACAAGCCTTCTTCGCGCAGCAGCCGATACACCATCGCCACTGCATCGGTATCTTTAACGTGCACGGCGTCATCGATGGGCGAACCTTCGAGGTTGGCCGTGACGCGAGCAATGCCGATGCCTTCGGTCACTGACGAAGGACCATTGGCCTTGAGTTCTCCGTCGTGCACCCAGTGATAGAGCGAGCTGCCTTGCGGATCGGCCAACGTGATCTTCACATCGGGCTTCACGCTCTTGAGATAGCGCGAGATGCCTCCAAGCGTGCCGCCTGTGCCCGTTGCACACACGAAAGCATCGATGCGACCGCCGGTCTGCTGCCAAATCTCGGGGCCCGTGCTTTGTTCGTGCGCGTCGCGATTGGCCGTGTTGTCGAATTGATTCGCCCAGATGGCGTCGGGCAATTCTTCCGCCAGCCGCCGCGCCACTTTCTGATAGTGATTCGGATCGCTGTACGGCACAGCTTTCACGCGCAGCACTTCTGCGCCCAAAGTTTCCAGCTGCTGATATTTCTCCGGCGCCTGGTTATCGGGCATCACAATGACGCAACGATACCCGCGCGCGTTACAGAGATGCGCTAGGCCGATCCCCGTATTGCCTGCTGTACCTTCCACCACTGTGCCGCGCGGCTTCAAACGACCGCTGCGCTCGGCATCGTCCAGAATCCAACGCGCCGCGCGATCTTTCACCGAACCGCCGGGATTCATGAATTCGGCCTTGGCCAGAATTTCACATCCCGTTGCGGCGCTCACGCGCTCGAGGCGCAGGAGCGGCGTGTTGCCGATCGCTTCCGCAAAACCGTTACGGATGCTCATGCAGTGAGCCTCCCCGTGAATCGACCTGAGAGAAACCGACTGTCGTCGGAGCCAACATCACTCCGCGCGAGCGAGTGAGAAGTCGTGTTGAACCAATTGAGCACATCGTGCAGACGCGTGACTTCACCGACGACCAGAAGTGCCGGCGATTGAATCTGCGCGTCGTGCACTCGTGCCTGCAACGTCGCCAGAGTTCCCGTAATCACGCGCTGCGAGCTTTGCGTACCCTGCTCGATGACGGCTGCCGCGCGAGTGCTAGGCGCACCCTGCGCTTGCAATCTTTCGAGAATGTTATCGAGCGCTCGCAACCCCATGTAGAACACGACGGTCTGGTTCGGGCGAGACAACATTTGCCAATCGATGGTGTCGTCTTCGCCTTTGCAGTGACCAGTCGCAAAAGTGACTGACTGTGCGTAGTCGCGATGTGTGAGCGGTATGCCTGCATAGGCTGCGCAACCTGCGGCAGCCGTAATGCCAGGCACCACTTCGAAGCGAATGCCGGCACGCGCGAGCTCTTCGAGCTCTTCACCGCCGCGACCGAAAATAAACGGATCGCCGCCTTTCAAACGGCACACACGCTTGCCTTGCGATGCAAGCTCGACGAGTAAACGGTTGATGCCTTCCTGCGGCACGTGAGCATGACCTGCAGCCTTGCCAACGTAAATTTTCTCGGCATCGCGCCGTGCGAGATCGAGGACCTGCTCGGAAACCAAGCGGTCATACAACACGACGTCCGCGTTTTGCAGCGCGCGCAGGGCTCGCAATGTGAGCAACCCTGGATCACCAGGGCCTGCACCGACGAGTGACACTTCACCGCGTGCGCTGGTCTCTTCGCCTTGCGCAAGCGCGTGATCGATGCGTGCCTGCGCTTCGATATCTCGACCGGCGAGCACATCGGCCGCAATCGGACCATCGAAGAAGCTTTCCCAAAACCGGCGCCGCTGCGCCGGATTGCGAAACCGCTGCTTCACTTTCTCGCGCAATTGCCCCGAGAGCGCCGCCAACCGGCCGAGGCCATTGGGCAAGAGCGATTCGAATCGTTCACGCAGACGGCGCGTGAGCACGGGAGCATCGCCGCTGCTCGCCACTGCAACCACTACAGGCGAACGATCGACGATGGCCGGCACGATGAAACGCGACAACTCGCGATCATCGACCACGTTCACCGGGATGCCGCGCCCTTCCGCTTGATGCGCCACCCAAGCGTTCACCGCATGCAGATTGGTTGCCGCAATCGCGAGCCGCATGCCATCGAGGTGCTCGGGCTGGAATTCCGCGCCGACGTGTTGGACCCCACCTTGCGCTGCCAACTCGGCGAGCTCATCGCAAATTTCCGGGGCGACGACAGTGATCTTCGCACCGGCACGACGCAGCAGTGCGACCTTGCGTGCTGCGACGTGACCGCCGCCGACGACTAAGACCGGCTGAGCGTCGAGCCGTAAAAAGATCGGAAAGTAATCCATACGCCCCGTTATGAGCCGGTCGCCCGGCGCGGTTCGGGCTTGGGCTCGATTTTGATCGGGATGACGCGACGGCGTGGTTGCAGGCCGCATTCGCGTGTTTCAGGATTTTCCCACCACCAACGACCCGAGCGGGGGTCGGCACCCGGTTCGACAGGCCGAGTGCAGGGCGCGCAGCCAATGCTGGGATAGCCCTTATCGTGCAAGGCGTTGTACGGCAAATTCTTGGCTTTCACATAAGCCCAGATGTCGGCATCGGTCCATTCGAGCAGCGGACTCACCTTCCACATGCCATACCGCTCGTCCCAGCCCACAGACTCGCCGTGTGCGCGCTCAGCCGACTGTTCGCGGCGCACGCCCGTCACCCAAGCCTTGCGGCCCGCAATGGCGCGCTTGAACGGGCCGACTTTGCGGATCTCGCAGCAAGACTGCCGCTCCTCGAGGCCGAGATAAAAGCCATTGATGCCGTTGTCGCGGACATAAGCTTCCACGGCGGCGGCATCGGGGGAGAACACCTGAATCCGGCGCTGATAGCGGCGCTCCAAGCGATCCAGCAACGATAGCGTTTCGTCGGGCAAACGACCCGTGTCGATGGTGAAAATATCTATGCTGGGCACGTAGTTACAGATGAGATCCGTCAGCACAATGGCTTCCACGCCAAGGCTGTTCGAATAGACCACGTCTTTGTGCTGATCGACCACGCCCTGCAGGAGCGCGACCGAATCGCGAACCAGTTTTTCGAGGCGCGGGCTCAAATGTTCTGTGCTCATGGACCTGTGTCACTGAACGAACGGGTACCCACAGGGGCACCACGGGGAGTTAACTGTATCTAACCGGTTTGTTATTCCGGAAAGACTCTTTCGTTCTGTCGTGATGCGTGGCAGTTATGGGAGCCAACCAGCAAACCGGTCCACCAGACGACCAGCCGGACTGGTTGACTGGTCGACTAGTTGGCTGGTTGACTGCTCCCATGCTCCTAACCCTCGTCGCCCTCGCCAAAGCCGTAGCAACGCCTGCACCCGTTCCCCTGCCCGCCGATGCGTGTGCTGCATTGATCCCGCCGAAGCTGGCCGAAGTGGTGTTGCGCGAGAATCCGGGCTTTCAGTTGCCGCGTTCGACCGATGCCTCGGCCGAGCGGCTACAGCGAATCGAGAACAGCGGGGACTGGCCTTGCAGCTATGTGGCGGCCGGGGACTTCGATGGTAATGGATCGTTGGACCGGGCCATTCTCCTGAAGAGCACCAGTGCTACGGCAGTGCGCGTCGTCGCTGCGCTCAACATCGATGGCTCATGGCAGCTCACGTTGTCGCAAGAATGGGCCATTCCCATGGAATCGGCCTACTTGAAACCTGTGGAGCCCGGCCTGTATCAAAGGCCCAAGTCCACCGCAGCACCGGCGGCGGAACTCGATAAAGCCGCGCCGCTCGAATCCGATCGACCGGGGTTCGAGGCGGGTGAAGAAAAAGGGCGCTCGGTCGTTTTCTTCTTCCAAGACGCCGGCTGGCAGCGTGCCGAGATGGAAGGAAGCTAGCAGACCTGGTTTGCTGGTCTGCCGGTTTACTGGTTCGCTGGCTTCCCTTACCTTTCGCTGATTATTCTTATAAGGAAGTCCCCCTCCTCGTGGTTGCGATTCGCACTTCGGTGGCTGCCCATTCAGATGCCGAGGCCAAGATCGTCACGTTTCGCATCGT
>Ga0068855_100006730_pt1 | contig 13945 bp, 10 predicted proteins | sample KBSCornC52_FD_66592 | JGI IMG/M metagenome (GOLD analysis project Ga0068855, IMG submission 66592) | Corn rhizosphere microbial communities from Kellogg Biological Station, Michigan, USA - KBS Corn C5-2 | ecosystem: Host-associated > Plants > Roots > Rhizosphere > Soil ... | reverse complement strand
CGGACCATGTTCTCGTCGTCGACGTCCGCGACGACGCCGACGATGCGGCGCTGCGTAGGCGTGGGGTTCATCGGATCGCCCCACTCGATGTGGCGGTTCAAGGCGTCGCCGTTCTGGAACATCCGCTGCGCCAGGCTCTGGCTGACAATCGCCACCGGATCGCGCTCGTCGTCGGTGAATTCCCGGCCGGCGAGCAGCGAGATGCCGAGCGCGGCGAAAAAGCGCGGCCCCGCGGTGCGCACACGTCCGCGCGGCGCCTCTTCGCCGTCGGCAGGCGTGTAGCCCTCGGCGGTAAAGGTCGCGTTGCCGCCGAGCGGGCCCGCGTCGCGCCATGGCACGACGTTGCCGAAGCTGGCGGTCTCGACGCCAGGCAGCTCGGTGATGCGGCGGGCCGCCTCGCGGAAGAAGGTGCTGCTGTTCTTCAGCGGCACGCCGAGCGCTTCCGAGGGAACATCGATCGCGAGCACGCGGCTCATGTTCGCGTAACCTGTTTTCGCCGTCTGTGTCGTGACCAGCGTCGTCAACAGCATGCTCGCGCCGGCGAGCAGGACGAACGAACACGCAATCTGCGTCGTCGCAAACAACCGGAGACGCCGGTTCGCGCCCGGAGTGATGCGCACGCTGCCGCTCGAGAGGCCGAGACCGGTCGGGGCGTGCGACGAGGGGAGCCGCGGCACGAACGCGAGCAGAATCGCCGCAGCGATGGCGAGCCCCGCGCCCACCCATAGCACGGTGGCGTCCACGCTGACGTCGAGCGCCCGAACAGAGAAGCGGGCGGCATACTGACCGATCATCGCGACCAACGGCTTGGACAGCGCGATGCCGAGAACCGCGCCGGCACCGCAGAGCACGAGGCTTTCGGCCAGCAGCGTGCGGCGCAGCGCACCGGCGCCGGCTCCGAGTGCAGCGCGAACGGCGAGCTCGCCTTCGCGTCTCACCGAGCGCGCAAGAATCAGGTTGGCGACGTTCGAGCACGCGATTACGAAGACGACCGCTGCGGTCAGCAGCAGCACGAGCAGGACGGTTCGCGCCGGTGCCGCGATCTGATCGCGCAGCCGCGCGACCGTCAGCTGCGTGCGCTGCTTCGTCGAGTACGCCTCCGGATGCTCGCGCATCATGCCGGCATGCACCGCCGTCAGTTCGGCGCGTGCGCTTTCAACCGACGCGTCTGGCGCAAGGCGGCCGAACAGCTCCGTCATCCGGTGCGTGCGTCCCTTGGACATTGTCGCGCCGAGGTGGTGCGGGCTCGTCACGATGTTCGCGATGATTTCCGTATCTGCCGGATAGGGCACCGACGGCTCGAGGACGCCGACGATCGTCGCGGGCGACGGGCCGAGACGGATCTTCCTGCCGACGACGGTCGGGTCGCTGTTGAGCGACGTGGTCCAGAACCGGTACGTCAGAACCGCGGCGCCCTGCGCGTTCGGTCCGTCGTCGCGCCGATCGAGCAATCGTCCCAGGACGGGCCGCAGACCCATCACCTCGAAGAACGTGCCGCTGACGACGCCCGATTTGATGGAACGAGGCTCGCTGCCCAGTCCGATCAGTGTGAAGTCGAGCGTGGAGAAGTCGCCGAACGCGCTGACGCTCTTGACTCGCGCTCTCAGATCGTCGATCTCCGGCACGGAGAAGGTCATGTTCTCGACGTCGGGCCGACTCTGGCGGATGTAGATGAGTCGATCCTCGTCGCGATTGACGAGCGGCCGCAGCAGCACGCCGCGGACGACGCTGAAGATGGCGGCGTTGGCGCCGATGCCGAGCGCAAGCGTGACGATGACGGTCGCGGCCATGCCTTTGACGCGCACGAGCGCGCGCAGCGCGAAGCGGAGGTCGCGGCGCAGCGCGGCGGCGTGCTCGATCCAGAGCGGGCGCCATACGCGGCGGACCGCCTCACGCGTGAGCGCGACGTTACCGAATTCCCGCAGCGCCGCCAGGCGCGCGGATTCCGGATCCTCCCCGCGCTCGATGCGCTGCTTGATGCTGATCGCCAGATGCCCGCGGATTTCGTCGTCCAGCTCGTCGTTGCCGGGGCCCATCGCGTGCTACTCCTTGCTCGTGGGTGCCGCATTCAGGATTCGACCGATGGCGTTCACGAGCTGCGACCAGCGGTTCTGCTCGCGCAGGAGCTGCGCCTTGCCGGCCGCCGTGAGGCGGTAGTACTTCGCGCGCTGATTCGCCTCGCTCTGGTCCCATTCCCACTTCAGCCACCCGCGTTTCACGAGGCGGTGCAGGGCGGGGTACAGCGACCCGGTTTCGACCTTGAGCAGATCGTCGGACTGCGCCCGGATCGCCTGGCCGATGCCGTGGCCGTGCTGTCGTCCCCACTGGAGCGTGCGGAGGATCAGCATGTCGAGGGTGCCTTGGAGGAGTTCCAGCCGCTCGTCGTCGCGTGTGGCCATAGTCGTAGACAATCTACGCCTTAAGACGTAGAAAGTCTACGGCTTGTTCAATGGGTGCGCTCGAGGAATCCTCGCAGCTTGTCGGGGTTGCGCACGACGTAGATCGCGCGAATGCGGCCGTCGACGATATCGAACGAGTAGGTGCCGTTGCCGGCGATCGGATGGCGCATGAGCAGACCGGGCGCGCCGTTCACCGTGACGAGCTGGAAGTCCGACTCCGACCAGTGCAGCTTGGCGGCATAGCCGAGCACGAACTTCGCGACGCGATCCGCGCCGAGCAGAGGACGCGTGGCCGCGGCCGCTTTACCGCCGCCATCGGAGACGAGCTGCGCGTCGGCGTGCAGCACCGCCATCAGCTCCTCGACGTCGCCGGTGACGCAGGCGTTCCGGAACCGCCGCACGATCTCCTCGGATTCACGACGCGACGCGGTGAAGCGCGGGCGCGATTCGCGCAGCCGCCCGCGCGCGCGAGAGAGGATCTGCCGCGTGTTCGCCTCGCTCTTGCCGACGCTCCTCGCGATCTCATCGAAGTCGAGGTCGAACACCTCGCGCAGCAGGAAGACCGCGCGCTCGATCGGCGCGAGCTGCTCCAGCAGTACGAGGAACGCCATCGTCAGAGACGATGCCAGCTCGGAGGATTCCTGGTTCGGTTCGGCCAAGGGCTCGGGCAGCCAGGGACCTGGATATTCCATGCGAGTCCGCTCGGCGCTGCGGAGGTAGTCGATGCACAGGCGCGTGACGATAGTGGTGAGATACGCGCGGGGCGAACGAACATCGGCGCGCTCGTCCTGACGCGCCCTGAGCCACGCGTCCTGCACGACATCCTCGGCATCGCTGGCGCTGCCGAGCATCCTGTACGCGATCGAGAACAACAGCGGTCGATGCGCTTCGAACGTTGCGTCGTCCCAGTCAGCAGCGGTCATGTCTCTCGTCGTGCGTGGCACTCCTCCTGCTTTCTAGACGAACAACAGAGCCCATTTGTGACAACGGCGCGCCCCGGCTGCAGCCTTCGCGCTACTGACGCGTGGGCGCGCAGGGGCGCGGCCTCCGATGTCACAGAGCGTTTCCTGATTCGTCTTGATAGATGGAGGCTAAATACATCATGAAAGCTCGAATCGATCTCATGCACGTGAACCCGGGCGTGATGCACGCCATGCTCGGCCTCGAACGGCAGGTCCATCAGGCGGGGCTCGACGAGAAACTGCTCGACCTCGTCCGGATGCGCGCGTCGCAAATCAACGGCTGCGCCTATTGTCTGGACATGCACAGCAAGGATGCGCGCGCGATGGGCGAGACCGAACAGCGGCTCTACAGCCTCGAGGCGTGGCGCGAAACCCCGTATTACTCCGCGCGCGAGCGCGCCGCGCTGGAGTGGACGGAGGCACTTACACTCGTCTCCCAGACTCATGCTCCGGACGATGTGTTCGAGCGGGTGCGAGAGCAGTTCTCGGAGGACGAACTGGTCCATCTGAGCCTGGCGATCGTCGCGATCAACGGGTGGAACCGGCTCAACATCGCCGCTCGCACGGTGCCCGGCGGCTACGTGGCCGGCAGCCTCGCCAAGATGCAAGCGGCGGGCTGATCGCGCGCATTAACGCCGGTCGACCGCGACGAACTGAACGTCCACGCTTCTACGCGGTCGACCGCGCCGCCGCCACGGCGGTTTGCCTCGCGGCTGTATTCGGCGGCGTGACGAGGCTGAAGATATTACCGTCCGGGTCCTTGAACCACGCGGCCTTCATCGTCCCGGCCACGTGAAGATCTCCCTGGCGGGTCATGTTCGGCAAATCGTAATGCTCGAAGCTGACGCCGCGGCCCTTCAACGTCTTCACGATATCTTCGACCTCATCGGCCACCCATGTCACGGCTGTCGCCTTGTTCGTACCGGCATATTTCGAACGGTAGACGAACAGCGAGCACTGCCCACTCTTGAAGGCGAGCACTTCGTCGTTCTCCATGATTTTCGTCAACCCGAGCGTCTGCTCGTAGAACTTCGCCGCGCTTTCGAGGTTCTTGACCGCAACAGTCGCAACGGCATCCTTATCGCTGAGCATAGTGATTTCTCCTTTGGATGGGCTCTCTCGCGAGACGCACCGGAGAATTCAAGCAAGCGGCGGTCCGGCGATGACGTTTACACGTGCTTACGCACGTCACTAGCGCGTGGCGTCGCGCGCGAGCAATGCGCCGGCGATTTGCGCCCACTCCTCGTCGAGCGAGCCCTGGGCCGTCGGCTGCTTCGCGCGGTCGTACCAATACGCAGCGTTCGCCGCGTCGCCTTCCTTGCGGTGCAGGTACGCATGTACCCACGCCGCGTCCTCGCCTTCAAGATCCTGCGCGACCTGATGCGCGGCGTTCCAATCGCCGCGCGCGTCGTGCCACAGCGCGACAAGCGCCGGTGCGCACGGCGGCGGACTCGCCTGTCCGAGCGTCGAGCGAAATTCGTCGATTTGCATCGAACCCCTCGCCAGAAACAGGCTAGCATGCGGCGGTCGGCCGCGCTTGGACGGAATGCCATTCGCCGCCGAAACGCTCGGCTGAAACCTTCGCGCTACGCCATCTGAAAATGGCTGAAGCCTTCGCGCGAAAGAGGCTTCACGCGGCTCTCGCGATCGGATAGGCTGGCGCCGCTGACGTAATCGGATCGCGCCGCCACGACTGCGCGTGCGCGATTCGCGCTGGTGTTCGTTCGCTTCCAAAGAAAGAAGGCCGTCATGCGATGGGTCGTTCTGGCCGTGTGCGCCGCCGCCGTCTCCGCCGCATGTTCGCGAAGCTCGCAGCCGCAGCAGACCTCGCCGCCCGCGTCGACCGCGGCCAAGCCGAAGCTCGGTATCCGTCCCGCCGGCGACGAAACGATCAAACCGGATCTGAGCAAGGTGTCGGACGACCTGAAAAAGGTCTACCAGTACATCGACGACCACATCGACGATCACGTCGAGAATCTGCAGAAGTGGATCCGCCAGCCGAGCATCTCCAACAGCGGCGAAGGCATTCCGGAATCCGCCGAGATGGTGAAGGGCTTCTTCGATCAACTCGGCTGCCAGGAGTCGCGCGTCTACGACGTCGGAGTCACCGAATGGGGCTCGCCGGGCAACCCGGTCGTCTACGCGAAATGCGACGAAGGCGCGCCGCGCACCGTCGCGATTTACTGGCAGTACGACACGATGCCGATCACGCAGCCCGACGCGTGGAAGGTGCCGCCGTTCGAGGGGCGCATCGTCGAGCAGCCGCCCTTCAAGAAAGTGCTCGTCGCCCGCGGCGCCGCGAATTCGAAAGGCCCCGAGCTCGCTTACTGGAATGCGCTGATGTCCATCAAAGCCGTCGCCGGTAAGCTGCCGGTGAACGTCATCTTCGTCGCGGAAGGCGACGAGGAGCGCATGGACATCGGGCTGCGCAAATTCGTCAAGGAGCACGCGGATCTCTTCAAGAACGTCGACGCCTTGATCGGCGAGGGCGGCGATCAGGCGCCCAGCGGCGGGGCGGGCGTCGGCGGCGGCTCGGAAGGGTGCGTCTACTTCGAGCTGACGACGAGCGGCAAATCGTGGGGCCGCGGCCCGGTGCAGTCGGACATCCATGGCGCAAACAAACGGTCCGTCGACAGTCCGGCCTGGCGTCACATGAAGATGCTCGCCTCGCTCGTGTCCGACGATGGCAATACGCCGCTGGTGAAGGGATTCACCGATGGCATCGCGCCGCTCTCGCCGCAGGAAACCGAGCGCCTCAAGAAGGAAGCCGAGAAAACGGATCTGAAAGTCGCGGCAGCCAATATCGGCGTCGCGCGCTTCATCGCCGACGATCCGTTCACGATGCTGAAGATGGCCCAGTACGGCATCTCCTTCAATCTGGACGGCATCTGGGGCGGCAACATGTATGCGGGCGGCGCCGGCGCGATCCTGCCCAACAAGATCACGTCGAAGCACAACATCCGCTACGTGCCCAAGATGAACGGGCTGGAGATCGTCAAGCGCATCCGCGAACAGCTGGATCGCAATGGCTACAAGGACGTCGAGATGAAGGTGATCGGCGACGTGCCGTGGTCGAAGATGTCGTACGACACCGACATCGCGCGCGCGATGAACACGACGTACGAGATCTTCGGCATCCCGCACAGCAAGCCGGCCGACTACTCATCGATCCTCGGCGGCTACTGGCCGGCGTATCTGTTCTCGAACGAGGAAGTCGGCATGCGCGTCGCGCCGGTTTCGATGCCGATCGGCATGGGCGGCGCCGGCCACGGCGGCAACGCGCACGCCGCCAACGAGTATTACGTCATCGAGGGCGCCGGCAAGGTATACGGCATGGCGGGTGCGGAGAAAGCGGCGGCGACCATCATCTACAACTTTGCGGGAAAGAATGGCGCGGCTGCCGCTCCGGTAAAAACGCCGTAGCGGGAAAGCCGGCAAGGGCAAGAAGCGCAGGAAGGGCAGGAAAGGCGCCTCAGACGAGAGGCTCGCCAGGCCGGGCCTGCCGCATGCGCCACAGCCGTCGTGCGCCCGACCATCCGAGGCCGGCGAACATCGCGGCGAGCATGACCGTACCGGCGCCGAACGCGATGCGCCCCGCGAGGCTGCCGCCTATGGTTCGCGTCGCGAAGAACGGCAGCGCGAGGGTCGTCGAAAACTGGCGCGGCCCGCGGCCGAACGCAATCCACCCGCTGACCGACGCCATCACGCCGACGATCGCCATGCCGAGCAGATACTGTATGACTTGTGTCGCGTACGGTGTGTCGGCGGAGAAGTCGCCGTTCGCGTCGACCCGTCCGATTGCGTAGCCGTTGATCAACGCCGCGCCGGCGAGCACGAACAGCGCCTCGACGGAGAACGCGACCCATGCCGGCGTCCCAGGCGTCGGCGCGGGCGCGATCCCGACGAGGGTTGCGCCGCAACTGGCAAAGAGCAGCCCGACGATCAGGGCGGCGCGCGGACTCAGTGAAGTTCGATCGGCCAACGTTCAGGACCGTCCTGGCGTGCGCGCGATTGTAGTCGAAAGGGCCGCCCCGAAGACGGCGTGCTTCGGGGCGCCCGCCTCCTCAGACTACCGCTCGTGATCGTGCCGCCAGCGCCAGTACTCACGCTGCTGTTTGGCGCTCAACCTCGAAAACGCGCGGTATTTCCGATGCTGCTGCTCCAGATACTCGTGGTACCTGTGGTCTTCGTCCTTGGTCCACTTGTGATAATCCCGGTGGTCTCTGTCGTAGACGCGGCGATCGTGTACCGAGGGCTGACCGCGATCCCCGGCGGACGCGGTGGCGGGAACGACAGCCGTGAAACCAACGGCGGCAACCAGGGCGAAGGCGGAAATCAATGTGCGCATCACGCCGGCCTCCTTGGCCGGTACTTCTGATCGTGGCAAGACGCTCGCCAGCGCATCACAGAACCTCGACGGTTGATGCGTTCAGCCGGAGGTCACGAACAAAAATCGTCAGCGACGTACAATTTTGTGCGCGGAAGGCTTGAACTGCCGGGCGCATCTTGTTACCCTCGGTGCGGAAGATTTATCACCCTCATCGCGCGGGGCCGCCTCGCCAGAGGCTGCGCGGTGACCGTTCCCACGGGTGATAGACGCGGAATTTTTCATCATCCACGCGATATTCAGGGCCGCACTTCGTGGCTCGAGAGGTGTGCCGCATGCCCGAGAGTTTCGGCGATCGACTGCGCCAGCAGCGCGAACGACAGGACGTTGCGCTCGAGACGATCGCCGAGCAGACAAAGATCAAGCTGTCGCTGCTCGAAGGTCTGGAGCGCGACGATGTGTCGCATTGGCCGACCGGGATTTTTCGCCGGGCGTTCATTCGCGCGTACGCGCTCGCCATCGGCCTCGAACCCGATGTCATCGTCCGCGAGTTCCTGGAGCGTCATCCCGATCCGGCGGAAGTCGTCGCCGTGGATCCATCGCTGCGGCCGGTTGTCGAACCGGTGCATCACGGCGCCGCGCCGCCGACGCGATTCCGTTATCTCGTGAGCTCCGCGCTCGGTTCGCTCGCTGGGCGCCGCACGCCGGCTGCGCCGCTGCCGCAGGAACGCAGCCGCGTTCACCCGTCGCCGTCGATCTTCGAACCTGCGGCGATCGTGGAGGAGCCGCTCGTCGCGATCCAGGCGCAGATCGATTCGAGCGCCAGCGGCGAGGAGCCGATGGCGCAGAGCGCCGTCGTTCTCGCGGAGCCGCTCGCTCCCGAGGAGTCGGCCGCATCGCAGGAATCGTCGACGACTGAGTCGAGCGCGGAGCCGTTGCCGCCGGCCGACACTCACACCACGGCGCCGATCGTCATCCAGCCGACCGTGTCCTCTCCCATCGAGCCCGACTTCGAAGCGGCCGCGCACGTGTGCACCGAGCTCGGGCGGGCGGTGAGTACTGAAGACATCGCGCCGCTGCTTGGGCGCGCGGCCGCCATCCTCGATGCGGTCGGGCTGATCGTGTGGGCTTGGGACCCGCAAGCTGCCGCGTTGAGAGCAGCGGTGGCTCACGGTTATTCCGATCGCGTGCTGGCCCAGCTGCCGGTGGTTCGGCGCGATGCGGCGAACGCGACCGCCGCGGCGTTTCGGACAGCTCAACCGTGTACCGTGGAAGGAAGCGAGCACGCGAGCGGCGCACTGGTCGCGCCGCTGATGACCCCCGATGGTTGCGTGGGCGTGCTGGCGATCGAGTGGCCGCTTGGCCGTGAGCAGTCATCGTCGGCCCGATCGGTCGTGACGATTTTCGCGGCGCTGCTCGCGCGTTGGATCGGCGCGGTCGCGCCCGCGAGCATGGCCGATCGCCGGCTCGCCTGATTCTCTTTCCGACCGCTCGCCGGGCCTCCCTGTAATTTTTATGCGCTGGTGCAGGGAGTTCCGACAACGCCGACGGATCTCAGCCCTGCGCGTCGATGACTGAGACCGCGAAAATCTCAATAAAATCGCCGGTTCCGCGTCGCTGCCCCCTCGACACACTTTGGCCATCGAATTGCCATTTCCCGGGGCGGGATGCTTGAACCTGTGAATTGGACACTATCTCAAGCGGCACACATTCTGACGTGCGTTGCGGAATCGACTGACGCTGGCGCGGTGCGTCTCCGGGTCTACTTCGATGGTCTTGCGGTGCGGGTGCGCCTGTGCCAGCATGCGTCGGAGGCGGCGGAGTGGAGCCAGTTGCTTCGGCGCCAGTGGGAGCAGTGCGGCTGGGCTCCGGCGAGTCCGGCTAATCTGAGCGCGGCGCCGATGGCGTCCGGCTTCTGAGACGGATTGCCGCTGATTCACGCCGGCAAATGCGTACGGGCGGAGGGGTTTGACTTGTGTACGGTCCGAGGTCGGACCGGCACGATGTCACGTAACAATTACCGAGCTCATCGTCTTCAAAGCCAACAGTCAGCGACGGGCCCAGCGTGAAATAGGCCGGATTCGGCGCTCTTGCGGTGGCGTACATATTGTTCAGATAGTCGCAGTACGATTCATGTACCGCTGACTGACGCACCGCATCCATGCTGTCACCCTCGGTTGTCGAGCTCTTCCTGATCCTGCTGCTCGCGGTGTCTGTGACCGTGATGTGGCGCGCCCGCGTGCGCGCCAGATCCGAGCACGAGCAGCGGACGGCCTCCGACCTGGCGTACAAGCATGCCTCCAACCTCGCCGATTTACTGGCCGGCATCTCGCGAGCGAAAACCAGTCATGAAGTGATCCGCGAAGCGCTGGCCGAGCTCCTCCACGCGCTCGACGCGACGGCTGGCGCCGTGCTGGTCTGTGAGGGAGAGACGGCGAGCATCGCGCACGCGGTGGGCTATGACGCCGCGCTCTTCGCCGCTCCGCTGCGGGTCCACGGCACGCCCGCCACGCCCATCGGCGAAGCGATCCGGCGCGGCGAGCTGATCGTCGTCGAATCGCGCGCCGCGCGGGCCGCCGCATTTTCCGACCGATCGCCCGAGGATTTTCTCAACGTGCACGAGGCGGCGGTCGTGGTGCCGCTGATTACGGCGAACCGGATGATTGGCGTCGTCGCGCTCAGTTTCGCCGAGGCGCGGACGTTTGCGTCCGACGAGCAGTCGCTGCTGCAGACGGCTGGACGTCACACGGCGCAGGCGCTCGCGCGCGCGCGGCTCTTCGAGCACGCGGAGCAGGCGCGTGCCGAGGGCGAGGCGTTTCGCGTTCGCGCCGACGCGGATCTGCGCGAACGGCAGCGCGCGGAAGAAGCGCTGCGCGAGAGCGAAGGCAAGTATCGCGCGCTGGCGGCGCGGACCACGCGCCTGTACGAATTGAGCGCGGCGCTCTCCGAGGCGATGACGCTCGACGCGGTCGCCAAAGTGATCGTCCGCTTCGGCCGCGCGGTGGTCGGCGCGTCGGCCGGATCGGTCGCGATGCTGACGGACGGCGGGCGTCTATTCGAGACGCTCTACGCGGAGGAGTACACGCGTCAGCTCGTCGAAGCGTCGCCTCGATTCGCGGCGGATCACGGCCTCTGCTCGACGGCCGCCGCGGCAACGCGCAAGCCGGTGTTCGTCGCGTCGCTGTACGACTGGCAGAAGGAGTACCCGCCTTCGGCGGCGCTCGCCGCCGACAGCGGCTACGAATCCGCCGCCGCGCTGCCGCTGCTCGCCGAGGGCGCCGTGCTCGGCGTGCTCTCGTTCCATTTCACGGCGCCGGTGAACTTCAACGAGGATTACAGCGCGCTGCTGCGGTCGGTCGCGCAGCACTGCGCGCAGGCGCTCGATCGCGCGCGGTTGTACGAGGCCGCGCAGCGGGCGCGCGCCGACGCGGAATCCGCCAACCGCGCGAAGGATGACTTCCTCTCCACCGTCTCGCACGAGCTGCGCACGCCGCTCACCGCGATGCTGGGCTGGGCGTCGATGCTCCGTAATCGCACGCTCGACCAGAGCCGCACCGCCCGCGCACTCGATGCCATCTTCAGCAACGCGACCCGCCAGGCGCAGCTGATCGAGGATCTGCTCGACGTCTCGCGAATCGTCGCCGGCCGCGCCTCGCTCGATCTGCAGGCGTTCGATCTCGCGGAGAGCATCCGCGGCGCCGTCGAGGCGATCATGCCGCTGGCCGAAGGCAAGGATCTGGATCTGCGATTCGAGGATCTGCCGACCGTCAGCGTGGTCGCCGATCGCCGCCGGATCGAGCAGGTCTTCCTCAACCTCCTGTCGAACGCGGTGAAGTTCACGCCGCCCGGCGGACGCATCTCGATCGCCGGCACGATCGCCGGCGACGCCGTCGAAGTGCGCGTCACCGACACCGGCACGGGCATCGATCCGGCGTTTCTCCCGCACGTGTTCGAACGCTTTCGCCAGGGCGACAGCTCCACGGCGCGCCGCGTTGGCGGTCTCGGCCTCGGGCTGTTCATCGCGCGGCATCTGGTCGAAGCGCAAGGCGGCACAATTCGGGTGGATAGCGAAGGTGCGGGGCGCGGGACGACCTTCACCGTGCGTCTGCCGATGTCCGGCGCGCACGACGCGCGATCCCGGCTGGTCAGCCCGGCCCCGGGACCCGCCGATGCGCTCTCCGCGCCCGCGGGCGCGGTCCTCTCGGGCGTGCGCGTGCTCGTGGTCGACGATGAACCGGATGTGCGGGAAGTGATGGCGTCGGCGCTCGAGACGTGCGGCGCGAGCGTCACGGCGGCGGCATCCGCAAACGACGCGCTGCAGACGCTTGCCGCGTCAGACTTCGACGTGCTGCTGGCCGACATCGGCATGCCCGACAAAGACGGCTACGAGCTCATTCGAGAGATCCGCGATCTGCCGTCGATTCGTCTCGCCCGCATTCCCGCAGCGGCGGTCACCGCGTTTGCCAGCGACGAAGATCGGCAGCGCGCGATCGCGGCGGGATTTCAGACGCACCTGGCGAAGCCGGTGCTCGCGACGGCGCTCGTGCAGACCGTCGCCGATCTCGTTCACGTCGAAACGCAGCACGGCTAGAGACGCTCGGCTGAAGCCTTCGCGCTACATCGACTCGGCTGAAGCCGTCGCGCACATCGACACACGCTCGGCTGAAGCCGTCGAGCTGCATCGAGCTGCGAGACGCATTTCCGTGTAGCGCGAAGGCTTTAGCCGAGCGCCAACGCACGATCGTGATGTCCCTCAATACTGCCAGCTGACCGTGAACGCGTTCGCGCCGTCGCGCAGACCGTGCGCGAAATCGGCGCGCAGTGTCCCGCCGCTCCCGGGCACACGCACGCGCACGCCGACGCCCGTATCGACCTGCCACGGCGCGCCGGCCGCGCCAGGCAGGCGCTCGGACGCGCGTGCGACATCGGTGAACGCGGCGATCGCCACGCGCATCGGCGCCGCGCGCGCCAGCCACCGCTGACCCTCGACGCTTGCCGACGTCAGCGCGCGCCCAAATACAGGTCCCTCGATCGCGCCATCGTCGAGCAGCGGATGCGCGCGCAACAGCTCGGGCCGCGCATGACCGCCGCCGGCGCCCGACCAGAGCGCGAGCGGCGCCGCGGCGCTCGCCACATTCGCTCCGGCCATCGCCGCGAGCACCCAGCCTTCGGCGTCTGTCGACGTCCGCGCGTCCGCTCTGATACTCGCCATTCGAAACGAGGAGCCCGACGACACGGGCGCGAATGTCGCCGCCTGGACGACGATACCCACGCGATCGCGCGCAAAGCGCCGCTCCAGCTCGCCGCCGATCGAGGCGGTCCGCTGCCGGCCGCTCCACTCGTCGAAACCGGCGGCCAGCTGATACCGCAGCGCGCCGGTCAGCCAGTCGCTGACCGACACGCCGCCATGCGCGCGCGTCTCGTCGACGAACGCACCCGAATCGCGATCGACGACATATCGCTGACTCTCCCAGCTGCCCTCGACGCGCCAGACGCCCGGCAGCCAGCCGGCGCGCGGCGCCGCGAACGCGGCGGCGACGCGCGGTCGATGCGTCCACCATCGCCAGTCCGCGGACCACAGCTCGCCTTGACCCGTGAAGCCCGGGACGCCGATCGCGATCTCGCGGTTCACGACGGTGGTCGCGGCGGCCGCGCCCCACTCGAACGGCCCATGCGGCTCCGGGTCTCGCTCCACGATGGCGACGTCGACCGCCGCGTACCCGTCCTGCGCGGGACGGAGCGCCATCCGTGCGCTGACGCGATCCGGCAACTCGCCGAGCCGGCGTTCCGCGCGCTCGAAGGACGCGGCGGTGAGGATGGTGTTCGGCGCGAGGCCCAGCATCTCGGCGATGAGCTGATAGCGCGAATGATGCAGCCCGTGAATGTCGACAGCATCCAGCCGAGGCTGGCCGATCGCATTCCACGCGCGCAGCGCGCCTGATACATCGTCCTGCACGAATCGCGCGGAGGCGAGCACTTGCCACGCATACGCGTCGCCTGGATCGCGCGCAACCGCCCGCGACGCCAAATCGTCGGCGTCCTGCCAGCGATGCTGCGCGAACCGGACGCCTGCCAGCTCGCGAAGCGGTCCTGCGGACTCGGGACACTCCTCGATCACGCCGCCAATCGCCTCGTCGGCGATGTCGAGTCCCTGGGTGCGAACGCGCCCGACCGCCTGATCGAGCAGCACTTCGCAGCGATCGTGCCCGGCGCGTTCGGGCGAAGGCGTTGCGCTCGTTGGCGCGACTGCGCGATCG
>Ga0068855_100006726_pt1 | contig 13956 bp, 12 predicted proteins | sample KBSCornC52_FD_66592 | JGI IMG/M metagenome (GOLD analysis project Ga0068855, IMG submission 66592) | Corn rhizosphere microbial communities from Kellogg Biological Station, Michigan, USA - KBS Corn C5-2 | ecosystem: Host-associated > Plants > Roots > Rhizosphere > Soil ... | reverse complement strand
CACCTGGGCGACATGGACTTCAAGATCTGCGGCACCAAGACCGGCGTCACCGCCGTGCAGATGGACATCAAGATCCAGGGGCTGACGCGCGAGATCCTCGAGACCGCGCTGCGCCAGGCCCGCGAGGGGCGTCTGTTCATCCTGGGCAAGATGGCCGAGGCGCTGGCTGCCCCGCGCGAGGACCTGTCCCGCTACGCGCCGCGCATCCACACGCTGCAGGTCAAGCCGGACCAGATCCGGGAGATCATCGGCCCGGGCGGCAAGACCATCCGGGGCATCACGGCCCAGACCGGCGTCGCCATCGAGGTGGAGGACGACGGCACGGTGCACATCGCGTCGCCGGACGGCATCGCGGTCAAGAAGGCCATCGACATCATCAAGGGCCTGACCACCGAGCCGGAGATGGGCGAGTTCTACATGGGCGTGGTCAAGCGGCTGGCCGACTTCGGCGCCTTCGTCGAGATCCTGCCGGGCACCGACGGCCTGGTGCACATCAGCGAGCTGGACGAGAAGCGCGTCCGGGCCGTGCAGGACGTCTGCAAGGAAGGCGACGAGATGCTGGTCAAGGTGATCGGGATCGATCGCGCCAGCGGCAAGATCCGCCTGTCGCGCAAGGAAGCCATCGGGAAGACGCCCGAGGTGGTCCACAACTTCCGCGCCACCGCCTCGTAGCGGCGCAGAAGTGATGACGGCGCGCCCCCGGGTCCGATTCGCGAAGCTGCGGCCGGGCGCGGTGGCGCCGCGTTACATGTCCGAAGGGGCGGCGGGGCTGGACCTGGCCTCCGCCGCGCCCGAGCCCATCGTGATCCCGGCCGGCGGCCGCGCGGCGGTCCCGACCGGGCTGGCGCTGGAGATCCCGCCCGGGTACGAGGGGCAGGTGCGCGGGCGGTCGGGCCTGGCGCGCAAGCACGGCATCGGGCTGCCCAACGCCCCGGGCACGATCGACAGCGACTACCGGGGCGAGGTGGCGGTGCTGCTCATCAACTGGGGCGCCGAGCCGTTCGTGGTGAATCCGGGCGACCGGATCGCCCAGCTGGTGATCGCGCCGGTGGCCATCGCCGAGCTGGAAGAGGCGGCCGACCTCGGCAGCACGGCGCGCGGCAGCGGCGGCTTCGGCCACACCGGCTGACCGTTCGGCGGGCGGGCGGGCGCCGCCCAAACCGCCGCCAAAACTCCCCTTGTGGTCGGGCCGTCGGTGTGAATAGATATTCACATGGCTGAAAGACCTCCTGTCCGCGTCGGCATCGTCGGCGTGTCGGGCTACTCGGGGATGGAGATGGCCCGCCTGGTGGCCAATCACCCGCACTTCACGCTGGGGCTGGCCGTCAGCGACAAGTGGGCCGGCGAGCTGATCGGCGATCGCCTGCCCGTGCGCGCCCCGACGGCGCAGGTGAAGATCCGGCCCCAGGCCGAGGCGCCGGCCGCGCTGGCCGACGTGGACCTGGCGTTTCTGTGCACGCCGGCCGACGCTTCGCTGTCGCTGGCCGCCGCCGCGCTGGAGGCGGGCTGCCGGGTGGTCGACCTGTCGGGCGCCTTCCGGCTGCCGGTGAATGAATATCCACGCTGGTACGGGTTCGTGCACCCGGACGCCGAACTGCTGGCGCGCGCCTGCTACGCCATGCCGGAGGCCTGCACCTCGAGCGACCTGCGCCAGGCGCGGCTGGTCTCGAACCCCGGCTGCTACGCCACGGCGGGCACGCTGGTCACGCTGGCCCTGCTGCGGGCCGGCGTCATCGAGAAGGAGGGCATCCTGATCGACGCCAAGAGCGGCATGACGGGCGCCGGCCGCAAGGCCACCGAGGAGATGTCGTTCTCCGAGATCGACGGCGACTTCCGCGCCTACCGGATCCTCCGCCACCAGCACACGCCGGAGATCGACCGGGCGCTGGCGCTGGCCGGGCAGGGGGGCGTGCGCGTCACCTTCACGCCGTACTACCTGCCCATCCGGCGCGGCATCCTGGCCACCGTCTACGGCCGGCTGGTCCCCGGGAAGACCGGCGAGGACGCGGCCGCCGCCCTCCGCGCCTTCGCGGCCGATCGCCCGTTCGTACGCGCGGTGAAGCCGGAGGCGGTCCGGCTCTCGTCGGTGGTGGGCACCAACCGGGTGCTGATGGGCGCCGACGCCGATCCCGAGCGGGGCGTGGCCATCGCCTTCGCCGCCATCGACAACCTGGTCAAGGGGGCCGCCGGACAGGCGGTCCAGAACGCGAACCTGATGCTGGGCCTGCCCGAGACGGCCGGCCTCGACGTCCTGGGAGGACACGCACCATGAGCAGCACCGGCAGCAAGAGCTTCGCGCCGCCGATCGGGTTTCGGTTCGGCGCCACCGCCGCCGGCGTCAAGGAGGCCGGCGCCGCGCGCAAGGACCTGGCGCTGGTGGCGTCGGAGGTCCCCTGCGCCGCGGCCGGCGTGTTCACGGTCAACAAGCTGTGCGCCGCGCCGGTCCGCTACGGCGCCGGACACCTGCCGGCCGACGGCGTTCGCGCCATCGTCGCGAACAGCGGGAACGCCAACGCGCTGACGGGGCCGGTGGGCGGCGCCGACGAGCGGGCGGTGGCGGCGGCGGTCGCCAGGGCGCTGGGGACCGGCCCCGAGCAGGTGCTGACGGCGTCGACCGGCGGGATCGGGATCCGCTTGCCCGTCGACCGGATCACGGCCGCCGTGCCGGCACTGGTGGCGTCGCTGGGCGACGACGTGGCGGCCGCCGCCGAGGCGATCCGGACCACCGATCTGCGCACCAAGCTGGCCTTCCGCCAGATGGAGGTGGGCGGGCGCACGGTGCGGTTCGCCGCCATCGCCAAGGGCTCGGGGATGATCCACCCGCAGATGGCGACCATGCTCTGCTTCATCACCACCGACGCGCGCGTCGCGCCCGAGGTCCTGCAAAAGGCGCTGGCGGCCGCCGCCGACGAGACCTTCAACACCATCACCGTCGACGGCGACATGTCGACCAACGACTGCGTCATCGCGCTGGCCAACGGCGCCTCCGGGGCGCCGGCCATCGCGGCGGGCAGCGCGGAGTTCGCGGCCCTGCAGCGGACGCTGACGGACCTGTCGGCCGAGCTGGCGCGCGCCATCGCCGCCGACGGCGAGGGCGCGACCAAGCTGCTGGTGGTGGACGTGGCCGGCGTGCCCGACCGCGAGACGGCGCGAGACCTGGCCCGCGCGGTGGCGGGCGGCAGCCTGGTCAAGTCCGGCATCTTCGGCGGCGATCCCTCGTGGGGACGCATCCTGGCCGCGCTGGGCGCCCGCATCGGCGCGCGCGCGTTCGCGGTCGACCCGGCCGGCGTGACCCTGGACATCCAGGGCGTGCGCGTCTACGAGCAGGGCGGCCCGGTCGCCTTCGACAAGGACCATCTCTCGAAGAAGATGCAGGCGGCGGAGATCACCGTTCGCCTGGACCTGGGCGTGGGGCCGGCCTCGGCGCGGGCGCTGGGATGCGACCTGACGTTCGACTACGTCAAGATCAACGCCGAATACTACGGCGGCCCGGCCGCCCCGCCGCCGCACCAGGCGGTGGGCGCCGGCAACCGCCCGCTGATCGTCGAGGCGCTCAGCTACATCCGCCGCTTCGCGGGCAAGCGCGCCGTCATCAAGTACGGCGGGGCGGCCATGATCGATCCGGCCCTGAAGCGCAGCTTCGCCGAGGAGATGGTGCTGCTGCAGTCGGCCGGGTTGCGCCCGGTCATCGTCCACGGCGGCGGCCCCGAGATCACCAAGACGCTCGAGAAGATGGGGCGCAAGTCCGAGTTCGCCGACGGGCAGCGCATCACCGGGGCCGAGGAGGTCCGCGTCGTCGAGATGGTGCTGACCGGACGGATCAACACCGAGATCGTCGGCCTCATCAACAGCCTGGGCGGCAACGCGATCGGCCTGTCCGGCAAGGACGGCCGGCTGCTGGTCGCCCACAAGCTGGCCTCGGCCCCCGGCAAGCCCGATCTGGGCTTCGTGGGCGAGATCGAGTCGGTCAACTCCGAGCTGCTGGACATGTTCCTCGAGCGCGGCTACATGCCGGTCATCTCGCCGGTGGGCTTCGGCAAGGACGGCAGCAGCTACAACATCAACGCCGACGTGGCGGCCGGCGAGATCGCCTCGGCCTGCGGCGCCGAACGGCTGATCTTCCTGACCGACGTGGCCGGCATCCTGGACGACCAGGGCAACCTGATCTCCCAGATCAAGGCCGCCGAGCTGGAGGCCCGGCTGGGCCACACGATCAAAGGCGGCATGCACGTGAAGGCGCAGGCGGTCCTGCACGCGCTGTCGGGCGGCGTGCGGGCCGTGCACATCGTCGACGGCCGGACGCCCCACAGCGTGGTGGCCGAGCTGTTCACCGATCGTGGAGTCGGAACGTTCGTGACCTAGCGATGTCACCCGCCGAGAACCGCCGCGACGCGATCCGCGCCATCCTGAGCGACGGCTCCGTCGCCAACCAGGGCGAGCTGCTGCGGCGGCTTCGCCAGCGCGGCATCCGCGCGTCGCAGGCCACCCTGTCGCGCGACATGGCGGCGCTGGGCGTGCGCCGGGCCGTCGGCTCGGGCGGCGCGCGGTATTTGGTCGACGAGGCCGGCGCGGGGCCGCTGCCGCTGGAACCGGTCCGGCAGCTGGTCTCGTCCCTCGAGAGCAACGGCGCGCTGGTGGTGGTGCGGACGCAGGCCAGCACCGCGGCGGCCGTGGCCCGGGCCCTGGACGAGGCGGGCCTGCCGGAGATCCTGGGGACGCTGGCCGGCGACGACACGGTGTTCGTGGCGCCGCGCAAGGCGGGCGGCGGCGCGGCGCTGGCGGTCAAGCTGCGGCGGCTCCTGCACCTCGGCTGAGCCGCGGCGCTTGCGCGGCGTCGCGCCGATCGCTATATCCGCGCCATGCCCAAGGCCGTGGTGGTGCGCGAGACCGGTGGACCCGAGAAGCTGGTGGTCGAGGAGGTGCCCGAGCCGACGCCCGGCCCGGGTGAGGCGCGGGTTCGGCAGACCGCCATCGGCCTCAACTTCGTCGACGTCTACTACCGGACCGGTGTCTACAAGGCGCCGTCGCTCCCGTTCGTGATCGGCCACGAAGGCGCGGGGATCGTGGAGGCGGTCGGCCCCGACGTGACGTCGGTGGCCGCCGGCGATCGGGTCGCCTATGCCATGGTGCTGGGTGCCTACGCGGAAGCGCGGGTGATCGCCGCCGATCGCCTGGTGCGGTTGCCGGCCGGCATCGACGACCGCCTGGCGGCGGCCATGATGCTGAAAGGGATGACCGCCGAGTTCCTGCTCCACCGCTGCGCCCACCTGAGCAGCGGCGACACCATCCTGTTTCACGCGGCGGCCGGCGGCGTCGGCAGCATCGCCTGCCAGTGGGCGCGCGCCATGGGGCTGCGGGTGATCGGGACCGCGGGCGGCCCCGAGAAGGTGGCGCTGGCTCGACAGAACGGCTGCGAGCACGTGATCGACCTCCACAACGAGGACCTGGTGGCGCGCGTGAAAGAGCTGACCGGCGGCGCCGGGGTCCGGGCCGTCTTCGATTCGATCGGCCAGCAGACCTTCGCGGCGTCGCTGGACTGCGTGGGTCGCCGCGGGCTGCTCGTGACCTTCGGGCAGTCCTCCGGGCCGGTGCCGGCCGTCGAGACGTCGGCGCTGGCGTCGCGCGGCTCGCTGTTCCTGACGCGGCCCAGCCTGGGCCACTACATCGCCACGCGCGACGAGCTGGTCCTGTCGGCCGAGCGGCTGTTCGACGTGGTCGGGCGCGGCGCCGTGCGGATTCCCGTCGGCCAGACCTACCCGCTGCGCGACGCGGCGCGCGCGCACGCCGATCTCGAGGGCAGGCGAACGACGGGGTCCACCGTCCTCCTGCCTTGAACGGCTGGCGCGATTTCGTTAGAACGGGCGCCGCATGATCGCCCGCTACACCCGCCCCGAGCTGGCCGCGCTCTGGTCCGACGGCCACCGCTACGACACCTGGCTGCGCATCGAGCTGGCCGCCTGCACGGCCATGGAGGCGGCCGGGCGGGTCCCGGCCGGCACCGCCGAATCGGTGCGCGCCAAGGCGGCCGGCCGGCTGAACCCGGCCCGCATCCTGGAACATGAAGAGCGGACCCGGCACGACGTCATCGCGTTTTTGACCCACGTCGAGGAGCTGGCCGGCGAGCCGGCCCGCTGGCTGCACCTGGGCATGACCTCGTCGGACGTGCTGGACGCGGCGCTGGCCATCACGCTGGTCGAGGCCGCCGACCAGATCGTCGCCGGGCTGGACCTGCTGCGGGCCGCCTGCCGCCGCCGCGCCGACGAGCACCGGGCCACGCCGGCCATCGGCCGCACGCACGGGATCCACGCCGAGCCGATCACGGCCGGGCTGGTCTTCGCCGGCTTCTACGCCGAGCTGGGGCGCGCCAAGGCGGCCTTTCTCGCCGCCCGCGACGAGGTGGCGGTCGGCAAGATCGCCGGCGCCGTCGGCACCTACGCCAACCTGGACCCGGCCATCGAGACCGCCGCGCTCGGCACGCTGGGCCTGCGCCGCGAGACGGTGCCCACCCAGATCGTCTCGCGCGATCGGCACGCCGCCTACTTCACGGCGGTGGCGCGCATCGGCGCCGCCGTCGAGCGCATCGCGCTGACCGTGCGGCACTGGCAGCGGACCGAGGTCGGCGAGGCCACCGAGGCGTTCGGCAAGGGGCAGAAGGGCTCGTCGGCCATGCCCCACAAGAAGAACCCGATCCTGTCCGAGAACCTGTGCGGCATCGCGCGCCTCTTGCGCTCGTACGCGCAGGCGGCCATGGAGGACGTGGCGCTCTGGCACGAGCGCGACATCTCGCACTCGTCCGTCGAGCGCGTGATCGGCCCCGACGCCACCGGGCTGTGTGACTTCATGCTCCGCCGGGCCGCCGTCCTGGTCGACGGGCTGGTCGTGAACGCCGACCGGATGCGCCGCAACCTGGAGCTGACCGGCGGCCTCTTCTTCAGCGAGGCGGTCTTGCTGGAGCTGGTCCGCAAGGGGATGGCGCGCCAGGCCGCCTACGAGCTGGTGCAGAAGAGCGCGCTGCGCGCCGCGGGCGGCGAGGGGAGCTTCCGGGCCTTCCTGGGCGCCGATCCCGAGGTCTCGGCCCGTCTGTCGGCCGCCGAGATCGACCGCGCCTTCGATTTGGGACACCACCTTCGTTACGCCGGCGCCATCATCGACCGGGCCCTCGAGGACAAGGACACGCCATGACGACCACCATCAAGATCGACGACCAGGTGCTGCGCGCGCAGCTGAGCAAGACCCTGCAGGCGACCGACCTGCCCGAGCTGGGCGAAAAGTACGAGGGCAAGGTCCGCGACTGCTACGTGCGCGACGGGAAGCGCACGCTCATCGCCACCGACCGGATCAGCGCGTTCGACGTGGTGCTGGGGACCATCCCCTTCAAGGGGCAGGTCCTCAACCAGATGGCGGCCTTCTGGTTCGAGGCAACCGCCAACCTGGTCCCCAACCACGTGATCAGCGTCCCCGACCCGAGCGTGACGGTGGCGCGCGAGTGCCAGCTGCTGCCGGTCGAGCTGATCATGCGCTCGTACCTGACCGGCGTGACCTCGACGTCGATCTGGACGGCCTACGCCAAGGGCGAGCGCACCTTCTGCGGGCACGACCTGCCCGAGGGGATGCGCAAGAACCAGAAGCTGCCGAAGGCGATCCTGACGCCGTCGACGAAGGCCGAGAAGGGCGACCACGACCGCTCGGTGTCGCGCGCCGAGGTGCTGGAGATGGGCCTGCTCTCCGCCGACGACTTCGACAAGGCGGCCGACATGTGCGCGCGCGTGTTCGCGTTCGGGCAGGTCGAGTCGCTGCGCCGGGGCCTGATCCTGGTCGACACCAAGTACGAGATCGGCCGCCGCCCCGACGGGACGCTCTGCTTCATCGACGAGATCCACACACCGGACTCGTCGCGCTACTGGTACGCCAACGACTACGAAGAGCGGCTCGCGCGCGGCGAGGAGCCGCGGGGCCTGGACAAGGAGTACGTCCGGCGCACGCTGGCCGAGCAGGGCTTCAAGGGCGAGGGGACGCCGCCGCCGCTCGGCGACGAGGTCCGGATGGAGGCGGCGCGCCGCTACATCCAGCTCTGCGAGCTCATCACCGGCCGCCCGTTCGTCCCCAACACCGACGAGCCGCTGGCGCGGATCCGGAAGAACCTCGGGTTGAAGTAGTCGCGCCTATTCCCTCTCTCCGCCGGGCGGAGAGAGGGTGGGGCCCGCGGGCTCGCGGGGCGGGGGCGGCGGCTCGGGCGACAGCAGCTCCGCCAGCGGCCGGAACGCGCCGGTCGGGCGGCGCACGCTGGTCTCCAGCAGGCGCGGCAGCTCGGCCAGCGCCTGGGTGGCGGTCACCGTCTCGGCCGGCTCGGGGCGCAGCAGCGCCTCCAGCTCTTCCAGCTCGCCGGCCGCCCGCCCGGGCGCGATCCAGTTTCGTTCCATGGCGCGCCGCAACCGCACCTCGTCGACGCCCAGCTCGGCGGCGATGTCGACGCTCAGGTCGACGGTCGGCAGCGGACCGGTGGTGGTCAGGCCGTTGCGGCGCGGGGCACCGCCGGCGGCCACGCGCACGCCGCCCGATTGCGCCGCGCTCACGCCGGCGGCCTTGCGCGCCAGCATCCGGTTGACCACGTCGCGCGAGGGCGGGTCGAGGCGCAGGAACTGAACGCCCATCCCGTGCGGCTTCTGCGGCGCCGCCGGATCGAACTCGCGCACCCAGGTGACCTTGCCCTCGCCGGACAGCGCGACCTCGCCGCCGGCCAGCAGCACCTCGAACGCGAACGCCTCGCCGACCGGTCGGGGCGTCCGGCTGGCCAGGAAGACGCCGCCGCGCGTGACGTTCGGCGCGAACTTGTCGATGAACGTCTCGAAGGCGGCGTAGCGGAGCCGGACCCGGACGGGTTCTGGTGAGGGCGGCTCGGAGCTCACGGGTGAATCACCGGACGATCTTCAGCTTCCAGTATCTGCCGCCCGCGTCGCTTCCGTCAATGCAGTGCGAACACCCTCCGCGCGTTTGCCGTGGTGGCGGCGTCCAGCTCCGTGACCGGGACGCCGCGCAGCTCGGCCAGGACCCGCAGCGTCTCGGCGATGAAGGCCGGCTCGTTCCGCTTGCCCCGGTGGGGGACGGGGGCCAGGTAGGGGGCGTCCGTCTCGACCAGGATCCGGTCGGCCGGCGCGAAGGCCGCCGCTTCGCGGATGGGCGCCGCGTTCTTGAAGGTGACGATGCCCGAAAAGGAGAGGTACTGCCCCAGGTCCAGGTAGGCGCGCGCCTCGGCGACCCCGCCCGTGAAGCAGTGGATGACCCCGGTCAGGCCCGCCGCCTCGGCCCGCAGGATCTGGGCCGCGTCGGCGTGGGCGTCGCGGATGTGGGACACCACCGGCAGCCCCGCCGCGCGGGCCAGGGCGATCGAGCGGCGGTAGGCGGCCTGCTGCACGTCGGCCGGCGAGTGCTGGTAGTGGTAATCGAGCCCGGTCTCGCCGATGCCCACCACCTTGGGCGCCCGGGCCAGGCGCTCGAACGTGGTCCAGTGCGCTTCGGTGGCCGTGGCGGCGTCGTGCGGGTGAACACCGACCGTGGCATACACGTCGGACTCGGCGGCGGCGATGGCGGCGGCCTCCTCGGCCGCTTCGGCACCCCGGCCGACCCCGACGCAAACGAAAGCCGTGACGCCGACTTGGCGCGCCCGATCCAGGATTTCGGCGCGCTCGGCCCGAAAGTACGCGTCATCGAGATGACAATGGGAATCGATCATCGTTAAATGTTTCGCGCGACTCTCCGATTGTACCGTAGACGGCGGGCCCCGCCTGCGCTCAGGAATGACCGTGCTTCCCAAACCCGAAGACGAAGACAAGACCCGGGCGCTTGGCCCGAACCAGAGCGCATCGGTCGTCTCCGCGTCGATGGCGGCCCCGGTGGACGCCGACGCGCTGGCGCCGGGCACGCTGGCCGGTCCCTACGTCCTCAAGCGCGAGATCGCGTCGGGCGGCGGCGGCACGGTCTACGAGGCCCAGCACAAGGTGCTGGGGCGCAAGGCGGCCGTCAAGGTGCTGCGCCGGCAGCTGGCGGCGTCGCCGCAGATGGTGACGCGCTTCGTTCGCGAGGCGCAGGCCGTCAACATGATCAAGCACCCGGCCATCGTCGACATCTTCGAGTTCGACACGCTCCCGGACGGGCGCCCGTTCTACGTGATGGAGCTGCTCGAGGGGACCGACGTCCGCTCGCTGCTGAACGACCGGGGCCGCTTCACGCCGGCCGAGGTGCTGGAGATCCTGGAGCCCGTCTGCTCGGCGCTGCAGGTGGCGCACGAGCAGGGGATCGTTCACCGCGACCTCAAGGCCAGCAACATCTTCGTCTCGACCGGCGGTGAGAAGCGCGTCATCAAGCTGCTGGACTTCGGCATCGCCAAGCTGATGCACCCCGACGCGTCGGAGGCGGGACTGACGGTCGTCGGCACGCGCCTCGGGACCTCGTACACCATGGCCCCCGAGCAGATCCGCGGCGACGGGGTCGACCCGCGCACCGACATCTACGCGCTGGGCGTGGTCCTTTACCACCTGCTGGCCGGCCAGTACCCGTTCCGGGCCGAGACCATGACCGACATCGAACGCATGCACCTGGAAGCGCCGCCGCCGCGGCCCAGCCAGGCGGCGCCGGTGTCGCCCGCCTTCGACCCGATCGTGCTCCGCTGCATGGAGAAGACGGCCGATCGCCGTTACCAGAGCGTCAAGGCCTTCATCGAGGCCCTGCGCGAGGCAGTCGGCACCAAGGCCGACAAGCCGGAGGTCACCGCCCAGGCGGTCGCCATCTTCGTCGAGATCCGGGTGGCCGACGGCGCCGACGCCGAGAGCGACGCGGTGCTGGACGACACCTCGGCCATCCTGGACGCCACCGAGCAGGCCTTCCGCGGCGCCGGCCTGGGGCTGCCGCTGCAGACCGGCAGCGCCATCATCGGCGCCCGCGTGCTGGCCGACGACCCGGCCGCCGCGGCTGGGACGCGGGACGAGATCGTCGGCGTGGCGCACGCGCTGGCCGACGAGCTGGCGGCCCGCCCCACCGCCGTCCCCGAGGTCCACGTGAACATCTCGGTCCACGTCGGCAGCGCCTCGATCAAGGAGTCCGCCGAGGCCCCCGACGGCAAGGAGATCATCGGCGGCGAGATCCTGTCCACCAGCGACTGGGCCCCGCAAGAGAACGTCGAAGGCCTGCACCTGACGCCGGCCGCCCAGTAGTTCCCGGCCGTCGCGGGCTGGACGCGCGGGGGTCGCGCTCGAGCCTGTCCAAAGGTCCGCACGCGTCAGGCCCCCAAGAGCCGCAAGAGGCGAGGGCGGTTGTCGAGTAGATCGGCGAGCGTGTGCGCGTCGAGCTCACGATAAAACGCCGCTTCGGCCCGCTGGAAGGCGCGCCGGAGAACACAGGCCGGCTCGATCACGCAGGTGGACTCGGCTTGATCCTGCAGACACACCACCGGGCCGCGGTGCCCCTCGAAAAGGCGGACCACGGCCCCGACGCGAATCTCGGCCGGCGGCTTCGCCAGCTGGACGCCGCCGCCGGCCCCGCGCGTGGCCCGTAACAGTCCGTGCCGCGTGAGCGCCTTGGCCGCCTTGGCGACGTGGTCGTTCGAGATCCCGTAGGCGCTGGCGATCACGGACGTCGACACCGGCACGCCGGGGCGCGCGCCCACATAGAGCAGCACCCTCATGGCGTAGTCGGTGTAGAGGAGGAGCTGCATGCGGCGGTCACGCGCCGCAGGTCGCGGGTTGCCCCGCCACGGCCAGGCGGGCGTGCACCACCACGATCTCGAGGTCGCTGTCTGCCGTGATCGCGTGGCGCACCTGCGGCGCCATCACGATGACGTCGCCCGCGCTCACGGCGCGCGGCTTTCCCTCGACCGTGAAGTCACCGGTCCCCCGGACGATGGTCGCGATGACGTCGACGTTCGAGTGGTGCTCGGGCACCTTCCCGCCGGCGCGCACCTGCAGGCGAACGACTTTGAGGTTGTCCGAGACCGAGAGCGGCTCCTTCTTGATGTCCGACATGTAGATCCTCTCCGACCGCGCGCCGCGCGCGAGAGGCGCGCGGCGGCGACCGTCTTGATAGTTAATAGGTATTTCATATACCTCAATTGGTCAAGCCGGTGGCTGCCTCCATCTTGATCTTCGGTCGGGCGTGCCGACGTTCTCGCAACGGTTCGCGAATGGCTGACCGACCACACACGACGGACCACCAGCCGCCTGCGAGTCCCCCTCAGGATCGCGTCTCACCCCGGACGGTGCGCGACCTGCGAGAGCGGCTCACGCGCGGTGAGGACATCGTCAATCCGAAGACCTGGGCCGGGGCCATCCCCGCCGCCCATGGCGTCGCGCCCCGGTTGCGAATCGGCGCCAGCCGGTGGTTCAACCTGGCCTGGTTGCTCCCCATCGGGTGGGTCCTTCTGTTGCTGGCCATCGGGGTCGCCCAGGATCTCCGCGGTCTGCCCGCCGTCGGCCGATTCGTGCGCCTTCATCCGGGGACGGGCTTCGCCGTCCCGTTTGGCAGACCGATGCCGGTCTGGGCGCGCGCGCAGCACTTCCTGAACCTGTTCTTCCTGACGTTCATCATCCGGGCCGGGCTGCAGATCCTGGCCGACCATCCCCGCCTCTACTGGACGCGGCACTCGACGCCGGGGCGCGAGTGGCTCCGCATGCAAAAGGAGGTTCCGGAGACGCCGCTCTGGACGGCCAAGCAGGATTCGCTCAGCCTGCCCAAGCACCTGGGCCTGCCCGGCCTCCGTCACTCCATCGGGCTGGCGCGGTGGTGGCATCTCGGCGTCGACACCCTGTGGCTGGCGAACGGGCTGGCCTTCTACGCGCTGCTGTTCGCCACCGGCGAATGGCGCCGCATCGTCCCCACCAGCTGGCGGGTGTTTCCCGACGCCGCGTCGGTCGCGCTCCAGTACCTGTCGTTGAACTGGCCCGGCAACGACAGCTGGACCGCCTACAACGGCCTTCAGAGCATCGCCTACTTCATCACGGTGTTCGTGGCCGCGCCGCTGGCGCTGGTGACCGGCCTCGGCATGTCGCCGGCGCTGTCGACCCGATTCCAGGGGATCAGCAAGCGCCTCAGCATTCAGACCGCCCGGTCATTGCACTTCCTGGTGCTGTGCTGGTTCCTGGTGTTCATCTTTTTCCACGTCACGCTGGTCTTCGCGACCGGGATGCGGCGCAACCTGAACCACGTCTACACGGGGACCGACGCCACCGATTGGCTCGGCTTCGCCGTCTTCGCCGCTTCGATGGCGATCGTGGTGATCGCCTGGGTGGCGGCGACGCCGGTGACGTTGCGGCACCCGCGCTGGATCCAGCGGATCGGGTACGCGCTGATCGGCCCCGCGCAGCGGCTGTTCGAGCACCTCGACGCCAAGCCGGGCAGCTACACCGAGAAGGACCTCTCGCCGTACTTCTGGCACAACGGCAAGTATCCCGAGACGCCCGAATACCGCGCGCTCTTCGAGGGCCAGTTCAAGGACTATCGCCTGCGCGTCGGCGGGCTGGTCGACAACCCCCTCGAGCTGAGCCTGGAGCAGCTGCGCGCGCTGCCACACCACGAGCAGATCACGCAGCACTTCTGCATCCAGGGGTGGTCGGGCGTGGCCAAGTGGGGCGGCGTCTCGATGCGGGCGATCCTCGATCTGGTGCGACCCAGACCGGAAGCGAAGTGGGTGGTGTTCTACTCGCTCGGCGACGGCGCCGACGGAGGTCCGTACTACGACGCGCATCCGATCGAGCAGATGCGCTACCACCTCACGATGCTCGCGTACGACATGAACGATCAGCCGCTCTCCTATGGCCATGGGGCTCCGCTTCGCTTGCGCAACGAGGTCCAGCTCGGCTTCAAGCAGGTCAAGTGGATCAAGGGCATCGAGTTCGTCGCCGACTTCGCCGCCGTCGGCGGCGGACACGGCGGCTACAACCAGGACCACGAGTTCTTCGGCTACCGGCA
>Ga0068855_100006723_pt1 | contig 13960 bp, 10 predicted proteins | sample KBSCornC52_FD_66592 | JGI IMG/M metagenome (GOLD analysis project Ga0068855, IMG submission 66592) | Corn rhizosphere microbial communities from Kellogg Biological Station, Michigan, USA - KBS Corn C5-2 | ecosystem: Host-associated > Plants > Roots > Rhizosphere > Soil ... | reverse complement strand
AGCAGCGTCTGGCGCTGCTTGGGCAGGTAGCTCAGGATGCGCTGCAGGTCGGGCAGGAAGCCGATGTCGAGCATGCGGTCGGCCTCGTCGAGCACGACGTACTCGACCTGGTTCAGCACGCAGTTCTTGGCCTCGATGTGGTCCAGCAGGCGGCCCGGCGTGGCGATCAGGACCTCGACGCCGCCCTTGAGCTCCAGCGTCTGCGGCTTCATGTCGATGCCGCCGAAGACGACGGCCACGCGCAGGTTCGAGTGCTTGGCGTAGGCCTTGATGTTCTGGGCGACCTGGTCGGCGAGCTCGCGCGTGGGGGCGAGCACCAGCGCACGCACCGGGTGGCGCGCGGGCGAGACGCTGGCCGTCTCGTGGCGCATCATCTTCTGCAGCAGGGGGATCGAGAAGGCCGCCGTCTTGCCGGTGCCGGTCTGGGCGGCGCCCATCACGTCCCGGCCCTCCAGGACCAGCGGAATGGCCTTGGCCTGGATCGGCGTCATCGACGCATAACCCTGGTCGGCGACGGCCCGCAGGAGCTTGGGGTCGAGCGGGAGGGTATCGAAACGGGCGGGGGCCGGTGCTTTTTGCTCGGGGGCTTGGTCCGTTTGAGCCGGGACCTGGGCTTGCGCTGCATCTGTCATGAACCACCATTATCGCCTGCCGCCATGAAAAGCGCATGCCGGCCGTCCGAGTGGCCGGACGCAACCTATAGAATCCGCATTTCGGCCGGCTTCGGCCCCGCCGGTATCGACGTCCGGGCGAGCCCGCCCCCCAGGCAAGCCCGAAGGACGATCCGACCCCCCGGCGCTCCTGCAAACGGCGCGCAGGGCGCCCCGGGACTGCCGAGCGGCTCTCCTCCATGAATCCTGCGAATTCCGACTTCTCTTCCCGCCGGCGTCCCCTGGCCGCGCAAGGGCCCATGCCCTGTCCGTGCCGTCTGGCCGCAGCCGCCGCATGATGCGCAGCCTTGCCACCCTGCCGACGCGACTGCGCGCCGATCGGCGGCTGCTGCGCGTGGTCGCTACCGCCGGCGCGAGCTACATCGGCCGATTCGGCGCCGGCATCGTGGTGCTGGTGACGATCCCCATGGCGCGCAAGGCGCTCGATCCCGAGCTGTTCGGCACCTGGATGATGATCACCGCGCTCCTGGGCTTCTTCAACTTCGCGGACCTCGGGATCGGCAACGGCGTGCTCAACCGGGTGACACAGGCCCGCGCAGCGAACGACCGCAAATTGCTGCAGCGCGTGCTCGGCTCAGGCTACGCCTGCACCGGCGTGGCGGGGGCGCTGCTGCTGCTGGCCTGGTGTGCCTGGGTGGGCCTGAGCCCGTCGCCGGTATCCGTGGCTGGCCACATCTCTGCCGCCAACGCGCCGGCGGTTCTCGCAGCGCTCAGCACGTTCGCGATCCTCATTTCGGTCAACATCCCCGCCACGCTGATCCAGAAGGCGCAGCTCGGCTCGCAGCAAGGCCACTGGATCGGCATGACCCAGCTCGCCTGCTCGGTGGCCACCGTCGTGGCGGTGCCGTGGATCCTGCACGTCAGGGGGCCGCTGTTCGAGTTGATCCTGGCGACGTTGGGCGTGCAGGCGGTGGGCAACCTCGCGAGCACCGTGCTTTGGCTACGCCGCAATCGGGTGTTCGAGGGCGCGCGCTGGCGCGAGCTCGTGCATGGCCCGACGCTGCGCGATCTGCTGCGCATCGGCAGCCAGTTTCTCGCGCTGCAGGTCGCCGTGGCCCTGGCCTTCCAATCCGACGCCATCGTCATCACCCAGAAGCTCGGGCAGGCGGCCTACGGCGATTTCGCCGTCGTGCAGAAGTTGTTCCTCTTCGTCTCGATGCTGTTGAATTCCGCGCTGCTGGGCCTGTGGCCGGCGTTCGGGGACGCCATCGCGCGCAACGACATGGCCTGGGCGCGCAAGGTGCTGCTGCGCGGCCTGGCGGCGGCCGGCGCGTTCGCCTCGCTCGCCTCGCTCGCGCTGGTGCTGAGCATCGGCTGGATCACGTCGCACTGGCTCAAGACCTCGTTCGCGCCACCGCTGTCCCTGTGCATCGTGCTGGGGACGTGGACGGTCGTCGACGCGATGGGGTCGGTCAGCGGCGTCTTCATGAACGGGGCCAACCTGGTGCGCATCCAGGTCGTCGTGGCGCTGATGATGGCCGGCACCGCCTTCGCCGGCAAATGGATGCTCACGCCGATCCTGGGCGCCACCGGCACCGTGCTGGCCACGCTGATCGCCTACAGTCTGATCTCGGTCCCCGGCCAGTTCTTCGTCTTCAAAAACTTCTTCGGCTCCCGGAAATGACGCCATGAGCAACATCCGCATCCCCATCTACCAACCCGATCTCGGCGGCAACGAGAAGAAGTACGTCAACGAGTGCCTCGACACCTCGTGGATCTCGTCGCGCGGTCGCTTCGTGGGCGAGTTCGAGAACCGATTCGCCGAGCGCATCGGCGTCGAGCACGCCGCCAGCGTCTGCAACGGCACCGTGGCGCTCCACCTCGCGCTGATCGCGCTGGGCATCGGGCCGGGGGACGAGGTGATCGTGCCCACCCTCACCTACATCGCCTCGGCCAACGCGGTGGCCTACACGGGCGCCCACGTCGTGTTCGCCGACTCCACGCGCGACACATGGCAAATCGACCCGGAGGACATCCGGCGCCAGATCACGCCGAAGACGCGCGCGATCATGCCGGTGCACCTGTACGGCCAGGCCTGCGACATGGACGCCATCATGGCGATCGCGCGCGAACACCGCCTGTTCGTGGTCGAGGACTGCGCGGAAGCCTTCGGCACCTACTACAAGGGCCGGCACGTCGGAACCTTCGGCGACATCTCCACCTTCAGCTTCTTCGGCAACAAGACCATGACCACCGGCGAAGGCGGCATGGTGGTGAGCAACGACCGCACGCTGATCGACCGCTCGCGTCACTTCAAGGGCCAGGGCCTGGCGAGCCACCGCGAATACTGGCACGACGTGGTCGGCTACAACTACCGGATGACCAACATCGCCGCGGCCATCGGCCTGGCGCAGCTGGAGCGCGTCGACGGGTTCATCAAGGCCAAGCGCGAGCTCGCCGGCCGCTACCGCGAGCTGCTGAAGGACCTGCCGGTGGCCCTGCACGGCGAGGCCCCGGACACGGTGCACAGCTACTGGATGATCTCGCTGCTGGTGGATCATCCGGACGACCGCGATCCGCTGCGTGCGCACATGGCCGCCGACGGCATCGAGACACGCCCGCTGTTCTACCCGGCTCATACCATGCCGATGTACGCCCGCAGCTATCGCAAGCACGCGGTGGCCGAGGACCTGGCCTGGCGCGGGGTCAACCTGCCAAGCTGGCCCGGCCTCTCGTCCGAGCAGATCGAGCGCATCGCGGGCAGCATCAAGAGCTACTTCGCGGGCAAGGGCGCCAAAGCCCGCTGAGGCGCTGTCGCCGGCGCGAGGACGCCCGGCGACGCCTGTCCCCCGGGCCTGCGGGGGGCACGCGGCCACGCCGGGGCGCCCGGCCGTCGCCCCGGAGAAGCTAGAATTCGGCGCTTCGAGACTCGACATCCCGCGCAGCCCGCGAGCGAAGCCGCGCCGGCAGCGGCGCCGCCATTCGACGTCGTCCTCATTCCGCAGACCCCCGCCACGATGCCGATGATCCCTCCCCTGGTCCTTTCGCAGCGCCCGCAGCGAGGCCTCGCCGCGCCATTGGCCGCTCTTGCGGCTCTGGTGCTGGCGATCGGCCTGGCGCCCTTGCCGGCGCGGGCGCAATTCAACGGCAATCCGGACACCGACCTGACTTCGCGCACCGGCACCGACACGACGCGCACCAACGACAACTCGTCGAACGGCAACGGCAGCAGCCCAGGCAACAACAACGGCGACTACGGCGACTACGGCAACAACGAGTCCGGGGACACCGACTCCTACGGCAGCACATCGACGGGCAACACGAACCGCCTGCGCCAGCCTGTCCAGGCCAACCGCGGCCCCCAGCAGCCCGAACCCCGTCAGAACGTGCGGCCCGTGCCTTATGTGCCGGGCGAGTTCGAACGTTACGTGGGGCAGTTGCCCGGGGCGACGCGCGTCCGCCGTTTCGGTGCGAACCTGGTCACGGACGATGCGAGCCAACCCTCGAGCACGCAGGATCCGTTCCCCGCGGTCCCGGGAGACTACGTGGTGCGCCAGGGCGACGAGATCGTGCTCACGCTGTGGGGCACGGTGGACGCCGACCTGCACCTGACGGTCGACCGCGCAGGCAACATCGCGGTGCCGCGCGTCGGTGCGATCCACGTCGCCGGGGTGCGCAATGCCGAGCTCCCCGACGCGATCTCGGCCCGGGTGGCACGCAGGTACCGCAACTTCCAGCTGACCGCCTCGCTTGGCCAGGTCCGCGCGATCCGCGTGTTCGTGGCTGGTTTCGTCCAGCGCCCCGGCACTCTCACCGTCAACGGCCTGTCGTCCGTGCTGCATGCCGTCATGCGCGCCGGCGGACCGTCGGCCGCCGGCAGCTTCCGCGACATCCACCTGCGCCGTGCCGGCCGTGAAGTGGCGGTGTTCGACCTGTACGACCTGCTGCTCAAGGGCGACCGCGCGACCGACCAGCTCGTTCAGCCCGACGACATCATCTTCGTCGGCCCCGTCGGCCAGCAGGTCGCCGTTCTGGGCAGCGTCAACCAGCAGGCCATCTACGAACTCCGGCCCGGCGAGACGCTGGCCGACGCGCTGCGCATGGCCGGCGACTTCACCGCGGTGGGCGATCGTACCCGAGTGTCGATCGAGCGCCTGGCGGACCGTGCCGCAGGACGCGTGACGCAGCTGTCCCTGCCGGACCACTTCGGCGACCGCCTCGCCACGGGCGACGTGGTGCGCGCCTTCAGCATGGTCAGCGCCACGCTGCCGCAGCAGTTTCAGAACGAGCACGTGCGCATCGAGGGCGAGGTCGCCCACCCTGGCGAGTACATCCTGCCGCCCGGATCGCACGTGGCCGACGCCTTGCGCATCGCCGGCGGCATGACGGCAACGGCATATCCCTTCGGCACCGAGTTCACGCGCGACAGCGTGCGCAAGACGCAACAGACCAACTACGAGCGCGCGTTGCGCGACCTCGAGACCGAGATCGCCAAGAACCAGGCCAACACGCGAGTCGCATCGGCCGAGGAACTCAGCGGCCAGACGGCGTCGACGCAGACGAGCGCGCGCCTGCTCGAGCGCCTGAGGCAGGTCAAGCCGACCGGCCGCGTGGTGCTGCAGCTGTCACCTGAAGCCGACACGTTGCCCAACCTCGCCCTCGAAGACGGCGACACCATCAACATCCCCTCGCGCGGCACCGCCGTCGGCATCTTCGGCAGCGTCTTCAACAGCGGCAGCTTCGTGTTCGAGCCGGGCCATACCACCCAGCAGTACCTGGCCCTGGCCGGCGGCCCGACGCGAGGCGCGGACAAGGCCAGCATCTTCATGATCCGCGCCAACGGCTCGGTCATCAGCGCACGCCAGAACGCGTCGTTCTGGCGCTCCGGAGACAGCCTCAACGACGTCGTCGTGCTGCCTGGTGACACGCTGTTCGTCCCCGAGGAACTGGACAAGTCGACATTCGTCCAGAACGCGAAGGACTGGACGCAGATCCTCTATCAGTTCGGCCTGGGCTTGGCAGGCATCAAGTCGCTCGGCCTCTGACCCGGCGCGCCACTCGAGACCACCCGCCGCCTCCGGCCTCGACAGCGCCCACCCGTTCATCCTGGATCTTTACGTGACACCAGCCGTTTCCGACGACTCTCTGCCCGACCTGCAGGAACCCGACACCGCCGGTGTCGACTTCCTGGAGCTGCTGGCTGTCCTGTCTGCCCGCTGGCGCCTGCTGGTCGTCGCGCCGGTCATCGCCGGCCTGCTGGCGTTCGGCGCCGCGTTCCTGATCAAGCCGACATTCACGGCGCGCACGGTGTTCCTGCCGCCCCAGCAGCCGCAGTCGGCCGGCAATCCCGCACTTTCATCGCTCAGCGCGCTATCCGGCCTGGCAGGCAGCCTCGGCGCGATCAAGAGTCCGGCGGACCAGTACGTGTCGCTGATGCACAGCGCCAACGTCGAGGATCGCATCATCGACAAGTTCAAGCTGATGCACGACTACGACGTCGACTACCGCTTCCTCGCGCGCAAGGAGCTCGACAAGAGCATCCGCACGGAGCTGGGCAAGAAGGACGGGCTGATCACTCTCGAGGTCGAGGCCAGCAGCGCCCAGCTCGCCGCCGACATGGCCAACCAGTTCGTGGCCGAACTGCGCCGCCTCTCCAGCGAACTCGTGCTGACGGAGGCGCAACAGCGCCGCCAATTCTTCGAGGCCCAGCTCAAGCAGGCGCGCGCCAAGCTCGACGAGGCCCAGCAACTGCTGTCCAAGAGTGGCTTCGACGCCGCAGCTCTCAAGGCCGAACCCAAGGCGGCCGCGGAAGGCTACGCGCGGCTGGAGGCGGAAGCCACTGCCGCCGAAGTGCGCCTGCAGACGCTGCGCCGGTCGCTGGCCGACACGGCGCCGGAAGTTCAGCAGCAGCTCGCGCAATACGAGGCGCTCAACGCACAGCTGGCCAAGCTGGCCGACGCAGCCAATCCTTCGGGCAATGCGGACTACGTGAACCACTATCGCGACTTCAAGTACCAGGAAGCGCTGCTCGAGCTGTTCGCCAAGCAGTACGAAATGGCCCGCCTGGACGAAAGCCGCGAAGGCGGGCTGATCCAGGTGGTCGATGTCGCCACTCCGCCGGAGCGCAAGAGCAAGCCCCATCGCGCATACATCGCCGCCGGGGTCCTGGCCGCCACGTTCATCCTGTTGATTCCATTCATCCTGGTGGCTCACTATTGGCGCCAGCGCGCGGCGGCCGGCGGCGGCTTGCCGAGGCGTCGCGCCCAGATCGTCCCGGAGTCGGGCGCGGCCTGAGTCCGCGCCGGCGGCGGCGCGGCGCGTCCGGCCTCGCCGCGACACGACGGCACGCCCGGACACGCGGCGGCCCGAGGGCGGGGCCGGCGCGGCTCTTCCCGTGCGGCACGCGTCGTCCGGCCCCGCCCCATGGGCGCCGTCCGCCCGACTGCGAACTTCGCATCTTTCCCGTCACCGCAGCAGTGTCCCGACCATGACCTCCACCCCTGTCGCCGCTTCGCCGAACACGCTGGACCGCCTGCTGGCCGCGCCGCGCGGCGGCGTCGCCATCTTCACGGCCTGCTCGGCGAATTACCTGACCAAGGCCATGGCGATGTGCCTGTCCGTGCTCGCCCACGAGCCGGACGCCGTGCCGGTCATCCTGCTGGTGGACGGCCGGCGCGAGGTCCAGATGCGCGACCCGCGCGTGCGCATCGTGTGGGCGGACGACCTGGGGTTCCCGGATTACCTGAAGTGCGCGTTCAAGTACAACATCATCGAGCTCAACACGGCCCTGAAGCCGTTCATGGCCTTGCGCCTGCTGGAGACCTTCGACCGCGTCCTCTACCTCGACCCGGACATCTGCGTCTACGCGCCCCTGACGCCCGTGCACGAGGCGCTGGAGACGCACAGCACGGTGTTGACGCCGCATGCGCTGTCGCCGTATACCGGCGCAGGCCGGCCGACCGACCAGGACCTGCTGCGCTTCGGCGCCGCGAACCTCGGGTTCTTCGCCGTCCGCGCCGACGATCGCGCCCGCGCGCTGCTCGAATGGTGGGACCGCCAGTGCCGCAGCAACTGTTTCTACGAACCGCAGTCGGGACTGGGCGTCGACCAGAAATGGCTGGATCTGGCGCCGTCGTTCTTCGAGGGGGTGCACCTGCTGCGCGATCTCGGACTGAACGTCGCGTTCTGGAACCTGCACGAACGCACGCTCAGCCGCGAAGGCGGGCGCTGGATGGTCAACGCGAGCGTGCCCTTGCGCTTCATCCACTTCAGCTCGTTCGTCGAAGGCGACGAGCACGCGGTGGCCAACAAGCAGACGCGCTACCCCAGCGGCGGGCGCCCCGACTTTGCCGCTGCCGCCCGCACCTACCGCGACTACCTCCAGGCCTCGCGCGATTCGGCGGTGCTCGCGCACACGGACTACGCCTACGCGCATTTCGCCAATGGCGCCGCCATCTCCGCGTCGCTGCGCCGCTTCTATGCGATCTCGCAGCACCCGGTGGTGGTCGCCGCGGCGGATCCGTTCGCGTCGGACGCGGTCTACCGCTACGCGCAGGCCAACCGCCTGCTGACGCGCGGCACCGCGGTGGTGGGGCCTCACACGTTCAAGGCGCAGTCGGGCTATTCGCGCCAGCAGGCGCTGATCGGCCGGCTGTTCCGCGCCGTGCTGCGCCTGCTCGGACCGGATCGCTATTTCCTGCTGCTGCGCTACCTCGGCAATTACACGTCGATCCTGAACCAGAGCGACATCGGACGGGCGTTCGACAGCCGGTTCCGCCCCTGAGCGCCGCACGCACGACGCAATGACCGTCCTACTGCAACTCCTCATCTTCAAGAGCCCGCTGGCGTGGCTCCTGATGGGGGCGTCCCTGCTCGCGCTGCTGGGGCTGCCCCGGCTGCTGGGCCTGCGCACGATGAACGGCATGATCAACGCGCAGATCACGCTGTTCTTCAACGTCCTGGTCATGGTCGGCGGGATGGATGCCGGCCTCATCGACGCAGGCCGCATGACGCACTTCTTCGTGCTCGAGTTTGGCTTCCTGCTGGCCGTGCTGCTGCTCTACCGATGGGTTCTGAGGTACCGCACCAGCGTCATGTCCGCGCTGCGCCGATTCTTCTCCGGCAACGGCGCCTACATGCTGGTCGCCTTCATGGGGGCGCTCACCGTCTTCAACTTCGTGGAAGCGCCCTCGGACGGCTCATCGCGCATCGAGTACATGACCGAGGCGTGGTTCTCGCTCCTGAAGCCCGCCATCCAGATCGCCACGCCGCTGTCCTACCTCGGCGTGTTCGTGCTGCTGCTCGACCCCGCGCGCAAGTGGCTCGGCTACCTGCTGCTGGTGCTGGCCATCCTGTCCAACATCGCCACCGGTTCGAAGGCCTCATTCCTGCTGGCGCTGTTCTTCGCCTACCTGGCCATCCGCGACCTGACGGCCGGCCAGAAGATCTCGCTGTCGCGCCTGGAACGCGTCGTCATCGTGGGCGTCGCCGCGCTGGCCGGCGTCGTCGCGCTGTCGCACCTCGCAGTCGATGCCTCCGACGTGCTGGATCGATTCTTCCTCTACGGCGAGGCCAACATCCTCACCTACTTCTCGCCCGATCCGACCGCCGCCTGCTCCAACGTGTCGCTGTTCGCGAGCATGCACCGCGGCCTGGCCCGGTTCCTGGGCGATCCGTCAGCGCGCGACCTGGACACGCTATTCGGCTTCGCCCTCATGATCCAGGAAGTCGGCGCCAACACGCTGACCGGCCCGAACGCGCGGCTGTCCGCGTATTTCGCGTGCAACTTTCCGGATGGAAAGGTGGTGTTCGGGCTTGCGGTCGTCGCGCTGTACCTACTGCTGATGCGCACCACGTTCAAGACCGCCCTGCGGCGTCCGCTCGCGATCGCGCTCGTCTATCCATTCGTCCTGTCGTCGCTGTTCGGCGCCTCGCAGGACTTCCTCAGCATCATGCAAGACATCACCATCATGACCGGGCTGCTGATCGCCTTCGGCATCGCCGCGATCGCCACTCCCCACGCGAGCCGGCGGCGCCATGCGTGAGCGGCTCTCCGTCGTCATCGCGGCGAAGGATCCACCGGCCGAGCAGTTCCTGCTCTGCCTGACCGCATTCGCTGCGCTCGCCAATGCCGGCAAGCTGCAGATCGTGCTCGTCAGCTCGGGAGCGCTCCCTGAACTGCCCACCGCGATCACGTCGCGCTTCGGCGAGGTCAAGGTCGTCGACGTCCCGGCGCAGGGCGTCTATGCCGCCTACAACGCGGGCTGCGAGCACGTCGACGGCGACTACACGCTGTTCTTCGGCGCGGACGACATCGCGTTGCCCGCGATGGACACGCTGATCGACAGCGTGCTGTCCAAGGACGACGGATACCGCCTGGTCGCGGCAGCGTGCTACATGCAGGCCACAGGCGTCGCCAGGCCGTCGCGGCGCCGCACGGGCCTGATCTTCGCCAACTGGTGCCACCAGGGCCTGTTCTACCAGACGGCGTGGCTGAAGACGCACCGCTACGAGACGCGCTACCGGGCACAAGCCGACCACCGCATGAACATCGACATCGTGTCGCGTGCCGACAGCCGCGTGCACATCTCCGACCTGCTGGTGGCCTACTTCTCCGCCGGCGGCGTTTCATCCACCATCCCCGACCTGGCGTTCCGTGCCGACTTCCCGCGCATCGTCGGGCAGGCGTACGGCCGCCCGTGGGGATGGCTGGTGCGGGCCAAGCAGATCGCGATCGACCTGATCAAGGGCCCGCCGGAAAAGCGCTTCCGGAGCATCCATCGCCGCTGACACCGCTCCTGCCGTAAACCCCCACACCACAACATCATGAAGAACGTACTGATCACCGGTGGCGCCGGATTCATCGGGTCGCACCTTGCCGGCCTGCTGCTGGCGCACGGATTCAAGGTGCGCATCCTCGACTCGCTGTCGCCCCAGATCCACGGCGCCGTGCCGTCCGGGTTGCAATGGTTGTCCCGTCCGGGCATCGAGTTCATCCGCGGCTCGGTCACCCGGCGCGCCGATGTCGAGCAGGCGCTGGACGGCGCCGAGCTGCTCGTGCACCTGGCGGCGGAGACCGGCACGGGGCAGTCGATGTACCAGATCGCACGCTACAACGAAGTCAACAGCCAGGGCACGGCACTGATCTTCGACGTGCTGGCCAATGCCGGCACGCGCGGCCTCGAGCGGGTCGTGCTCGCGTCCAGCCGCTCGATCTACGGCGAAGGCGCCTACCGGTGCGCAGTCGCGGCCTGTCCAAGCGGCGGCGCTCGCCAGTTCCCCACGTCGCGGCTGCCCGCGGCGCTTGCGGAGCACGCCTGGGAGCCCAGGTGCGCCCACTGCGGGCAGCCGCTGGACATGGTGCCCACGCGGGAGGACGACCGGATCCAGCCGGCGTCGATCTATGCCGCGACCAAGTATGCGCAAGAGGACCTCGTGCGCATCGGCTGCGAGTCGCTCGGGCTGGGCCACGCGATCCTGCGCCTGCAGAACGTCTACGGCGAGGGCCAGTCGCTGAACAATCCCTACACCGGCATCCTGTCCATCTTCTCGACCCGGGTGCGTCGCGGACTCGAGCTGACCGCGTTCGAGGACGGCCTGGAGTCGCGCGATTTCGTGCACGTCTCCGACGTCGCCCAGGCGATGCTGCTGGCGCTCACCTCGGCATCGCCGGCCAACACGGCCATCAACGTCGGCAGCGGCGTCCCGACCTCGGTGCTGGAAGTGGCCTCGCAGCTCACCCTGGCGCTGGGCGGCACGCCCGCGGTCCGCGTCACCGGCGAATACCGCGTCGGCGACATCCGTCACAACGTGGCAGACATCTCGCGACTGCGCACGCTGCTGGGCTACACCCCGCAGGTGGCCCTTGCCGATGGACTGCGCCGCTTCTGCCAATGGGTGCTGCAGCAGCCGCTGCCCGAGGACCAGCTCGGACGCGCGAATGCCGAACTCAAGGCCCGCAACCTGATGGGCTGATCATGAAGCTGCGCGAGTACCTGGATGCCGACTGGGATCGCCTGTCGACCCTGAGCAGCCCCGCCCCGCGGGCGCGTCGCGGGTCTGACCTGCTGCACCCGCGCTTCGCCCCTGTCGCGCTGCTGCGCTGCGCCCAGACGCTGCAGGCAAGGGGCTGGGGCCGGCTGGCCAAGCTCTTCAGCCTTGCCAACGTGCTGCTGTTCGGGCTGGAAGCGCCCGCCACGCTCCAGATCGGACCCGGCCTGATCATCACGCACACGAACGGCATCGTGCTGGGCGCCGCATCGATCGGGCGTGACGTGACGATCTACCAGCAGGTGACCATCGGTGCCCTGGAAGCCGACTTTCGCTTCGACCCGGCAATGCGCCCCGTCATCGAGGACAACGTGGTGCTGGCCGCAGGCGCGAAGATCCTGGGCTCCATCCGGGTGGGCCGCGACAGCACCGTGGGCGCCAACGCCGTCGTGCTGGAGGACGTGCCGCCGGCACACCTTGCGGTCGGCGTTCCGGCACGAATCCTGCCCAAGGGCAGCAAGCAGGCCTGAAATCGCATGAATGAGCAAGGCAACGACATCGACCGCGTGCTGCTCGTCACGCCCATGGTCTTCTCCTACCACGTGACGATCTGCGAGGCGCTGCGGCGCATCGGCTATGAACCGACATGGTGGAACGACCGGGGGCCGGGCACGACGGCCGCCAAGATCGCCCTGCGCCTGTGGCCGTCGATGGCCCGCCGCTGGATGGAGGCTGGCTACCTGCGCCGCATCGACGAACTGCCCCAGGGTTCGATCCGCCACATCTTGATCATCAAGGGCGAGGGACTGGGCAGCCGGGTCCTGCGGCGGCTGCGCGAGCGCTTCCCCGACGCGTCCATGGGCCTGTACCTCTGGGACAGCCTGGAGAACGCGCGCGGCATCCAGGAGGTCGCGCCGCTGTACGACAGCGCCGCCACCTTCGACCCGGTCGACGCCAGCGACAACGGCTGGCACTACCGGCCGCTATTCGCGCGCACGGTGGCGCTCGCCGCCGACACTGGCGAAAAGCCGCAGTACGACTGGTGCTTCGTCGGCACGATCCACTCCGATCGCTACCGGGTCATCACGCGCCTTCGCAAGCTCGAAGGCGGCGAGTCGCGCAGCTTCGTCTTCGCGTACTTTCCGAGCTGGCTGGTGCTGGCCGCACGCTGGCTCGTCGACTGGAGCCTGTGGCGTGCCCCAGCCGGCGAACTGTCCACGGCGCCGATGCCAGCCGCCGACGTCGCCCAGGTCGTGGCCCGGTCGCGGGCGGTGCTCGACGTCGAACATCCGCGCCAGCGCGGCCTGACCATGCGCACGATCGAGACGCTGCTGGCCGGACGCAAGCTGCTGAGCACCAATCAACATCTGCTGTCGTGCGATCTGTACCACCCGAGCCGCGCCCAGATGATCGATCGCGCGTCGCCGCAGATCGACCGCGGCTTCCTCGACACCCCGGCCCTGCCGATCGCCGCCGAACTGCGGGCGCGCTACACCTGCGAGTCCTGGATCGGCGAACTCCTGCAACACCAGATCGAGGCGCGTGCGCGCCGACAGGGAACACCTGCGGCAGGCTGACCGCGCCACGCGGCCGCCTCGCACGCGCGTTGCGCTCACTTGTACTCGGGCACCGTCGTCTGCAGCAGCGCGCGTACCTCGGCGTCCGACGGTTCCGCACGCTCCTGCACGAAGCGCATCAGGTCCGACAGCACCTCGCCATGCTGGACGCTCAGGCGGGCGATCCGCAGCCGCGGGATGGCGGTGGGCAACGTGGTGTCGTTGTCCGCCAGCAATTCCTCGTAGAGCTTCTCGCCAGGACGCAGGCCGGTGAACACGATGCGGATGTCGTCGACGCTGTGGCCCGACAGTTTGATCATGTCGCGCGCCAGATCGACGATCCTCACCGGCTCGCCCATGTCCAGCACGAGCACCTGGCCGCTCTGCCCGATGGCGGCAGCCTGGATCACCAGGCGTGCGGCCTCGGGAATCGTCATGAAGTAGCGGATGATGTCCGGGTGCGTCACCGTGATCGGGCCGCCGCGCGCGATCTGTTCCTTGAACTTCGGGATCACGCTGCCCGACGAGCCCAGCACGTTGCCGAAACGCACGGCCATGAAGCGCGTTCCGGGGAAATCGGCTACCAGCGACGACACCACCATCTCGGCGGCGCGCTTGGTGGCGCCCATCACGTTGGTCGGGTTGACGGCCTTGTCGGTGGAGATGAGCACGAAGCGCTCGGCGCACGACTCGCCCGCGGCCAGCGCCGCGTTGTGGGTGCCCAGCGTGTTGTTGCGCAGCGCCGCCCACGAGTTGTGCTGCTCCATCAGCGGCACGTGCTTGTAGGCCGCGGCGTGGAACACG
>Ga0068855_100006722_pt1 | contig 13961 bp, 10 predicted proteins | sample KBSCornC52_FD_66592 | JGI IMG/M metagenome (GOLD analysis project Ga0068855, IMG submission 66592) | Corn rhizosphere microbial communities from Kellogg Biological Station, Michigan, USA - KBS Corn C5-2 | ecosystem: Host-associated > Plants > Roots > Rhizosphere > Soil ... | reverse complement strand
GTATTGGGCATTTTGACTCCAGTGCGAATGGAAGGTGGTCGCCATCCGGCGCACGACGAACTTTGCGGGCCGCCATTGCGCCGTCACGCGACGGCTGCGGCAAATCGTAAATCCACCCGCTTTGACCCACCTTCTGCATTGGGTCATTCGCTATAGAATTCAGGCCATGCGAAATACCCTGGTCGATCCTTTCGAAAACATCCCGCGAAGCGTGGTCGCCATCGCGAACGATTATCCGGCCGGCTTGACGTTTCCAGCGCATACGCATCGGCGGGCGCAGTTCGCGTTCGCCGCTCGAGGCACCATCAGCGTGGCGACGCCCGAAGGGCGGTGGCTCGTGCCGCCGCAGCGAGCCTGTTGGGTGCCCGCCGGGCTGCCGCACGAAATGACGATGAGCGGGCCGGTAACAATGCTCAACGCCTTCGTGTCACCAACAGAAGCAAACGCCGCACGAATGCCGGCCCATTGCTGCGTCTACGGCGTTTCGACGCTCCTTAAGCAGTTGCTCGAAGAGGCTGTGGGTCTGCCTGCCATGTACGACGTCGATAGCCGTGCCGGCAAACTGATGGATCTGCTCGTAGCGGAAATCGCGTCGATGCCGAGTCTTTCGCTTAACGCGCCGTTGCCGAGCGATCCCCGCCTCGCGCGCGCGTGCCGGAAATTATTCGATGCGCCGTCGATCGCGAAGAAGCTCGACAGCATGGCCGCCGAGGTTGGAATGAGCCGGCGAACTTTTACCCGGCTTTTCCGTGTACAGACCGGCGTGAGTTTTGCCGAGTGGCGCCAACAAGTCTGCCTACTCGCAGCGATCGAGCGTCTGAGCCGAGGACAGCCAGTAACGGTTGTCGCACTCGATTTGGGTTATGCAAGCCCCAGCGCGTTCGCCTCGGCATTCCGCCGCGTTCTTGGGAAAGCGCCGACCCACTATTTGGAGCTTCGCGCAACGACGTGAAAGGACCGCTAATCGATACGCGCCCTAGCGGGCCCCCAACGCATCAAGCAGGCATCGTCGATTCATTCCAGCCGCTCAAACATACAGCCCCATGCTCGACATGCTGGCGGTGAGCTGCTGCGCGGAGATCTCCACGGCCTGCTGCCCGCCGCCGCGAATCGGCAGCAACACCATGGGCACCCCGCCCATCCGCGTCGTCTGGAAGCCGATATCGATCAGCGATTGCTTGAGCGCCGAATAGAACTCGGCTTTCTTAAAGTCCTGTGTGACCGCCTGTGTGTCAGCGCCCTGATTTTCAAAAACCCACATGTAAAGCGCGGGCAGCGTGCGCTTGAAGATACGGCGATGATGCTCGCTGATAAAAAAATCCGAAAACTTGACGTATTCACCGATGCGATTATTGAGGTAATCACGAGTCTTGCGGGCACCCATAAAAGCCCCACCAATACCGGGACTCGTCTTTCGATAACCCGGCATCTTGGCCTTCATCTTGGCGTAGAGATTGCATTGCTCTAACCCATTGTAATCGGGAGAAGGCGGGGCAGTAAACCGTGTACCGAAATGCTCAAGAAATTTCCACGCGAGAAACCAAACCAACTGTGCCGATTCGCCCAATTCCTTCTTTACGGTTTTATCGAGATTGACCTGCCCGCTATGATTCCCGGGGAACGGAACGTAAATGGCGTTGGTTTGCGGATGAGTAAACGTGACGCGCTTCGCGTCCTGGGGCTTGAAGAAACCCCGAGTTTCGTGCATCGACAGCACGGCTAAATAGTTTTTGACGTTCCCGCGAATGGTGCTGGTGTCGTCACTGCCCTTGTTCCCTATGCCGGCAACGGGATCCACGGCAAAAATATTGACCGCCATGTCCGGAAAAATCTCGCGAAGCTTGTAGGCGAGCTTGGTGCAGGTCACCGCGCCGCGGCTCCACCCCAACATATTGACCGTTTTGGGGGGAGGATTCAGTTCCGCTATCGTCGCAACGGCGTGCATGACGTTATCGTCCCAGCCAGCTCCCGTCATGATCCCCGTCGCCTGCCAATTGTGATGGGTGTGGCCCATCTCCTTGTTGCCGAAGAAGGACTTTGCCTGCTTGTCGCGCGTAAACGGATTGAATTGACCGGGTATCACGCTCGTCGTCGGATTGCTGCCGGGGCCGTCACATATGAGAAAGTCCCGATATTCAACGCCGGCGGCGAGACGGCCGAACTCGGCGACGATTTCGCCCTGGCCATCACGGCTGGCGCAGGTTCCGTGGTTAAAGACGGTAAATACTGGCGATTGAAATGCTGGCATGCGTATTCACCTTCAATTAAATGCCACGGCGTTCGTAATTAGGGTTTCCCCAGGCACTCAGGCATGGAGGCAACGTGGGATCACAGCATAGCAGCGCAGCCGGGAACGTTGCAACGCCTCCGCGCGGACCCAATGCGCGGCGTCAATTAGGCCGTTCGGCGACGAGACTTCCCACGCCCGTCTGCGCATTCCCAGATGCCGTCGCCGCTGTCAGCGCATTGAAAGATTTATCGGGCAGCAAAGCGTGCCATCGCAATACCATGACTCATGGATGGAACCGATCTCAGGCGCCGCCCACCGCCTTGCTGTATGCATTTATTAATGTCCGCACGAAGCGCGGCCACCGTTGCGCTCGCGCAACTTAACCGGCTCGATGCGATGCCGTTAGGGTTTGCACTCAAAGGTATGACTATCGGATCCGAATATGTCATTGCCTGCGGCAGGGCATGGAGCCAGTGGCGGACCCCAAAATGCCAATGGCGGGCCATTTGACTCTTCACACTTTTTAACTTTTGTATGTTAGAGTCCGCCCACAAAGACATCAAACAGAATTCAGTTAAGCGTGACGGACCATCAGCTTTTCGGAGACAGGGAAAACCCACAGATAATCGACATTGACCGTTGAATAAGTCATCACGGGGTACGCGTGGCATCGGTCGATGAGCGCGCTGGCCTCGGCAGTGGATCGGTATGCGGTCGGGGGGCGTGCCGGTTCATTGCTAACGCCGGGAATCGGCGCGCGGCAACGGCCAGTCGGCCCCGTTCGCGTCGTGCGTCGTCCCTGCATCTTCAGGGGTGATTTCTTCTCCCCGCTTCGAAGTACCCGCCCCCTACGAATCGAAATCATTTCATCGCGAAGTGCCACGCACTCGGCCATCTCGATTGCGTGTTTGTGTTTTTCAGTCCGGAGGGGACCATGTCCAATAGTTTGCAGAAGTGGGTCGGGCGCAATCGTCCGCCGCGCGTCCAGATCACCTATGACGTCGAGATCGGCGACGCAGTCGAAAAGCGTGAGTTGCCGTTGGTCGTCGGCTTGCTCGCCGATCTTTCGGGGCAGCCGGCCACGCCGCTTCCGAAGCTGAAGGAGCGCCGCTTCGTCGAGGTCGATCGCGATAACTTCGACGAGATCATGGGCAAGGTCGCGCCGCGGCTCGACCTCTCGGTGCCGGATACGATGAAGGGCGAAGGCAACCTGAAGGTCGAACTCAAATTCGATCAGTTCTCCGATTTCCATCCGGAAAGCATCGTGCGCCAAGTGCCGCGGCTCGCCAAGCTGCTCGAAGCGCGTCAGCAGTTGCGTGACCTGCTCGGTAAGCTCGACGGCAACGACGAGCTCGATTCGATCCTAGAGCGCATCGTGCAGAGCGCCGAGGAGCTCAAGAAAGTGCAGAGCGAGGCGAACGCCAGTGGCGCCGCCGCGCAGCCGGCTGCCGCGGAGCCGGCTGCCGAAGACGCACCGTCGGCATGAGCGGCGCGACGCGGGCGGTAGCCCGTAGTCGCCGATGCAACGAACTCACAAAGGACTAACCAGATGGAAACGAATTCCGCCGTCGAATCGTCGGCCGCCGGCGCCACGACGAATGCAGACCTGAGCCTGCTCGAGCGCATCGTGCTCGAGGGCAACATGGCCGTCGAACCCTCGCAGGGTGTCTACGCGAAAAAGCTGATCGGCCAGCTCGCATCGCAAATCCTCGATGAAGGCATGCGCACGAGCCCCGACAAGGGTGTCGTTGCGATGATCAACGAGCGCGTCGCCGAAATCGACAAGCTGCTCACGGATCAGCTCAACGCGATCATGCACGACGCGTCGTTCCAAGCGCTCGAAGCCTCGTGGACAGGCCTGCACGATATGGTCTACGGTACCGAGACGAGCACGCGCTTGAAGCTGCGCCTTCTCAACGTCACGAAGAAGGAGCTCCTCAAGGACCTCGAGTCCGCTGTCGATCACGACATGAGCGTGCTCTTCAAGAAGGTCTACGAAGACGAATACGGCACGTTCGGCGGCTATCCGTACTCGCTGCTGATCGGCGATTACACGTTCGGACGCCACCCGCAGGACGTGGCGCTGCTCGAGCGAATTTCGAAGGTGGCGGCCGCCGCGCATGCCCCGTTCATCGCTGCCGCAGCACCGAGCCTGTTCGACTTGAAGTCGTTCACCGAACTCGGCGTCACGCGAGATCTATCGAAGATTTTCGAGAGTGCCGAACTGGCCACGTGGCGCAGCTTCCGCGAATCCGAGGATTCACGCTACGTCTCGCTGGTGTTGCCGAGCTACGCCGCACGCTTGCCCTATGGCGCGAAAACGAAGCCGGTCGACACGTTCAATTTCGAAGAAGACGTCGACGGCACGGATCACGGCAAGTACCTCTGGGCGAACTCCGCCTATCAGATGGGCTTGCGCATTACCGATGCGTTTGCCAAGTACAGTTGGTCCACGGCGATCCGCGGGGTGGAAGGCGGCGGCAAGGTCGACGGTATCGCCGCCCATGCTTACAAGACCTCCGAAGGCGACGTCACCCTCAAGTGCCCGACCGAGGTGACCATCACGGACCGCCGCGAGAAAGAGCTGAGCGACCTCGGCTTTATCGCGCTCGTCAATTCGAAAGGTTCAAACTTCGCGGCGTTCTTCGGCGGTCAGACCACCAACAAGCCGGCGCTCTACAACAAGGACGAAGCCAACGCGAACGCTCAGCTGTCGGCGCGCCTACCTTACGTGCTCGCGGCGTCGCGTTTCGCGCATTACATGAAGGTCATCGTGCGCGACAAGATCGGCAGCTTCCAGACGCGCGGCGGTATCGAGGCGTATCTGAACAACTGGATTTCCGATTACGTGCTGATCAATCCGTCGGCGTCGCAAGAGCAAAAGGCCCGCTTCCCGCTCGGCGAGGCACGCGTGGACGTGACCGAAGTGCCCGGTAAACCCGGTTCGTATCGCGCCACCTGCTTCATCAAGCCGCACTTCCAAATGGAAGACCTGACGGCTTCGATTAGGCTCGTGGCCGACCTGCCGGCAGCCGCTGCCTGATGGCGCGCGACGCATGAACGCGCGGCGTGCGCGCAAGCGCCGCCGCCCCTTTTGCCACACATCGATTCGGATCAGTCATGGATACAGTCATCCTGCAGCTCAAGGACATCAAGGGCAACTCGCTCATCGACGGCTACGCCGACGGCATCATTCTCTATTCGTTCAGCCACAGCGTCAGCATGCCGATGAACTCGGATACGGCCAACACCGAGCGTACGCTCGGCCGGCCGAGCTTCAGCGAGTTCTCGATTACCAAGGCGACGGATCAGGCCACGCCGGCCCTCTACGCGGCCTGCGCCGCGGGCACGAAGCTCGGCGACGCAACTATTTCGATCGGCCGCAACGAAGGCGGCAAATTCATGCTGCTGATGAAGTACGTGCTGACCAACGCGATGGTCTCGAATATCAGCACGGGCGGCGGCGGCTCGGAGATGGCGGATTCGGTAACGCTCCACTTCACCCAGATGACGTCGCAGTACACGCAGCAAAACACCGATTCGACGAAGAAGGGTAATGCGTCGTTCGGCTGGGACCTCGCCGCGAACAAGGCGGTCAGCGTGTCGTGATGAAGTAAACCCGGCGCGCCGCCTCTGGTGGCGCACCGGTTTGTCGTTCGTGCAACTTACGTTATGTCGACCATTCGCCAAGGCTATCCGGTCCCGCTGTTCGAGCGTCTCGTCGAAGATGCCGACGCCGACGCCTGGCTAGAAGGCGAGGGCGCGCTGCGGGCATCGGTCGCGCGCGAGTTGTCGCGCCTGCTCAACGCACGCTCGCGCCTGACGATGGCCGAGTTCGCCGCAAGTGATTGCGGTGTGCTCGATTATGGGGTGCCGGATTTCTCAGAACGGTCGCTGCGCTCGGGCTCCGATCGCGAGGCGGTCCTTACGGCCGTGCGCCGCGCTGTCGCGCTGTTCGAGCCGCGGCTCGTCAACGTCGCCGTGAAATTCGCTTTCCACGGCGAAGCGCACCGCGAGGCGGTGCTTGTCGTCGAGGGCGACATTCGCGTCGAGCGATCGGTCGAGCACGTATTTTTCGAATTGGCGGCCGGGGCCGGCGCAAGCCGGAACGACCCGGACGGATGCTGACCAACATGGCGCCAGACGACATTCTTCAGTACTACAAGCGCGAACTGTCCTACCTGCGTGTGCAGGGTGCGGACTTCGCGCAGCGCTATCCGAAGGTGGCCTCGCGTCTCGCGCTGCATGGTACGGAATCGCTCGATCCGCACACCGAGCGCCTCATCGAAGCGACGGCATTTCTCGCCGCGCGGGTGCACCGCGATCTCGACCAGGCGTTCCCGCAGATCGCTTCGGCGCTGCTCGAGAATGTCTGCCCCACGCTCGCGCAGAGCGTACCGTCGATGACGGTCGCGCAGTTCGAACTCGATCCGACTCAAGGCAAGGTGACGGCGGGCTTTCGCGTGCCGCGCCATACCGGGTTGTCGGCATTGACGGAAAGCGGGGACGCTTGCCGCTTCCGCACCGCATGGGAAACCGTGCTGTGGCCACTCGTCATCGCGGATGCGCGTTTCGGCGACGACACGACGCTGCGCCTTCGGCTCGACTGTGAGCCGGGCGTCGACTTCTCCGAGCTCGAGTTGCGCAAGCTGCGGTTGCATTTGCACGGCGATTGGATGGTGACGATCCCGCTATACGAGCTGCTCGTATCGGGCGTCGTCGGTGTGTCGCTCGCGCCCGCGGGTGCGCCGCTCGTGCGCCTGGGACAAAAGGCCTGGTGCGAGGTGGGTTACGCCGAAGAAGACCGCGTGCTGCCCCAGCCCGCGCATGCGCACCCCGCCTATGGCCTGCTGCAAGAATATTTCGCGTTTGCACGCAAATTTCATTTCTTCGATCTGGAAGTGCCGGCCGGGGCCTTCGGCAGCGGACGCAGTTGCGAGATCGTCTTGCATCTGGATCGGATGCCGCGCGCGCTCGCACACATCGGCGCGCAGCATTTTCGTCTCGGCTGCACGCCCGTGGTCAACCTGTTCGCGCAGACGACCGAACCGCTCGTCGTGGATGGCCGGCGCTACGAGCACCGGCTGGTTGCCGAGCAGAAGCGCGAGGCCATCACCGAGGTTCATTCGATCGTCTCCGTGATCGCTTCGGATCCTGTCGCGGACCGCGCAACCGTGCTGCCCGGCTATACGGCAGTCGACCGCATGGAGGCAGACGGCTCGGGTACGCAGTCGATGTTTTGGTACGCGCGACGCGAGCACAGCACGCGCGGCAACGTGCCGGGCATCGACACGTATCTGAGCTTCGTCGATGCGAGCCAGAATGTTGCCCATCCCGCTTCCCCGATCGTCTATGCCAACGTGCTTTGCACGAACCGACGGCTTGCCGAGCACGTGCCGATCGGCGCCCGCATGCTGGTCGAACGCGTGTCGCGCAATGCGCGCGTGCGGTGTCTGTACGAGCCGACGGCGCAGCGCGATCCCGCGCTCGGCAGCGAAACGCTCTGGCGGCTCGTCTCGCTGTTGACTCGCAACTACCACTCCCTCGTCAGCGGGCCGAACGGCCGGCGCGAGCTGCAGGAGATGCTGAGTTTGTTCGCCTCCGACGGCCTGCGCGAACAAGACCAAATTCGGGGAATCAGGCGCATCGGCGCGCGTCATGTCACCGCCCATATCGGCAGCGATGCATGGCGCGGCTATTGCCGCGGCACCGAAATCAGTATCGAGTTCGACGTCGATGCGTTCGTGGGCAGCTCGCCGCTGTTGATGGCCGCTGTGCTCGCCCGCTTCTTTGCGATGTGCACGTCGGTCAACTCCTTCGTTCGGCTCGTGGTGTGCCGTGGAGATGAGATATGGAAGCAATGGGAACCGATGACCGGTTGCCAGCAATTGCTATGATCGATCGGCTTCTCGCTCATCCCCACGATTTCGACTTGTTCCAGGCGATTCACCTGCTCGAACGTGGGCAGCCATGGGCGCGGCCGCTGGGAACGGGCGATGGCACGGACGAAGCGGTGCGCCTTTCGGGCCATGTATCGCTCGCGTTCGAGCCGAGCGATATTCGCAGCGTGCGCAGCCAGCCGACAGACCGCGAGGGCGCCGTCTACACCGTGAGCACCGCGGCGATGACGCTCGCCGGTGCGAACGGCCCGTTGCCGCTGCCGTTCACCGAATGGCTGCTCATGCGGCGCGCGGCGCGAGAAACCGCGATGTCCGATTTTCTCGACATTTTCAATCATCGTTTCCTGTCCTTTCTGTATCGCAGCCGCCAGAAGCATGCGCCTGCGCTCAACGGCCGCGCGCCGGACGAAGCAGCGCTGACCGCCTGCCTCGATGCGCTGGGCAACCTCGGCTTGCGTGCCGGCGAACGCGGCCCCGGTGGTGCGCGGCGCTGGGTGCGCCATGCCGGCCTGCTAGGCGGCGCACCGCGTTCGATGGTAGGTTTGCTCGCGATGCTGTCCGACCGGCTCGGCGTATCGGTGCGAGGCGGGCAGTTCGTCGGCGGCTGGCGCGAGCTCGACGCGCGCGAGTCAGCGCGCTTATCCGGCGTGCGCCGCGTGGCTTCGCGCCTGAACGGCAACGCCGTCGTCGGACGGCGTTGCTGGGATCAAGCGGCGGGCATTCGCATCGAATTCGTCGATCTGCCGCCCGATCGATTCGAGGCCCTGTTGCCCGGTGGTGCACAACACGAGCTGACCGCATGGCTCGTTCAGTCGTATCTGGAACAGGACCTCGACGTTCATGTCGTGCTGCGGCCGGCGCCGCGGCAGACCGCCTGCGCGGTGGGCGGCGCGCAGGCGGTCCGGCTGGGATGGACCGCATGGCTCGGCCGACCGCGGGCCCCGAACAGGGACGCGGACGCCAACGCACTCGAGCCACTCGAGCCACTCGAGCCGCTTGCACCCGCCCGATTCACCTTGCGCATGCAGCCGTCGCCCGCGGCGCAGCGCGCAACGAACGCGTAACGCGCAGAGCAAAGCAGAGCCATCATGGAAATCGACATTCGCACTTTGGTGAGCCGGCTCGATCCGGCGTGCAAGCATGCCATGGAGCTGGCGGCGCAGTTGTGCGTGCGGCAGACGCACTACAACGTCGATGTCGAGCACTTTCTGCTGCAACTGCTCGAATCGGATGCGCCCGATCTTCGCGTCATTCTCGAGCACTTCGAAGTGGCTTGCGCCGATGTCTGCACGCAGCTTCAAAAAGCGGTGGATCAGTTCAAGCGCGGCAATGGCCGCACCCCTGCGCTGTCCCCGAATTTCTCGCGTCTGTTTCAAGAGGCGTGGCTGTTGAGTTCGATGCTGCTCGGGCAGCAGCAAATTCGCTCCGGCACGGTTCTGCTTGCCCTGCTCGAAGTCGATAGCTTGCGTGGCTTGCTGATCGACTCCGCGCCCTCGCTGCTCAAAATCCCGCGCGCGACGTTGCGCGAATCGCTGTCGACGGTGCTCGCCGGGTCGACCGAAGACGGTGGGCCGGCCGCTGCGCCGACCACGGGTGGCGCCGCGGGCGGCGCATCCACCGGCAAAACGCTGCTGCCCGCGATGCCGTCGGCTGCGGGCAACGGGCCGGGCGGCTCGGCGCTCGCGCAGTACACAGTCGATCTGACTGAGCTCGCCCGTGAAGGGGCGATCGACCCGGTCCACGGACGAGACCTCGAGATTCGTCAATTGATCGATGTGCTGCTGCGGCGGCGCCAGAACAATCCGATCCTCACGGGCGAGGCAGGCGTCGGCAAGACGGCCGTGGTCGAGGGTTTCGCTCAGCGCATCGTGCAAGGGCAGGTGCCCCCTGCGCTCGTGAACGTAACCGTGCGCTCGCTCGATCTCGCTCTGCTGCAAGCCGGTGCGGGCGTGAAGGGAGAGTTCGAGAATCGGCTCAAGTCGGTCATTGCCGAGGTGAAGGCCTCGCCCGTGCCGGTGATTCTTTTCATCGACGAAGCCCATCAGCTGATCGGCGCCGGAGGCAGCGAGGGCCAGGGCGATGCGGCCAACTTGCTCAAGCCCGCGCTCGCGCGCGGCGAGTTGCGCACGATCGCGGCCACGACGTGGGCCGAATACAAGAAGTACGTCGAACGCGATCCGGCGCTGGCGCGCCGTTTCCAAGTGGTCAAGGTCGACGAGCCCAGCGAGGCGGTGGCGATCGAGATGCTACGCGGCATGGTGCAGAAGCTCGCGCATCATCATGGCGTCGAAATTCTGGATGAAGCGGTGCGCGACGCGGTCAAGCTGTCGCATCGTTATATTTCAGGCCGTCAGTTGCCCGACAAGGCGATCAGCGTGCTCGACACCGCGTGCGCGCGCGTGGCCATCGGGCAAAGCGGTATCCCCGAGGACATCGAGGCGCTCGGCCGCGCGCTCGAATCGGGCGAGAACCAGTTGCGCATCCTGCGCCACGAGGCCGCGACGGGCGCCGATCACGCCGATGCCATCGTGGCGCTGACCAAGCAGCTCGAGGAGCAACGCGCGACGCATGCGCGGCTCACCGACAAGCTCGCGACAGAGCATCGCGCCGTGGAAGAAATCCTCGCGTGGCGGCGCAAGATCGCACGGCAGGTGGAGGCGCCGGAGCCGGCCGAGGAAGGCGAGGACGCGCATTCGCTGCTCGCCAATCTCGGTCGCCTTGAAAAGGGCCTGGAAGCGGTGCAGAACGACGAGCCCATGGTGCCGGTGTACGTCGATTCGGCGATGGTTGCGGAGGTCATTTCCGGCTGGACCGGCATTCCCGTCGGTCGCATGCTCGCGGATGAACTGCATACGGTGCTTTATCTGCACGACAAGCTGGCCGAGCGTGTCGTTGGCCAGGAGGAAGCGCTCGATGCCATCGCGCGACGCGTGCGCACGTTCCGCGCCGACCTCGACGATCCCGGCAAGCCGGTGGGGGTGTTCTTGCTGGTGGGCCCGAGCGGCGTCGGTAAAACCGAAACGGCCGCCGCGCTCGCGGATACGCTCTACGGCGGCGAGCGCAACATGATCACCGTAAATATGTCGGAGTTCCAAGAAGCGCACAGCGTTTCGGGGCTCAAAGGCGCGCCGCCGGGCTATGTCGGGTACGGGCGCGGCGGCGTGTTGACCGAGGCGGTACGGCGCCGTCCTTATAGCGTCGTGCTGCTCGACGAAATGGAGAAGGCGCACCCGGATGTGCTCGAGCTGTTCTTTCAAGTCTTCGACAAAGGGGTCATGGAAGACGGCGAAGGGGTGCCGATCGACTTCAAGAATACGTTGATCCTGTTGACGTCGAACGCGGCGCAAGAAGTCATTACCGAGGCCTGCCAAGGCGGCCGCCGGCCGCCGGCCGAGGAACTCATCGAGCGGCTGCGGCCCGCGCTGCTGCGTCAGTTCAGCCCGGCCTTCCTCGGCCGGCTCGTGCTCGTGCCGTATTACCACCTGGGCGACGCGCAGATCGCGGCGATCGTGAACCTCAAGCTCAACCGGCTCGCGGAGCGTTTCGCCCGCAACCATCACGCCGAGTTGACATGGGACGATGCGTTCGCGCGCGTCATTACCGAACGTTGCAAGGAAGTGGACAGCGGCGCGCGCAACGTCGATCACATCCTCACGCACATCGTGCTGCCCGAACTCGCGCGCGAGGTGCTCGAACGTATCTCGGTGGCCGAGCCGTTCGAAGCCGTGCACTTGGCATTCAAGCCCACCGGCGGTCTCGCGTTCCGCTTTACGGCGAGCGGCGGAGTCTGACATGCAGGAAGCCACGACGGTCCAAGCAGGCAGCTTTCTTGCCGTCAGTACGCCTTTCGGGGCGGATGTGTTGCTGCTCGAAGGCTTTTCCGGCCGCGAGGCGATCTCGGAGCCGTTCCATTTCGAGTTGCGCATGCGCTCGACTCAGGTCGCGCTGGCGGCTTCGTCCATCGTCGGCCAAAGCGCGACCGTGACCGTGCAAACGCCAGAGGGATCGGCGCGCTACTTCAACGGTATCGTCACCCGGTTCGCGCAGGTCGGCGCCGATGCGGGGAACGGCTATTACTCGGCGGCGCTGGCACCGCGTTTATGGCTCGCGAGACTAGGCAGCGACCGTGCGATCTATCAGAATCTGAGCGCGCTCGATATCGTGCAGCAGGTGCTGTCCAGCTTCGGCGTCACGGTGCAGCAGAGCACGACGGGCACCTATGCCGTGCGCGAGTACTGCGTGCAGTACGACGAGAGCCCGTTCGATTTCATTTCACGGCTGATGGAAGAGGAAGGTATTTTCTACTTCTTCACGTTCGCCAACGGCAGCCACACGATGGTGCTCGCAGACAGCCCGTCCGCGCACGAGCCCGTCGCCAACGTGCCGCAGTTGTGGTTCTCGAGCGATTCCGCGGCGCATAGCCCTTCGGAGCGCGTGAGCGCCTTTGAACTCATGACGGGGTTGACTGAGCGCACGCACATCGTCGCCGATTACGACTACACCGCGGCTACGATTTCCACGGCCACTTCATCCGCATCGGGTGGCGTCACCAACGGCACGCGCTACACGTTTCCGGGACGTTATGCCCAGGCGTCGGACAGCACCCGCACGGCGGACTTGCGGCTCGCGGCGCAGCAGATCGCCCAGCAGACCGGTCGTGGCGTGAGCGCGTGCTATGCACTCACGGCCGGGGCCAGCTTCACGCTCGGCGGCCATGCCAATGCCGCGGTCAATGCAAACTACGTCGTGCGTGCCGTCGAACACAGCGCGACGAACGACCGATACTCGAACGAATTCGTCGTTTTTCCGTCATCGGTTCCGTTCCGTCCGCCGCTCGTCACGCCACGGCCCGTCGTCGCCGGCAACCACACCGCGACGGTCACGGGCTCCTCCGGCGAAGAAATCTGGACGGATGCTTACGGGCGAATCAAGGTCAAGTTTCATTGGGATCGCTCGAGCACCTCGAACGAGAATACCTCCTGCTGGGTGCGCGTCGCGCAGACCGTGGCGGGCAACGGGTGGGGGCACTTCTTCCTTCCGCGCGTCGGGCAGGAAGTCATCGTGAGCTACGTCGATGGCGATCCGGATCGTCCGCTCGTAACCGGCAGCGTCTACAACCAATCGAGTACGCTGCCCTACGCGCAGCCGTCGATGCAGACGCGCAGCACGATCATGTCGCGATCGTCCAAGGGCGGCACCGCCGGCAATGAGATCCGCATCGAAGACAAGACCGGCAGCGAAGAGCTGTACCTGCATGCTCAGAAAGACATGAACGTGTCGATCGAAAACGCGCTCGCGACCACCGTAATCGCGGGCAACGAAACGCACACGATTCAGAAGGGCGACCGGACCATCGACGTGCAGACCGGCAAGGAAACGCATACGGTCAAAGGCACACGCTCGCTCGACGTGACCGGCGACGAGACGCATACGAACCACGCGAAGTTCACGCACAACGTGACGGGGGACTACACGCTCAAGGTGAGCGGAAACTTGACGATCGACGTGAGCGGATCGATCACCTTCAAGTCAGGTACGTCGTTGACCGCGCAAGCCGGGACGTCGCTGTCCAATCAAGCGGGCACGACGCTCGAGAACAAGGCGGGCACCACGCTCACGATCCAAGGACTGGAAGTGCAAAGCAAAGCCTCGGCCACGCAGACGGTCGACGGCGGCGGCATGCTGAGCCTGAAGGGCGGCCTCGTGAAGCTCAATTGACGCCGTCGCCCCTATCCCCGAGACCACCATGCTCGATCCAAAACCGATGAGCTCACCGACTTCCCAGGCCGCGTTGCCGGGGGCGCAGGCGTGCGAGGTGATCGAGCAGCGCG
>Ga0068855_100006719_pt1 | contig 13962 bp, 10 predicted proteins | sample KBSCornC52_FD_66592 | JGI IMG/M metagenome (GOLD analysis project Ga0068855, IMG submission 66592) | Corn rhizosphere microbial communities from Kellogg Biological Station, Michigan, USA - KBS Corn C5-2 | ecosystem: Host-associated > Plants > Roots > Rhizosphere > Soil ... | reverse complement strand
TGTTTGTACTCGAGCGTGAGCTCCACGAAATCTTCGTCCGAAGAGACCACGAAGTGGAGCGTTGCGGGCTCGCCATCGGTCGTCGGCTCGACGCTCGCGGTCAGATCATTCGAGCTCGGGCGCGAAAAACGATAGCGCCGGCCGCGCGACTCGAAAATTTGCGCGTCGCCGAGCTCCTGGATTGCGCCGTCGGCATCCTCGAGCTTCCATGCGCCGTCGACGTCGAGGAACACGGTGCACTCGGGGCTGTCGTTCGAGGGCAGGCCGATCATGCCCAAGTGTTCGAGGTGCGCTTCGCCCGTATCGAGCGCGACGACCATCACCTGCGGTTCGCTGATGTCCGCGAGCACCCAGCGCTCCTGCTGGTGGCCGAAGGTGATCACCGCGCCCTTGGTCATGCGATAGGCGCGACCCGGCTCGACCGGTGCGCCGTTCAGCTGAGTTCCGTTGCGGCTGCCGCGGTCGAGCAGCTCCCAGCCGTGACCGAACCAGCGGATGACCGCGTGCTGCGACGAGACGTAGTTCCCGGTCAGCCGAAGCGCGCATTGTGGCCCGCGACCGATCAGGTGCTCGGGTGTCAAAACGCAACGGCGTGTCCCGTTCACTTCCGACAATTCGGCCATAAAAACGAGGGGATTATCGCACAGCCCCGCGCGCACTGTAAGCCTCTGCAATCGACGGCGGCCGGGGGATCCGGATACCAAATAACTGGCAGTGTTCCGGGCGCCTTTGCGCGCGCCCTTCGCACCAGGGAGTCGAATGATGGATCTCAGCAACGACTACGGGGCGGCGCCCGCACGGGCGCTGGAGATGCTCGCTCAACCCGGCCCAGCTCCGCTCGGCCGCGCCGAAGAGGCCATCGAACTCTCGGCACTCTGGACGGAATTGGTCCGCGGCCAGTGCAAGATTGAAGAAACCCTATTCACAGAGCTTACCTGCGCGGTGGTCGTCACGCGCGGCCAACGCGCGACCGGCCGACGCGGCACCTTGTCCCGCCGGCACGCGGAGGTGCTCGAACGCTCGTTGGTGGAGGGCGCGCGCAAATCCGTAGCCATGGATCTCGGCTTGTGTCCGTCGAGCGTGGCCGAGATTCTAAAACACGGCTTCGGCTTCATGGGCCTGTCGTGCTGGCCTTCGCGCATCCCGCTCTTGCTGGTGATGGCCGCGCACGCCCAGCGCGCCCGCGAGCTCGATCGCAGCGTCGCCGCGCGCTTGACCGAAAATCAACGACTCTCGCGGCAAGTCATCAGCGTGAAGCGCCCCGACACCGAGCTCGCCCTGCGCCTGACCCGCGCCGAATACGCCGTCACGCGCTTGCTCGTCGAAGGCAGAAGTTACGCGGAAATGGCCATCATCCGCCAAACCTCCGCGCGCACCGTCGCAAACCAACTCGCCGCGGCTTTTCATCGCCTCGGCGTGTCCGGCCGCGCCGAGCTCTTGTCCTTGCTCGCGGCGCAAAAGGTCACATCCTGGCGCATCGCGACGCGCGGGACGCGCCAGCCGACGCTCGGGGGACCCGTGTCGGCTGCCGCGGGTTTGGTCGAGCCGATGCTTCGCGTCTGTGCGCCGGGCTCGGTCAGGAAAAGCTAAGGGGCGAGAGGAACAGCGGTGAAGGTGGGACCGGCGATCAGCGGCTTCGTGGTGCCGAGCTTGCTTTGTGATGCCGGATTAGCCGATCTCAGGGGCTAACCAATGTGAACGTGGGTGCGTTGAGAATGGGCTTCTTCGTGCCGGCTACCGAGTTGTCATAGGTGATGCCGACCTGCACCTGGTGAGTCGGATCGCTAAGGAGAGTGGTCATATTCGCCCATTCAGCGGCGGTGATTAGGACGATAGCCTGGTCCGCCGTCGTACTGTAAGTGCCAGAGTCTGAGGATGCGTTGTCATACACCGTGACTTGCGTCAGTGATGGCGTTGGACGGTTGGGATCCTCGGATAGAACGCACTTTGGAGGAACACACGGTAGGGTGTCCCGTCGCACGTACATGAAGGTGTTGATCGGCGAGATCGCTTCCGATACTGAACCGGCCGGAACCTCGCTCCCCGAATCACCCGCAGAGCCGCACCCGAACATACCAACCGAGACCAAACACGTGAATAGTGACGCGAACCGTGTGCTCTTGTTCATGCTGTTCCTTTCATTTCCTTGTGAATCCGGTGGTTGAGGTTTGTCGGAAGCCAGACGCGGATCTCGCTCGTGCATCGCGAGAACGCTCACCGCATTGCAATTCCATTCCGCACTCGTGTCCCGTGTCGATGAGCGCCTCAGCCCCGAACCACTTTTGACTCTACGCCAGGCACCCGCGTGCGCCTACGCAAAACGAGCCGCGCTAGGACGTAGTTTGGTCATCGTGTGAGCCCGTGCGATCGACCTTTGACCAGATTGCGCATAGGAACGTCCATGCACGGAAGGCCGTCCGGATGGCGGATCTCGACGCGCGGTGCTGCCTTCGTGACGGTGCGGCGCGCCAAACACCGGCCGTGCGCGGGCTTCCGCCGACCTCTGTCATCCGGCGGGAAAAACGAGTAAGGGATTGTTACGGCAGGCAATGAGGCAAGTCAGAGTTCTCGCGTTCGCGGCTTTCTTGGGCGCAAGCTCGCTCATCGGCCGCGCCTCGGCGGATGAAGCGGATGTCGCCGAACAACTGTTTCGCGACGGCCACGCGTTGCTCAAGGAGCACCGTTACAGCGAGGCGTGCCCGAAGTTTGCCGAAAGCCAGCAGCACGATCCGGCGAGCGGCACTTTGCTCGCGCTCGCTTACTGCCAAGAGCTCGGCGGGCAGCTTGCCAGCGCGCAAGCGAGCTACACCGCAGCGGCCGAGCTGGCCCGCGCCGAGAAGCAGGACGAGCGCCAGCGTGCCGCGTCTCAGCGCGCCCAAGAGCTGACCGCGCGCCTCTCCACGCTCACGATCCGCGTCCCTGAGGCGCTGTGGAGCGTGCCCGGGGTGCGCGTGACGAACAACGGCGTGGAGGTCGCGCGCTCGACTTGGGGCCGCCCAGTGGCGAACGACGGCGGCGATTTCGACGTTCAGGTGACGGCGCCGGGCCGCAGCGCGTGGTCTACGCGCGTGACACTGGGGCCCGAGCGCGATCAGCGGGTGGTCGATGTTCCGGCACTGGCGGGGACTGAAAGCGCCGGCTCGTCAGGGCCGCGGACCGCTATCCCTGCGCAAAGCGCTTCGGCCCGCCCAGAGCAGCACTATTGGACCACCCCGCGTACCGTCGGTTGGGCGGCGATCGGCGCCGGCACGTTGAGTGGCATTACCGCCCTCTACTTCACCGCGTCCGCCAAATCGGCCCAAAGTGACGTCGAGAGCCTCGTGCGCGCCGAGCAGTCCGCGCCGGCAGACGCACGCGCCCCCTGGGATGCCCTAGGCCATTCGCGCGAAGCCGACGGGCGACGAGCGGCCGCACTAGCGCAGGGCTTTGGCGTGGCTTCGGGCGCGCTGCTGATCGGCGGCGCGGCGCTCGTGATCTTTGGCGGCGAGAAGAAAGAGCGCGAGGCGCCGAGCGTTTCGCTGAGCATTGTCCCGGGCGAGGCGCGCTTCGGCTACGCCCGGGCGTTTTGAGGTGGGGCGAACAGCGCGCTAGCGCGCGTCGACCTTGGCTTTGATGCCGTCGAGCGTTGCTTTGATGCCGTCGAGCGCCTTCGCCATGTTGTCGACCAGGGTTCTCGTGTGGTGAATGTCGTCGCGCACGTCGCCTGATACACCCGTTTCGACGCGCTCCTCGACCGCGTGAACGGCGTTTGCAACCTGCGCGAGGATGCCGCCGGTCAATGGTACCGCGGTAAAGGTTGGTCCGGCGATTAGTGGCTTGTTGGTGCCGGTGGCGGCGTTGTCATAGGTCATGTCCACTCTAACCTGCTGCGAATGGTCGGCTAGAAGGGTGCACAGATTTGCCCAGTCGGCTGCAGTGATCGACACGATGGCCTGACATGCGGTCGTACTATACGTTCCACCGTCAGACGCGGCATTGTCGAGCACTGTGACTAGCGTGAGCACAGGCGTGGGACGGTTCGGATCCTCATAGAGACGGCACCTTGGCGGAACCGGCGTGAGCGTGCCGGGCTGCACATACATATAGATGGCGACAGGCGATGACATGGTGTTTTCCGATTTGTTCAAGGATTGGGCATGGAGCAACGGTTTGGCATGAAGTCGTGGCCGTGCCTGAATCAGGGCTGGAACGCAATGCTACCGTCACAGCCGGTCTCGCATGCGTCAGCGTAAGGCACTGCCCCAATATCATAACGCTCCAAATTATATACCCTCACGCCGTGCGCTGCTGTGTTCACCGCCGCAAATCGAGAATCGGACGACCATGCCGGGGAGCCGGAGGTCTGTAGCCTGCCGCACCACGTAGCCGGCCCGGCCGTAAATTCCTCGTTGCATGGCTCCGGACTTTGCAGCGGGAGCGCGGCACCATACCAGCCTACTGCGGCGTTCGAGTGTAGGGGGACGACGCCCAATGCGCCGCCAACTAGCCAAAGTAGAGTGGTTTCATCGGGAGAAAAGGCCAACTCGCTTGTTGCGCTGGCCGGAACACCTGGTGGTAGCGGAGCCTCGAGCAGTACGTGGGGCGCCTCTTCTACGCTTCCCACCTGTAGGCCAGTGTCTGTAGTGAAAGCTAGCCACTTTCCCTTCATGGAAAAGCTGCGTCTGTGGCCGAGGGAGTCGCCCTGTTGGTAACCCGCCAACATTTTCACAGCACTTGAACTGACCTGTGGGGTGGAATCGGTTCCGGCCAAATCGAAGAGCCGCACTTCGCCTAACGGGCTTCCACCGTCTGGTGGGATTCCTCGGGCGTCACAGGCAAGTCGTTCTCGGCTCACGTCCCACGCCAAAATCGAGGTGCAATCATCAGCACTCGGTTGCCAGGCCGTTGGCGGATCGGTTGTACCTCCAGATTCGGCGGTCAGATAGACCTGCAATTTCTCGTTCACCGGGATCGCGACGTAGCGGCCCGCCGGGTCAGCTACCGCGCTGATATAAACGGTCCTTAGGTACCCGTCGAAAACGGTACCATCTGCGCTTCCATAGAAGTCCAGAACTGGATGAGTTTCGGGAGAGACCGCAAAGAGGCCCTTGTACGCGGGCAAAAGCTGAACGGTCGGGTCGTACAGATTGAACCCGAGCTGAGTCACCGAGGAAAAAGCCGTCCCATCGAACTGTGCGGAGTACGGGGAGTCTGCCCCGGAGTTGAAGCCCGGCAGCCCATCCGCATGGAATGCCAGGTATGCATCCGACTGAAGCCAAATCAGCTCCGAGCTGAGCGGCGCGGACGCCGGATCGATCATCACGACCGGTGTCAGCGTTTGCACGCCGCTAATCCCGCTCCCGCTCGTAGCTGCGCTGGCATTGCTCACATTTACGCCGCCCAGCATCGTGTCCGTGTCGTTCTTGAAAGCGACTGCCAAGGCGCTCGAGCTCTGTGACCAAGAGTAGGAAACTACCGAGCCCGCGATGTCGAGTACTTGCTCTTGCCAATGCGGCGCGATCGCCAAGACCAAGCTTTGCGCGCCGGATGTGCCCGTTAGTCGGCGGTAGGCCAAGAATTTGCCGTCTGGCGAAAACTTGAAATCGACGACTCCGGTGTTATTGGTCGACGCTTCGAGCGCCGGCGCGCGTGCGGCAAGGGCGGGATCGAACAGATGCACTTTCGAGATGCTGGCCTCGGTCGAGGTGAACCCGAGCCAGCACTTGTCGCGGTAGGCGAGCGGGTACGTCATTTGCGTTTGACGGCCCTTGTGATCTGTCACCATGAGCGTCAGCGGCGTGGTTGCACCGCTTGCCAGCGCGGTACCGGTCAATGTCTGCTTGCTCGGGTCGAAGCTGAGCCCCGCCGGGAGCGATATCGCCTGCCATACGAAGGGCGCGGTGCCTCCCGAGACGGTCACGTCGTTCGTGTAATAGCTATTTTCGTCGCACGGGTCCGGCAAATGCGTCGGCACGATGTGCGGACACAGACCGGGGCCCACTGCATCCACTGCCAACGCCACGCTCGGCGTCAGCGAAGCGCCGCTCGCATCTCGCACCTTGAGCTCGAGATTGGGCTCGGAGGCCGTCGCAACCCCCGAAACTTGCACCTCGTCCCCCGTGGTCGCGCTCAGCTTTATATCCGTCGGAGTGCCGTCGGCGAGGGCCCAGGTGTACGGCGCGACGCCGCCTTGGGCGCTGAGCTCGACTTGAAAGGCTTGTCCGGGACAGAGCGAAGAGAGCGGCGCGGACTCGACTTTGAAGGGCGTGGCGCCGCCGGACTCACCGGCTGCGCCAGCTGTGTCGCCCGGGCTGCCCGCCATGGGCTCGCTGCTGCCGCCGATGCCGCTGTCGTCCCCGCCGGTGCCTGCCGCGGCGCTGCCGCCGCTACCACCGCTGCCGCCTGCCGCGCACGTGGCGGAGGAGCCGGTGTGCACGCAGAAGTTGTTGCGGCACTCGGCGCCGGTCGGACAATCCTTCAAGCAAGGCAGCATGCAATCGTCGAACGACAGGTCCGGCGAGTAGCAGGCGGCAAAGAACAGGAGCAGCGCAGAGCCGAGCGCCGCACCACCGAGCTTGAACGGCGGCCTACGGCGAAGAGAAGTGTGATCAGTAACCATATTGATTATCCGCTACTAGGTGCGGTTCGAGGACCTCGCACCGCACTGACCGATAATCTGTCGTCAAAGCGCGAGCACGCAATTGAAATGGCGCGGAACGTTCGGGCATTGTGCGACGCGCGCAATCAGAACCGCGGATTAGCGCGGGATTTGGCGACGAAATGACTATGGTGACACAGCGCGTGACGCTGCCATTTTCATGCTGCGCGTGAAGCGCTGGCCAACGCCCGACGCCCTCAATGTCGTTTTTCAATCAAGCGCTCGATCTGCGGCAGGCCCCACTCGGGCGTTTTGTCGGGTGCCGCCGAGCTGGCGCTGGGCAGCGCGGATGATGCCGCAACCGGCGATGGCGAAACAGGGGCCGCGCTGGGCGCTGGAGTCGCGGAGGGGCTCGCTTTGAGCGAAGGGCCGCGCTTCGACGTATCACGTGCGCTCAGCTCGGCAAGCTGCGGCACGCTCGGAGCTCCGCCGAGCGCGAGCGCCGAGTTCGCGGAGGCAGGTGCGCGCAGATCGTTGACCGTATCCGGCGCCGGTCGTGCCACGGAAACGGTGCTCACCGGCGGCACCGAAACCGACGCCGCAGCGCGGCGCTCTGGGCCTTGTCCCGAGCGCCAGAGGGCGAGCCCGACGGCCAACATCGCGATCCCGCCGAGCACGCCAAGCGCCAGCGTTTTCGGCCGTGATTCGCCGGATGACACCGGGCGTGAACCGCTCGCGGGGGGATCCTGGGCGCCCGATCCGGGCTCCACCGGAACCGGCATGGTCGTTTCGCAAGTGGCGATCAAATCACTCACGACGGTCGCGGGGCCTGAGCTCGTGGAGCGCGGAGAATTGGGCGAGCGGCTGAGACCGGTGACCCGATACAGCGAGAGCCGTGCGTCGTCGCTGCCGAAAGGTGCGAGCGCGGTCGCCAGCTCGGCCGCGTTGCCGTACCGATCTTCGCGCTTCTTTTCCAGGCACTTGGCGACGATTTCGCTGAGCCCCGGCGGTAACGCCAAATCGGGAATACGTGATTTCAACGACTCGGGCGGAGCCGCCAGAATGCGCGACAAGAGCTCGGCGTAGGTTTGACCTTGAAAGGGCGGACTGCCGCTCACGAGCTCATGCAAGGTCACGCCGAGCGCCCAAATGTCGGAGCGCATGTCGACATCCCGCGGATTCTGCAATTGTTCCGGGGGCATGTACGTCGGTGATCCGAGCCTAACGTCTTCCGAGCTGGTCAGCGCGAAGCTCTCCGCGGTGTCCGGCTCGAGTGTCTTGGCGATGCCGAAATCGAGCACTTTGATCAGCGGCGTGCCGTCGGCGCGCGTGGTCAGGAACAAATTGCTCGGCTTCAGATCGCGATGCACGATCGTCTGCATGTGCCCCTCGGCGATCGCTTGCAGCGCTTGCAGCAAGTAATCGACGGCGAGCCGCGGCGGCAACGGCCCATCCTCACGCAATACGGCGCGCAGATCCCGACCCTCCAGGTACTCCATCACCAAGAGCGGCGTGCCGTCGGGCAGGGTGTCGATTTCGAGCAGCTTCACTACGTGCTCGCTGGTGATGCGCGTGGCGGCCCGCGCTTCGCGCATGAAGCGCTGCGTGGCCGTCTGCGAGGTCACGAGCCGCGGCAAGAGCACCTTGATCGCGACTTGGCGATCGAGGCGCGCGTCGTGCGCCGCGTAAACCATGCCCATGCCGCCCACGCCGAGCGTGCGACCGACGACATACTTTCCTGCAACAGTTTGCCCCTCGCGCACGGGCGGCAAAAAGCGCGGATCGTTGTCGGTGGAGCGGCTAACGGACTCGGTCATTCTGTCGTGCCCGACCCTACGGGGACTGAACAGCGTACGATACCAGCGCGTACGCCGCTGCGAAAGCGGCCTAAAACACCGCACAGAGCGTGCCCGCGCCACTAGTTATTTAGTTACGTCCCGAGCGACGCGACTCCGAAACCCAATCGTCGAAATCCACCGTTGCGGCCGAATTCCGGCCTAAAGCCCATGTAGGCAAGGCCCCCGGTCAGTGGGCTCGGCGGGCGTCAGTCGAGCGGCCACTCGACGCCGTCGCCGTCGGCGGCCGGTGGCAGGCTGGGTAATTCTTCGATCGCGGCCGGGCGCTCCGCCGCCGGCCGGGCCTCCAGCGCCGCAATCGCGCGCCACCAGGGCGTGACCGATGCGACGCGCGCGGGCTCTATGGGCTCGCCGAGCAGCGGCATCACGAGCTCGACGGCGCGCGCCGGTGCGAGCCGCACCAGGGTCTCCGCGGGCTCGTCCCAGGCGTGGATCGCCAAGTTGAAGGTGCCCCAGTGCACCGGCAAAAACTTGCCGCCGCCGAGCAGCTCGAGCGCGTCGAGCGCGTGCTCGGGCCCGAGATGGATGTCGCCCCACGACTCGTGGAACGCGCCGACCTCGAGCATCACCAAATCGAACTTGCCGTAGTGTTCGCGGATGGCGGCGTACTCGGGCGTGAGCCCGGTGTCTCCACTGAAGAACGCCGAATGCTTGGGCCCCTTCACCACGAACGACGACCACGAAGTCGAATTGCGCACGCCCAGGCTGCGCCCTGAAAAATGCTGCGACGGCGCCGCGCTCAGCACGAGCTCGCTGCCGGGCACGCGCGCTTGCTCCCACCAATCGAGCTCGGTGATGCGCTCGGGCGGCACGCCCCACGCTTGCAAGTGCGCGCCCACGCCGAGCGAAGTGAAAAACGGCACCTTGCGCCGAGCGAGCTCGAGGATCGTCGGATAATCGAGATGATCGTAGTGGTCGTGCGAGACGATCACCGCGTCGAGCTCGGGCAGCGCCGAGATCGGCAGCGGCACGGGCTGAAAGCGCTTCGGCCCCGCGAATGTCACGGGCGACGCACGCTCGCCCCACACTGGATCGGTGAGCACGCGCGCGCCGTCGACCTCGAGCAGCACCGTGGAATGCCCGAGCCAAGTGGCGCGCAGGCCCGTTTCCGGCGGCTTTGCCCAGCCAGCGAGCGGACTTTGCGAGGGCAAAGGCGCGATCGGCGTGCGCCGCTGCCCGCCGCACAAAAATTCGCTGATTGTGGGCCCAGCCGTGCCCTTCTTCAGGCCTTGCGCCACGGGCTTGCTGTTCACGAACGCGCCGTCGACATAGCGCGGTGACGCCTTCATTCGCTCCAACCGAAGCCCGGATGCGCGCGCGCCAAAAGACTTGAGATGCATGAGTCCGCTCCAGGTTCTCTTCTAGGACGCGCCACCACGCCCCGCCAGTCATGGTTCGGTTGAGCGCGGCGACGCGCCACGAAACGTCGAGCTCCCAGCCAAAACTGGGAAATCATTTCCGTAGCAGAGGATTTGGGGGCCACCGAGAAAAGGGCGCGCTTGCCGTGCAGACTGGCGCTCGGTCAGCCAGCGACCCGCTTTCTCGCCGCAGCAGCCACGCCTGCCCGGCGCGGAAGACGACGAGCCGAGTTGCCAATCAGTGGCACGCTGTGGCGGCGCGACTCGCGCAGGTTTGTCGCACGGCCCGAGCCAGCTTCGGAAAAAAACCTGCGCGGTCGAGCGGATGCCGAAGCGGACGGCCATGGCATGCCCGATGCAGTCAAAGCGCGCATGTTCCGCGCTGCGATTGAACGGGGTGCACTCGGGTTGGTGGTCGTCACGTCGTTGCTCGGGCTCAGCGCCTGCGGTCCAGGTGGCGCGGGAGAAGCGCCGCCCGAATCGACCACGCAGCTCACGAGCGCGCTCGGCACCGCCGTCAGCCGCTCCGTGTGCAACTCCGCAACCGCGGGCGGCGGCTGGGTCAACACCTTCATGCCGCAGTCAGACGGCACGTTCAGCGTCGAGCTCGAGAACGCCGTCTCGGCGCCCGGCACTCCGCCACAACTTGACGCGGTGGTCGGCCTATCCAACGGCCCCGCCGGCGCGTTTACGGATCTGGGCCCGATCGTCCTATTTTCGCCGGAGGGCTCGATCTTCGCGCGCAACGGCGATCATTACGAAGGCGGGTTCCCCTACACGACCGGCGTCGGCCTGTTCGCGTTTCGCCTGGACGTGAACCTGGCCACTCACACCTACGATTATTGGGTGAAGCACGATGATGCTCAAGGCAAAGAGTTCGAGCTACTCGGCCGTAACTTCGCGTTCCGCACCGAACAGAGCGGCGTCACGCGCCTCGACAACATCGGCCGTTTTGTCGATAGCGCAGCGGGCAGCATCGACACGTGCGATTTCCGCTATTCCTCGCCGAGCGCCTGCTGGTCATCCCAAGCCGGCTCTTGGCTGAGCCAAACATTTCCGGCGCAAACCGGCGTGCTGCGCCTCGAGTTCGATGCCACCCCGGGTGCCAGCTCGATGGACGCCGTCATCGGCGCGTCGAACGGCGTGCCCTCCGCGTTCAGCGCGCTCGGCCCGATCGTGCGCTTCAATCCGAGCGGAAGCTTCGACGCTCGCAACGGCGAGGTCTATGCCGCCGACACCGGTCTGCCGTACGCGGCGGGCGTGACCTACCACATCGCGCTCGACATCGACCGCGCGCGCGCCAGCTACTCGGTGAGCGTCAGCCGCCCCGGCCAAGAAGCGCCGCCCACCGTGCTCGCCCACGATTACGCGTTCCGCACCGAACAAGCGCAGGTCGCGTCGCTCGATCACCTGGGCCAGTTCGTCGACGGCACGGCCGGCACGCTCAGCGTGTGCGCGCTGACGATCGACTATTGAGGTCGGCGCGGCGCTCCGAGCCGCTGCGCCGCGCGCGCAGGATTGCGAAATTCGGAATAGCCGAGCCGCCATGCGCGTTCCGCACTGCCATGACCGGTTTGCTCCGCGCGCTGTGCGCGTTCTCGATCGTGGCTGGCTGTTCGCCGGGAGTGCGCCCAGCCGGCTCGCCCGAAAAGCAGCGCGTGTCGTCGTCTCCCGAACCGCGTTCGCGGATCACGCTGACGTACCAGGGCGTGGCCGGCTGGCAGCTCACCGCCGGCAGCACGACACTCCTGGTAGATCCGTATTTTTCTCGCCCCGAGATCGAGTCCGAAGCTCCCATCAGCTCGGATCTGGCGGCGGTTCGCGCGCACGCGCCGGCGCAGGCGGCAGCCATTCTGATCGGGCATTCGCACGCCGACCATTTACTCGACGCGCCGGCGGTGGCTCGGCTGACGGGCGCGGAGCTCATCGGCAGCGAGAGCACGGCTCATTATGCCCGCGCCGCGGCCGTGCCCGCGACTCAGATCATCACCGTGAAAGGCGGCGAGGATTTCGCATTTCCGTCGTTCTCGCTGCGCGTGATCCCGAGCTTGCACAGCGCGCTCGACGGCAAACACCGCTTCGGCGCAAACCAAGTGATCCCGAGCGACGTGACGCTTCCGCTCCGCTTCGCCGACTTCGGCGAAGGCGGCACGCTCGCGTACCTGGTGCGCAGCGCGGGTCACGAAGTGCTTTTCCTCGACACCGCCAACTTCATCGAACGCGAGCTCGAAGGCATTCACCCCGACGTGGCCGTGATCGCCACTGGCTTGCGCCACGAGATTCACGACTATTCCTGCCGGCTCATGAGCGTGCTCGGATCCCCGCCGCTGGTATTCGCGAACCACTTCGACGATTGGCGCCGCACTCCCGTCCCCACTTCGCAACTCAGCCCCGAAATCCAAGCCGATCTCGCGCAATTCCGCGCCGAACTCCGCGCCTGTTCGCCGCACACGCGCTTGATCGTGCCCGAGCCATTTTCGCCGAACGTGGTCGAATAGCGCAGCATCCGTCCGCGCCGCCGAAGGCTATGCCGGCGCGCGACGTGACGCGTGACCATCAAAAAAATGCAGTGAGCCCGACACTCATGCAGTGAGCCCGGCACTCTCAGCTTCCGGCACGACAGAGCCGACCGTGAGGCCGAGCACGCATCCACGTTCACGCCGGGTCAGCTCTTCGGTGCCTCTCCAATCCGAATGCGGCCGTAACGAAGCCAGCCGACCGCGAGCAGCCAAGTCTTCGCCCGTGTCACGCACGGCGGACCCACGCTGCGAAAGCCCAATGGAACTGACGTGGCGAAACCCGGAAACCATTCTGCGGAAGAAAGCGGATCGAGCAGCCAGGATGCCGAAGCGTCCGCGCGCTGCTGGGCATGGGGCATCGGCCGGTGCTTGAGTCGATTCTGCAGCACATACACGAGCGCATTTCGAACTTGCCGAGGCCCCGTGAGCGCGCGCCCATGCCAACGATCCGCCCAGAACCGGCCGCGGCGAAACAGCACACGGTTCACGCGCCGTGCGACCCGCACCATGAGCCCTCGCATGCCCGACAAGAGCGCCGCGCTGGTCGCTGCTTCGACGATCAGATGCACGTGGTTATCCTGCACCGAGAAATGAACGACACCGAAATGCGCGGTGTTGCTGTCACGCAGCGCTCCCAACACGGTTTTCGAGACGAAGCGATTGCGCAAGGAGCGCGACGCGGCCCGCAGCGTGACGTGCACCGGGTGAGCCGCGCGATGCGCCGCACGAGCGCGATGCGGCGTCCGACGTTGATGAGTGGGCAGCCGTTTCCGACCCGCACCTGCTCGCGCGCCGCCCCGCCGATGCATGAATGAGAGCTCTAGTTGTGGTCCGCCCATTTCACCCGATCTTTGAATAGGGCTAATTTGCGTGACGGCAAGGAGCGCCGGCTTTTTTTGCACTCCGTACATCGGATCTCGACCGAGTTGATACTCGCCATGAACATGCGGGCTCGGCATGGTCAGCGGTGCCGCGAACTTCACGCTCTACGCGCGCGTGCAGATGCGCGTCGGGACGCGGCGCTCGCGCGGGCGGGATACCGTGTTCTCCGGCTCGATGCGGCGTTCGTAGCACAGGACATCGAAGCGGCGCTCGCGCGCGTCCGCGCGGCGCTTGGGTGGTGAGCTACGCCGCAGGGGCGTATCACGAGACGGTGACGCCGTCCGCGACGAAGGCTGGGCCGGCGTGCGACGTGACGCGTGACCATCAGAATATCCCCACGAATAGTGATTCTCACCCTGTGTGTCGGAAGCCCTCATCACCCCGGTCTGTTGTTTCCGCGCAGCAGCGGCACTTCGCATACGTTCTGACGTGAGCGAACTGACGAATGCAGACTCCACGATCCACTGGAGATCGTGCGGTGATAACCGCGGACTCACGTCACACTGGCTCCGGCCAACAAGTTTGCTTGCAGCGTGCCACTCGCCACCCTCATGGAGCCACCAAAAGTCAGGATGATGGAGCCGGGTGGGGGAACTCAACGACCGGAGGAAGTGGTGTCACGCCTCGGGTCGGGAGTCGAGCGCCGTTAGGGGCAATGCCGATCGGTTAGCTTGGAAGGGATCGGAATGATTTGAGAAATCAGGAGGGCTTTTTGTCGGTCGACAGCTGTGCTTTGAGAGCGGCAGAGCAAATCGATGGGATTTCAGCAG
>Ga0068855_100006717_pt1 | contig 13962 bp, 14 predicted proteins | sample KBSCornC52_FD_66592 | JGI IMG/M metagenome (GOLD analysis project Ga0068855, IMG submission 66592) | Corn rhizosphere microbial communities from Kellogg Biological Station, Michigan, USA - KBS Corn C5-2 | ecosystem: Host-associated > Plants > Roots > Rhizosphere > Soil ... | reverse complement strand
GCGACGCGCGTGGTTCCACCGCGCGGGCTCTGCCCGATCGTGGCGAGCTCTTCGAGCGTCTCGGTCACCGACCCCGCGAGCGGCGCGCCGCGGTCTACAAGCATGTGTAGACCGCCTCGCTCAGGGCATGAACGCGCGGGTCGGTCTCGCCCGGGCTGAAGACCATGCGGTTCGGGGTGAACGCGAACGCGAGGCCCGTGTCGGGGTCGGCGTAACCGACCGCACCGCCCATGCCCGGATCGCCGAACGTCCGCAGACCCGGGCCCATCCGGTACCACGACGACGACGAGATGTAGCCGAGCGCGATGCGGAAGTCGCGCCCGTCGTAGAGATCGTTCTGGTCGACGCGGATCGTCCGCCAGTCCTCGATCGTCTCCGGCGAGAGGAGCTTGATGCCGTCGACCTCGCCGCCATTCGCGAGCACGGCATAGAGGCGCGCGAGGCTGCGGGCGTCCATGATCCCGTTCCCGGCCGGGTGCTCGGCCCGCCACATGCGCGGGTCGTTGTACGCGTGCAGCACGGCCTCTCCGAACCGCCGCTCGCGGCCCATGAAGGCCGTCTGGCCGCCGGGCAGATCCGGCGCGAGATGCTCGTAGAACTCGTCCGAGTCGTACGCCGGGTCGGGAATCAGCGTCGCCACGCGGTCGTGGACGCTCTCGGGCGTGCCGATCCACATGTCGAGGCCCAGCGGCCTCGCGATCTCGGTCTGGAGGTACTCGCCCAGCGTCAGGCCGGTGATGCGTCGAACGACCTCGCCGAGGATCCAGCCGTACGTCGTCGAGTGGTAGGCGAACTCGGTGCCCGGCTCCCACTGCAGGGGCGCTTCTTCCAGTCCCTGCCTGATCCGCGCAAGGTCGAGGTACGCCTCTGGACGGTCGAGCGAGATCCAGTCCCAGTAGTCCGGCACGATCGGGACGCCCGCCGTGTGCGTCAGGACGTGCTCGACCGTGACGTCCTCCTTGCCGTTCTGCCCGAACTCCGGCCAGTAGTCGGCCACGGAGCTGCCGACGTCGAGCTGCCCGCGCTCCGCCAGGAGCTGCATCACGAATGCGGTGATCCCTTTCGCGACGGAGAACGCGAGCACGATCGTCTGGTCGTCCCAGGGACGACCCGGGGCGGCGTCGCCGCCCCAGATGTCGACGACCTTCGTCCCGTTCACGTAGGCGCTGAACGCGGCGCCCACGTCGTTGCGGCTCCGGAAGTTCTCCTCGAACGCGTCGCGGACCGGCTCGAAGCCGGCCGCGACGGTTCCGTGCGAGGTCGAAGTGGTCGCCATCGTCACTTGGCCTGGACGTTGTAGGCCCAGTCACGCGAGGCGTAGATTGCGTCGAAGTTCTTGAACGCGAACCTCTTCGAGACCGCCATGCCTGAGTCCATGTAGAAGACGGGCAGGTACGCGAGGTCTCTACGCATCAGCTTCTCGGCCTGCTCGAGCAGCGCGACCCGCTTCGGGCTCGTGGTCGGGAGCGCCGACTCCTGCTTGACCAGCTTGTCCATCGCCGGGTTCTTGTAGCTCGCGAAATCGAGCCCGCCGTTGATGGCGTTCCAGCTCGCGTAGTACTGCGCCGGGTAGTCCCACGGATCGGGGTAGTCCGGCTGGCTCTGGGCGATCGTGATCCCGTAGCCCTTGTGCGAGAAGAGGGTCGGGATGAACGCATCCGTCGTCGTCTTGACCACGTTGAGCTTGACCCCGATCTTTGCCAGGTTGGCAGCGAGGTTCTCGGCGATCTGCCCCGTCTCCGGGAAGCCGTCGGCGAACTTGATCGTCGCCTTGAAGCCGTTCGGGTATTTCGACTTCTTCAGCTCGGCGCGCGCCTTCTCGACGCTGAAGGGATAGCCGTCGATCGACTGGTAGAACGACCGCACCTGCGGCACGGTCAGCTTGCCCGCCCACTGCGCCGGGCCCGCCTGACCGACCGCAACCTCGCCGTGCCCGCGCAACAGGCTCTTCACGAGCCCGGAGCGATCGAGGGCGTAGGCGAACGCGCGGCGGACGTGCACGTCGTCGAACGGCTTGACGGCGAAGTTGAACGCGAACTGATCCTGGTTCATGCCGGGTGCGTACAGGACGCTCGCGTTCCCGATGCTCTCCCAGCTCTTGCTCTGCGCGAGCGGGATGATGAACGTCCCGTCGATCTGCCCCGACCGCAGGGCGAGCAGCCGGGTCGAGTCCTCCGCGATGAACTTGAAGTTGATCGTGTCGATCGGCGGCTTTGCGCCCCAGTAGTTCGGGTTGCGCTTGGCGGTGATGCCCTCGTCCGGCTTGAAGTTCGAGAACGTGTACGCGCCCGTTCCCATGATCCCGCCGCTCGGCGTGCCGAGGTTCTTGCCTTTGGCGAGCGCGTACGCCTTCTCGAGGATGAACGCGTACGTCGCCGGCATGTAGACGAACGTGGGGTCCGGCGCCTTCATGTGGATCGTGACCTGTGACGGCCCGGACTGGACAGCGGCCTTCATGTTCGAGAAGAAGCTCGCGTCCTGCGACTGCGTCTTCGGATCGAGCTGCCGGTTGAACGAGTAGACGACGTCGGCCGGCGTCATCGGCTTGCCGTCCCAGAACTTCACGCCCTTGCGGAGGTTGAAGACGTACGTCAGCTTGTTCGGCTGCGACCACGAGCTTGCGAGGTTCGGGACGATCTTCCCGTGCTGGTCGATCTTGAGCAACGACTCCATCCCGAGCGAGAGCACCGACAGCGTGTTGATGTCCATGCTGTGCGCGAGGTCGAGCGAGCGCGGTCCCGACGTGAGCCCCCAGGTGAGCGTCGAGATCTGCTTGCTGTCGGCGGTTGCCGCTCCGGCGTCGGAGCGACTCATCGCCGCTCCGGTGACTGCGGCTCCGACGAGCACGAGGCTCGCCAGGACGCCGGCGGTCTTGTTGAAGGTCATGATCCTCCCTCCATCGTTAGCTGCTCGGCGGCTTCCGCGAGCCGGGCCTTCGGTGCCCCGGGTACGGACTCGACGAGTCGCCTGGTGTAGGCATGTGCTGGACGATCGAGAACGTCGTCGACAGGGCCGCTCTCGACGAGCTCTCCGCGATACAGGACGTACACGCGGTCGGTTGCCTGGCGTGCGACCGCGAGGTCATGCGTGATGAACACGTAGGAAAGGCCGAGCTGGTCGCGCAGCCGTGCGAGCAGGTTGAGGATCTGCGCCTGCACCGAGACATCGAGCGCCGACACCGGCTCGTCGCAGACGATCACCTTCGGCTGCACTGCGATCGCGCGCGCGATCGCGACGCGCTGCCGCTCTCCGCCCGAAAGCGCGGCGGGCTTCCGCGCCTGGTATTCCGCCGGAAGGCCGACCTGGTTGAGCAGCGCGCCCACGCCGCTGGCCGGCCTTCCGGCGACGGCGAGCGCTTCGCCGAGCGCCGCGCCGATCGTGCGAACCGGGTTGAGCGACGAGTACGGATCCTGGAAGACGATCTGGATCGCCTGCCGCAGTCGCCGACGCGTCGCGGTGTCGAGCGCAGCGATGTTCTCGGCGCGGATCCCTGCGACGACGATCTCACCGTCGTCGGGGCGTTCGAGCCCGAGCAGGCAGCGCGCGAGCGTCGTCTTCCCGGAGCCGGACTCGCCGACGATGCCGACGCTCTCCCCCTCGCCGAGCTCCATCGACACGCCGTCGAGCGCGACGACGCTGCCGAACCGCTTCGCGACGTCGCGCGCGCTGATCAGCGGGACAGCTGACGGGAGCCGCGCGAGGAGCGGCGCGGGTGCGACGCGCGTCGCGCGCCGAGCAGTGATCTCGCTGCGGATCTCGCCGAGACGCACGCACGCCGACGCGCGGCCGGGCGCCGCCGCGACGAGCGGCGGCGGTGCGGCCGTGCAGATGTCCTCGACCCACGGGCAGCGCGTCGAGAACACGCAACGGTCGGCGACCTGCTCGTGACGCGGGACCGACCCGGGGATGGACGGGAGCTCCAGGACCTTGTGGTCGAGCGGCGGTTCGGAGAGCAGGAGGCCGAGCGTGTACGGGTGCAGTGGCTGCGCCTCGACGTCGACCGAAGGGCCGACCTCGACCAGCGCGCCCGCGTACAGCACGTAGATGCGGTCGCAGTTCTCGAAGGCGACGCGTAGGTCGTGCGTGATCAGGACCACGCCCATTCCACGCGCTGCCTGCAGCCGTTTCAGGAGCGCCAAGATCTCTTTCTGCGTCGTCACGTCGAGAGCCGTCGACGGCTCGTCCGCGATCAGGACGCGCGGGTCGCGCGCGAGCGCAGCGGCGAGCCCGACGCGCTGGCGCATGCCGCCGGAGAGCTGGAACGGATAGCGGTCGACGACTCCGGGATCGTCAATGCCGACCTCCGCGAGCCGCCGAACCGCCTCCGTCCGCCTCGCCGCGCGGCTCAGGCGCCCCCCAGTCTCGTCGCGAAGGAGCTCGACGACATGGCGACCGCAGCGGCGAAGAGGGTTGAGCATCGTGAACGGGTCCTGCAAGACGAGGCTGATCTCGCCGCCGCGAATCTGCCGCAGCCGGCCCTCCGGGAGCTCGAGGATCTGCCTGCCCTGGTAGGCGACCGTGCCGGACGCCACGAGCCCGGGCGGCAACAGCCCGAGCACCGCGCGCGCGGTCATCGACTTGCCGCTCCCGGACTCGCCGACGATCCCGATCGTCTCGCCCGCGGCGAGACGCAGCGACATGTCGCCGACGATCGTCCTCGGCTCGTTACCGGCGCGCGACTCGATCCGGAGACCGTCGATCTCGAGCAGCGGCTCGGTCACCGCAGCCTCCCCCGGTCCGAGAGCAGCTCGTAGATCCAGTCGCCGACGAGGTTCATCGAGACCGCGGTCAGTACGAGCGCGCCGCCGGGTCCGAGTGCCGCCCACGGGTTCGTGAAGATCAGGGTGCGGGAGTCGGCGAGCATCTGCCCCCAGTCGGGCGTCCCCGGCGGGACGCCGATGCCGATGAACGACAGCCCGGCGAGCGTGACGAGCGCGAAGGCGAAGTTCAGGAACGTGTTCGCGACGACGAGGGGGAGCAGGTTCGGCCAGACGTGCCGAACCATGATCCGGCGCGTCGGCAGCCCGAGTGTCCGCGCCGCCTCGACGTAGGGCCGATCGCGCTGCTCGAGGGTCGCGCCGCGGATGAGGCGGGCGTCGTACGGCGAGAAGAGAACGACGAGGATCGCAACCGCGGCCCAGTACCCGCCGCCCACGATGCCGCCGACGACGATCGCGATCAAGAGCGGTGGCAGCGCGTACATCAGGTCGACGGCGCGCATCACGACGGTGTCGGCGGCGCCGCCGCGGTACCCGGCGATGAGACCGAACGTGTTCCCGATCAGCATCGCGCCGAGGGCGACGATGATCGGCCCGAGCATCGCGGTGCGCGACCCTACGAGCACGCGGGAGAAGATGTCGCGGCCGAGCAGGTCCGTGCCGAGCCAGAAATGCGAGCTCGGGTTCAGCTGCGACGCGTTCAGGTTCTGCGTCTTCGGATTGATCGGGGCAACCGCGCTGCCGAAGAACGCCAGGAAGACGACGACGGCGAGGAAGAGCAGCGCGAGCACGATCGGGATCGGGACACGCCGCCTGCTGCGCCGGCCGACGCGCGTCGGGGCGACGATGATGGCCGCGCCGTCGGTGCTCACGCGGCCCCCACGCCGAAGCGCATGCGCGGATCGAGCGCCAGGTACGCGAGATCCGTCAGCAGGTTCACGGCGACGATGACGACGGCGATCGTCGCCGTCAGCCCTTGCACCATCGGTACGTCCTTCGCCTCGACCGACTCGACGAGCAGCGACCCTGTCCCCGGCAGCGTGAACGCGACCTCGACGAGGACGGCGCCGGCGATCAGCGCGCCGAGCACGGCTCCGGCGGCGGTGACGATCGGGATGGCCGCGTTGCGCAACGCGTACGCGGAGAGCACCGCGCGTTCGGAGAGCCCGCGCGCACGCGCGAAGACGATGTAGTCCTGCTCGAGCGCGCCGATCACCGCGGCGCGCGTCAGCTTCAGGACGAGCGCCATCACCGTCAGCGACAGCGCGACGGCGGGCAGCGCGAGGTGGTACAGCCGCCCGACCACGCCGTTGCCGGCGCCGAACACCGGGAACCAGCCGAAGCGGACGGCGAACAGATAGAGGAACGCGACGCCGCTCGCGAACGCGGGCGTCGAGACGCCGACGACGCTCAGCGCGACGACACCGCGGTCGACGAGCTTCCGCTGCCGCACCGCCGCGACCACACCGAGCGGCACCCCGACGAGCACCGTGATCAGCGTCGCGTAGATTCCGAGGAAGAGGCTCAGCCCGAGCCGGCTCGAGATGTCGCTCCACACCGGATCCTGCGTCCGGATCGAACGACCGAAGTCGAAATGGACCGCATGCTGCAGCCAGATTCCGTACTGGACGAGGAACGGCCGGTCGAGGTGGTACTCGTGGCGGACGGCGTGGATCACCGCGGGCGACTGCTGCCGGGTCCCGAGCAGCAGCTGCGCGGGATCGCCGGGCGCGATCGTCAGCAGGCTGAACGTGCCGAACGAGATGACGAGCAGGACGGCGGCCAGCCCCAGCAGGCGCTTCGCGGCAAAGAGCAGCGCGCCCCGCGCAGGGTTCAGCCAGGAGGAGGTAGGCCGCCTACTGGACTGACTCTGCGTACCAAACAAGTCTGCGACACTAGACAACTTGAGCGACGGTTGCAACAGTGCGCCCTAGCGTGACCGCACCTTCGGTGTCCCGGTTCCAGCCCGCGAACGTCGTCGACCGGACGGCGCCCCTGCCCGTCTACTTCCAGATCGCCGCCGACATCCGCCGGCGGCTGGACGGCGGCGAGTGGAGCGCCGGCCATCGCATTGCGGCGGAGCTCGAGCTCGCGCGCGCGTACGAGGTCAGCCGGATGACGATTCGCCAGGCGCTGGCGGAGCTCGTCAAGGACGACCTGCTCGAGAGACGGCGCGGCAGCGGCACCTACGTCCGCGAGCAGCGGCGGCCCCTCGTGTACGACCTGAGCCTGACCGTCGGCGCTCTCGCGAGCCGCTGGCAGGAGGCCGACTTCGACAACCGCGCGGAGGTGATCGAAGCGGCGATCGTGGAGCCGCCGGACGACCTACGGCATCGCCTGCAGCTGCCGCGGTCGGGCGGGGCGCTCTACCTGATGCGCCGCGTCTTCATCAACGGGCTGCCGACAGTTCTCTACCGCTCGTGGTTCGACGTGCGGCTCGTCCCGGGCCTCGAGCGCTCACCGCGGCTCAAGGGATCGCTCTCGCGCGCGCTTGCGGAGGACTATCAACTCTCCCCGGCCAGAGCGGAGACGGAGCTCGAGGTCGTCAGGCCCACGCGGGAGGAGACGCACCTGCTCCAGGCGGCGAGCGACGTCCCGATCGCGATGGTCACGTCGACGACCTATCTCAAGGACGGGCGGCCGCTCGAGCACGCACAGCTCGCCTGGCTCGGAGACCGGGTGCGCTTCCACATCACCGCGTACCCGGGCGCGACGGCGAGCTAAGGCACCAGGTTGTCGAGCTCCCAGCGCGGCGCGCGCTGGTCGCTGCGCAGCCGTCCGATCACGGTCTTGAGGATCGCGTACGTGAACGCGGCCTCGCTGCGCAGCAGCTTCTTGAACGCCGTGTGACCGATCGTCAGCGCCGTCACGTCGTCGGTCGCGATCACGTCGGCCGACCGCGGCACGTTCTCGATCAGCGCGAGCTCGCCGAAGAAATCGCCTGCGTGGAGCTTGAGCGGGCGTCCGGCCTCGCGGACGACGAGCGCGTGCCCGTCGAGGATCACGTAGAACGTGTCGCCCGGTTCGCCGAGGCGGACGATCGCGGCGCCGGCGCGGAAGAGCTTCAGGCGCCCGGCCTCGGCCACGCGCCGCAGCTGCTGCGGCGTCAGTCCCGCGAAGAGCGGGATGCCTTTCAGCGCCGACAGCGCTTCGGTTCTCTCGAGCGTCGGCACGTCGCGGGCGCCTAGTGCGCCAACAGCCCTTCACGCACCTTGGCGGCGAGGCCCTTGGCGATCCGGCCGCGCTCGCCCCACGAGCCGTACTCGCCCCGCTGGGCGTTCTGGCCGCTGAGGACGAGCCTGGAGGACGACTCGGTGAGCGCTTCGGCCGTGACGGTCATGTCCTGGCCCGCGCTCGAGAAGATCGACGCGCCGGTGTTGAACGTGAAGGACCCGTCCACGTTCTCGAGGACGGAGAAGCCCAGGAGATTGACGGCGCCGAGGGTCTCCTGGAAGACCTGCTCGGGCGGTGCTTCGAACTCGAACTCGTATGACTTCGGCACGGGTTGCGGCTCCCGGGTCGGAGGGGGTCTGGACTTCCATTGTCGGCTTGACCGTTGTCACGGTCGACCCACATTCGAGGGACGCTACGGTGCAGCGTGGCAGTTCGGGGTCGGGCCAGATTCCGCCGTCTCTCGCCCGAGCGCCAGCTCGCGGTCGATCTCGGCACCGCGAACACGGTCGTCTACCAGCGCGGACGGGGCGTCGTGACGTTCGAGCCGTCGGTCGTCGCGATCGACGAGCGCACCGGCGAGGTCTACGCGGTCGGCGCGGAGGCACGCCGGATGATCGGCCGGACGCCGGCGCACATCAAGGCGACGCGGCCGCTGCGGCACGGCGTGATCGCCGACTTCGACACCACCGAGCAGATGCTGCGCTACTTCATCCGCACGGCGTTCCACCGCTTCGGCGCGGGCGCCGAGGTGATGGTGTGCATCCCGAGCGGCGTGACGCAGGTCGAGCGGTCGGCGGTCGAGGAGGCGACGCTCGGCGCGGGCGCGTCGCGCGCGTATCTGATCGAGGAGCCGCTCGCGGCGGCGATCGGCGCCGACCTCCCGGTCGCCGACTCGATCGGCTCGCTCGTCCTGGACGTCGGCGGCGGCACCTCGGAGATGGCGGTGACCGCGCTCGGCGGCATGGTCGTGTCGGAGTCGGTGCGCACCGGCGGCTACGACCTCGACGAGGCGATCGTCAAGCTGCTGCAGGACACGCAGCGCTTGCTGATCGGCCAGGAGCAGGCGGAGGCGATCAAGCTCGAGATCGGCGCGGCGTTCCCCGGGATCGTCGACGACCTCGAGACGCAGGTCGCCGGGCGCGACCTCCGCACCGGGCTGCTGCGCCGCACGACCGTCGATGCCGATGCGGTGCGCGCCGCGTTGCAGGGACCGCTGACGCAGATCCTCGACGGGCTCGAGTCGGTGCTGGAGCGCACGCCGCCCGAGCTCGCCGCCGACATCGCGGATCGCGGCTTGATGCTCGTGGGCGGTGGCGCGCTCCTGCGCGGGTTCGACCAGCTGATCCGCCAGCGCACCGGGCTCGCAGTGACGGTCGCGGAGGAGCCTCTCATCACGGTTGCCCGCGGCGCCGGGCTTGCACTCGAAGGGCTGCACCACCTGACGCCGGCGAGAAAGAGCCGTCGGCGGCCGCCGTTCTTGCTCTAAATCCGCGCGCGAGCGATGATCGAGCCCGACGACGTCAGGAGGATCGCATGGCCACCAACGCCGCGGCTGAGAAGCTTCGGTTCGACGCACCCGGACCGGCGTTCTACGAGCTCGACCCGGTGCATTTCCCACGACCGCTGACGCGGTACTGGACAGAGGTTCACCCCGCGGCGTTCGCCTCGGGCACCGCCGACTTCGCGCGCTACTACGGGATGCTCATCGGTGGCCTCGCGATGTCGTACGTCAACGGCTTCGGCTACAAGAATGTGCTGCCGCCGCCGGAGGAAGAGATCCCGCAGCGCTTCGCGCGCGCAGACGAGATCTTCGAAGGCAAGCTCTGGCGCGAGCAGCTCAAAGAGTGGGACGAGACGGCGAAGCCGACTGCGATCGCGACGCACCGGGAGCTTCAGGCGGTGGATCCCGACGCCCTCTCGGACGACGCTCTGAAGGCATACCTGCGGCGGTGTCGCGACCACCACGCCGCAATGATCGAGCAGCACATGCGCTTCACCGCAAGCGCTGTCGTTCCGACCGGCGACTTCGTCGCTCACGTCTCCGACTGGACGGATGTGCCGCTCCCCGAGCTGCTCGGCCTGATGCGAGGCGCTTCGCCGGTCTCGGCAGGCGCCTCGGCACAGCTCGAACGGCTCGTCGCCGCACTCCGCGGCGACCCGGACGCGCAGGCGCTTCTTGCGTCGACCGACGACCCGCACCGTGTACTGACCGAGCTACGAGCGTTCGACGGGGAGACGGGCGCAGCGGTGACCGACTATCTCGACCTGGTCGGCAACCGGCCCCTGGACGGTTTCGACATCTCGGAGCCGACAGCGCTCGAGCTTCCGGACGCGCTGCTGCGGGCGATCCGGACCGCTGTCGCGGGTGACGCGGAGGCGAACGACGTCGAGCAGCGGATCGCGGACGTGCGAGCGAAGGTTCCGGAGGAGCACCGCGACACGTTCGACGAGCTGCTCGGAGAGGCACGGCTCATGTACCGGTTGCGTGACGAGCGCGGCGTCTACAGCGACATCTGGGCGTCGGGAATCATGCGACGTGCAGCGCTGGGCGCCGGTCGGCGGCTTGCGAGCGCCGGACGCATCAACGAGCCGCAGCACGTGCTCGACGCCGGCCTCGAGGAGATGTGCGGCCTGCTCGACGGCGCAGCCTCACCGTCGGCCGACGAGCTCGGATCGCGGGCCGCGTATCGCGCGGCTCACAGCGCGAAGGACGCACCGGCCACCCTCGGCACGCCCGAACCTCCGCCGCCGGACCCCTCTGGGCTGCCCCCGGGAATTGCGCGACTGATGCGCGCGACCGGCACTGCACTCGGCGCGTTGTTCGGCAGCTCCGAGGCAGAGCACGAGGAGCATCTGCTGCGTGGGTTGGCCGCGAGCCCAGGCATCTACGAAGGGACAGCACGTCTCATCTCCGGCGCAGCAGAGTTCGAGCGGATCGTCCAGGGCGACGTGCTCGTGACGATCTCGACGACCGAGGCGTTCAACATCCTGCTGCCGCTGCTCGGCGCGATCGTCACCGACAGCGGCGGGCTCCTGTCCCATTCCGCGATCGTCGCGCGCGAGTACGGCATCCCCGGCGTCGTCGGCACACGGCAGGGGACCGAGCTGATCGCGGACGGCGCACGCGTGCGCGTCGACGGCACGGCCGGCGAGGTGACCGTCCTGCCGTGAGTGGCGTCCTCCCGCTCGCAGAGGTGGCAGACACCTCGGTGTTCGGCTCGAAGGCGGTCGGGCTCGGCGAAGCCGTCCGGGCCGGACTACCCGTTCCCGACGGCTTCGCGCTTTCCGGGCAGACCGTGGAACAGGTCGCCGCCGGCGACGAGGCGACGGTCAGCGCGGTCATCGGGACCGTGCGGCCACTGGGTGGGCCGCTTGCGGTCCGCTCCTCGGCGGCCGATGAAGACGGCGCCGATGCGAGCTTCGCCGGCCAGCACCTGACGCTCCTCAACGTGCCGACGGTCGATGCACTCCCGCCGGCACTCGCGGAGATCTGGTGGTCTGCGAACTCGGACTCCGCGATCAGCTACCGGAAGCGGGTCGGCCTGTTCACACGGCCGAGCGTCGCGGTCGTCGTGCAGCGCCTGCTCGACCCGGAAACCGCCGGCGTCATGTTCACGCGCAACCCGGTGACCGGCGCGGACGAGCGGATGATCGAGGCGAGCCTCGGTCTCGGCGAGGCGGTCGTCGCCGGGCTCGTCATCCCCGACAGCTATCGCCTCGACCGGGAAGGGAACGCGCTCGAGCGCCGGCCGGGACTGAAGCGGATCGCGATCCGGCGGAAGGAGGGTGGCGGCACCTTCGAAGAGGAGGTGCCCGCAGCCGCTGCCGAGCAGCACTGCCTGGGGGACGACGACCTCGCTGCGCTCTCCGGGCTGGCAAGGCGCTGCGAGGAGGTCTACGGCCCCGGCCGCGACATCGAATGGGCGATTGCGGACGGCACGCTCTATCTCCTGCAGTGCCGCGCGGTGACTCGCTGATGGCCGGCGCGCCCGTCGAAGCGCTGCGGCGCGTTCCTCTCTTCGCTGACCTCGACAGCGACGAGCTGCACCAAGTGGCCCTGCTCTTCAAGAAGCGGCATTTCGTGCAGGGCGAGACGGTGATGCGCGAGGGCACGGACGGCGCGGCGTTCTTCCTCATCGAGGCGGGCGAGGCGAGCGTGTCGGTCGCAGGCAGCGCGCGCGCCAATCTGCACGCGGGCGATCACTTCGGCGAGATCGCACTGATCGACGAAGGCGTGCGCTCCGCGACGATCACGGCCGTCAGCGAGCTCGACTGCTACGGCCTGACCTACTGGGAGTTCCGGCCGCTCCTGCTTGCAAACGGCGCGATCGGCTTGAAGCTCCTGCAATCGCTCGCGCAGAAGCTGCGCTCGGCAGAGGCGTCCTAGCCGTTCAAACTCGGTCGAGTCGCGCCCGAATCGCCGCGCGAATCTGATCCGCGACGGTCGGAAGCTCCTTCTCCATCTGCTCGAACTCGGCCCTGTACATGACGATCACGTCCATCGGCGTCGCGGCGATGATCGACGCCGTTCGCCGGTCCGTCTCGACCAGCCCGATCTCGCCGAAGAAGTCGCCGGGGCCGAGCACCGCGATGCGCTCGCCGTCCTGCAGGACCGCGGCTTCGCCGTCCTCGATCAGGAAGAATTCCTGCGCGGACGCACCCTCGCGCACGAGCAGATCTCCCTCCGGGACCGAGTACGCCTGGAGCCAGCCGGCCACCCGCTCGAGCTCGCTCTGGGAGAGGTGGCGGAACATCGGGATCTCGCGGACGCGGGCGGCGTTCACGCGGATCAGTCAATCAGTTTCGTCGTCACAGGCGAGGTTCACGTAGCCGGAGCGGAACGGCCGGGCTTCGCCGGAGCTGACATCGAAGGCGTGACGCCAGACGCAGCCGGTGTCGTTCGTCAGTAGATGAATGGAGACGGACGCCTCGGGCGACGTCGTGCGGACGCGGTGGATGTCGTCCGCCGGTGGGATGAGCGAATAGAAGTCGCCCTGCTCCAACGAGCGACGCTCGACAACCCGGAGCTCGCGCTGATCGTGTGAGTAGATCTCCTCGTCCTGCGTGCCGCGATAGAGACCGACGAGCCCCCAGGCGAGGTGGTCGTGCACCGGCGTCTCCGCATCCGGCGGGATCACGAGCGCGAAGAGCGAGAGCGAGCCGTCGTCGTCCCGGCAGAGGAGCCATTGGCCGATCCCGCCGCCCATCCCGCTGTCCGGCACAGGCTGCTGGTACCCGGCGGGAAGCCAACTCGGGTCGGCGAGCAACTGCGCGAACCGCGGCTCAATCGCCGCGCACGCCTCCTCAGGGGATCCGGCCAGCGCAATCGCCTCGCGTACGTCGTCGACGAACGCTCGGACGGCTGGTGTATCGAGGACGAACTCGAGAGTCATCTGCGGGTGATTCTCACCCGGAACACGTGGGCTTGCTACCTTGGCTCCACGGTCGCCGCCGGTGGCCGTGAGATCTGGCTTCTCGTTTCTCCTTTTCAGGGCGTTCGAGTTTCTGCATCTCGACCCTGATTCAAGGAGACACATGATCAAGCAGTTCAAGGCGCTCGGCGTCAGCGCGCCCGTCGTTCGCGCTCTCGCGGCGCGGGCCATTCACGCCCCGTTCGCCATCCAGCAGCACGTCTTGCCCGACGCCCTCGCAGGACTCGACATCCTCGCGCAATCGCCGACGGGCTCGGGCAAGACACTCGCTTTCGGCATCCCGCTCGTCGAGCGGACGGAGGGCGCGAGCGGCAAGCCCGCGGCGCTCGTCCTCGTGCCGACGCGCGAGCTCGCGCTCCAGGTCGCCGACGACCTGCGTCCGATCGCAGAGGCCAAGCGGCTGCGCGTCGCGACCGTCTACGGCGGCGCGTCCGTCGGCTCGCAGGCGCGCGCAGCGCGCGCCGCGAACATCGTGATCGCCACACCGGGTCGCATGAACGACCTGTTGGAGCGCCGGATGCTCGACCTCAGCCGTGTGCGGGTGCTCGTGCTCGACGAGGCGGACCGGATGCTCGACATGGGCTTCAAGCCGCAGGTCGACCGGATCCTGCAGACGGTTCCGCGGAACCGCCAGACGA
>Ga0068855_100006715_pt1 | contig 13965 bp, 6 predicted proteins | sample KBSCornC52_FD_66592 | JGI IMG/M metagenome (GOLD analysis project Ga0068855, IMG submission 66592) | Corn rhizosphere microbial communities from Kellogg Biological Station, Michigan, USA - KBS Corn C5-2 | ecosystem: Host-associated > Plants > Roots > Rhizosphere > Soil ... | reverse complement strand
TTATGGGCGAAATTCGCGTACACGACAAACAATTTGAACCATATCTTAATGCCACAACGATTGCTTCCAGAATTAAAGAAATTGCCGGTAAACTGAATAAGGATTACGCCGGTAAAAAGCCTTTGTTCATAGCTATTTTGAATGGCTCTTTTATGTTTGCTGCCGACCTTTTTAAGGAGCTGAATATAGATGCCGAAATATGCTTTATTAAACTGGCTTCCTATAAAGGAACAAAATCTACCGGTCATGTGATTACCGCTATTGGTTTGGATATGGACCTGTTCGGCAGGGAAGTGGTAATCGTAGAAGACATAGTAGATACCGGTAAAACATTAAGTGAGTTTCTGCCCCAGCTGGAGCACCAGCAACCTGCCTCATTAAAAATAGTAGCGCTGCTGCACAAACCGGAAGCAACGGTATTCCCTATTAAGATCGATTACCTTGGATTTTCAATTCCGAACAAATTTGTTGTTGGTTATGGCCTGGATTACGACGGACTAGGTAGGAATATCCCGGAAATTTTTAAGCTGATTGAGTAAAGTTAATATGTTAATACGTTAACAGGTTAATACGTTAATAGGTTGATTTATTAGCCTGTAACCTATCAGCATGTCGGCTTATCAACCTATCAACCCTTATCAACATATTTGAAAACTGCTGTCTTCATATTATTTGGATTCCTGTTGTTCGTATCCGCACATGCACAATATTACCTGCGGGGAGAAATCAGGGATGAAAAGAATAATTCCCTGTCGAATGCCAGAATAATACTGCATTCAACGGGGTATGTTTATTCTTCGGGCAGCACCGGCTCCTTTGGTATCAATACCACGCAGAAAATTGATTCCGTTACCGTTTCTCTCGACGGCTATCAGTCGTTGTCGGTGAAACTTGAAACTTCGAAATATCATTCCCTTATTTTAAAAACATTATATACATCGGCCAGTTTACAAAAGAACCGGTTGCTGTCGTTTACCAGGAATTTAACTCCAGAAGACCGTCGCAACTGGACAATAGGTACCGAAACCTATAACTCGCTGGTTGAAAATGATTTTGTTCAGGCGCAGAAATATCCCGAAACAGGTTTTGCCATTAATACCGATAAGGCATCTTACAGCAATGTGCGCCGCTTTTTGAATATGGGTACCACGGTTCCGCCCGACGCGGTAAGAACCGAAGAACTGTTGAATTATTTCAGTTTCGGTTATACTGACCCGCCGGCTGACAGTACGTTCGGCTTTCAGTCGTATATATCAGAATGCCCATGGAATAAAGAAAATCAGTTACTCACTTTAAATATATCGGCCCGCAAACTGGACCCCGACAAAATTCCTCCCAGCAATCTGGTTTTTCTGATAGATATATCCGGCTCCATGGATATGCCCAATCGGCTGCCTTTGCTTAAATCGGCTTTTACATTACTGGTAAATAATCTGCGCGACCGGGATACCATTTCCATCGTAGTATATGGTAGCACCGTTGGTATATGGCTGCCGCCGACTTCGGGAAAAGAAAAAGAGAAGATCCGCAAATCCATTGAAGATCTGTATCCCGGTGGCGCTACCCCCGGTGAATCAGGCATTCGTACTGCTTACAGCCTGGCCAGGCGCCAGTTTATCAAGGGCGGTAATAACAGGGTAATACTCGCCACCGATGGCGATTTTAATGTAGGGCAAACAACAGAAGATGATCTGGAGAAATTAATTACGCAGGCTAAGCAAACTGGTATTTATTTAACATGTTTGGGTGTAGGGATGGGTAATTATAAAGATTCAAAGCTGGAGATCCTGGCCAAAAAAGGAAACGGCAATTTTGCCTACCTCGATAATGAAAATGAGGCCGAAAAGGTATTGGTAAAAGAACTCACCCAAACTTTATACAGTGTGGCAGATAATGCTTTTCTGAACATACATTTCAACCCCGATTTTGTAAAGCAATACCGTTTGATCGGTTTTGATAACAAGCGAAAAGCGCTGGTCGATTCGGTGAGTGAGCTTGATGGGGGAGAGGTTGGATCGGGGCATTCGGTTATTGCCTTGTTTGAAATAAGTCCGGCAGCATTATTATCAGAAAAAGATGTGCTGGCTTCTTTAACCGTCCATTATGTATCGCCTGGTGATACAGTAAAGCGTGCTTCTGTATATCACTGTAAATATTCGTTTACGGAATTTAACAGATTGCCTGCTGCGTACCGGTTTGCTGCTTCTGTGTCAATGTTCGCAGCACTGCTTAAAGATTCGAGGTATGCCCGTACGTATACTTTTTCAGATGTATGGCACATAGCCTCGGAGGCAGCCAATCCTCAGGATGCCATTCAGCAGGAATTTATCACCATGATAGAAAAGGCAAAAAAGATCTATGGAAGAGAGAGGAAACACCGGGGTCGGAAATCAGAAGGCTGAAGTCTGAGGCCCGAGGCCGGAAGTCTGAAGTCGGAAATCAGACAGGAATTTTGAAATAAGATCACCTCTGACTTCCGACTTCCGACCTCTGACTTCAGTTTTACGAGAACATTTCCCGCACTTTATCAAAAAAGCTTTTATCTGATTTTTCGGGCTGAGGCTTGAAGTTGGGTGATTCGTTGAGTTTATCCAGCATGGCCTTTTCTTCGGGCGACAGCTGCTGGGGCGTCCATACATTAATATATATAAGCTGATCGCCTTTTTCGTACGAATTTACGCCGGGGAACCCTTTTCCTTTCAGGCGGAAGATCTTTCCGCTTTGGGTGCCTGGCGGTACTTTGATCTTGGCCCTGCCATCGATGGTGGGTACTTCAACTGTAGTTCCAAAACAGGCGTCGGGGAAGGTGATATGCAGCTCAAAAGCCACATTTAATCCGTCGCGATGCAGTTCTTTATGTTGTTCTTCTTCAATTAAAACGATCAGATCACCGGGAGGGCCGCCACGTTCACCGGCATTACCACGGCCTCCGAGGCTTAGTTGCATGCCTTCGCCAACGCCGGCTGGAATATCGAGTGTAACTGTTTCTTCGCCATATACCCTGCCTTCTCCTTTACAGTTGGTACACTTGGCTGTTACTACCGAGCCTTCTCCATTACAGGTAGGGCAGGTGGTAACGGTTTGCATCTGGCCCAGGAAAGTATTGGTAACACGGCGTACCTGTCCGCTGCCGCCGCAGGTACCACAGGTTTGAACGCTACCTTTATCTTTCGCGCCGCTGCCATGACAGGTTCCGCAGGGTACATATTTCTTTACTTTAACCTGCTTGGTAACTCCTTTGGCAATCTCTTCATAGGTGAGTTTGATCTTTATGCGCAGGTTGCTGCCGCGGGTACCGCGGGTGCGCTGACCGCCGCCTCTTCTTCCGCCACCGCCAAAAAAGCTGCCGAAAATATCATCGCCGAAAATATCTCCAAACTGGCTGAAGATATCTTCCATATTTACATTGTTGCCACCAAAGCCACGGCCATTGCCCTGCAATCCGGCATGTCCAAAACGATCGTACTGCGCGCGCTTGTCAGCATCGCTCAGTACTTCGTAGGCTTCGGCAGCTTCCTTGAATTTTTCTTCTGCTGCTTTATCACCCGGGTTACGGTCGGGGTGATATTGCATCGCCACTTTACGATAGGCCTTTTTTATTTCGTCCTGCGAAGCTCCTTTCGATACCCCTAATACTTCGTAGTAATCTCTTTTCGACATATATTAATTTGAAAATTTGATAATTTGAAAATTTGAAAATGTGCATATCGGAAAAATGGCCACGTGATTGAATCACAATAAGAAGGCGTTAGCCGGGGTGCTTAAACCACGACCATATTTTCAAATTTTCAAATTTGCACATTAGCACATTATTTTCCTACCACCACTTTAGCAAATCGTATTATTTTATCATTCATATAGTATCCCTTCTGAACTTCGTCGATCACCTTTCCTTTCATTGCATCGGTTGGAGCCGGTATTTCGGTAATGGCTTCGTGCATATCCGGATTAAATTCAGTACCAATGGTCTGCATCGGTTTAACGCCTTTGCTCTGCATGGTATTTCGCAGCTTGTTAAATACCAGTTGAATACCTTCTTTAATGGCATTTACATCGTTGCTGGTCTGAAGCTGTTTTTCGGCCCTGTCGCAGTCGTCCAGTACGTCCAGTAACGAAGTGATCACTTCCTTGCCGGCTGTCTGGATCATTTCCACTTTTTCGCGGGCGGTACGTCTTTTAAAGTTTTCAAACTCAGCCACCTGCCGCAGGTATTTATCCTTTAGTTCATCCACTTCCGATTTCAGCTTTTCCATTTCATCTTCAACAGCCACGGGCTCTTTGAGGTGAGAGGTACCGCTGATACTTTCATCGGTATTGATATCCATAGCACTGTTAGCACCGTTTTCGCGGTTCACGGTATTTTTTTCATTGTCTGCCATAACTTTCACTTACTTTTTTCTCGTTCATGAACTGAAATATTGACGTATATGTACGTTCCGACTGTTATTTTTCGGCCGTTTTTACGCCTGGATTGATGCCGCCCTAAACGGGGGCGCTAAAAATACAAGTTTTTACCGGTAAAGCTATACTTGTCAATTATTTTGCCAGTTGCCGCGGCAAGCCAATTTGTCTTATTTACATGCTGTTCCGAGGCCGGAAGTCAGATGTCGGAAATCAGATGTCAGAAGCCGGAAGTCGGATGTCAGAAAATTCAGCCTCCGGCAGGTTCCGATCTCAGACCCTCAGACCCCAGGCTTCCGGCCTCCGACTTCCGGTTTTGGGGTTGATTTTAATCAAACCAATGCGTGCTATACAAATGCTAAAAGCATCTAACTCAATGAAAATTTACCATTTACTAGCTATTTTTTTACCTGTTGCAGCATTTACGGTCGCCGGGTTCTCTAAATAAGATATATTTATTCGTGAGTTCTTTGAAACAGGTATGAACACTTATTGATATACGTTACGTTATACTCTGCAGCTTATTAATTTTCAATATTTAAATGAATCGTGCTTAAACGGCGGATCTGAACAGGTATTGAAAATTTGATTTTTAATACAGCAGGGATAGCCTAACGTGTTATCATCAAAGGAAATTTTTTTTAAAGGCTACAATTATCTTAAATTTATTTTCAGCATTTTCTCACAACCAAACAACTCAAAATTCATAGATTATGCCCTCAAAGCTAACTGTAAGGTTGTGGCTAGCCATTATTATGCTATTTCCTGCCACAACGATGCTTGCTCAGCAGCAAAAAATGGTCACCGGTAAAATCACTGATCAAAACAATCAGCCGGTTGCCGGAGCAACAGTAACAGTAAAAGGCACCACTGTTGCGACCCAGACAAACGCTGCAGGCGCTTTTAGTATTCCGGTTTCAGGCGCCTCCGCCGTTTTAGTTTTCTCCTCTGTTGGCTACGAGCCAAAGGAAATCACGGTCAAGGAAAACACCAATCTGAATGTGTCCCTGAAAACGACCACTTCCAATTTAAATGAAGTAGTTATCACCGGTTACACTGCACAGCGCAAAAAGGATATTACCGGCTCTGTGGCAGTTGTAGAGGTTGATAATATGCGTCAGATCCCTACGGGTACTCCTGAAAAAGCGCTGCAGGGGCAGGCTGCAGGGGTAACCATTGTTACATCCGGTGCGCCGGGCGGTAACAGTAACATTCGCATTCGTGGTATTACTTCTGTTGGTCCCACCGATCCCCTTGTATTAGTTGACGGAACACCTGCCAGTTTGCACGACCTGAACGTGAATGATATTGAGTCTATCCAGGTTTTAAAAGACGCGGGATCAGCGGCCATTTATGGTGTGCGCGGTTCCAACGGGGTCGTTATTGTTACAACAAAAAGAGGCAAGTCGGGCAAGGCCCGTATCTCCTACGATGGTTATGTTGGTACTCAGCGGCCATTGAAAAAAGGCTTTAACATTGCCAATACCACCGAAACGGCCAATGCGATTCAACAAGGCTATATCAACAGCGGCCTTACACCGGGTCATAAACAGTTAGGCACCGGTTCTACACCTGTAATTCCGGATTATATAACGCCTACTGCTGCGAAGGAAGGTGATCCAAACACCGATCCTTCCAAGTATGCATTATATACAAACCAGATCACCAAGACCAATAAGCAGGGTACAGACTGGTTTCATGAAATATTCAAACCGGCAGTCATAACAAGCCATAACCTGTCTGTTGCACAGGGCACCGACAGATCAACTTTTTACCTTTCACTCAATTATTTTAACCAGCAGGGTACATTAATCGAAACATATCTGAAAAGATATTCTGCCAGGATCAATACTACCTTCAACCTCAATAACCATATTCGCATTGGTGAGAATGCGTATGTGTTTTATCGCCAGGCCCCCGGTTTCCCCGGCGGCAACCAGAATGAAGGCAACGCTATTTCATACAGCTATCGCGAAAGCCCTCTGATACCTGTATACGATATCAAGGGCAATTTTGCCGGTACGGGTTCACAGGGTCTGGGTAATGCACAAAACCCGGTGGCCAATCAAAAACGCCAGCATAATAATAAAGACAATGACTGGACGGTGATTGGCAATGCTTTTGCCGAAGTAGATTTTCTGAAACATTTTACGGTACGCACCAGCTTTGGTGGTACAATCGATAATCACTACTGGACCCAGTTTGGCTACACGGCATATGAAAATGCAGAAAACAACAAGAACCCCAATTCCTTCACAGAATACTACATGTACAACAACAGCTGGACATGGACGAACACGATCAACTATAGTACAATTATAGGGGATCATAATATTAAAGTATTGGGGGGTATTGAAGCGATTAATAATTACCAGAGAGGTTTTTACGGAACAAGAAATAATTACCCTTTAACCAACCAGGGTAGTCTGACAGTTGACCCTGCGTTGTGGACATTACTTTTTGGTGCGCCCGGCGGCCAGGTAAATGGCAACCTGAGCATTAATAATGGCGTTACCATTGATGGTAATAACCCTCCTACTCCTGTTCAAACAACCCTGTATTCACAATTTGGCCGCGTAGATTATAACTATGCAGATAAATATCTGTTGAGTGGTACTTTGCGACGTGACGGTTCTTCGGTATTTGACGTAAACAAACGGTTTGGGGTATTCCCTTCTGTTACAGGTGGATGGCGCATTTCACGTGAATCATTTTTTGGTACAATTGGATGGCTGAACGAACTGAAACTGCGCGGCGGCTGGGGTAAACTTGGTTCTATCAGTAATATCAATCCCACCAATGCCTATTCCTTGTTCAACCAGGCAGCTGCCAACTCCTGGTACGACATTGGCGGCGGCAACACCAGCTCTACCTTAGGTTTTTATGCCAGCCAGAATGGTAACACATCTACTACCTGGGAACAGGATATTGTTACCAATATTGGTTTTGACGCGGCTGTGCTGGATAACAGGCTGACTTTTTCTTTGGAATGGTATAAAAAAGCCATCAGTGGCTTGTTGTTCAATCCACTGGCTCCTGCCACAGGTGGCGGTGCAACACCCGCTTTCGTTAACTCAGGTAATATTCAAAATACCGGTATCGACGTAGCCGCCACATATCACGGTACTGTAGACGATTTTAAATTCGATGTTACCGGTACTTTTACATCCTATAAGAACAAAGTACAAAGTTTGCCGGCAGGTATTAAGTATTACGATCGCATAAGTACCGGTTCAAGCCGTTTCGGTGCTTTCTCACGCCTGCAACCCGGCGAAGCTTTAGGTGCTTTTTATGGATATAAAGTGGTTGGTTTGTTCCAAAGCCAGTCAGAAATAGATGGGCTGAACGCCAAATCACCCACCGGCAAATACCAGCAAGACGCCGCACCCGGCAGATTCAAATATCTGGATGCTAACGGCGATGGTAAAATAAGCGACAGCGACAGAGTGTTCTTTGGTAATCCCAATCCCAAATTCACCATGGGGTTAAACATCGACGCTTCGTGGAAGAATTTTGATTTCTCTGCTTTCTTCTATGCCTCTGTGGGCAACGACGTAATAAACTATGTTCGTTACTGGACAGATTTTCCGCAGGTATTTGATGGAGCTATCAGCAAAGATGCCGTGTATAATTCATGGACGCCTACACACACCAATGCCAAAGTGCCGATCCTGGAACGTTCCGCTAACTTTAGTAATACAACACAGTTTACCTCCTATTACATGGAAAACGGATCATTCCTGCGTTGCAAATCGATGGTGTTAGGTTATACCCTGCCAACGAAGATCCTGAAACCAGCGGGCATTGAGCGGCTCAGGGTATATATACAGGCAGCTAACCTGTTCACCATTACAAAATACACCGGCCTCGATCCTGAGTTAACAACCTCTAACCTGAGAGATAACTCTAACTTCGGAATCGACTTTGGAAACTATCCGTCTAACCAAAAGAATTACCTGGTAGGTGTAAATCTTTCTTTTTAACACAGAAATCAACTAACGATGAAACGAATTCTGCTAAAATATAAACTGGTAACAGCCACGTCAGTAGCCATATTGACGCTGGTGGTATTTGCCTGTAATAAAAGCTTCCTTGATAAAAAGCCGCTGGGGGCCCTTAACCCTGGTCAGCTGGCTAACACCGCTGGCGTTCAGGGCGTGCTCATTGGCGCGTATCATATGTTAAGCGGCGAGGGTGGTGCTACTAACGGCAACACGTGGGGCTCTGCTGCCTCAAACTGGGCGTTCGGAAGCGTTTCGGCCGATGATTCCTACAAAGGTTCAACGCCCTCTGACCAGGGCGATATAGTGCCGATTGAAACCTGGGCTTACAATACCAATAATCCATATTTTAACCAGAAATGGATTGCAGTATATGACGGTGCACAACGCGCCAACGATGTATTGCGCCTGTTGCCTTCGGTTACCGATATGCCGGATAGTATAAAAACACAGATAACAGCTGAAGCGCGTTTTTTAAGAGGATTTTTTCACTTCGAAGCAAAAAAAATGTGGAACAATGTGCCTTATGTTGATGAGAATGTTACCGTGGGCAACAACAATACGAGTGCACCTAATGTAGATGCTTCAGGAAATTACGTCGACATATGGCCGAAGATAGAGGCCGATTTTCAGTTTGCCGCAGATAACCTGCCTGCCACACAACTACAGCAGCCAGGTCGTGCCAATAAATCAGCTGCTATTGCTTACCTGGGCAAAGTACTTCTGTTCGAACATAAATATGCACTGGCCAAAGCTCAGTTCGATAAAATTATACCGGCTGCTTACGGCGGTACCGGTAATGGTCAAACTGGCAAAGGAGATCAGTACAAGCTGGTGAATTATGAAGCCAACTTCAATGCAGCTACCGATAATAGCGCCGAGTCGGTATTTGCCTACCAGGCTTCTGTAAATGATGGTTCGGGCACCAATGGTAACTATGGCGACAATCTGAACTTTCCTAACAGCGCAGGTCCCGGCGGATGCTGCGGTTTCAATAACCCATCTATCAGTTTGGCCAATGCGTTTAAAACAGACGCCAGTGGATTGCCGGTATTCGACACATATAATAATACGCCGAATGTAAGCGATCCCACTACACCTTATACAGGTACACTCGATCCCCGGATCGACTGGGCGATGGGCCGTCCCGGCATTCCTTATTTCGACTGGGGTCCAACACCAACAAATACCTGGATCCGTGACCCGGGTACCGACGGCTATTTCAGCCCAAAGAAAAACGTGTATGCCAAATCACAACAGAACGCTTTGTCATCTACTGAAACGAGCTTCTGGGGACCCACTCAAATGGATGCCAATAATGTTAACCTGATACGTTTTGCTGATGTATTGTTATGGGCCGCCGAATGCGAAATTGAAGTTGGCAGCGCCGCCAAAGCACTTGCCTATGTAAATTATGTACGTATGCGCGCAGCAGACCCCACCGGTTGGGTGTATAAGAACAGTGATTACGACGCCAGTACCGGCACATATAAAACGCAAACCACACCGGCTGATAATTACCTGATAAAGCCTTACCCCGCAGGCGCTTTCAGCGACAAAAACTATGCATTAAAAGCAATCAGGTTCGAAAGAAGGCTGGAACTGGCTATGGAAGGCCATCGCTTTTTTGATCTGGCTCGTTGGGATAATAACACCGGTACAGTAATGGCACCCGAGTTAAATGCCTATGCTGCCAAGGAAAAAACAAGACCTACCATCTTTTCCGTTAACCAGCAGGCTACATTTACGCCTAAAAAGAATGAATATTTCCCAATTCCACAAACACAGATCGATGTGGAAAATGCAACAGGTACCATTAACCTGAAGCAGAATCCGGGATATTGATACCAATAAAAAAACGTAACTTATACCGCAGAGACGCTGAGCCGCAGAGATTCATTAAAATTTTCTCTGTGTTCTCGGCGTCTCTGCGGTTATAATAAACAATAAGCGTTTGTTTGCATGAAGAATTGCCTTAAATTAATCCCCGCTCTGCCAGCCTTACTGCTTTACCTGCTGCCAGGCTGTAAGAATAATAACACCTTATTTCAAACTATTTCATCTTCTCATTCGGGTATACATTTTAACAATACCATCACCGAAAATGATTCCATTAATCCGCTGGATATGACGAATATCTATAACGGCGGCGGCGTAGGCATCGGTGATTTTAATAAAGATGGATTGCCTGATATTTATTTCACCGGCAACCTGGTATCCAATAAACTGTATCTCAACAAAGGCGATTTTCGTTTTGATGATGTAACACAACAGGCCGGTGTAACAGGTGAAGGACGCTGGTGCCGCGGCGTTACAGTCGTTGATATTAACAACGATGGCTGGCCCGACCTCTATGTAAGCACGACCATGCTGAAAGATGTGTCGAAAAGGCAAAACCTTCTGTACATAAACCAGGGCACAGATAAAAACGGTATTCCGCACTTTAAGGAAATGGCTGCTGAATACGGACTTAATGATACCACCTACAGTACCATGGCCGTTTTTTTCGATTATGATAACGATGGCGATGAAGATATGTACCTGGTGGTAAATGAGATCAGAGATAAAGACAACCCTTCGGTCTTTCGTCCGAAAATTACCGATGGCTCACATTTTAGTACCGGCCGCTTGTATCGTAACGACTGGAATGCATCTTTAAAACATCCGGTTTTTACCGACGTAACCAAACAGGCAGGCGTTACCATTGAAGGCTACGGCCATGCTGTTTCCATTGCCGATTTCAACCGCGACGGATGGAAAGACATCTTTGTTACCAACGACTTTTTATCGAACGACCTGCTGTATATCAATAATCACGATGGCACTTTTACCGATAAGGCGGCCACGTATTTCAAACATACTTCGGCCAACGGCATGGGGCAGGATGTGATGGACATCAACAATGATGGTTTAGCCGATGTGGTGGAACTTGACATGAACCCTGAAGATAACTACCGCAAAAAAATGATGCTTGGTGCCAACAGCTATCTGTTATACCAGAACTCTGATTATTACAATTATCAATACCAATACGTTCGCAATACATTACAACTGAACCTCGGCCCCAGGGTTTTGCAAAATGATTCTGTAGGCGATCCGGTATTTGCCGATATCGGCTTCTTTGCGGGAATAGCTGAAACCGACTGGAGCTGGACGCCCCTGGTACAGGATTTTGATAATGACGGAAACCGCGATATCATTATCACCAATGGCTATCCCAAAGACGTAACCGACCATGATTTTATTGCCTTTCGCCGTCAGTCGAATAACCTTGCAGAAAAAAAATATACGCTCAGTCAGATCCCACAGGTGAAAATTCATAACTATGCTTATCGCAATAACGGCAATCTTACTTTCACCAATGCAACCGCCGACTGGGGATTAACGGTACCTACTTTCTCGAACGGTGCAGTCTATGCCGATCTGGATAATGATGGTGATCTTGACGTGGTCGTAAACAATATAAACGATGAAGCGCTGGTGTACAGGAACACGCTGCGCGATAAACAAAAAGATAAAGCGCATTATTTACGCGTTCATTTGCAGGGCGACTCACTCAACCGTAATGGGTTGGGCACCTGGATAGAAATCTGGTACCAGGGCCATCAACAGGTATATGAACAAACGCCGGTGCATGGGTATTTGTCGTCTGTGCAGGCCGATGCGCATTTTGGACTGGGTGCCGCCACACAGGTTGATTCTGTTCATATAAAATGGCCGGATGGTAATATGCAGATACTACAGCACGTGCCGGTTGATCAGGTTATAACGGTTGATCATAAAAACGCCCACACTCCATATTCATGGCAACACCCTGCCACTGCAGCAAATGCATTGTTTAAAGATATTACCCCTTCAACCGGCATACAATACACACAAAAAGAAAATGATTTTATAGATTTTAATATTCAGAAATTATTACCGCATAAGTTTTCAGAATATGGTCCCGCCCTCGCTGTGGGTGATATAGATGGCAATGGCCTCGATGACCTGGTATGCGGCGGTTCTGCAGGCTACCCCACCACGTTGTTTTTACAAACATCGGCAGGCAAGTTTACCAGCAGGGATTTGCAACCCGGCGCCAATGATCAAACCAAACCCGGCGAAGATCTGGGCATTGTTTTGTTTGATGCAGATGGCGATAAAGACCTTGATATTTTTATTGCTGGTGGCGGATATGAACATGCACCTAACGACCCCGCTTACGCCGATAAGCTATACATCAATGATGGCAAGGGAAATTTTATTTTGGACTCCCTGGCGATCCCTAAAAATTTCACAAGCAAATCGTGCGTACGGGCGGCAGACTTTGATAACGACGGCGACCTTGACCTGTTTATTGCAGGCAGGGTAGAACCGGGTAATTATCCGAAACCAGTTTCCTGCTTTATTTACCGTAACGATTCAAAGCGGGGTAAGGTGCAGTTTACGGATGTTACTGGTTCTGTAGCGCCTATGCTCAATAAGGTTGGACTGGTATGCGACGCCTTATGGACCGATTTTGATAACGACGGCTGGCCCGATCTGTTGCTTGCAGGCGAATGGATGCCGCTTACGTTTTTAAAGAACACCAACGGGCATTTCTCTAATATCACCCAGCAAACCGGTATCAGCGATAAAACAGGATGGTGGACAAGCATCGTTTCAGGTGATTTTGATAACGACGGCAAAACTGATTACATAGCCGGTAACCTGGGCTTAAATTCATTTTACCGGGCCAGCGATCAATATCCTGTTCGCATGTACGCCAAAGATTTTGATAATAATGGTGTGTTCGATGCCGTGCCATCGTTATACCTGCCCGCCACTTCAGGTGATCCGCAACGGCACGAATATATTGCTGAATCACGCGATGATGTAGTAAAACAAATTGTAGGCTTCAAGGCAAAATATCCCAATTATAAAGGCTACGCCAACGCCACCTTCGATCAGATGTTTACAAAAGATGAAATGAAAGATGCGCTGGTGGTTAAAGCCAACTTCTTTTCACATTGTTTTATAAAGAATATGGGTAACGGTCATTTTGCAATGCAGCCTTTACCTATGCAGGCGCAGTTCAGTTGTCTGAATGGCATGGTGGTGCAGGACTTTAATGGCGATGGCAATCTGGACGTGCTGATCAACGGCAATGATTATGGCACCGAAGTATCTGTTGGTCGTTACGATGGGTGCAATGGATTGCTGCTGCAGGGAAATGGAAAAGGTGGCTTTACGCCTTTATCTCTTTTACAAAGTGGTATATTTATTCCCGGCAATGGTAAATCGCTGGTGCAGTTGAAAAGCGCTTCGGGCGATTACTTGCTCGCCGCTGCGCAAAACAGAGGACCATTAAAAATATTTACGTTAAATAAACACGTTAAATTTCTGCCTGTAACTCAGCGGGACGTGCGTGCTGTTGTAAAATATAAAAACGGCAATACTCAGGTGCGCGAGATAAACTACGGATCATCGTTCCTGTCGCAATCAGGCCGGTTTATTATGCTGGATTCTACTATTAGTTCTGTTGAAATAACTGAGGGTAAAATAGTCCCTTAATTTATGCCCCATTTCACCACATAGGCAC
>Ga0068855_100006714_pt1 | contig 13965 bp, 17 predicted proteins | sample KBSCornC52_FD_66592 | JGI IMG/M metagenome (GOLD analysis project Ga0068855, IMG submission 66592) | Corn rhizosphere microbial communities from Kellogg Biological Station, Michigan, USA - KBS Corn C5-2 | ecosystem: Host-associated > Plants > Roots > Rhizosphere > Soil ... | reverse complement strand
GGCCGGCTGATCGCCCAGACGCTCGGCGACGCGCACCCCTGGATCTGGGGCGAGGGACCGGTCGAGGTGCTGGGCCGCCGCGACACGGTTCTGGGCGTGCTCTCGTTCGGGGCGCGGCACGTGTCCGACGAGTCGCCGCAGCGAAAGCAGCTCGACGACACGCCGGTGAAGTGGAAGGATGCCTGGATCGAGACCAAGCTCAGCGCCGAGGCGCTGGAGGCGGCCGGCGTCACCGTCGGCTCGCGCATCGTCCCAGCGCGCTGGCGCAAGCGGCCGGTGCGGCTGGGCGACGACGGCGAGTACGTGGCCTGTCACGCACTCGACGACAAGGTCGCCGTCGCCATGCTGCTCGAGCTGGCCGGCCGGCTGGATGCTCCCAACCGCCCGCTCGACCTGGTGTTCACGACCCGCGAGGAGGTCGGCTGCCAGGGCTCGCAGTACTACGCACGCAGCACCGACGCCGTCGCGATCGTGGCGTTGGAAGTGGTTCCTGTCGCCAAGGAGTATGCGATCGAGCCCGGCCCCGATCCCGTCATCATCCGCGCCGACTCCTACGCGCCGCTCGATGAGGGACTCTCGTGGGAGCTGGCCGATGCGGCCGCCGCCGCGGGCGTGACCGTGCGCCACGCGGCCGTCACGCGCTACGGATCCGACGCCTCATCCAGCCTCGACACCGGCCGCGTGCCGCGCAGCGCCTGCCTGGCCGCAGCCACCGAGAACACCCACGGCTTCGAGATCGCACACCTCGACGCGATCGACGGCTGCGTGCGGATCCTGCACAACTGGCTGGGTTAGAATCCCGCCTCCTGGCGGAGTAGCTCAGCTGGTTAGAGCAGCGGAATCATAATCCGCGTGTCGGGGGTTCGAGTCCCTCCTCCGCTACCTGATAACTGAGCCGAGCGGGACCTTGTCCCGGTTCAAACCGCCGCACGAGCGATCTCCACCGCGAGCGGCTTCGCAAGTAGTCGGGCGTACGTCGCACTGATGTGGGTGGTGTCGCGGTAGGTGATGATCGTGCCGACCACCGTCGGGCAGCGGTTCCGCGAGCAGAGCCACTGCAGCGTCCGCACGTAGCGCGCGGCGCCCGTGCGCGCGGCGTTGCGCATCGAGCGGTAGGTCTGCTGCTGGCGGTCGGTGATCGAAAATGTGCACGACCCGAGCGTCGCGTGCGATGCGAGCAGCTCTGCGGCGTGGGAACGGCCAGCGCCGATTCGCCCAAGTCGGTGAGCTATGGTCCTGAAACGATGACCATGCTGGAGCGGTTGCGGGATGCGACGAACGCTCACGACGCCGGGCTCTTGGCGTCGTTGTTCGCTCAGGACTATCGAAGCACGCAACCACTGCATCCGAATCGTGGGTTTGGCGGGAGTTCTCAGGTACTCGAGAACTGGTCATCGGTCTTCGAGGGCGTGCCCGACTTCAACGCGGAGCTGATCGCCTCAGTGGTGGACGGGGACACCGAATGGGGTGAGTGGAGCTGGCGGGGTCACCACGTCGATGGCTCGACCTTCGCCATGCGCGGCGTCACGATCTTCGTGATGCGTGACGGCCTGGTCGCCGAAGGGCGCCTGTACATGGAGCCCGTTGAGGCCGGTGGCGGGGACATCGCCGCTGCCGTGGAGGAGCTGTACAGGCCGCCTCCGCCGCCTTCGGACTGATTGGTATCAAGGGTATTCGGGCGAGCCCGAGTTAGCGAAACCTGGAGCCGCTCCATGCCCGGCGACTCTGAGGGATGTCCCCGATGCCGTGGCCGCATCCGGTTGCGATGATCGGCACGTGAATAGCAACCCACATACCCCCAAGCGGGCATTGCTCTCGGCGCGCATCTCGTTGGTCGCGCTGCTTGGATGCTTTGTGCTGCCCTTCTTCACGTTTACCTTCGAGACCAGCTCGTGCTCGCCAGGACCCCGGTCAAAGGCGACCGTGAAGGTCACCGGTGTCGACCTGTTGCGCGGTCAGCACGACCCGCTCAGGCACAGTGGGCCGCCGGACGAGTTTGGTGATGGTCAGGTACTCGATGCGGTTCCGCTAGGCAAGGATCCGGCCGCTGTCGTAATCGCTCTCGCACTCGTCGGGCTGCTGGTCACGCTCGTTCGAAACCCGATCCGGGGCCGGCTGTCGGTTGTCGTCGCCGTCGCGCTCGTCTGGGCGCTGCTCGTCCTTGCGAACGACGTCGGCCATCCTGCCATCAAGGTCTCCTTCGAGGCCGGTTTCTGGCTCGCTCTTGCGTTCGGCCTGGCAGCGGCCACGGCCTGCGCGGTGCTGCTTTACTCGACCAACGGGTGGTCGCAGGTCGACCTGCGACCGGCGGGGTTCTGGCGTCGCTTAGCCGCCTGGCTGCTCGATGCCATCGGGATCGGGATTCTGTGCGTCCCGGTGGCTGTGCTCACCACGTCGGCCGGTGGCACCGTGACCGGCGTGTTCGTGGAGGTCATCGTGATCGCCATCGTTTACCGCGTTGCGTTTGAGGTGCTGACCGGATCGTCCCCTGGCGGACACCTGATGGGCACTCGGGTGCTCCGTATAGACGGCACGAGGATCGGTATCGGCCACGCGATCGTGCGGACGGTCGCCGACCCAGTCTGTCTGGTCGCGACGCTTGGCGCCGGCGATGCGCTCTGCGGTCTGACGCCGGGCAGGCGTGCGCTTCACGATGTGCTTTCGGGGACACGAGTGGTTCGCGCGGCGACGCCGGAGCCGACTCCCGACCCGGACGCGGAGGAATGACAAGCGGCCGCGCCCGAGCCGCCGTCGCGGTCTGCGTCGTACTCGTCGGGCTGACCGGCCTACTCGCCGTCGGCGCGGCGGTCGTCAGCTTCCGGGCCAGTGACGCGCTGCTCGTCCCGCGCCCGGTGGCGACGCCGGATGGCCGCCTTGACCCGGCCACGGCATACGGCCTGCCGTTCGCGACGGTCCACGTCGCCGAGCCGCTGGGGCGGGCGCCGGCATGGTACGTTCGCGGACGGACCGCCACCTGGGCGGTCATCGTCCACGGTATGGGCGCGCCGCGGGCCGAAGCGCTGCCGATGCTGCCGCTGCTGCACTCGCGGGGATTCGCCGCGCTCGTCATCACGTATCGCAACGATCCCGGCGCACCGCGCAGCCCGGACGGCCTCAGCCACCTCGGCGCGGATGAATGGAGGGATCTCGACGCCGCCGTCGGCTATGCGGTCGCACATGGCGCCGCTCGCGTTGTCCTGGTTGGCTACAGCATGGGCGGTGAGATCGTGTGCAACCTGCTGCGTCGCTCCGCGTCCGCGGGACGGGTGGATGCCGTGGTGCTCGACAGCCCGGTTCTGGAGTGGCGCGGTCCTCTGGCAGCTGCCGCCGCACGGACGTCGCTGCCCCGGCCACTGGTCGGTGCCGCTGAGCGCCTCGTTAGCTGGCGGACGGGAGTCGACCTGGATGACCAGGACCAGCTGCGCTACGCGGCGCAGTTCAGAATACCGATGCTGCTCCTGCAGGGAACTGCCGACCCCGTCACTCCGGTCGCCGACGCTCGCGCGTTCGCGGCCCGAAGCCGCAACGTCCAGCTCGTCGAGTTCCCGGACGCCGGCCATGCGGACGAATGGCAGTCAGATCCCGTGCGATACAACCGCGCCGTGGGGAGTTTTCTGGCCAGCCTTCGCCAGAGCTGACGACTCAAGTTGTACGTGCACCATGCCGATCTGGCGGCTGGGGCCTCATGAACCTGCCTATCTGGGTAACCGTCGTTATCAGCGGCTTTGTCGCCGGCTTCGTCGGCCGGATCGTGTCCGGCCTCGTGTTCCTGCCCGTGATCCTGGGCGGTACCGGCCCACACCTGCTGGCCGATAACTGGGCGCTGGTGGTGCTGATCGGTGGTGCCACGCAGGCGGCGATCACGGGCCTGGTGCTGCTGGTGTTGCTGCCCCCGCTCTCGGATGTCCGGGTCGGGTTCGGCACGACCTTCGTTGCCGCGCTGATCGGCAACCTGATCTCGGTGGTGGGCACCCTGGTGCTGCTGCGATCGGCGGTGCAGTCGAACCTCCATGGCGGCGGCGGCGTCGGGATGTTGCCGGCCTTCGGGTTGCTGTCGCTGGGACTGACCGTGGTCGGCATCGTCGTGACTGCCACCATCATCGGCGGATCGAGCGCGGGCGGTGGCGGCAGCGACGGCGGCGGCCGCATGAGCCTGTACGGCGGCGAGGCCTACCTGAACGAGCTTCGCAAGGAGGGCGAGCAGCCCTAGCCGGCCTCGAGATCGTTGTTGATGTGAGCGGCGTTTGGCTAGGGTGGGCGGGTCGACGGAAAGGACGGCGGCCTCGTGTCCATCGCGCAATCCTGTAGTGCTGACCCGGTGGCTCGCTGATGAGCACCTCGCCGGCGGAGGGCCGGGCCACCGGCGAGGCGCTTCGAAGCGCCCGTCGATTGATTGCGCCGCTTGCGCTCGCCCAGTTCATCTGCAGCTTCGCGGGCTCGAACATGAACGTGATGATCGCTGACATCAGCAACGATCTGAACACGGACGTGAAGGGCGTCCAGACGGTGATCACCCTGTTCCTGCTGACGATGGCGATCCTGATGATCCCCTGCAGCAAGCTGACCGACCGCTGGGGCCGGAAGCGGTGCCTGATCGGGGGGTTGGCGCTGTTCGGCATCGGTGCCCTGCTGAGTGCGATCGCGCCCGGGCTGGGGGTGCTGATCGTCGGCAACTCGATCCTGGAAGGTGTGGGCACGGCGTTCTTGATCCCGCCGGTGTACATCCTGGCGACGCTCTGGTTTACCGACACCACCTCGCGGGCCTGGGCGTTCGGCGCGATCAGCGGGATGGGCGGCTTCGGCGCCGCGGCGGGCCCGCTGATCGGCGGGGTCATTGCCACCTGGATCGACTGGCGGGCGGCATTCGTCTTCCAGGCGCTGATCGTGGCCATCATCATCCTGCTCAGCCGTAACCTGAGCGATCCGCTACCCGCCGATCCGACCCGTCACTTCGACCTGATGGGCGCCGTCCTGTCGGCGGTCGGGATGTTCTTCGTCGTGCTCGGGATCCTGCAAGCCGGCGTCAACAACGCACTGTTCGTTGCCTTCGTGGTGATCGGCATCGCGCTCCTGCTCGGGTTCTACGCCTACATCCGCGGGCTGGAACGCGCCGGCCGGGAACCGCTGCTCTCGACCGGTCTGTTTCGAAACCGGGTCTGCAACCTCGCGCTGGTCACCCAGAACCTCCAGTGGCTGATCATGATGGGGACATCGTTCGTCGTCTCCGTCTACCTGCAGGAGGTGCATGGCTACAGCCCGATCAGGACGGGGCTGATCTTCACCTCGGCGACAGCCGGCATCCTGATCTCGTCGTTCGCAGCACGCGGCCTCGTGGCCCGGTACCCGCAGCGGGCGCTGATCGCCGCCGGGTTCCTCGCGGCGCTCGTGGGCCTGGTGCTCATGATCCCGTTCGTCGACACCTCTCAGCGAGCGGTGGCGTTCCTGCTGGGGCTGTTCCTGTTCGGGCTCGGCGTGGGAGCGATGCTGACGCCCTCCGTGAATGTCGTTCAGTCGAGTTTTCCCGAGGAGATGCAAGGCGAGATCTCGGGCCTCTCCCGCAGCGTCTCCAACCTCGGCTCATCGTTCGGCACGGCGATCGCCGGCACGATCCTCGTTTCCGCCGTATCACTGGGAACCAGGTCATACGTCGTCGCGATGATCGTGCTGGTCGGGTTCGCCCTGCTCGGGCTGGTCGCGGCACTCCGGCTCCCCAGAGATGCCGGGCAGCCCGAGCGAACCGGAACTGCCGCCTGACAGTCGGCTTCCGGTCGCCCCGCGCCGGCGACTATGCTCGCGGAGACGCTCGAAGGGGGAGTGACATGAGGACGATCGGAGTGATCTCGATGCTGGCGCTAGCTTTGCTGGCAGCGGCCTGCGGCGGTGGCCAGTCGGCCGCCGACAAGGCCAAGAGCCAGGCCTGCGATGCCAGCTCTGACATCAAGGCGCAGGTGGACACCTTGAAGGGGCTGCCGCTGTCGGCTGACTCGGTCGACAAGGGCAAGGCCGCGCTGCAGAAGATCAACTCCGACCTGGACACGATCGCCACCGCCGCCCCGACCGTGAAGGGCGACCTGGGAAGCCAGCTGAAGGCGGCGAACGCCGCGTTCAAGACCCAGGTGCAGCAGATCGCGGACAGCATCACCTCGACCCAGTCGCTGACGGCGGCCGCTACCGCACTGGCCTCAGCCGGATCGACGCTCAGCAGAGCGTACCAGCAGGCGTTCGCAAACGTGGAGTGCTGACCGGTCTAGAATCGGCGCGCGGCGTCGCCGAGCCGCCCATCACCAATCCCGGGGAGGGACGGCCACGATGAGACGGTTGCGCATGAGGGTGTTCTCGTCGTTGATCGGGATCGCCGTCGGCCTGATCGTGTCGGCCGCCCTGCTGTCGCGCTTCTCGGTCACGCTCACCGCCCTTGTGGTCGCGACCCTAGTCTTCTGGGTCGTCCACATCGTCGCCGAGCTGCTGGCCCTGAGGGTGTTCTTCCGCGATCCGTCGTTCCTGATGCTGCTGGTGGTGTCGCTGGGGGCGACGGTCGTCTCGCTGTTCATCGTCGCGCTGTTCGTCTCGGGGCTGTCCATCCACGGCGCAGCTACGTACGTGGAGGCGGCGGTGATCGTCTGGGCGTGCACCTCGGTGTCGCTCGCCGCCGGGCGGCACCGGCTCCGCGAACGGCGCCGATGATGGCCGGTCGCCGGTGAACCTGGTCTGGGGGTTCGTGGTGCTGGTGGGGGCCACGACCGTCTCGGTGGCGACGATGCTGTTCGTCCGCCGGGGCGCGCCGGAGGGCAGTTACTTCAAGGACGGCGACCGCGCGTCGGGGGTGTTCGGGGTGCTCGCGACCGGCTTCTCGGTGCTCCTCGGATTCATCATCTTCCTGGCGTTCACGAGCTATGACGACTCGCGGACCGGTGCGGAGCAGGAGGCGCTGGTGGTCGGCCAGCAGGTCGAGACCGCGCAGTTTCTCCCGCACCCTGCGTCTCAGGAGCTGACCGGTCAACTGGTCTGCTACGCCCGCTACGTGGTCTATAAAGCGTGGCCGCAGATGGAGGCCAACACGCTGGGCGACGCCATGAATCCCTGGGCCGTCTCGTTGTTCCGCACGCTCAGGACCGTGCAGCCGCAGAGCAACTCCGAGCAGGCCGCGTACTCGAAGTGGCTGGATCAGACGTCCGATCGCGAGGCGGCTCGTAGCGATCGCATCCACGGCGCGGTTGGCGTCATCCCGACGCCGCTCTGGATCGTGCTGTTCTTCATCTCCGGCGTGATCTTCCTGTACATGCTGTTCTTCGCCGACAGCGGTGAGGGGCCGTTCACCCAGGCCATGCTGATGGGATCGGTGACATCGGTGATCGTTCTGATGCTGCTCCTGCTGCACTTCCTGGACACGCCGTTCCACACGGGCGTGGGTGGGCTGAAACCGGTGGCCATGCAGCGGACGCTGCGGATCATGGATCAGGAGCTGAAGATCGTCGGGCCGGTCCCGATCCCCTGCGACGCACACGGGAGCGCCCAGGCGAGCTGAGCTACCAGCAACCGAGGTCGATCCCGATCCGGGCCTCGGGGTCGATGCAGCTGCGCAGGTACAGCGCGGCGCCGGGGTCGCCCGTCCACAGCGAGTGCCACCCATGCCCGTATTGCGCCCGTCCGGCCTCGACCTGCTCGATGCAGTGCACTGCGAATCGGCGCGCCCGGTCCAGCCACAGCTGATCGCCCGTGCGCCGGTGCAAAGCCAGGAACGCCAGGCCGTTTCCCGCGGTGCCGTGGCAGAGGCCGGGCCCCTTGCGCAGCGGGCCGGCCTTCCACGTCAGCTCGCCGCCGGCGACCAGCAGCCGGGTGTACGTCGGATCGTGTGGGGCGACGCCGGCCAGCGTCGCCACCTGCCCGGGGGCGCCGTGGCACCACTGGGTGCGGATCAACCGCACCCGGCCCGGGCTGCCGTCCAGCGACTCGCCGGCCAGCGGCTGCCAGTTGGCCAGGTCGCCGTCGACCACCGCGGTCGCCGTGGACGTGCGCACCGCCTCGCGCTCCAGCTCAGCCGTCCGCTCCGGCCCCAGCAGCTGCGGCCGCCCCGCCAGGGCGGCGACGTTGCCGGCGAACCCGTGCGCCGGGCTGATGTACTGCGCGACGGTGCCGTAGAGCAGCTGCGTCCAGATCCTGTAGCCCAGCCGCTCGTCCTCGACGAAGCCGCTCCAGACGTCTTCGGCCAGCCGGTTCCAGAGATCCGCCCAGCGCGGGTCGCCGGTGCGTTCGAGCATCTCCGACGCGACCAGCAGCGACCCGGGGGCGCCCCACATCACCTCGACGGTGGGGTTCCCGATGTTCTGCTCGAGCACGTTTAGCAGCAGGTCGCGGCGGGCGGGATCGGGCGACAGGCGCTCTGCAACGGCCAGGATGCCGGAACGGCCCATCCACAGGCCGGGCGCCGCCTCGCGCTTCTCCGGCTCGAAATCGGGCTCGTCCAGGAACCGCCGGTCGAGGCCGTCGGCGACCTCCGCGAAGTCGCGCTGCGATCCCAGCTCGTGCAGCGCCCAGATCACGCCGGCGGCGCCGAGGTAGAGCCCGCTCAGCGCGCGGCCCTCGTCGCCGTCGACGTCGCGCTCGTGGATCGGCCACAGCCCGTGTCCATCGAACGCCCGCTCGGCGTCGTCCACGATCGCGGCGATTGCGGCGGCGGCGCGGCCCTCGTCCCACGCTTCCGTGGTCAGCGGCTCGTGGCTGGCGGCGTCGAACAGCGCGGTCACGCCCGCACACTACCCGGCCGCGCCGGTTCCCTAGCTGGGCTCCCCGGCCGCCGCGTCTGCACCCGCCGCGTCCGGCTCGTCCTCCTTCTCGAGGTCGCTCAGCGACCGCTTCTGCTTGGCCTCCTTGCGGCTCTCCTGGATCATGCCCTTGGTGGTCGACCAGCCGAACGTCGAGATCATCATGATCAGGCCGAAGGTGATGTTCCAGGCCATCGAGATCAGCTGTTGCGCCAGCGAGTAGGCGGTGACGGTGCTGGCCGGCGCGACGTCACGGAGGGCCACCGACGCCAGCGCCTGCTGGGTGCCGACCCCGCCCGGCGTGACCGCGAACGTCGACGAGATCGAGTTGGCCGCGATGATCAGGAAGATGTTGCGAATCGTCACCGGGATGCCGAACGCGGACATGTAGGTGGCGTTGACCCCCATCCGGGCGACGTACGAGGCCACCTGGAGCGCCAGCACCCGCGTCACGTACAGCCTCGGCGTGCGCAGGATCACGGCACCCGCCTTGGCGTCGTCCCAGACCTTGCGGTAGCGCTTCCAGAGGAAGCGGGCGACCACGATCAGCAGGATCGCCGCCAAGAGCAGGAACACCAGCTTGATGCCGCCGTCCTCCGTGATCTGGTGCTCGGCGGTCGATTCGGCGTCCGGCCGGGACAGGAACAGGAAGACGTAGTTGAGCGTGCCGATCACTCCGAAGAACAGGTTCTGCACGACGCCGGCGGCCAGGATCCCGGCGAAGGCCGATCCCACGATGATCACCCGGAACATGCCGAAGTAGGCGAACGTTCCGGCCTGCGCCGGCAGGAACGAGTTGAGAGCGATGCCGCCGGAGTAGGCCGCGACCAGCTGCCGCGCCGGCGTCCGCTCGCGGCCGTAGGACTCGGCCAGGATGTTGCGCCAGGCGAGGCCGTTGAGCACCGTCTGAATCGTCTGCAGTGTGCAGCCAAGCACCAGGTACTTGACGTCGATCGACCGGATCTGGTCCCAGACCTCCTCGAACCAGCCGCCCAGGTCGCCGAGGATGTCCAGCTGAGCGATCAGAAGGAGGGTGCGCAGCACGGCCGGAGCCTACCGCTCGAGTGGCGCCGGTACGCTCCGAGACCGATGAGCAGCGATCACAGCTCCGCCCGCATCGAACCCTGGGGCGACGGCGATCTGCCGTTGCTCGAGCGGTTGCTGTCCGATCCCGCGATGATGGCCCATCTGGGCGGGCCCGAGAGCCGTGAGCGGATCGCGAAGCGCCAGGCCGAGTACCGGCAGCCCGGCTCCCGGCAGTACCGGATCGTCGACCCGGACACCGGTGAGGGCGCCGGCTGGGTCGGCTACTGGCGCCGCGACTGGCAGGGCAGCGAGGTGTTCGAGATCGGCTGGTCGGTGGCGCCGGAGTTCCAGGGCCGTGGACTGGCCCGGGCCGGCGCCGCGCTCGTGATCGCGCTCGCCCGCGCCGAGCGCGAGCCGCGGTACATGCATGCCTACCCGTCGGTCGACAACGGGCCGTCGAACGCGATCTGCCGGCGGCTCGGCTTCCAACTGGGCGGGCCAGTCGACATCGAGTACCCACCCGGAACCCCAATGCGCTGCAACGACTGGCGGCTCGACCTGGCCGCGGCTGATCTTCGTACCGAGGACAAAACTGGACTGAGTTCATAAATACTGCTAGCCTGGTCTGCCATGGGCGAGCTGGGGCTACGGGAGCGCAAGAAGCTGCGCACGCGCGAGGCGATCGCGACGGTGGCGCTCGACCTGTTCGCGGAGCGCGGATACCAGCAGACGACTGTGGCCGAGATCGCAGAGGCGGCGGAGGTCTCCAAGGGTACGCTGTTTGCGTACTTCCCCTCCAAGGAGGAGATCGTGTTCGCCGACACCTCGCCGTTGCGTGAGCAGCTCTGCCACGAGCTCCGCCACCGCAGCAAGGGCCTGTCGGCGGTGGACACGCTGCGCGCCTTCGTGGCCGACCACATGATTACGCCCGGGCCGCGCGAGGCGCTTCGCGAGCGGCTGATCGCAGAGAACGAGCAGCTGCGCGTGCACTACCGCGCGCGCCTGGCCGAGGTCGAGGATGCGCTGGCCGAGGCGATCGCCGCCGACCTGGGCGAGCCGGCCGACGGGCCGCGCCCCCGGTTCGCCGCCGCCGCAGCCCTGTCCGCGATCTCGATCGCGAAGGCTCAGGCACGCAGCGTGCACGGGGCCACGGCCTCTCGCACGCAGGCGGTGGCGGTGCTCGACCAGGCGGCGGCGTTCCTCGAGGGCGGCCTGGCCGCGATCAGCGCCGCCCCGGCCCGGCGGCGGACGGCCTGATGGAGGCCGCGCACGAAGATCGCCAGCACTACGGCATCACGTTTGCCATGCTGGCGATGGCCGCGATCGTCTATGCACTGCTGCAGTCACTGGTGGCGCCGGCGCTCCCCGCAATCCAGGCTGACCTGCACGCGTCCGCCACCGGTGCCACCTGGATCCTGACGGCCTACCTGCTGAGTGCCTGCGTGGCCACGCCGATCGTGGGCCGACTGGGCGACATGTTCGGCAAGAAGAAGATGCTGGTGATCACGCTCTGGATCCTGGCCCTGGGGACGCTGCTTGCGGCGCTGTCGTCGACGATCGCGCTGATGACGGCGGCCCGCGTGATCCAGGGCATCGGCGGCGCCGTGTTCCCGCTGGCCTTCTCGATCATCCGCGACGAGTTCCCGAAGGAGCGGATCGCGCAGGGCATCGCGATGATCTCGGCCCTGGTCGGGATCGGTGGCGGCCTCGGCATCGTGCTGTCGGGACCGATCGTGCAGCGCCTCGACTACCACTGGCTGTTCTGGCTGCCGCTGGCGGCGATCGTGCCGGTCGCGATCGTTACGATGGTGATGATCCCCGAGTCGCCGATCCGCTCCCCGGGCAGGGTCGACTGGGCCGGAGGCCTGCTGCTCGCCACCTGGCTGGTTGCGCTGCTGGTGGCGGTCAGCGAGGGACCCAGCTGGGGCTGGACGTCGGCGTTGACGCTGGGTCTGCTGGCTTTCGCGGTGCTGGCCGTGGTGGCGTGGGTGGCCGTCGAGTCGCGGATGATCGAGCCGCTGGTGGACATGACGATGCTGCGCGACCGGCCGGTCTGGGCGACGAACCTGTCGGCCACGCTGATCGGCTTTGGCATGTTCGCATCGTTCGTGCTGATCCCGCAGTTCGTGGAGATGCCGAAATCGACCGGCTATGGGTTTGGCGCCTCCGTCACCGAGGCCGGGATCTTCCTGCTTCCGGCCACGATCGGAATGCTGCTGATGGGCCCGGTGGCCGGCCGCATGTCGGTGACGGTCGGCTCGCGCGTGCCGCTGGCGCTGGGCGGGCTGCTGAGCGCGCTGGCCTGGGCGCAGCTGGCGCTGTTGCACGACCAGAGCTGGCAGATCTACACGGCCACGTTCGTGATGGGCCTCGGCATCGGCCTGGCGTTCGCCTCGATGGTGAACGTGATCGTGGAGTCGGTGCGGCCGGACCAGACCGGCGTTGCCACCGGCATGAACGTGATCTTCCGGAACGTCGGCGGCTCGCTGGGCGGCCAGATCTCGGCCAGCATCCTGACCGCCAGCGTGGTCGTCGGGGGGCTACCCACCGAGGGTGCGTTCGTGAACGCGTTCTGGCTGTCTGCCGCGATGCTGCTGCTCGGCTTCGCCGCGGCGCTGCTGGTTCCGAAGCGCGCCGTCGCGGCCAGCCCCGTCCCCGCCGAGCAAGGACGGGTGCTGGACGCGGTCTGACTCAGGCGCCGGCCGGACGGCGCGCGTCCAGGCGCAGCGTCCAGGTATCGATGCTGTCGACGACCAGGTGCGTGCCGCTCCATGGATCGCGTGCCAGCGTCTCGCGCACCTCGTCGGCCGACCCCGCCTCAGCGACGTGGACGACGCGGTACTCGTCGCCGAGCGGTCCCCCCAGAACGATGAAGCCTGCGTCCACGAGTCCGTCCATGAACGCTGCGTGCTCGTCCCAGCCCGACTGCCGCTCCAGCGGCAGCGACAGGTCGTAGTCGGGCCCCGACCGGTGTATCACCACATGGAACGTGGCCACGGCTACATCTCGGGGGTGGGCGCGGCTTCGTCGTTCTGCCAGAGGCCGAACTCGTTGCCCTGGGGGTCGGTGCAGGTCGAGAACCAGCCCATCCCCGGCACCGGCATCGGATCGGCGGCCTGGCCGCCCAGCTCGCGCACGCGCGCCGATCCGGCGTTGATCTCGTCCACGCTGAAGTAGGCGCGGGTGCCGCGCTTGCCCGGCTCCATGTTGGTGATGGCGGCGCCGGTCTGCTCGCCGATGCGGGTCATGTGGTACTCGAAGGGGCCGGGATAGGCCTGGAACTGCCAGCCGAACAGCGACCCCCAGAACGTCTGGCTTGCGCCCGTGTCATCGGCCGGGATCTCGAAGTGCACGATCTGTCCTGCCATCGGATGCTCCTTCTGCAAGGGGGTGGTCTGGCCTCGGATGCTACCCGCCTTCGGCTCGCTCGCACCGGGCTCGATCGGGGTAAGGTGCAGGCCATGTCGAAGCTGCGCCTGACCATCTCGATGTCGCTCGACGGCTACGTGGCCGGCCCCGATCAGAGCGTCGAGAACCCGCTCGGCGTGGGCGGCACGCGCCTGCACGAGTGGGCCGTCGAGCTGGAAGCCTGGCGGGCGCCGCACGGCCTCGAGGGCGGCGAGGTGAACGAGAGCTCCGCCGTGGTCGAGGAGGCTGTCGCCAACGTGGGCGCGACCATCATGGGCCGCAACATGTTCGGCGGGCACCCGGGCGGATGGGATGCGGACGCGCCCTGGAACGGCTGGTGGGGCGACGACCCGCCGTTTCACCACCCGGTGTTCGTGCTCACCCACCATGCCCGCGAGCCGCTGGTCTGCGAGGGCGGCACCACCTTCACGTTCGTCACCGACGGGATCGTCTCGGCGCTCGAGCAGGCGCGGCAGGCGGCCGGCGGCAAGGATGTGTCGCTGGCCGGCGGCGCGCAGGCGTGCCGGGAGTACATGGGGGCCGGGCTGGTCGACGAGATGGTGATCAACCTGGCGCCGACGCTGCTGGGCGCGGGCGAGCGGCTGTTCGAGGGGCTCGGTGACGACCTGCACGGCCTGGAGCCGCGGCGGAGCGTGGCCGCGCCGGCCGTCACCCACCTGTTCTTCAGCCGCCCCTAGGCGGGCGTCTTCACCGACGCGATGTAGCCGCGCACGTCCGCGGCCGGCTCGGCGTAGGCGTCGCCCAGCTC
>Ga0068855_100006712_pt1 | contig 13967 bp, 13 predicted proteins | sample KBSCornC52_FD_66592 | JGI IMG/M metagenome (GOLD analysis project Ga0068855, IMG submission 66592) | Corn rhizosphere microbial communities from Kellogg Biological Station, Michigan, USA - KBS Corn C5-2 | ecosystem: Host-associated > Plants > Roots > Rhizosphere > Soil ... | reverse complement strand
CGTCGGCATGGCCAGTGGAAGATCGCCGAGCGGTGGTCGATCGTTGATTTTTCGCAATCCACGAGCCGAACCGCTCTTCCTTCAGAGAACAATCCGAACACGCATCGCGGCCGCCGGGACAGAACTGACCTGTCCTACTTCAGGGGGGATGCGGTGGGATCAAACTGAGCCTCCGTGAGGGGACTCTTGGCGTCACTCGCACCTCATGCTCGTGACGAGAGGTCAGAGCTCAAACATTCGATGAGTCAAGAAGGGGAGAAATGATGAGGCATATCGACTATGCGTTTGCACTGTGCCGTGTGAGCCTCCTTGCGGTCACCATCGGATTTGCATCCGCAGCATCCGCTCAGACGACGCAAGGGCCACCCAACAGTGGTTCGCCTTCTCTGAACGAGTCAGCGGGTGATGTTAACCCGAACAGCCCCTCTCCCGGTGTGGCCGCTGCAAAAGATGCCGATGGTCAAGAGATTGTCGTTACGGCGCAGTTTCGCCGTCAGAACCTCCAAAACACGCCCCTGGCAATTACTGCCTTGACCGGCGAAATGCTTAAGACCCGGGGTCAGACCAACATTGCGCAAGTCGCAAACCAGGCTCCGTCCGTTACATTGAAACCCCAAGGGGCGACATTTGGAACGTCACTTGTGGGCAACATTCGGGGCGTTGGGCAGGATGATTTCAGCGCCGCTGTTGAGCCAGGTGTCGGCTTGTATGTGGACGACGTGTATTATGCGACTCTGACCGGGTCCATCCTAGACCTACTAGACGTTGACCGGATCGAAGTCCTTCGTGGTCCACAGGGCACTCTTGCTGGCAAGAACTCGATTGGCGGCGCCATCAAGATATTCTCAAAGAAGCCAACCGGGTCCAATACCGGTGACGTATCTGTCAAATATGGCAGCTTTAATCTCTTCGACGTCAGAGCTAATGCCGACTTCGCACTAACTGATTCTCTTAGCGCCCGGGTCTCCGGAGTCGCCAAGAAGCAGCAAGGATACGTTAAGCGGCTTGACTTTGGCTGCCTCTATCCGGCTGGAGGGCCAGCCACCTACATCGACAACAACGGCGCGGTCGCGCAAGTGAACCCCGCTGGCGGAATTCCGCGGCTCACCGATCGAAGCGATTGTCTGCTCGGCCGGGAAAGCGGCCAAGGCTTTGTGGCAGGACGAGCTCAGCTGCGGTACCAACCCAGCGCTGACCTCGACATCAACTTAGCGGCTGATTACACGATGGAGGACCGGCCAAATTCTGGCAACGTTCTTCTAGATCGGAGTCTCGGGGGCCATCGGGTTAGCCCGAACTGGGTTGACCGACTGCCGGGCAATCCGCGCGGGGCGACTGACACCAACCCATATGACGCGCCGATCCCTTATGACATCCGCTTCGTATGTGGCCCATACTGCAATTACGCAACCTACATCGCGCTTCCGGACACTTCAACCGGCCCTCTCGGAGCGTTCGCGAACACCGGCGGCGTTCGGCCCGGCACCTTTTATGAAGACCGACTCAAGTACACGGGATGGGGAGTTTCAGGAAACGTTGAATACCAGCTAGCTTCGGATTTGAATTTAGTATCCATCACTGCCTACCGGGCATACAAATCGAACTGGCCGTCAGATGATGACTTGTCCCCACTCGCAATACAAAATAACAAGTCATTTCTAGATTATTGGCAGTTTACCCAAGAGGTGCGACTGAACGGAGCAGCACTTAATAAAACTCTGCAATACACGGTGGGCGGCTTTTACATGAAGCAGTTCACGAATATACTGGCAGGCTCCGACCTTCGTAGGATCACTGAAACGGCCTTCTGGAACAATGATGACACGCGCGCCAATACAAAGGCGGCGTTCGCGCAGGTCTCCTGGAAACCGGTACCGGCGCTCACTCTTACAGGCGGGTTGCGTTACACCGACGATTACAAGACCTACGTGTTTGGTCGAACTGCATTAGGCGGCGGTCCGCTGCCTGCAAGCTCGAGCGTCGCTAAGTTGAACGGCGTCGTCGGAACTTATGACGGTCCCATCAGCACGAATTGGGATTATCGTGCGAACGCGCAATATCAGATCACTCCAAGCATAATGGTGTACGGACAAGTCTCCACTGGGTTCAAGGGAGGCGGGGTAAACCCCCGGCCGTTCAATGCGGCGCAAGCGCTTCCATTCGGTCCCGAGAAGCTCACCACCTACGAGATTGGATGGAAAAGCGACCTTCTCGATCGGCATGTGAGGTTAAATATTGCTGCCTTCTTCTCGAAATACAAGGATATGCAGCTCAGCCTTTCGAATTGCGTCTCTATAGTGGGGCCGACTGACGGGTTCCCCTGCAACTTGATTGTGAATTCGGGTGATGCTGATGTAAAAGGGTTTGAGGTGGAGACGAACGTCCATCCTGCCCAAGGTATGACAATCGATGGTTCAGTAAGCTACCTCGACTTCAAATACACGAAATTCGGCACCTTTGGTAATGCTTCGGTTGGCGGACCCGGAAATCCGGCCGGACCGCAGTTTGGAGACTACCCGCCTTACACGCCTCGTTGGAAGTGGAGCCTTGGCGCTCAGTACGAAATACCTCTCGAGAGTGCCGGCTCTCTCACTCCGCGTGTAGACGCCAGCTACCAAAGCGAGATCTACGACGGAGTTAATGCACCAACGACCCTTATTCCCGGATATACGTTGGTCAACGCTCGTCTGATGTGGAGAAACGCCAGCGGAGATCTTGAGATATCAGGTGAGGTTACCAATCTGTTTGATAAGTACTATTTCCTTACAGGTTGGGATCGATCGCCAGGAGGCTACGTAATTGCCCAGCCCGGCGCACCACGTGAATGGTCGGTAACAATCAGCAAGAAATTCGGCTGATCGTCTCCTTGAGCTGGCGCTCGGCGTCGCGCGCCAGTTCCACCACAGACGGTCGAGATCGGGGGCGCGACGTCCGCCAATGGGCGCTAGATCTTTACTATTCGCGGATTTCGTGCGGCGCCTGTTGGCCGCGTCACCTGGCTTAGATTCACTCAATACGATTGGGGCACTTGATGGCTGACGAAGCTGGCGTTGCTAAGACTCATATGCCTCTGATGATTCCTGCGACCGATCCCAAGCTTGCGAAGTTCAAGCCACCGCATCCCGGAACTCAGCATGAAGTCCTTCACGAGAATGATCTGCGAATTGAGCGGAACATTTCGGTGCGCATGCGAGACGGTGTGCATATGCTCATCGATCTTTACTTACCGGATAGATTAGAGGGATCCGAGCGTGTCCCAGCCATTCTCGGCTGGAGCCCTTACGGCAAACACAATCTGGCCGACCATCTCTGGCCGGGAGCTGATGTACAGCCCGGTTGGATTTCCAAATACACCGCTTTCGAAGCGCCAGACCCCCTCTATTGGTGCGGGCGAGGTTATGCTGTTGTATTTCCAGACCCCCGGGGCAGCTGGTATTCTGAAGGAGACTTTCATCACGGCGGAGCCCAGGAAGGAGAGGACGTCTACGATCTGATCGAATGGCTTGGTTTGCAGCCCTGGTGCAATGGCAAGGTCGGCATGAGCGGGGTTTCCTACCTGGCGGCCACGCAATACCAAGTAGCTCCGCTTCACCCGCCGCATTTGGCTGCCATCAACCCTTGGGAGGGCTTCTCCGACTGGTATCGTGAGTTCGGTTATCACGGAGGCATCAGAGACACGGGCTTCGTACCGCGCGCTGGGCTGGGTCTGCGCTACGGTACGAATCTGGTCGAAGATACCATCCAAAGCATGATCGACCATCCACTTGTCGACGAATATTGGCACAGCAAGGCTCAGAATCTGAGTGGTATAGAATGCCCGGCGTTTTTCGTTGCAAGTTGGTCCGACCAAGGGCTGCATACCCGTGGCACACTGGAAGCCTTCAAAGCGGCGCGCTCGTCAGAAAAGTTCCTTTTGGTACATGGGCAAAAGAAGTGGGCCCACTATTACGACCCAAAAAACGTGGAGCTTTTGCAGCAATTCTTCGACGAATACCTGCGCGAGGACGGCCATCGCACTCGTGATTGGCCTAAGGTTCGGCTGGAAATACGCGAGCGCGCACACGTAGGACATTGGCGCGATGAAGACGAGTGGCCGCTCGCGCGAACCATTTACACGCCGTTTTACCTCGACGCCGCCGACATGTCTCTGTCTGACAGTCCCGCGAAAGCTCAAGGAGAGGCAAGTTACGACCCGCTAACAGGAGGGAGCGCCTGCTTCGATATGAAGTTTGAAGCGCACACAGAGCTAACCGGCCATATGAAGCTGAAGCTTTGGGTCGAGATTGAGAGGGGCGACGACATGGACCTCTTTGTCGCCATTCAGAAGCTCGATGCAGAAGACAAGGTGGTGCCGTTCAACTTCTATGCAACGTGCGATGATGGCCCCGCGGCGCTGGGCTGGCTACGGGCCAGTCATCGTGCGCTCGACAAGGATAAGTCCACGCCGTGGCAGCCGGTTCACCTTCACACATTCGAGGAACGACTGACGCCCGGAATTCCGGTTGCTGTCGAAATTGAAATCTGGCCATCCAGCACCTTGTTCCGCGCTGGGGAGACATTGCGCGTCCAGATTCAGGGTCAAGATATCTATGGCGATATTGGTGGCGGACCATCATCCATGCGCCATCTGGAGCTGCGCAACGCGGGACCGCATCGCATTCGTACCGGCGGGCAATTTGATTCCCATCTGCTTGCTCCCGTCATTCCAAATAAAGCCTCTTGGTAAGGACACGATTCAAACGCCTCACGGTGTTTCACGCGCCCGCTTACTCCAACAACTCTCGAGTATGTCACCAATGATAGACGTTTCCCCGTTGTTCACCCCGTTCCGAGTTGCCGGCCTCGAGCTCAAGAACCGCTTCGTAATGTCGCCCATGACGCGCACGCGCAGCCCTGGAGGTGTGCCAACAGCCGAGGTTGCAGCGTATTACCGGCGCCGAGCCGAGGGCGGGACGGGCCTCCTTATCACCGAGGGAACAGTGATTGACCGCCCGAGTTCGGGCAACAATCCCAATATCCCGAGCATTCACGGAGAGGGGCTTGCTGGCTGGGGCCAAGTTGTTGACGCAGTTCACGGCGCCGGAGGACGAATCTGGAGTCAGTTGTGGCATGTCGGCGCGCTGCCCGATCCTCGGGCGCCGGGAGAATGGCGCCCCAGTTTTGAAAGTCCCTCCGGCCTGTCGGCGCCGGACCACGCCATCGGTGTTGCGATGTCTGATACCGACATCGCCGAGACGATCGACTCATTTGCGCGTGCTGCCGCCGATGCTTCACGCACCGGCTTCGACGGTATCGAGCTGCACGGTGCCCACGGTTACTTGCTGGACCAGTTCTTTTGGTCCGGGACGAACAGACGGACTGATCGTTGGGGTGGAGGGAGTTTGCCCGAACGTTCGCGCTTTGCCGTCGAAGTAGTGAGGGCGGTTCGCGCCGTGATCCCGACCGACATGCCGCTTTGCATCAGAGTTTCCCAATACAAGATCCAGGATTACGAATGCCACTTGGCTACCAGTGAGGCCGAGATAGGTGCCTGGCTTGCTCCTTTGGCTGAGGCAGGGGTGGACATATTTCACTGTTCACAGCGGGAGTTCACCGCGCCGGCATTTCCCGGAGGTGAAATGAATTTTGCGGGACACGTAAGACGGGCTACCGGCAAGCCGACGATTACGGTCGGCTCGGTCGGACTTGAGCCAGAGTTCTTCGATGATGATGCGAAACCGGGAGCACCATCGCTAAGGGAGCTAGTCGCACGTCTGGAGAGACATGAATTCGACCTCGTTTCCGTCGGCCGTGCGATCCTCAGCGAACCAAATTTCGTACGCAAACTTCGTCAGGGTCGCTTCGACGAGATGAAACGGTTCGCGCGCGAATTGATTTCAGCCGAATTGGTCTAGCTTATTGCCGCCGTAGCGACAAGCCAAGCCTCCTATTCTACGCCCTTAATAGCAGCCGTGAAGGCCTGAAGCTCATTGAGAAGTCGGTCCATACGCTCGGCACCGAAACGTTCGGCATACTCGTTCATGACCCGGCGAACGTCACGCGCCACCATTCTGATGAGCTCGCGTCCTTCGGCTGTCAGGATCGCCATCGCCCTCCGTTTGTCGTCGGGGTCGATCTCTCGGGCCACAATCCCGCGAGTTTCGAGCTCCTTCAGAATGCGTGCGACGCTGGGGGGATGAAGCAAGGCCACTTCGGCCACACTCGTTGCATCCGTGCTCCCTCTGTCGTTCAGCACGCGCATCACCCGCCACTGCGGTTCGGTGATGAGATGTTCCCGCAACCGCGGGCGCATCGGCGAAAGAACGGCCTCCTTTGCGTAGATCAAAGCACCAGAGACAGTGTGGTCGTACCTGTGCAATTTGCGGACAAGAGACCTCATCTGTCATTCCAAAAAAAGATTAATATGATAATGATAATCCACCATAGTTGATTTCGACCTACAGGGTGCATCACCTCTTTTCAACAAGATATCACGAGCAGTCACCACACTTGCAAGCCCGCTTGACAGCCATACAAGAATGGTTATCACGTTATCTAAAGTGCCTTTCGATAATGGACTTGGGAATGGCCAGTGCAGAGCCCGACACCCCTGACTCTCCGGCCACGTATGCCGCGTCGGCGGACAAAACAAATAGGGTGGGTAGAGATCCGGCGACACCCTTCCGCGTTTCGGATCTAATTGACGACCGGCCCAACGAAGGCATCTTCCGGGTAAACCGCGCAATCTATCGCGATCGCGACTTGTTCGACTTGGAGATCGAGCATGTTTTCGAGCGTGGATGGGTCTTTGTCGGACTCTCGAGCCAGGCGGAGAAGCCGAGTGATTACTTCACCGCGTTTATTGGCCGAGTGCCAATTCTCGTGAGCCGCGGCTCGGATGGAACTTTGCGGTGCTTCGTGAACGTCTGTCCCCACAAAGGCGTCCGATTAGTTCGCAACGTCGCTGGCAGCTCCTCCCGCTTCGTTTGTCCCTATCATAGTTGGACCTTTGACAGCACCGGACGCAATTGCAGCATCAAGTGGAAATCCAGCGGCTGTTATAGTCCTGCTTTCGACGCAGACGATCACAACCTGTGCCGAGTGGCCCAATTTGGCGAATACCGAGGATTCCTCTTTGCCAGTCTCTCGCTCGACGTTCCCACGCTTGACGACTTCCTCGGCGAGGCGAGGAAGCTCATCGACCTCGCTGTCGACAAGAGCCCAGAAGGATTGGAGCTTGTCCCCGGGCGGGTTCGATACACGTACGCAGCCAACTGGAAGATGCAGTTGGAAAACTGTGCCGACGCTTATCATTTCACCTCGACACACCCGAGCTACATCAAATTGCTCAATCGCCGCGCCGCCGAAGAAGCGGGAGATGTGGTGACCGCAACCTTGGGAGCGGCTGATTTCTGGCAAGAAGGCGCAGGCGGTGCTTCGGGCGGCTCGATGAGCTTCGAACATGGCCACGTCCTCAATTGGGGTGTGATGCCTGTAACGTCCGCTCACCCGGATTTTGAGCGAGCCGAGGAGCTTGCTGTCAAGTTCGGAATCGCCAAACGCAACTGGATGTTTAACATGCGCAATCTGACCATTTTCCCGAACCTGCAGCTTGCGGAAAATGCGTCGACCCAGCTGCGGGTTATTCGTCCGCTGGCTGCAAACCTCACCGAGATGCAGACCTGGTGCATCGCTCCGCGGGGTGAGAGCGGTGAAGCCCGTACCATGCGGATCAGGCAGTACGAGGACTTCTTCAATCCGACGGGTATGGCCACTCCGGACGACACAGTTTGCTACGAAGAGGCGCAAAGCGGCATGGCCGAACAAGAGCGGCCATGGTTGCAAGGCCATGCCCGTGGCTCCGAGGTGTCGGTCGTGGGGGGAAACCCTTTCTCCGAAATGATTGATTTAGCTCCCAGTTACAGTGTCCTGTCGGATTCTCAGCTTGGCGACGAGAGCTTGTTTCGCAGCTACTATCGCGCTTGGGCCGAGCGGATGACGGGGGCGCTCAATGGATAGCCTCAGTGCTCAGGAGGCGGCGCAGTTCCTCTACCGCGAGGCGGCCCTGCTCGACGAGCGCGACTTCGATGGCTGGCTTGAGCTCTTCACGCCTGACTGCGTCTTTTGGATGCCGGCGTGGCGCGACGATGGCACCCAGACGGAAGACCCTGATCAGGAACTTTCACTGATCTATTACCAAGGCAGGCGCAACCTTGAGGACCGGGTGCGGAGGATCCGCTCGGGTTTATCCGTCGCTTCTGCGATGCTGCCTCGCGTCTGTCATCTCCTCGGCAACGTGACCATCGAGCAGCACGAAGGACGGGCCCAAAAGGTGCGATCCGCTTTCAATATCAACCTTCAGGACGTGCGTACCGGCCGAACCCACACATACTTCGGCCACTATGTTCACCTCCTCCAGGCTGAGGGTGGCAATTGGCGAATTGCGCGTAAAGTTATCTACCTGCTCAATGACGTCATCCCGACCGCACTAGACGTCTACGCTATCTGAGTACGTCTGAATGGAAAGCGACAAGATACCGTTTGCGCGGGTCGCGATCGTCGGTGGCGGGGCAATGGGCTGCCTGTTCGCGGTAAGACTCGCCTGCGCCGGCGCTGCCGTCACAATTGTCGATGTGGATAGCCGTCGATTGGCATTAATGAACCGCGGCGGGTTGACGCTGGTTGATGACACAGGAGTCCATTCCGCAAGAATAACAGCCGTTGCCGCAATAGATGCGCCTCCTGCCGACCTGGTGATGCTGTTCACAAAAGGCATGCATAGCGCCAGCGCGATCGCGTCCGTAGCGCATTTGGTCGCGGGAAATCCGGTAGCCCTCACGCTGCAGAACGGGATTGGTAACGCGGAACTGCTTGCACAGACTTTTGGCGCGGAGCGCGTCTTATTGGGAAGTGCACATGTTCCTGCTGATCTCGAGGGGCCAACTCGAGTGGTATCTCGGGGGCCGAGCAAGATTGAGATCGGCGGATTATGCGAGGCTTCACACATACTTGCAGCAGCGACTGGCAGACAACTTCGCCTGGCTGGTTTCGATACCGACATCGTCGATGAGATCATGGTCCCCATTTGGGAGAAGCTTGCCTTCAACGCAGCGCTAAATGCGCCAGCCGCGGTATGTGGCGTCACGAATTCCGGACTCGACAACGAGCCGGGCCGGCGGCTGGCAATCAAAGTCGTCGATGAGAGCGTAGCCGTGGCCGGTGCCGCTGGCATTAGACTCAATCGGGCCCGGATCGTGGAGAGTGTTGCGAGTGCCTTGCGCGACCACCCGATGCATAAAGCCTCGATGGTCCAGGATCGAGAGTGCGGTCGGCCTACCGAAATTGAGACCATCAACGGCGCCATATCGCGCGAGGGCGCCCGGCTGGGCGTGCCCACAGTGGCGTGCGACACATTGTGCGAACTCGTGCGAATAATCGAGCTTCGCACCGAGTTCGGCCAAAATTCCAAAGCCAAATCCGACGCTGCCTAACCAACGCAGTGCTTCACCTTGACCTCAGCGCGTGGAAGGATCCGAATAATGCATAGTCGCCCGACGGTGCCAGCCGGTTTGGAGTTCGCTTTCGAAACACGCGTCGAATTCAGACCGGAGCGGTGCTCCTTCGGTCCACTCCCAGGTGGTGGCATGCAGGGGTACACGCCATGCTTCGCCGGCACGGTTTACGGACCACGGCTCACGGGACATGTTGTTCCCAACAGCGGTGCCGACTTCGCAACCATACGCGGCGACGGAGTGATCGTGATCAACTCTCATTACCTACTCGAGGCAGACGATGGGACGAAGATTTACATCAACAATCGGGGATACCTGGTTCCCAACAAGAGCGGAAATCCCACGCTGGTCGAAGGAACGCCGCAGCCGAAATACTTCAGATTCACTCCTACCTTTGTGGTTCCAGAAGGCAAACATGACTGGCTGGGACGCTCGCTGATCGTCGGCGGTGGGCATCGCCGGTCTAACCCTGATCACTCGATCTTCTCGTACTATCTGGTCACCTAGGAAGTCGATGTCGTGGGTTCTTACCGTTTAGAGCATTGTCACTCGTTCCCAGGTAATCTCTCTTCTCCTGCAGACGTCTTTGCGCGCTCGATTACGGGACGCTAGCTGCAGTCGAAATCTTAGTCCGACGGTGCCTCCACGGATGCGGTCGCACATTGAGTTTGTAACGGCGGAAGTGGTACTGCATGATCGATAGGGTGGAATTGCTCGGGGGAATTCCGAATCGCACATTGGCAGGCGCGCCTTCTTCGCATGCGGGGAAGACGTCGAATCTAGTCACTAAGTCTCTTTCAATCGCTTTTAAATCGAGTCAGCCGGAGTCGAGAACAACGAATGTCAAAGGCAGGGGAAAGAAGGGCAGTGCGAAAGCTGCCAAAGTATGAACAGACTATTTCTGCGGCTCTCCTCAGCGCTAGAGAAGCAACAATTGCGCCCATGAGGCCAAAAATGAAAGAATTCGATGTAACGGAACCTCAATGTCGCGTGATGAGAGTGCTCAATGACCGCGGTGCCATCGATGCGGGTGGCTTGGCAGAAGTCGGAATGCTACACTCACCGAGCGTCACAAGGATATTGAAGGAGCTCGAAGCGCGTAAATTGGTCGTACGGGAAACTGATCCAGAGGATCGCAGACGAAGTCTTGTGGCGCTTACGCCCAGCGGTCGAGAATTGGCCAAAACCATTAGTCGTGATGTGAAAAGATTGACCGCGGAGTTCTCTGTCCGTTTTGGAATAGACCGTATGGATAGGCTTTTGAACGAGCTACAGGCATTCACAGCTGCGATCAAAGGCGTTGAATAGGTCCACTGGGACATGAAAGGACCTCAGTCCGCTCTCTATCGGCGCACACAATCAGAGCCGGCGTGGGATGATTCCCCGAAAATGGTTTGTCGGTGGTAGTAATCGGCCTCGCGTCTATCTGCTAGCCAGCCAGAGACCGTAACGAAGTCGAACAAGGGAGGGCCCACAAGCGACGCTGCGCAGTCGGTCGAAAGCAGACTGGCAACTAACGATGCTCCTGGGATGATAACGGGGATTCTGTTGAGTTTGGTATGACCGCAAGAAGTTGGATGCGCACAGTTGATCTCGCAATCGTGAACCGCAGATTTTGGCCGTGTGCGGCAGGTCCGCTAAGGTGGAAAGCCGAAATTCGCTGACCCTTACAGCACTCCCATGGCTACGAATGGGCCGGGTCACCCGCAGCAACCGATTGTTCTTACTCCCGCTGAATGGAAGGTAGCGGAGCAGGTGCGACATGGGCTGACCAATCCACGCATAGCTGAGCGGATCGGCGCCAGCGCTGAGGTGGTGAAGTTCCACCTCGGAAATGTGCTCGCGAAACTGGGCTTCTCTAGCCGACGTGAACTTGATCTGTGGGGCGGCGTGGCTAAAGATTCGGCGCTGGAGAAGAGGAGGTCGGCTATGACAGGCGAAATGGACGAGGAAAGCTACATGATCCTGGCCAAGTCGCGCGAATGACGGAGAATGCCGCCCAGGCACGTGATTGGTATAGATATGTGCTCGGTCTGCCAGAGCTTACATCTTCGGTAACCTAGCCTTCTTCGACCTAGGTGGAGTGCGCCTCATGCGACTGAGGCGGAAGTCGCCGGATCGTCGGAATCCATCCTTTATCTGCGCGTTCCTGATATTCATGCGACAAAGCAGCTGGAGCATCGCGGGGCCACCTTCACTCATGCGACCGCACCTGGTCCACCGTCATGAGGATGGCACCGAGGAGTGGATGGCTCTTTTCGAAGATAACGAGGGCCGTCCGCTTGGCCGTATGACGCAGGTGGAACGCACGCGCGTTGAACAGCTAGCGGACGAAACAATTCGATGACGGCAATGGGGCGATTGCCGCCGGTTCGCTTACGACCCATTGCCGTCATCTACTTGCGGGGCACCAAGAAACGTGAGGGGCTCACCCTGATGCAAGTTAACCGCAGGAACTCATGCTCTTGGCGGCGTTTAATCGTTCATGCCGAAGACTCCGGACGAATTACGGACGGGTCGCCCGTGGCTGCTCTGGGTCATGGTGATTTTGCTCGCACTTGCCGGGCTCGCGCTCGCGGCCGGCGGCTTCCTTCTCCTTAGCCTCGGCGGTTCGGCTTATTATCTAGTCGCGGGAGCGGTCATGCTCGCCTGCAGTGCGCTGCTGGTCATGCGCACGCCGCTGGCGCTGCTGCTATACGCAGTGCTCGTGCTAGGCACCCTGGCTTGGGCAGTCTCGGAGATTGGTTTGGACTGGCGGCAGCTCGTTCCTCGTGGAGACGTGGTTTTTGTATTCGGGTTGCTGTTGTGCCTTCCCTGGATCTTTCGAGGGTTGACGCGTGGGTCCTTTTTAAGCGTGCGGATTGGCGTCCAGGCGTTGGCGCTCTCACTAGTTGTCGCGGCCGTTGTCGGAGTGGCCGCTCTCGTCACACCGGACGGCAAAGAATGGGACAACGGCTTTGCAGGCGATGCCCCCCCACAGGTACAACCTTCGCGGCGCAACGCGGCGACTGGCCAGCATATGGCGGGACCCGGGCGGGTCAGAAGTTCTCCCCACTGGCTCAGATCACAACAGCCAAAGTTGGCCGGCTCGAGCGAGCATGGACGTTCCACACCGGTGACCACCCGCGCCCCGGCGACCCCCACGAGTTCACCAACGAAGTCACGCCGATCAAAGTGGGCGATATGCTGTACTTGTGCACCCCGCACGACATCGTCTACGCGCTCGATCCGGAGAGCGGAGCGGTGCGCTGGAAGTATGACCCGCACATCCGCGTTTCGCAAAACCTGCAGCACCTCACTTGTCGCGGCGTCAGCTACGCCCGCGTCGCCGGAGCGGATTGTCCGGAGCGCCTGTTACTGGCGACCAACGACGCACGTCTGATCGCCCTCGATCCGCGCAGCGGACGGCCATGCCATGGCTTCGGCAAGGGCGGGCAGCTCGACTTATGGACGGGCATGCCGCACTTCCAAGATGGCTGGTACCGGAACACATCGGCTCCTCTCGTGACCCGCGGTAAGGTGGTGTTGGCTGGGGCTATCTATGACAACGCCGCCGTCACGATGCCCTCCGGGGTCATCCGCGCGTTCGACGCGGCCACCGGGCGACTGGTGTGGAACTTCGATCCCGGCGAGCCACCCAACACCGCGCCGATCGGACCAGGGCAGAGCTACGTCCCCTCCACACCCAACAGCTGGAGCACGTCGGCGGCGGACGACGCCCTCGGATTGATCTATGTCCCGATGGGCAATGGCGCGGTCGACCAGTGGGGCGGCAACCGATCGCCGGAGACCGAACGGTACACCGCCACCATCCTCGCCCTCGACGCTGACACGGGGAAGGAGCGTTGGCACTTCCAGACGGTGCATCACGACTTGTGGGACATGGACGTGCTCGCGCAGCCCGCGCTGGTGGACCTCGACATTCCCGGCAAGGGACGCGTCCCGGCGCTCGTCCAGTCGACCAAGACCGGGAACATCTTTGTCCTTGATCGCCGCACGGGCGCGTCGCTCCTGCCGGTCGTTGAACATCCCGTGCCGGGCGGCCCCGCGCCGGGAGACCACCTCTCGCCGACCCAGCCATTCTCGGCCGCCAGCTTCTTTCCCCGGCCCGCCATTCGCGAGAAGGACATGTGGGGTATAACGCCGTTCGACCAGCTCGCCTGCCGTCTCGGGTTCCGGCACCTTCGTTATGACGGGCCGTTCACTCCACCCTCATTACAGGGCTCGATCGTTTTCCCCGGCAACTTCGGGGTGATGGACTGGGGCGGAATGGCGATCGACCCGATCCACCAGGTCGCGTTTGCTCACCCCAGCTACATGGCGTTCGTCGACAAGCTTGTCCCGCAGGCGAAAGTTCACAGGGAGACAAAGGGGCCTTCGGGAGGTTCCGACTTCAGCCATCAGGGACGGGGGCTCAATCCCAACCGTGGAGCCCCGTTCGCCGTCCTACTCAACCCTTTTTTGTCAGAGATCGGC
>Ga0068855_100006711_pt1 | contig 13969 bp, 10 predicted proteins | sample KBSCornC52_FD_66592 | JGI IMG/M metagenome (GOLD analysis project Ga0068855, IMG submission 66592) | Corn rhizosphere microbial communities from Kellogg Biological Station, Michigan, USA - KBS Corn C5-2 | ecosystem: Host-associated > Plants > Roots > Rhizosphere > Soil ... | reverse complement strand
CCTGTCGCATCGCCTGGCGAGCGGGGTGCCGGGCCTGGACGAGCTGATGGACGGCGGGATCCCGCAGGGGTACTCCGTGCTGGTCGCCGGGCCCTCGGGCTCGGGCAAGACCGTGCTCACGAACCAGTTCATCGTCGAAGGCGGCAAGCGGGGCGAAAACGGGGTGGTGGTGGTCTTCGAGAAGCGGCCGAACGACTACCTGCAGACCACCCCGCACGGCCCCGAGTTCGAGAAGCTGGTCCGGGAAGACAGGCTGGAGATCGTTTACCTTCGCCCGCTGGACCTCTCCATCGACGAGACCTTGCTCGAGCTCCAGAACGCCGTGAAACGCCTGGGCGCGCGGCGTGCCGTGATCGACTCGCTGTCTGGTCTGGAGCTGGCTCTGGCGCCGGCGTTCAGGGCTGATTTTCGCGAATCGCTGTACCGGATGATGGGCGCGCTGACAGGGCTCGGCGTGACCCTGATGGCGACGGTCGAGCTCGACGACTCGTACGGCGGCCTTCATGTCAGCCCCCACGGCGTCGCGTTCTTGACCGACGCGATCATCATCCAGCGCTATCTGGAGATCGACGGGCAGCTGAGACGTGCCATGGGAGTCGTGAAGCTGCGCGCCAGCCAGCACAGCAAAGACTTGCGCCAGTACGAGATCTCGTCCGACGGCGGGATTGTCGTGGGCCAGGCGCTCAGGGGGTACGACGGCCTGCTGACCGGGGCACCCGTCAAGACCAAGCAGGCCCGATGACGGCGCGGACGTCATGACCGAATCGGATTTCCACGCGTTCGACGCGGTGGGTGCTCTGGTCGTCGTCCTCGACGCCGATGACCGGATCGTCTACTGGAACCGCGCCTGCTCCGAGCTGACCGGCTACGCGCGGGAAGAGGTGAGGGGCCGCCGGTTCTGGGACTTTCTGCTCGTTCCAGAAGAGGTGCAGCCGGTGCGGTCCGCCCTGACGGCCGTGCGGACGGCAGACGCGCCCAGCTCGTTCGCGAATCATTGGATCACCCGCCGCGGCGAGCGACGCTGGATCGTCTGGTCGAACACGATGACCGACGGTCCTGATGGAGAGCCGCGTTACTGCATCAAGACCGGAATCGACCGCAGCGAGAACAAAGAGGCCGAAGACAGACTGGCCGGAACCCTCGGCATCGCCGCGGACGCGATCATCTCCGTCGACGACAACCAGAGGATCACCATGTACAACCGGGCGGCCGAAACGATGTTCGGCTGGTCCGCCGCCGAAGTGATGGGCCAGCCGCTCGACATTCTGATTCCGGAGCGCTTCCGGCACCGCCACGAGCAACACGTTCACGTCTTCGCGGGTGGCAAAGAGACGGCGCGCCGGATGGGCGAACGGATGCCCGCCATCTTCGGCGTTCGCAAGAACGGAGAAGAGTTTCCGGCGCAAGCCGCCATCTCCAAGCTCGATCTGGCCGGCAGCAGTCTGTTCATCGTGGTCCTGCGAGACGTGACGCAGGAGAGACGGCGCGACCGCGATCGGGAGCTGTTGGTCGAGGTGGCGACCGCGTTTGCGGATACGCGCGACGCCGACGACACCCTGACCCGCGTCGCGGGCTTGCTGGTGCGGGAGCTCGCCGATCTGTGCATCGTGGATCTCATCGATCGGGACGGGCAGCTGCGACGAAAGAAGGTGGTGCACCGAGACGCGACGAGGACGGCCTTGTGTGAGGCGATTCAACGCCTTCCGGCCCAAGGCCCGCAGGCGCTCGTCCTGGCTGACGTGACGGACCCCAAGCGGTCGCACTGGCTCACGGACGTGTCGCCTCGGGATCATCCGCTCATCGCGCAGGATGACGAACAGCTCCGGATTCTGCGCGAACTGGCCCCGCAATCGCTCCTGGTGCTGCCGCTGTCGGCGCGCGGCGAGTTGCTGGGGGCTCTGGTGCTCGTCTCATCGCAACCCACTCGTCGGTACCGAGAGGAGGACCTTCGCCTGGCCGAGGAGATCGCGCGTCGTACCGCCATCGCCATCGAGAACGTACGCTTGTACGAGAACGCGTGGAACGCGACCAACGACCTGCTCGAGGCAAACCAGCAAATGGTCGGTGCCACCATCCGGGCGCAAGAGGCGACCGAACAGGCGGAGGCCGCGAAGACGCGCGCAGAACAGAGCGAGGGCGAGCTCCGGGAGGTGGCGGAGTTCCGAGAGATGTTCATCGGCATCGTCGGACATGACCTCCGGAACCCGCTTGGAGCGATCCGCCTCTCGGCCACCGCGCTGCTGCGGAGCGGTCGCCTCGACGCCGAAGACGAAAAGAAGACCCACCGAATCATCGGGAGCCAGGAGCGCATGGCCAAGATGATCTCGCAGTTGCTGGATCTGACGCGGGCCCGCCTGGGCGGCGGATTCCCTCTGGAGCCCAAGTCGAGCGATTTGCGCCAGGTGTGCAGCAACGTGGTGGATGAATTCGACGCGCCCATTCGACTGGAGGTCGACGGCGACGTGACGGGCACCTGGGATCCGGATCGGGTGGCGGAGGCCCTCTCCAACATCGCCGGGAACGCCATCGACCACGCCGCCCCCGGGACGGTCGTGGTGGTGCGGGTGCACGGTGACGATCAGGAGGTGGTGGTCGAGGTCATCAACCAGGGTGAGCCGATTCCGGCGGATGTCCTCCCGTTCATCTTCGAGCCCTTCCGCCGCGCCAAGCAGCGCGAAAAGTCTCCGGCTGGGCATCTCGGTCTCGGTCTTTACATCGCCAACCAGATCGTGCACTCCGGCCATGGTTCGCTGGCCGCGTACTCGGCCGACGGCGCCACCACCTTCTTGATGCGGCTGCCGCGCCGCCCGCCGGCGACAGACACGGACATTCTCCGTGAGGATGCCGCCGCCGCGCCGGCTGTCTCGTCGTAGGCGGACGCTGACGCCCGGCGAACGGCCGCTCAGGCGGGTCCTTCGGCGACCCAGCGTCCGAGAACGGTGAGGTCCAGGGGTTTGGCCATGAAGGTCGCTCCCGCGTCCGTGGCCGCGTCCATCGTCTTGGCGTCCGTGTAAGCGCTCATCACCATCGCGCGAACCTGCGTGTACATGGCGAGAAACTGTTTGACGAAAGCCGTGCCGCTGATGCCGGGCAGGCGGTAATCGGTCACGATGATGTCGGGCCGGTCTTCGCGTGCGGTCGGAAATGCCTCCTCCGCGCTCCCCGCGACACGCGTGGTGTGACCGTCGAGCTGGAGAATCTCAGCGATGTTTTCCGCCAGATTTAGGTTGTCGTCGACGATCAGGACGTGACGAAGAATCACCGCGGCCATCGCTGGCTCGCTCCGATCCGGCGGATGTGAATCCGCCGCGCCCGCCCCCACGCACCCGCGCAGAAATGTAGCAACGACTGTGCGTTCACGCAGAAGTTTCGGCCTGGTCTGCTCGACAAATCGGTGTTCGTCCCCAGTGGACGCCCCTGGCAGAGCCTTCGGTGCGGCCGCTTCGCCTCTTACACCCTTCGCGACGATGGCGAGCTTGACCTCATGGATCCCGCAGCCGACCCTCCCATGCTCCTGCTGACCGGCGCGAGCGGCTTCGTGGGCGGGGCGGTGAGGCCCGCGCTGCAGGCGAGGGGCTGGCGCGTCCGGTGCCTCACGCGGGACGCCGCGCGAGCACGCGCGCGTCATCCGGAGCTGGACTGGGTCCAGGGTGACGTGGCGGACCCCGCCTCGTCGGCCCGGGCCCTGGCTGGATGCCGGGCGGCGCTCTACCTGGTGCACGGGATCGGCGAGGGCCCCGGCCACCAGCGGCACGAGGTCGCGGCGGCGACGGCGTTCGGCGCAGCGGCCGCCGCCACGGGGCTCGAACGGATCGTCTACCTGGGCGGCGTGGCCCCGGCGGGGCCCGGATCCGAGCATCTGCGCAGCCGACTGGCGGTGGGAGAGGCGCTTCGGGCGAGCCCGGTCAAGACCATCGAGCTGCGCGCCAGCATGATCGTCGGACACGGAAGCCTGAGCTGGCTGATCGTGCGCGACCTGGCGGCGCGCTTGCCCGTCATGGTGTTGCCGCAGTGGCTGAAGTCGCGCACGCAGCCGGTCGCGATTGCCGACGTCGTGATCGCGTTGGTGCGGGCGCTCGAGCTGCCGATGGACGGCAGCGCCTCCTTCGATCTTCCCGGACCGGTCACGCTCTCCGGAAAACAGATCCTCGAGGAGGCCGCGCGCGTGATGGGCCTGGAACAGCCGCGAACGCTCGACGTGCCTCTGCTGTCGCCGCGCCTCTCGTCGCTGTGGGTCCGCTTCGTCACCCGAGCCGACTGGTCGGTGGCGCGCGAGGTGGTCGTCGGTTTGACCGAGGACCTGCTGGCGCGGGACGGCCGGTTCTGGCAACTGGTCGGCCACTCGAACCTGATTCCGTTCGCCGAGGCGGCGGAGATGGCGCTCGCCGCCGAGCGGTGCCAGCGTCCGGCGGGGGGGACCTGGGGAATCATCGAACGTGTCCGCGGGCTGCGGGCGCGCCCGGCCTGAGCGACGCGGCTCAGGCGGCTGGCGCGGGCAGGACGCTGGCGCAGGCCCGGCAACGGCGCGCCGCCAACGGCACCGTCTCCAGGCACTCCGGGCAGGTCCGGGTCGGGGGCGCGTCGGCCGGCGCGGCCTTGCGTCGGGTCGCTCCCAGCAGCTTGACCGTCACCAGGAAGATCGCGAACGCGACGATCAGGAAGTCGACCACCGTGCCCAGGAAGTCACCGAGGCGGATGTGGACCGGCGACACCTCCCACTTGCGCCAGTCTCCCTGCGGCATGACCGTGTTGAGCAGCGGCATGATCACGTCGGACACGGCCGCCGACACGATCTTTCCGAACGCCGTGCCGATCACGACCGCGACCGCCAGATCGACCACATTGCCCTTCTTGATGAAGGTGCTGAACTCTTTGACGATGGACATGGCCCGCCCTCCGACGCGCACTATAACCACGCCCGCCGTGCGGGTGGGTGCCGTCGGCGACCGACGCGCGCGAGGACGTCAGCCACCGGTTCGCAGCGCCGCCAGGAGCTCGGGGACCGAGGCCACCGCGATGCCGACGGCGCCGTCGGACATCCCGTACGGCAGGATCAGATCGCGCCCGTTCAGCATCGCGCCGCAGGAGTAGACGACGTTCGGGACGTATCCCTCGCGCTCCGCGCCCTCCGGACCGAGCAGCGGCTGCTGCAGCTGACCGATGACCTTGTGGGGTTGATCGAGATCCAGGAGGATCGCCCCCAGCACGTAGCGGCGCATCGGCCCCACGCCATGCGTGATGACCAGCCACCCCTCATCCGTCTCGATGGGCGAGCCGCAGTTCCCGATCTGCAGCAGCTCCCAGGAGCGGCTGGGCCGGTGCAGCTCGCTCACCTCGGCCCAGTACCGCACGTCCGACGAGGTGGCCAGGTGCAGATTTTCGCGATCGCGACGGGACAGCATCACGTACCTGCCCTGGACGCGACGCGGGAACAGGGCCATCCCCTTGTTCTGCGCGGCGGGGCCGCTCAGCGTCGAGATGCGGAACGACGCGAAGTCGCTGGTTTCGATCAGCTGGGGCATGATCTCGAAGCCGTCGAACGCCGTGTAGGTGGCGTAATAGGTCGGCTGGCCGTCGTCGTCGGTGAACCGGACGAAGCGGGCGTCCTCCATGCCATGCGTCTCGTGGGGGCCGGCCGGGAAGATCACCCGTTCCGACAGCGCGGAATCGGCGGGGAACGCCGTCACGTAGCTGGACGCCGCCAGCACGCGGATGATCTTGAGCGTCTCGTACGTGATGGCGTGCGGCGCGCCCTGGCGTTCGAACGCGCTCAGCCTGTCGTCCAGGTCGCCCAGCGTGAATCGGTCGGGAAGGGCGTCGAGAACGGCGCGCGCGACGTCGTTGTGGGCGTCGAGCTCGACCAGCTTCGCGCGGAACGAGTCCTGGTCGTAGCCGGACGGCGGCGCGCGATCGCCGGTCACCAGGTACGGCCCCAGCGGATCGAACGTCACCGTGGACGCGCGGTCGACGCGGCCGGTGCGAAACTCGATCGACGAGATGTGTCCTTCGCCGACGGCGCGCAGGCTCATGACGAACGCGGTCTCGCCCGGCGCGAGGCCCGCCTGGTTCGGCGCGGGCACGAGCGACGGGTTGAAGAGGGCCGCGCCCTCGACCGAATACTCGTTGGTGAAGTAGGCGCCGATCAGCAGGCGCCGCTCGCGGGACAGCGTCAGCCCGGCCACGCGGTGGGCGACCAGCGCGAAGTGGCGCTCGAGCAGCGCCTCGAAGTGTCGATGCCGTCCGGCGAAGCGATCCAGGGTCTCGCCCAGCAGGCGGACGACTTCATCCTCGTCCAGGCCCAGGATGCGCGTCATCAGCAGGCCGGCGCGCGTCGCGGTATCCGTGAAGATCTCTTCGCCCGGAAGGTACGGTTTGGCGATGACCCGGCCCGGGTCGTGGCGGAGCAGATGCGAGGTTCGTTTGATCATGGAGCCGGCTACGAGCCGGAGTCGGCTCCCTGGGCGTATTCCAGCGCGTCGCCGGCCAGCTCCAGCATCTCGATCAACGACAGCAAGAAGGCGATGGTGCTCTCGGCGCCCTGATTCAGGTTCGGCTGCTGCTGCCCCAGGCCGTCGCGGCATCCGGCGGTGGCCGAGTCGTAGACCGCGGCCTCCAGGCGGTTGGCGCCCAGGAACCAGGCGAACGCCTCGCGCATGCGTCGCAGGTACCGGTCGTCGCGGGTCACCAGGTACGCGCTGCGGAACGCCAGCACGAAGGCCGCCGCGTCGGTCGGTTGCTCGTCCGCGTCGGGGCGCGTCCCGCCCCGCACGTGCCAGCCCGAATTCCCGACCAGGACCAGGCGATTCCCGACGAAGCAGGTCGTCTCGAGGAAGTCCGTCGTCTCGGCCGCGACGTCGCGGCTCTCGGCGTCACCCGTGAGGGCGTGCGCGCGCCACAGCGCGAGCGGCAACAGCGCGTTGTCATAGGTCAGCGCCGGCTCGAACCAGCGCCAGTCCGCGCTCGATTCCTGCCGATAAATCCGACAGAGGCGGGCGGCCAGCCGGGCCAGCAGCTCCGCGGCCGGCCCCACCTCCGGGTGCCGGTCCAGAAACGCCGCCAGCCCCAGGATGGTGAGGGCCGTTCCGCGCGGGCCGAGGTCGGTCGCGAAGGTCAGGCCGCGCTCGAACATCTGGCGCGCCAGCATGCGCTGCCCCTCGTCGCGTGACAGACGGGCGGTCGTCCCCAGGGCCCACAGCGCGCGGCCCGTGCAGTCGTCGGACTCCGTCCCGTCCACGAACGAACGGGCGTAGCTCATGACGTTGCGGAATCGCCCTTCCGGGGTCTGCGCGGCGTGCAGGAAGGCCAGGCACGTGACGACCAGGCGCTTCGTGTCGGCCGACCCGCTCAGCGCATCCGCGTGGAGCGCGACGATCAGCGCCCGCGCGTTGTCGTCGACGCAGTAACCGCTCGCGCGGGCCGGGACGCTGAAGGTCGCGTGCTGAACCACGCCGGTGTCGTCGCTGAGGCGCAGCAGGTGGTCCAGGCGCAGCTCGGGCAGGCCGCTGGCGCGCGGCTCTTCCCGGCGGCGTCGTGCCCGGGTGCGGCCTCGCTCCAGCATCTCGCCGAGGCGCAGGTACTGCCGCCCCACCTCGCTCCAGGTGAAGGCGCGCGTGTGCTGGTAGCTGCGCTCCCGGACGCGGGCCAGCTCGGCCGCGTCGTGGAACAGCTCGCCCACGGTGTTGGCCAGCCGGACGCTGTCGCCGAACGGGAACAGGCGCCCGCGGCCGTCCGCCAGCAGCTCCTTGGCGTGCCAGTAGGGCGTCGAGACCACCGCCGCGCCCGCGCCCATCGCGTACGACAGCGCGCCGCTCGTGACCTGAGCCTCGTTGAGGTACGGGCTCACGAAGATGTCGGCGGCCTGCAGGTAGCTGCACAGCTCTTCGGTGGTCACGTACTGATCGCGGAACACCACGTGGTCGCGAACGCCCAGCTGCTCGGCCATCCACTCGAGCGAGGTGCGGTAAGCCTCACCGTTCTGGCGAATCACCGCCGGATGCGTGGCACCGACGACGAAATAGACCAGGTCCGGATAGGTGGCGACCAGCGCCGGCAGCGCGCGGATGACCGTCTCGATGCCTTTGTTCGGCCCCAGCAGCCCGAAGGTGAGCAGCATGCGGCGCCCGGCGACCCCGAAGCGCGTCTTCAGACCCCGCTGGTCACGCGGCGACATGGCGGGAATCCCGTGGGGGATGATCTCGACGCGCGAGATCGGCAGCTCGTAGGACCCGGCCAGCAGGTCCGCCGCCACCTGGCTCATGACGACGATCGTCGCGGCCTTGGCCATCTTCTGCACGATCGTCCGCTGCGAGGGCGACGGCTTGTCGAGGACGGTGTGCAGCGTGACGGCCGCCGGCAAGCGGAGCGCGCCCAGGAAGTCGAGGACGTAGGCTCCGTCGTCGCCGCCGAAGATCCCGTACTCGTGCTGCACCGACACCCAGCGGACGGCCTTGTAATTGACCAGCTCGGCCGCGCGCGCGTAGTTGCTCTTCGTCCCCTGGCGGATTTCGTATTCGACGTCGGGGGCGTACGCGTACTTCGAGCCTTCGTCGGTGACGGCCACCACCAGCGGCGTCACACTCTGGTCGGCCGCCGTGATCCCCTGGCCCAGGTCCCGCGTGAACGTCGCGATCCCGCAGCGCCGCGGCGGATAGGTGCCGAGCAGCGCGATTTGGTGCGGATCATCCACGTCTGGTCAGCTCGATTTCCATGGCGTCTCCCGGAACGGGGTTCGCCAGGTCGCAAAGCTGGCCAGTCATCCAGCGCCCACTCCGCGACGGCACCGGTTGGTCAGTGGTACGCCCCGGCGTCTCGATCCGCAAGCGTTATCGGGGCGCTGGGCCGGTCAGAGAGGGCGCGGCGGACGCGACGCCAGGTACGCCGCCGTCATGTCGCCCAGATGGTTGCCGACGGAGGCGAGCGCGCGATACAGCGTGACCTCCTGATAGGGGATGCCGCGCTCCGCACAGAAGCTGCGGACCAGCGGGCGCATCTCACGGTAGCGGTGGTGAGCGACGCGCGGGAAGAGGTGATGTTCGATCTGCGAGTTGAGCCCGCCGTAATAGAAGTCCAGCAGCCGCGGATTGGAGATGTTTCGGCTGGTCGTGATCTGTTGCTCGAGGTAGCCGAGGCCATGCCCGGGGCCCAACCGGCGCATCCCGATGTGGTTCGGAATGAACACCGACGCGGTCATCAGCGAGGAGAGGCAGGAGACCGTCAGGTAGGCGAGCAGGGCGGCGTGCCAACCGAACATCAGGATCGGCACGACCAGCAACAGGACCCAGTGAAGCGGCATCAAGAAGCGGTCGATCCGGGTCTCTTTCGGGCGCTGGAAAAGGTCGCGGATGCCGTCGTATCGCAGCGTGACCCAGTAGAAGCAGGCGAGCGGCCAGAAAGCCCATTTCTGGATCCGCAGGAAGAAGCGCCCCAGCGCCGTCTGCCAGTTCGCCGACTGCGGGTAGACCGAGAACAGGACGCCGAAGTGCATGTCCGGGTCGCCGCCGACCTCCTGGCAATGAACGTGGTGGACGTTGTGGCGCGTGCGCCAGAAGCCGAAGCTCATTCCACAAAGGAACGTCATCCCGAAATGGCCCCACACGTCGTTCACCCATCGCTTCTTCGACAGCGCGAAATGCCCGGCGTCGTGGCCGACGTACCCCATCGTCAACAGCCCCACCGACGCCGACAGCGCCAGCAGCGCCCAGCTGAGCCCGAACGGCAGCACCAGCAAGCCGAGGTAAGACAGGAAGAAGACCGGAATCCAGACCGCCAGCTTCCAGGTCCAGAAGCGAGAGGGCTCGAGCAGCCCCCGCTCGTCCAGCCGGAGGCGAAGGTCTTTGAGGGCTTGCGAATCAGCCGTGTCCAACGCTGGCTGAGGGGAGCTGGGGGGCATCGTCCAAGGTTCTCACGCAGCCCCGTCCGCGTCCGTCACGAGATGGTCATGATCGCGAACGCCCGAGCCATGACGCGCTTCGTTTGCGAGCGGCCGGTCACGTCTGACGCGTTCGCGCTGTGTGTTCAAGGACTACCCGGCAACGGACGCGGGCACCGTTACGGCCGACGGGCGTCCGGTGAACGCCGTGGCTGGGACCCGCGGCGCTTGGCGAGCTCCGCCTGCGCGGCCAGCGACCCCGTGCTGGCCGCGACGGCCAGAACGCGAAGCGCCTCGCGCGCGCGCCCTTGCGCCAGCAGCGCGAACCCCAGCACCTCGTTCGCGTCCCGGAGGATCTCGTTCGTCGGAGACAGCTCGGTCGCGTCGGGGACGGGTCGCTTCAGCGCCTTTCGCGCTTCCTTCGCGGCTTCGGCCGGCTGGCCCGCCGCCAGGAGCACCGTCGCGCGCGCCGTCAGGTCAGGGGCGTCCGCGGCCGGCGTCACCAGCTTCCGCGCTTCGTCGAAGCTGCCCTGGCGGGCGAGCGCCAGGGCCAGCGCGCGCCGAGCGGGCGCGTAATGCGGATCGAGATCGTACGCCGCCCGGGCCGCCTGTTCCGTACGATCGACGCGGGCCAGGATGGTGGCCACGGCCACGGAGCGGGGCGCCTGCGCCGCGGCCTGCCGCGCGATCTTCTTCGCTCCGCCGCCCTCGGCGAACGCGGCGCCGCCGCTCGCGCCGTCGAGCACCTCGGCGGATCGCGCCGCGAGATACCAGAGCCGCTCCGAATGCGGGCAGGTCTTCACAGCGTCCAGCGCGGCGTCGCCGATCGCGCGAAACTCTCCCGACTGATCGGCCGCCAGCGGCAGCCCCGCCGCCTGGCTGTCCAGCCGGCCCTCGAGCGCGCTGCAGCTCTCCGCCGCCTCGGCGCGCGCCGCCGTGAGAGACAGCAGCGCCGCCGCAATCAGCAGAAACCGCGGTCGCGTCACGGTGGGCCTGTCTCGCTGTACGGCCGAACCTCGAACGGCACGCCCTGCTTCAAGTAGCCGGCGTTCATGAGGCGGTCTCGTTCGGCGGGCACCAGGTGGATGCAACCATGGGAGTTCGCGAGAAGCACGGCCTTCTTCTGGGCCGTCGCGTGCTCATCCTCGGGCGTGGTGTGGATGTAGTACGCCGTCGCCTGCCCGTTGCGCCGGAGGTTCCACCCCCACCGACCGAAGTCGTTCTTCTCCCAGACCGAGCTCCTGAGGTTCCCGGTCGCCGGGTCGACGAAGACGCCTCTGGTCTGGACGGTCACGGCCGCGACGTCGGGGTGCAGCCCGCTCCGCCGTTTGAACGCCAGCACCGCGGTGGTGACGTCGCCATGCGGCCCCGTGGCGCGCCGCCACACCCGGGGAAGCTTTTCGTATTCCACTTCTCCGGCGGCCGTCAGCCGCAGGCCGGCCCCCCAGGGAATCACGGAATAGGGCCAACCGGCCGTCGTCACGTGGATTCTGGGTCCCAGAACGTAGTGACCTGCCGGCGTCGGCTCGGCGGTGTGGCCGCCCTGCAACGGATCCTTGTACCCGGTCGGCGGTCCGCCCGCCGCGGTCATGCTCTCGCCGCCGCCGCCGATCACGTAGATGGTCCCCACGGTCGTCGAGCGCTGTAACCTCTCGCCGGGAAAGAAGACCAGTCGCACCCCCGCCTGTCCGGTGACCTGCACGGTCATCGATGCCCAACTGTTCGACGAGCCGGGAAGTCGAGCGTCGACCGTCGTTTGGCCGTCGCGCAGCGCGGTCAACAAGAAATGCCGCCAATGGGGCCACGCCGCGGGACGCGGCTCTTCGTGAACAACGCAGACCGTCGGATCGGCCGACTTCACGACCAGGTCGACGCCGCCCGGTCCGCCTCCCCACAGGCCGATGTGGGCTTCCTGTCCTGCGCGCACGATCTGCGTCGCGGTGCCGCTGCTCCATCCCTGTCGGCTCAGGTTCCCGAACTTGTCGAAGTTGGCCATGCTCTCTTCGCCGGTCGTCCACGCTTGGCGGCGCGAGTCAGGCTCGCCGGGCCGCGACATCTACAACAACGCACGCTGGACACCTCTATTCCGGACAACAGCGGGCCAGGGCGCGGTCGTGAGCCTTGACGTTCGGCGCCAGATGGCAGCTCTCGAGCCGGTTGGTGGGCCGGCGGCCGCTCGGGCGTGGCTGAGTCCCGAGCACCTCCTCGTGATAACCTGACGCCGATGCGGGGGGCGTGGTTTGCGGCGACGATCTGGGTCGTGCTCGCCGGGTGCGGCGGCGGGTCGCCGAACGCGAATGGCAGATCGGGGGGCGCGGCGGCCGCCGGAACCGCGGGCGGGCCGAACGGGGGCGCCGGCGGCGCGGTGCCGGCCACCGGGGGCGGGACGGCCGGCGCGCCGGGTGGGGCGGGCGGCGGTGCGCCCGGACCGTCGGGACCGGGGCCGATCGTCGAGTTCGGAGACCCCGACGGATACTCGGCGCTCGCCTGGTCGGGCTCGGCGCTGATCGCCCTCGATGCCCAGTCCGGATACATGGTCTCGTCGGGAAGCAGCGGCGCCTGGGCGCTCTCGGGGGCCGCCTTCTACTCGTCGCAGGGGGCAGCGGCGCTCTGGGACGGCACCCGCTTCGTGACCCTGGACCGGGTCGGCCGCGTCAACACCAGCACCTCTGACCCCACCCAGCTCATGGTGCTCGCGCCCGCGAAGCAGCCGCCCGTCGGGGCCTTCGCGCTCGCCTGGACCGGGGCGCTCTATGTGGCGGTCGGCGACGCCGGGTTGATCTCCACCTCGCCCGATCTCGTGACATGGACCAAGCGGACGTCAGGGACGACCGATCCCCTGATCGCGGTGGTCTGGACCGGCACCCAGCTGTTCGCGCTGGGCTCGGCGGGGACGATCCTCGCGTCGCCCGACGGCGCGGCCTGGACCGCGCAGCGCGATGCGCTGTCCGGCCACCGGTTCACCGGCCTCGCCTGGTCGGGCGCGCGCTTCGTGCTCACCGGTGACCTGTTCACGCAGACCTCCACCGACGGCAAGACCTGGAAGGAGGTGGACGGCCTGACCTGGCTCGTGTGCGCCGCCTGGTCGCCGCAGCTCGGGCTGTTCGCGGCCCTCGGCACGGGCGCGATCTTGACCAGCCCGGACGGCGCGACCTGGACCTCGCACCCGTCGCCGACCGCGGTCCCCATGTCGAGCGTCATCTGGGCGGGGGACCGGTTCGTCGCCGCGGGCAGCGGCATCATCATGAGCTCGCGCGACGGCGGGCACTGGACGGTGGAGTCGCTGGGACTCCCCCTGCACGACGTCGTCTGGGCCGGCGATCACTTCCTGGCCGCCGGCGCGGCCGGGACCTACCTCACCTCGCCGGACGGCCTGTCGTGGACGGTCTGGAGCACCGGCGACGGCAGCCAGACGCTGGAGAGCGCGGTCGCCTCGCCGACCACCGACGTCTTCGGCGTGCAGGCCAATCTCCTGTCATCGATCGGCCTGACCGGCTGGACGATGACGTACCTCGGCACCGTGACCCAGTGCGACGGGCTGGTCTGGACCGGAAGCGAGTGTCTGGCGGTCTGCACCGACGGGACCTTCCAGGCCGCCGCCGACTGCACCAGCTGGTCGGGGGGGATCATCACCAGCGCCAGCGACGAATGGTCCGACGTGGTCTGGACCGGCAGCCAGTTCGTGGCGGTTGGCAACTCGGGAAAGATCGCCACCTCGCCGGACGGGACGACCTGGACGGCGCAGGCATCGGGGACCGCCCAGGAGCTCTCGGCGGTCGCCTGGTCCGGCCAGCAGCTGGTCGCCGTCGGCAATGGCGTGTCGACCACCTCTCTCGATGGCGTCAGCTGGACAGCGGGCGCGATCTCCGGCGCGCCCCAGCTCAACGACGTCGCCTGGGCCGGCAGCCGGTTCCTGGCGGTGGGAAACAACGCGACGGTCGCGCAGTCGACCGACGGCGTCACCTGGACGTACACGGCCGCCACCATTCCGACCAACAAGCTCCTCGGCCAGACGCTGCGCGCGATCGCCTTTTCGGGCACGCGCTCCGTCGTCGTCGGCGACAGCGGGATCATCCTGGCCGTCGATCGCTGACCGGGCGG
>Ga0068855_100006710_pt1 | contig 13969 bp, 11 predicted proteins | sample KBSCornC52_FD_66592 | JGI IMG/M metagenome (GOLD analysis project Ga0068855, IMG submission 66592) | Corn rhizosphere microbial communities from Kellogg Biological Station, Michigan, USA - KBS Corn C5-2 | ecosystem: Host-associated > Plants > Roots > Rhizosphere > Soil ... | reverse complement strand
GCCACCAGGCCGGCGCAGGCTTCAATTATCGTAAGGCACTTACTTTATTCTTCGTCAGCGTTAATGCGCTCTACAGCCATACCAGCGCCAATAATATCTCATCAAGTATTATTACTAACAGCGTCCAAAAACGCGTGATGTTACCCTTTGCTAACAGCATCGATTCCTGGATGTTAAGCGGCTCGGCCAGCAAGTATTCGTTTGCGCTGCGTACCACTTTCAGCGGGGGCATCCAATGGCAAAGCAACCGTTCGGTGCAAATACAGAACAATGCCCTGCTGCCCTTTAACACCGAGACGGAAAGTATAAACCTGGGCGCCGAGACCAAGGTGAGCGACCAGGTAAATTTTAGTTATAAGGCTTCAGGTATGCAGACTGACAGTCATTCGGCGGTCGAGACGTCAGCTTTTCATGTCGATCAATTGCAACAGCAAGCCTCGGTGTTTTATAACCCGACAGATGAACTGCAATTCAAGCTATCCGGCGAGCATTACTTTACCCGCCAGCAAGGCAATCCCGACCTGAAATACTTTTTTGCGGATGCCTCGGCAAAATTCAAGATCAAGAAATGGAAAACAGATTTTGAGCTTAGCGCCGTAAATTTTTTAAATGTGAAAACCTACAACGCGCTGTACCTTTCGGCTAACACGCTTATCGCCAATTCGTACGCGCTGCCCGGCAGGATCATTTTGCTGAAAGCAATGTTTAATCTTTGATTTTTTTGTTGTAAGGTTGTAACATTTGAAGGTTGAAATGTTTTCTTATTTTTAGGTCGAAATTAGTCCATGACCGAAAAAGCATCACACCCCGAACATTCAAAAACAGCTGCTCATAAGCCAAAGCCGGAAGTCTATATTTTGCGCGACTGGAAAGAATATCTTGGTGAGTCGTTCCTGATCATATTCAGCGTCTTGCTGGCTTTGGTTTTGACCGAATACATCAACAACCAGCGCGAAAAAAAGGAAACGCGCGAATTACTGAATAATATTAAAAAGGAGCTTATAAGTAACCGGCAGTTTGAAGTCGATATATATACCTATCAGAAAATGGTATTAAAAAATATCGACTCCGCTTTGAAGTCAAAATCCTTCCGGCAAAAAATACTCTCAAATGATGAGTTCCATCTCGATTATCTAGCACCTGAAGGCGTGGTAAACCATGATCTGAATACGGTAGCCTGGGATGTAGCAAAAAGCCATGATATAACCACAAAGGCAAATTTTGCTTTGATAGTCGAGTTAACCGACACCTACAATAACCAGGCGCGAATTGACAAAGTGGAAGAAAAGGTGGCCAGCGTAATATTAAGCTGGGAATCGCGAAGGCCTGAAAACATCCATGAAACTTTAATGCTGATGCGCGATAATTACCGGGGCTGGGCCTTTGACCGCGCACAGGCGCAAATAGCCAGGTATGATGCTGCTATCAAGATGCTGGAGAAAGAAGATAATTAAGTCTGGCCTGTCATTTCCTCCCAATACGCCATAGCAGTTTCGCAAATCTCTTTGTCTTTACCTGCCACCCATCTTAACGAAATAGCTATCTGCATCCCGTAGTCGGTTTCTTGCTTCAGATCGATGACCAATTTGGAATAACTGCGGCCATATTCCTGGCTGATGTCCTTCACATCGCCCCACTCGATAATGATATCGCGCTGGTAATCGGTAATGCCTTCCTGATTGAATTCGAGCGCTACCTGGTTGCGCAAGGCCGGGATCATACGTTTAAGCAGGATGAAAATAAAAAAAGAAATAAATACAAAGTTCGCTATCAAAACGGCAACCCATATAAATACATGGGCATGTTCCCACGCATAACGGAAATTGTTGAACGTGAGCCCGAAAAAGATCAGCGGCAATATCAGCCCCAGTAAAGCCGAGTTTTTACTGTAAGGGTATTCGATAGTTTCCGCCATGACTTTCCTAATATAAGGATTAGTTGGCGGTTTGCGACCGGCAGTTTGCACCGTGCCAACTGAAAACTGGTAGCTGCCAACTATAATTAGCTTTACTTTCCGGCTAGTGGATAGCCCTTGCTGGTCCAGTTGGTTTCAAGATTGACCGGTATATCCAGCACTTTAATATTGGTAAAGCCCATTTTCTTAAGTGTCGTAAATGCCGGCCTGATATTCGGACATTTGGCAAAAGGGCAGCAACCACAGTAAATGATCAGTTCAGTATTTTTGGGCAGCGATTTTACCTCGCTTTTTAGTTTCTCAAGATTTTCAGCTTTGCTTACCGGGCCAATGTGTGTGGCCCCTTTAATATCCTCTACCTTCCCGATATTTAAGATCATCGCATGATCGCGATCGCCAGTAAGTTGCGCGGCCAATACCGACGGCTCCAGCAACTCTCTATTAGTCCAGGGGGCAATTACGGCGCCCGGCACATTTAACGTCGATATTTGCGCGCTGGCCACATTGGTCAATCCTAAAATGAGCGAGGCGGTAAATACCAGGTAGGCTAACTTTTTCATATAAATTTAGTTCAAAGGGCTAATAACGGCATTCGTGGCCGCAATACCAATTTCGGAGCTAAGGTAATAGATAGTTTCATTTCTAAAAAATGACGGCTATCATAATAACCTTTCAGCCAACCAACATTTCAACCTTCCAACAACATATCGTATTTTTGCACCATGAATGCTGATGCCGTTAAAGTGCTGCCTGGTCGTTATTGTAACTCATTAACCGAATATTCGCGCTTTGTGACCCGCGAGGTACACATCGGCGAAGTGCCTATGGGCGGCAATAATCCCATCCGCATCCAGAGCATGACCACCACGGATACGATGGATACCATCGGTACGGTGGAACAGTCCATACGCATGATACACGCCGGCTGCGAGTACGTGCGTATCACAGCACCCAGCATCAAGGAGGCGCAAAACCTGGCCGAGATCAAAAAACAGCTTCGGGCACGCGGTTATACTACCCCACTGGTAGCCGACATCCACTTCACGCCAAACGCCGCCGAGGTTGCGGCGAGGATAGTAGAAAAGGTGCGCGTAAACCCAGGCAATTATGCTGATAAAAAGAAATTTGACCAGCTCGAATATACCGACGCCGAATATCAAAATGAACTGGAACGCATCTACCAAAAGTTTTCACCGTTGGTGAAAGTTTGTAAGGAATATGGCACCGCCATGCGTATCGGCACCAACCACGGTTCGCTGAGCGACCGCATCGTGAGCCGCTACGGCGATACCCCGCGGGGGATGGTGGAGTCGGCGATGGAGTTTATGCGCATTTGCGAGATGCTGAATTACTATGAACTGGTGATCAGCATGAAATCGAGCAACCCGCAAGTGATGGTGCAGGCCTACCGTTTACTGGTAGAAACCATGGTTGCCGAAGGCATGAACTACCCGCTGCACCTGGGCGTTACCGAAGCCGGCGACGGCGAGGATGGCCGCATCAAATCCGCCGTTGGGATCGGCACTTTATTGGAAGATGGTTTAGGCGATACTGTGCGCGTTTCCCTTACCGAAGAACCCGAAGCCGAAGCGCCGGTTGCCATTGCTTTAGTAAATAGATATGCGGTTAGGAGTCAAGAGTCGAGAGCCAAGAGTCAAGACACTTACAATTCACCACTCACCATTCACCATTCACTACTCAATCCCTACGCCTACAAAAAGCGCGAGACCTACGAGGCAAATGCTTTCATCGGCGGGCATATGGTACCGAGGGTGGTTGTTGATCTTTCGGATTCCAATCTGAAGGACCCTGCTATACTGAGTGATGCTGGTTATATCTATTCGCCTTTACTGGATAAATATTCGATGGGTGAGCAGTCGGTGGATTTTGTGTATATGGCGGATGAATTGCCATCCTTCAATTTGCCGGGTAACCTAAAGCAGTTATATAATTATCGCACCTGGCAAAAGCTGGCCGACAAAACCCTTTGCCACCCGGTATTTTCTTTGCAGGAATATGTTGAGGCAGAAGACCGCACATCGGCGCTGAATCTTGTCAAAGTAACCAATGCTGACGTGGAATCAGAAGCTTTCGGTATGCTCACGATGGATAAAAGCCTGGTTTTTGTACTCGAGACCGATGAATTGCAGGGCATGGCCGATCAGCGACAATTCTTTTTTAAAATGGAAGAGTTAGGGTTGGATGTACCGGTGATTATAAAACGTTCGTATAATTTGAAGTCAGACGTCGGAAGTCGGAAGTCGGAAGATGATTTACCCGCAACTCACAACTCACAACTCACAACTAACCTCCAACTTTATTCTTCAACAGATTTAGGGGCTTTACTGGTCGACGGTTTTGGTGACGGTATCTGGATCGATGCACCCGGCATTGAAACCAAGGTGATTACTTCTACCGCATTCGGAATTTTGCAGGCTACGCGTTCACGCATATCCAAAACGGAATATATTTCCTGCCCGAGCTGCGGGCGCACGCTCTTCGACCTGATGATCACTACGCAAATGATCCGCAGCCGTACCAGTCACCTCAAAGGATTGAAGATCGGCATCATGGGCTGTATTGTTAACGGTCCTGGTGAAATGGCCGACGCGGACTATGGTTATGTAGGTTCGGGAACGGATAAAGTAACGCTTTACCGCGGCAAGGAAGCGGTAAAGAAGAATATCAGTTCGGCAAACGCGCTGGATGAACTGATCGGCATCATCCGCGAAGACGGTAACTGGATCGAACCTAGTCCGGCGCAGTAAAGCTACTGAACAAGTTTCCAGCCTCAGCTAAACTTCCCACGGGTACATAATCGCATACCGCCGCATATTCGCCCCACATTTTCTGCACTTCAGGATTCGAATGCGCCTTTTGGATAGCCTCGTCGGATAGCCATTCGAAAACTTCGATAATCGTTCCATCTGCCGCTTCCATAACGTAGGACGCTTTATCACGCACCAGGCCCTGCGCCAACAGCCGGGGCATGTGGGTTTTCATCAGCTCCTTTAAAGCCGCTTCTTTACCGGGTTTCGGCTTGTAGCCGACAATTACGGTGCGTCCCATAACGGTAATTTTACTAACCAAGTTACAAACTTTAAAATGAAGCGGGTGTTGATTAAGTAAATAAATCAGTCATGGCGAAAAGTGTTGCAGAACAATTGGTAGAGATGCTGGCAGAGGCCGGTGTAAAAAGAATATATGCCGTTACCGGCGATAGTTTGAACGAAGTGAACGATGCGGTAAGGCGCAGCGGTAAGATACAATGGATACATGTACGGCATGAGGAAGCAGGTGCATTCGCTGCAAGCGCCGAGGCGCAATTAGGCGGACTTGCCTGCTGCGCGGGCAGCAGCGGAACGGGGCACGTACATTTGATCAACGGCTTGTATGATGCGCACCGCGCGGGCGCGCCTGTGATCGCCATTGCATCTACCTGTATGACAACCGAGTTTGGCTCTGAATTTTTCCAGGAAACCAATACCATCAAGCTGTTTGATGATTGCAGTTATTATAACCAGGTAGCGACGACACCCGCACAATTCCCGCGGATGCTGCAGGCCGGCATCCAATATGCGTTGAATAAAAAAGGCGTTGCTGTGGTGGGTTTACCGGGCGATCTCACCAAAATGGATGCGGAGGATATTGCCACATCCATGCAAAATTACAACCCGGTAGCCGAGGTAAAACCGTCTGAAACTGATCTGAACCAATTGGCCGGCCTATTGAACCAGCACGAGAAAATTGTGATCTTTTGCGGCATTGGTGCGGCGGACGCCCATGATGAAGTGGTCGAACTTTCTAAATTGCTAAACGCGCCGGTAGGTTATTCGTTCCGCGGGAAGATGAGCATACAATTTGATAACCCGAATGAAGTCGGTATGACCGGCTTACTGGGCCTGCCGTCGGCATTTCACAGTATGCATGAGGCCGACCTGCTGGTGCTTTTAGGTACCGACTTCCCGTACACTCAATTTATGCCTACGGATTGCAAAATTGTGCAGGTAGATATCAAACCTGAACGTATTGGCAGGCGGGCAAAGGTTGAGATCGGGTTGCACGGGTCGGTAAAGGATACTATCGGTGCCCTTTTGCCAATGATCGAGCCAAAAACTGACGATAGCTTTTTGCAGGCGCAACTCAAATTTTATGAGGAGGTAAAAAGCCAGATGCAAACCTATGTAAATGACACGGGCGAAAAGGAAAATATACACCCCGAGTTTGTGGCTCATACCATTAACGAAATTGCAGCCAAAGACGCCATTTTTACGGTGGATACGGGCATGTCGTGCGTATGGGGCGCGCGTTATATACAGGCAACCGGCAAGCGCGAGATGATCGGTTCGTTCAATCATGGCTCTATGGCTAACGCGATGCCGCAGGCTATAGGGGCTGCTTTAACTTGCCCCGGCAGGCAGGTAATTGCCCTTTGCGGAGACGGTGGAATATCGATGCTGCTGGGCGACCTGGCAACCATCGCACAATATAAATTGCCTGTAAAAATTATCGTGTTCAACAACCGCTCATTGGGGATGGTGAAACTGGAAATGGAAGTTGCTGGTATTCCGGATTGGCAAACAGAGATGTTCGATCCTGATTTTGCCCTCGTAGCCCAGGCTATGGGTATAAAAGGCATGACAGTGAAGGACCCGGAGAACGTACAACAGGCGCTGAAAGAAGCATTTTTTTACAAAGGCCCTGTTTTGGTCAATATTTTTACCGACCCGAATGCGCTCGCAATGCCGCCAAAAATTGAATTTGAACAGGTGAAAGGGATGGCGCTATCCATGTCAAAACTGGTTTTGAACGGGCGTATGGATGAAGTAATGGATACCATTAAAGCAAACTACAAGCATTTGAAGGAGGTTTTTTGAAGTCTTAAGGCTTTAGCCTAAAGTCAATCGGCTTAAGACTTACTATTACCCCACCATTCAGAATTCAACGGACCTTTAACTTCGGTTGGCTTGCCCGGTTCGGGAACAAATAACCCGATATTTTTCTCTTTGGCGTATTGCAGTAATCGTTCTATCGGCTCATACCAGGCGTGGGTTGAGAGGTTGAATGTGCCCCAATGAATAGGCATCATCAATTGGCCTTTTAGGGCGACGTGTGCGTTTGAAGCGTTATCGGGCCCCATGTGTATGTCGGGCCAGTATTTACCATAGGCGCCAATTTCGAGCATCGTCAGATCGAACGGCCCGAAGGTGTCGCCAACTTCCTTGAAGCCAGGGAACCAACCTGAGTCGGCGCCAAAAAATATATTATGTTTTGGTCCTTTGATCACAAATGACGACCAGAGCGTTGTATTACGGTTGAAGATGCCTCGCCCGGAAAAATGCCGGGCAGGCGCAGCTGTAACGACAATATCGCCGCCAACCATCACGCTGTCGCCCCAATCCATTTCTGTTATAAAGCTGGTATTGATCCCCCATTTTTCGAGGTATTGCTTATTACCCCGCGAACAGTAAAAATTGATATTCTTTCCCGCGAAAAATTTAATGGTCTCTTTATCCAGGTGATCGTAATGATCGTGCGATACAATTATTCCGTCCAGCGGTGGCAGTTGATCCAGTCGCAATGGTGGTGCGAAAAAGCGTTTTGGTCCCATAAATGAAAGGAATGACGCCCGTTCGCTCCAAACCGGGTCGGTCAGAATGCGCCTACCGTCAATCTCTATCAGCAAACTTGAATGCCCTACCCAGGTAATACGCAAACCGGTTGCGGGCGATTTTTTGTATATTGAAATATCTGTAGTGAAGGGCCCCAGGGGGATTTTGGGCACGGTTTCGGCATCATTACCTATATACTCACGCAAAATGGGGATCGTTTTGTTAAAGCCGGTCAGTTGTGTAGCTATAGGATTAAGAAACTTGCCCCCCCTTCTTGTGGCGCCTTCTAAGCTCATGCGCTATAATTATGATAATATTAAGCTACGAATATAATTGAAAGTCGATTGCTTAGTAATGACTTTCTAGTCAGAATTGCGTGTATACCACCACGCCCACAAAATCAGCAAAGGCTGCAGGACTACTAATCGCACCCAGGCAAGCAGCGGCGTCACCAATAGATCACCTAATTTTAATGGTGCGTCGCCGATCATACTGGTATGCACCGGCAAAAAGGCTATGAGCATCATTATGATACCCCATGCGGCAAAAGGCCTGGTTTTGGGGAATATCATCAGCAAAGCGAACAAAACCTCGAAACACCCGGCAAGAATATTAACGACCGTGGGGTAAGGAATACAACGTGGTATTAACCGCAAGTACGAACCCGGGCTTCGGAAATGGTTGATACCCGCCACCAGGTAAAACAGGACGAGCATCACCAGGCTGATCTTTTTGGAAGTTCGCATGGCTCAAGATAACACAAGTGTTATTACAATTCCGGAATAAATGTGCGAAAATCACTCCAATTTAGAAACCTTCTAAATTGAGCTGTTTGACAAAGTGTTGACATTACGCCACCGTATTCCTGTTACTTTTGTTGGGCAAAATTTAAACGGAGTTGAAATATCTTAAGGTTATCGCTTTTACGCATAAGCAGATCGGTTTAGAGGAGTTGGGTAAATTGGTGATCTGTGGAGATAGCCTCACTTCGAAGCTTCAAAAGGTTAAACTCCAGTTTGATATCCCCGAGATATTCTACCTGGCTACCTGCAACCGTGTCGAATTTATCCTGGCGTCCAACGCCTTGGTCGACAAGGATTTCACTGAAAAATTTATTGGTGCCCTCGATATAGGGCTTTGCTCCGTGTCCCTTAGGCACTTCCTCGGCAAGGCCTCCATTTACGAGGATAATGAAGCGCTGAACCATTTGCTTCGCACCTCGTGTTCGCTGGAGAGCATGGTTGTCGGTGAAAAGGAGATACTGGCGCAAATGCGAAAGGCCTACGAGTGCTGCAGGGAAGCAGGGCTGACAGGCGATTACCTGCGAATGGTGATGAACACAGTCGTCAAAACCGCCAAGGAAGTTTACACACATACCAACATCGCCCGAAAACCTATCTCCGTCGTCTCGCTCGCCTACCGAAAGCTTAAAGATCTTAAACAATGCTCCAACGCCCGCGTACTGATCATCGGTGCAGGCGAAACCAACAGAAACATCTCCAAATACCTCCAGAAACATAAATTCTCCAACTTCTCAGTCTTCAACCGCACATTATCCAAGGCCCGCGAATTAGCGGTCGACCTGGGTGGCGAAGCGCACGACCTGGAAGATTTGAAAAGCTATACTAAAGGCTTTGATGTGATCATCACCTGCACATCGTGCATCGAGCCGATCATTACCACCGAAGTTTACAAGACCTTGCTAAACGGCGACATAGATAAAAAAACCATTGTCGACCTGGCTGTGCCGAACGATACCGCCCCCGAAGTACTGCAACAGTTCCCGGTTCACTTTATCGGGGTACAGTCGTTGAGCGAAGTCGCTAAAAAGAACCTGCAGGAACGGTACGAAGAACAGGTACATGCCGAAAAGATCATCGAAGAAAATATCGCCGAATTTTTGCACCTGCTCAAGCAGCGCCGCATAGCGGTGGCCATGCGCGAAGTACCCGAGAAGATAAAGGAAATACGCAACACTGCCATCAATACGGTTTTTGCCGAGGAAGTGCAGAACATGGATAAAGAATCGCGCGAGGTACTGGAAAAGGTGATCGCTTACATGGAAAAGAAGTACATCAGCGTACCCATGATCATGGCGAAGGATATACTGACCAATTCCTGAGCGGAAAGCAGAAAGCGAAAAGTCTAAAGCTTTAACGCCCGTCGTTTATTTATCGACGCATAAATCAAACCATATTTTCTGACCAACCCCATAACCCAACCCTCTTTGCTTGCAGAGAGGGTGGTCGAGTGAAGTGAGACCGGGTGAGTCAAAACGAACAAAGCCGCCTGCGAAAAACACAGACGGCCCGTATAAAAGTTATAGGTCTAAAACAGCTTAAATTACTCATCCCCGGGCCCCTCTCCCCGCCGTTTGACGGAAAGAGGGTATGCAAACATCCTTTTCACCGGCCGACGCTATCCCAACAATCCCCGTCAGCCAACCGCTTTCACCTTTTGCATTATTGCCGGCTGCAGGGAAACATCCGGCGGGATGAAAAATCAATAATCTCCTGTCAGTTTAAAAACGCCAGCACTTGCTCAATCACTTTCGTCAATAGATAAAGTAAACAAAACAACGGCGGTATCCCAATCATCACCACCAGCACACTTGTTACTAGGTCGTTTGTTCTGCCCCTTTTATCTATCGAATCCTGCATCTTTGAAGGAAATTAATAATCCAAATATCGGGAGCTGTGTGCAGACTGTATATACCTAAAATAAGGTATATAATCGGTGGTACATCCGCTAATTGTGTCTTTACAATCAGACAGGCGGTTGTTGTGGAAAATACCTTGCGCTAATTCCGCAATTAATCCTTAAATCATCCCCTTAAAACATTAAATTTGCGTTGCAATTAAGCGAAACCTGGCCTTTTTTTCAGATCAGTAATTATTCGTTATAATTCGTGAAATTCGTGGTAAAATAATAACCAAACTTTGGATAGAACATTGATCATCGGTACGCGTGGCAGCGACCTGGCACTATGGCAGGCAAATTTTGTGAAGGATAGGCTCGCCGAAAATAATATTACGGCCGAGCTGAAGATCATTAAAACGCAGGGCGACCGTATCCTGCACCTGAGCTTTGATAAACTGGAGGGCAAGGGCTTTTTCACCAAAGAACTGGAAGAGGAACTGCTGGCCGGCACCATCGACCTTGCCGTGCACTCGCACAAGGACCTACCCACCGAAAACCCGCCGGGATTGATCATCGCCGCTGTTTCGGAACGCGAGGACCCCTCGGAATTGTTGCTGATCCTGAAGGATTGCGTCGATGTGCGTCAAAAATTATCTTTAAAATTTGGCGCGCAGGTAGGCACGTCATCCAATCGCCGCAAGGCACAGTTACTGGCTTATCGTCCCGACTTTGATATAAAGGAACTTCGCGGCAATGTGCCTACACGCATCGGCAAATTGCGCGATGAAAAATACGATGCCATCATGCTCGCCAAGGCGGGTGTGGTAAGGCTCGGTATAGATCTGAGCGAATTCCATGTAGAAGAAATAACGCCTATAGAACTTATTCCCGCGCCTGCGCAGGGCGTAATGGCTATCCAGATACGCGAAAGCGACCCGGAATTGTTCCAGGCATTGCAAGTTTTGAACCATCCGAATGTGGCGGAAGAATTGGCTGTGGAACGTAAGGTATTAAGCCTGTTTGGCGGCGGCTGCCATTTGCCTTTGGGCTGCTATTGCCGCAGGGACGATGGTATGTTCCAGGTGTTTACATCAAAAGCTGATACAGGCGAAGATTTTCCCGACCGGCTATTACTCGAATCAAACACAACGGAAGGGCTGGCTGAAAAGGTAGTTTCCCTATTTGATAAGAACCGCAAGTTGCCGCAAAGCGTGTTTATCACGCGTGAGCTTTCAGCTCAAAGTTATTTCCGCCGGGCGTTGGAGAAACATGGCATAGAAATAGAGGCGCGTTCCCTCATCCGCACCGTGCCCGTTATCCTCAAACTGGCGCCGCATATTTTAAAGGATATTGACTGGATATTTTTCTCAAGCAAGAACGCCATAGACTATTTTTTCCGCTTGAACCCGCAATTGCCCGAAAATGTAAAATTCGGTGTAATGGGAGCTGGTTCGGAGGAAATGCTGCGTGTAATTGGACACTTTAGCAGCTACACCGGCAGTGGCATTGATACCACCGATGTCGCGGCCGAATTCGCCAAACTGGCGAACGGATGCAAGGTATTGTTCCCCGGCGCCGAGAACTCCATGCGCAGCATACAAAAAAGCATGTCTGCCGAAACCAAAGTGGTCGACCTGCCTGTTTACGAAACTATCCTCGAAGAAGACGTTGAAGGCACCGGTGCCGACTTATTGGTATTTACCAGTCCATCGAATGTCGAAGCTTATTTCGCCAATAATCTATTGGAGCCTAATCAAAAAGTGATCGCTATAGGTAAATCCACCGGCCGCAAATTTGATGAAATGGGCACCAAATATATCCTGCCGTTCTCCCCTGATGAGGTTGGACTTGCTGAATCTGTATTCGGGTGTAGCGTAAGCCGGTAACAAAAATCATTTTTACGCCATAAAACCGCTTTAGTTTAGGTAATTGTCTGCGTTTCTATAACTTTGTCATTCCTAAAAAAGGAAAAGCTTGTTGAAATCCATAGTCCCTGGTCGATAAACCATAGGAAAATGCCATTACTATGGACTATAGACCATCGACTATCGTCTAAAGAAAATGCTGCAAAGACCCAGAAGAAACCGTAAAAGCGAGGTCATCCGCCGGATGGTTCAGGAAACGCATTTAAGCGCCGATAACCTGATATTCCCCCTGTTTATTATCGATGGCAACAACCAGAAAAGCGAGGTATCGTCGATGCCCGGTATATACCGGCATTCGATAGACCATTTGCTGCGTGAAATAGAAAAGTGCTTAAAATTGGGTTTGAAAGCATTCGACCTGTTCCCAAATATCGAAGAATCATTCAAAGATAAATACGCTACCGAAAGCTACCGCGATGGCAGCTTGTACCTGCGGGCAATCAGCGAGGTGAAAAAGAATTTCCCCGAGGCCTGCGTGATCACCGATGTAGCAATGGATCCTTACAGCAGCGACGGTCATGATGGCATTGTTGAGAACGGCGAGATACTGAATGACGAAACGCTGGAGGTTTTGGGTAAAATGGCCCTGGCGCACGCACATGCGGGTGCAGATATCATCGCACCATCGGATATGATGGACGGCAGAGTTGGTTATATCAGGCAAGTATTGGATGATAACGGCTTTACCGGGGTGTCCATCATGTCGTATACCGCCAAGTATGCCAGCGCCTTTTACGGACCGTTCAGGGATGCATTAAATTCGGCGCCTAAGTTTGGCGATAAAAAATCGTACCAGATGAACCCGGCGAACCAGCGCGAGGCATTGATAGAAGCCGACCTGGATGAAGCCGAAGGCGCGGATTTTTTAATGGTAAAACCTGCTTTGCCGTACCTTGACGTGATCAAATTGTTAAAGGATAATACCGAGTTGCCGATAGCGGCATATAACGTGAGCGGTGAATACGCAATGGTGAAAGCGGCGATACAAAAAGGCTGGTTGAACGAACAGCGCGCCATTACCGAAGTGCTGACCAGCATCAGGCGGGCAGGTGCATCGGCGATACTGACGTATCATGCCAAGGAAGTTTTGGAGAATGGTTGGCTGTAAGCCAAATCCTAAAATCTAAATTCTAAATCCTAAAAAAGGAATATTTAGAGTTTAGGAATTAGTATTTAGAATTTAAAAATATGCTTGATTCATTAAAAAAAATGTTTTCGAATGAGGGTGATGAGCCGGTGAATACCACGGGCAAGCCTGATATCAGCAGGGAGAAGTCTGCCGAGCTGTATGAGAAAGCGAAAACGTTTTTCCCGGGCGGGGTAAATTCGCCGGTAAGGGCCTTCAAATCTGTTCATGGTACGCCGCTATTTATCGCCAAAGGCGACGGCTGCAATGTTTGGGATGCCGACGGTAACCAGTTTATCGACTTTTGCTGCTCCTGGGGGCCGCTGATCCTGGGACACAATCATCCTAAGGTTAAGGAAAAAGTGATCGAAGCCATGCAGAACGGTATGTCGTTCGGCGCACCTACCGCTTTGGAGAATGACCTGGCTGAATTGCTGCTTAAGAATAATAAATTCATCAAAAAACTGCGTTTTGTAAGCTCGGGCACCGAAGCGGTGATGTCGGCCATCCGGCTGGCACGCGGTTATACCCAACGCGACAAAATATTAAAGTTCGAAGGTTGTTATCACGGGCATTCGGACTCTTTGCTGGTTAAGGCTGGCTCGGGCCTGGTGACCTTCGGTCAAACGTCATCTGCCGGTGTACCCAAATCCTTCGCTAAAGAAACTATCGTCGTTGCCTTGAATGACCGTGAAGCATTACAAACGGCCTTCGAAAAATTCAAGGAGCAGATCGCAGCTGTGATCATTGA
>Ga0068855_100006709_pt1 | contig 13970 bp, 10 predicted proteins | sample KBSCornC52_FD_66592 | JGI IMG/M metagenome (GOLD analysis project Ga0068855, IMG submission 66592) | Corn rhizosphere microbial communities from Kellogg Biological Station, Michigan, USA - KBS Corn C5-2 | ecosystem: Host-associated > Plants > Roots > Rhizosphere > Soil ... | reverse complement strand
TCGCCGCGCATCTTGCGGCACCGGAGCAACGCGGACGCGTCGTCGGAATGGTCGTATCGGGCATCCTGATGGGCGTGCTGTTGGCGCGCACTTTCAGCGGCACGCTCGGTGCGTGGCTGGGTTGGCGCGCGGTGTATGGATTGGCCGCCGGTGCGATGCTCCTGCTCGGCGCCGTGGTGCGGGTCCGCCTGCCGGAAGATCGGCCAGAGACGGTGCTGACATGGCGGGAGCTGATGCTCTCGACCCTCATGCTGGCGAAACGGCATGCGTTGCTGCGCGAATCGGCGCTTCTGGGCGCGCTACTCTTCGCCGGGTTCTCCGCGTTCTGGACGACGCTGGTCTTCTTCCTCGCGGGGCCGCCATATCACTTTCCGAACCCCAGCGCCGCCGCCGGGCTTTTCGGCCTCGTCGGCGCGGTGGGCGCGCTCGCCGCTCCTACCATCGGCCATTTGGCGCACAAACATGGGCCGCGCTTCACGGTGAATGTGGCTCTCTGGACGACACTGGCCGGCTTTGTCTGCATGGGATTGTTCGGCCGCCACCTCGCGGGTCTGATCGCCGGGGTGGTCATCATGGACCTTGGTGTGCAGATCGGCCACGTGTCGAACCAGACGCGCATCTACGGCATCGATCCCGCCGCCCGCAGCCGGCTCAATACCGTTTACATGTTCATCTATTTTGTCGGCGGTGGACTCGGGTCACTCATCGGCGCGACCATGTGGCACACGGCCGGTTGGTGGGGCGTATGCGGGGTGGGGTGTGTGGTGATGCTCCTTGCGCTCGTGGTGGAGTTTCTGCATGGGCGAGCCGAGAAGCAATAATCAGTATTTAGTGATCAGTAGGGCTCTCACGCCACGCTCAAACTGATTACTGCATACGGATCACTGAATACTGCCCATTCCCTCTACCCACGGTGCGATTTCAGACAGACCCATCGTCCCATCATGATGCGTGAATTTGTTACTTGAACACTCTGGAGACCTGTCGTTTATTCACAAACCCATGTCCGCTGAAAAACCTCTCCATCCCCTGGCCGCCCTCCTGCAGAAGCGCATCGCGATTATCGACGGTGCGATGGGGACGACCATTCGGACCTATGGCATGAAGGAGGCCGATATCCGCGGGACGCGTTTCGCCGATGCGAAGAAGGATCTGCTCAATAACGGCGATCTCTTCTCGCTCAGCCAGCCGGCCATGATCGGGGATATCCACCGCCGTTTCCTCGAAGCCGGCGCGGACATCATCGAGACGAATACCTTTTCCGCCACGAGCATCGGGCAGAGCGAATTCTTCGTCGACGACCCGCGGGAGCATGGCGGGCGCAAGGACCCGGCGTTTTACCAAAAGATCATCGACGATCCGTTCCTCAACGAGCTGGCCTGGGACATCAATTTCCAATCCGCCAGCCAGTGCCGTGAGTGGGCGGATCGCGTCGGCAGCAAGGATGGCAAGCAGCGCTTCGTCGCGGGTGCCGTTGGGCCGCTGACCGTCTCGCTTTCCAACTCTCCGGACGCTGACGATTCCGGATTCCGCACGGTAACCTTCGACCAGGTCAAAGCGGCTTATATTCATCAGGTTCGGGCGCTGATTGCCGGCGGCTCGGACATCCTGCTCGTGGAGACGATCTTCGATTCGCTCAATGCCAAGGCGGCATTGGTGGCGATCCAGGAAGTCTTCGAGAAAGACAAGGTGTCGCTGCCGATTTCCATTTCCGCGGCCGTCGGGCGCGGTGGCGAGACAATGATCTCGGCGCAAACGGTCGAGGCTTTCTGGAATGCGGTGAAACACGTCAAGCCACTTTCGGTCGGACTCAACTGCTCGCTCGGGCCGGATCTCATGCGGCCCTTCCTGGAGGAGCTCTCCACGAAATCCGACTCCGCCATTTCCTGCTATCCGAACGCCGGTCTGCCGAATCCGCTCTCGCCCACGGGCTTCGACCTGGAACCGGAAGACATGGGGCGCTTCCTCGGTGATTTTGCGCAGAGCGGTCTCTTGAACATCGCTGGCGGTTGCTGCGGCAATACGCCGGAGCACATTGCGGCGATTGCCAGGGCGCTGGCGAATCGTCCGCCGCGCGAGCCGAAGGAGGAGACGAAGTATTCCACCGGCGGGCCGCGGCCGTTGCGGCTCTCGGGCTCGCAACCGTTCACGCAGCAGATCGGCAGCTATCTCATGATCGGCGAACGAACGAACGTGGCGGGGTCGCCGAAGTTCGCCAAGCTGATCAAGGAAGGGAAATACGAGGAAGCCGTGGCCATCGCGCGGCAGCAGGTGGAGAATGGCGCCAACGTCATCGACATCTGCATGGATGAGGGGATGATCGATGGCGTGGCGGCGATGACGCGCTTCCTGCTGTTGCTGGGCAGCGAGCCGGAAGTGGCCAAGGTGCCGTTCATGGTCGACTCCTCGAAGTGGGAGGTGATCGAGGCCGGCCTGAAGTGCCTGCAGGGCAAGGGCATCGTGAATTCCATTTCCCTCAAGGAGGGCGAAGACATTTTCCGCGAACGGGCACGCGCAGTGTTGCGCTACGGGGCGGCCGTGGTGGTGATGGCCTTCGACGAGCAGGGACAGGCAGCGACGCTGGCCGACAAGATCCGCATCTGCGAGCGCGCCTACCGCATTCTCGTGGATGAGGTCGGCTTCCCGCCGGAGGACATCATTTTCGATCCGAACGTGCTGACCGTGGCCACGGGCATCGAGGAGCACAACAACTACGCGATCGACTTCATCGAGGCCACGCGTTGGATCAAGACGAACCTGCCGCACGCCAAGGTCAGCGGTGGCGTGTCGAATATCTCATTCAGCTTCCGCGGCAACAATGTCGTGCGCGAAGCGATGCACAGCGCCTTCCTGTATCACGCCATCCAGGCGGGGATGGACATGGGCATCGTCAACGCGGGCATGCTCGAAGTTTACGAGGAGATCGAACCCGAGTTAAAAGTGCTCGTGGAAGACGTGCTGCTCAATCGGCATCCCGAGGCCACGGAGCGCCTCGTCGATTTTGGCGAGAAGCTGAAAGCAGCCGGCGCGGGTAAGGACGCCGTGGCGGAAAAGAAGGAAGAAGAGTGGCGGAAGGGCACCGTCGAATCGCGGCTCTCGCATGCCCTCGTCAAGGGCATCGACACCTACATCGATGCCGATACCGAGGAAGCGCGGGCGAAGTTTGGCCGTCCGCTGGCGGTCATCGAAGGGCCGCTGATGGATGGCATGGGCGTGGTCGGCGATCTTTTCGGCGCGGGCAAAATGTTCCTGCCGCAGGTCGTGAAATCCGCGCGCGTCATGAAGAAGGCCGTGGCCTATCTCACGCCTTTCATGGAGGAAGAAAAAGCCGCCATGGCCGCGGCGGGGAAGGCCGTGCGTTCGCAGGGCAAGATCGTCCTCGCGACGGTGAAGGGCGACGTGCACGACATCGGTAAGAATATCGTGGGCGTGGTGCTCGCCTGTAACAACTACGAGGTCATCGACATGGGCGTGATGGTGCCGTGCGAGAAGATTCTCGAGCGAGCCCATCAGGAAGGGGCTGATGTCATCGGCCTCAGCGGCCTCATCACGCCGTCGCTCGATGAAATGATGCACGTCGCGCGCGAAATGGAGCGCACGGGTCTCAAGCTGCCGCTGCTCATCGGCGGCGCGACGACCAGCAAGGCGCACACCGCCGTGAAGATTGCGCCCGGTTATAGCGGGCCCGTGGTCCACGTGCTCGACGCTTCGCGCGCGGTGCCGGTGGTGACCAGCCTGATCAGCGAAGAATCGCGGCCGGCTTTTGTGGCGAAGAATCTCGACGAACAGGCGCGGGCGCGGGCGACGCACTTCGGGCAAAAGCAGGAGCTCATCTCCCTGGCAGCGGCGCGAGTCAATCGCACGCAGATCGAGTGGCGGGCCGAGGACATTCCGCAGCCGGAGTTCACCGGTGTGCGCGTGCTGGAGGATTTCCCGCTGGCCACGCTGCGCGAATTCATCGACTGGTCGCCGTTCTTTCACACGTGGGAATTGCGCGGTGTCTACCCGGCGATTTTCGAGCACGAGAAATACGGAGAGCAGGCGCGCAAGCTTTTCGCCGAAGCGCAGGAACTGCTCGATCGCATGATCCGCGAGAAGTTGGTGACCGCGAAGGCGGTCTACGGCTTCTTCCCGGCCAATGCGGTCGGCGACGACGTCGAGATTTACACCGACGAAACGCGGCAAACGGTGCGGACGACTTTCCACTTCCTGCGGCAGCAGGTGAAGAAGAAGGAAGGCGAGTCCTCACAATCGCTGTCCGATTTCATCGCGCCGAAGAGCACCGGCTTGCAGGATCATATTGCGGCTTTTGCCGTCACCTCGGGACATGGTCTGAGGGAACTCGTCGAGCGATTCAAGGCGGAGCACGATGATTACAACGCGATCATGGCCGAGGCGCTCGCGGATCGTCTGGCCGAGGCCTTTGCGGAGTGCCTGCACAAGCGCGTCCGTGAAGAGTGGGGCTACGGCCGCACGGAGAATCTCACGAGTGAACAACTGATCCACGAACAGTATCGCGGTATTCGTCCGGCGGCGGGTTATCCTGCGTGCCCGGATCACACCGAGAAGGGTATCCTCTGGGAGTTGCTCGATGTGGAGAAGAAAGCCGGCATCCAGATCACCGAGAGCTTCGCCATGTGGCCGGGCTCGAGCGTGAGCGGGCTCTACTTCGCCCATCCGCGCTCCCGCTATTTCGGTCTCGGCAAGATCGACCGCGACCAGGTGCTCGACTATCATCTGCGCAAGGGCATGACCGAACAAGAGGTTGAACGCTGGCTCTCGCCGAATCTGAACTACGATCCCAGCGCGCCCGCTCCCACACCGGAGCTGGTAGCGTAGCGGCCGGAGGAGAAACGAGAGACGTCGTGCTTTGGTGGATGCCGAGCTCCGAGCGGCATGAGATCCTTGCACGCCGGAGGCGTCACCCTGTTGGCGAAAAGGTTGGGGAGTTTAGGCGCTGACGCGCGCAGGAACCCATCGCGCTCGGAGCTCGCGATCCACCAAAGCTCCGATTCGGGTGCGGGATGCAAGGACTCGCGCGGGAAAAAAACGTGATCCAAGGCATTTCGTTCGCGACAAATCCAGTCCCCATTGACGCTGCTTGCCGGGTTGGCTGGATCGAGAGGGAGCGAGCGTGCTATACCGTGAGTATGAAACTCCTCTGGCTGTCGGCTGTCCTGGCTTTTGCGGCTCTCAGCTCAGCGGTTTTCGCGGCCTCAGCATGCATCGAGATCACTCCGGAAACTCCGCATTTTGCATCGCTCGGCCTGTCCTCCCGGCGGTTGGTCAATGGGGACATCGAGTTTACGGTCACGCTTTCCTCGTCTTTCTCGGGCGGCACGTCCGTGGGCGTGGTGCGGACCACGGGTCATAGCGAGTCGAGCAGGAGCCTCCGCCGTGTCCCTGCGGTAGAGATCGAGGGCGCCTTGAAATGTGTCTTTTCTGTCACGCAGAAGGAACTGGAGGATCCGGACTTGTGTTTCCGTTTCACTCACGGAGACTTTGGGACAGTCATGACGCGATTCATCCCGTTGAAGAAGTTTTTGCCACTGTGACAGAGGAAGGGCCGCGGTATCCGTGGCTGACGGGCCGCGTAAACGCGGAACTCTGAACTGGCCTCAAGGCGCCTTCAGCAGGCCGCGAGCGCCCATCCATTCGGCGGCCCGTTGCGGCCAGGTGGTGACTTCCTGCCCGTTCGGTCGCAGGCCATAACCGTGGCCGCCGGTAGGATAGACGTGCAGTTCGCAGGGCACCTTGGCGTTCTTCAGCGCGAGGGTGTAGTAGATGGCGTTCTCGACACGCACCGGATCGTCTTCAGCCATGACGATAAAGGTGGGCGGCGTCTTTCCGGTGATGGGCAGTTCGGGGGCGATCTTGTCGCCCTGGTCCTTCACCGTGAGATAGGCAGGATAGATAAGGATGGAGAAGTCGGGACGGCAGCTTGCATCGTCCGCCTCATCGACGTGCGGATAGGTGCGTGTCTCGTAGTTATTGCTCGCGGCAGCGGCGAGATGGCCGCCCGCGGAGAAGCCGAGGATGCCGATGCGCGCTGGGTCCAGGTGCCATTCCTTGGCGTGGCTGCGCACGAGGCCAATGGCGCGCTGGGCGTCCTGCAGTGGCGCGGTGTATTTTTCCAAGCCGGCGCGCTTCGGCACGCGGTACTTGAGCAACACGCCGGTCACACCGATCGAGTTGAGCCATTCGCAGACCTCCGTGCCTTCGAGATCGAGGGCGAGGATGCTATAGCCACCGCCAGGGCAGACGATGACCGCCGCGCCGTTCGCTTTGTCGGCCGGCGGCGCGTAGACGGTGATGGTGGGTTGCGAGACGTTGCCGAGACGGATGATGACCTTGCCGCCGGGTTTGCCGTCGGTCGGCTTGGTCATGTCTTTCTCCTCGCCGATGTCGCCTTTTTCACCCGGCGCAGTGCCGGGCCACAGTTTGAGGGGAGCAGGCGCGGATTCGGCGCGGAGCAGGGGAGTGCAGAGAGCGGCCGCGAGAAGGGCGATGCAGGCGAACTTGGGGAGGGACGGCATGGCTGCATGCAATCCGCAGAGCGCGCCGACGCAAAGCAAAAATCGAAGGGGATCGCGATCCTATCGGTAGGAAGGATTCGCCGCGAGTTCGGTGAGCTCGTCGTGCGAGAATGGCTTCGGCAATGTCGGCCAGCAGCCGTGCGAATTGGCGACAACATCCTGCCGGTGGCGAATGGAGCCGCTCCAGAAGACGATCGGCACGTCTCGCAAGTCGGGATCGGAGGTCAGCTCCGCGGCGATGGCGTGGCCGTCCTTGTCGGGCAGGCGGATGTCCAGAAAGATCACGTCGGGCCGAAATTTGCGCGCAGTCGAAACAGCGCGGGCCCCAAGATTCTCTTCTTCCACGACGAAATCATCGGTCTGCTCCAGCATCAGCTTGCAAATGCGGGTGAGCGCAGATTCGTCATCGACCAGCAGGACCCGCTTTTTCCGAGCCGATTTTTTCTCGACGGCGATTCGCTTGGGGCGCCACGATTGCACGCAACCCGCGACCAGACGCGGGATACGCATGAGAGATTTTGTGGCCACCAGACGTTTCATAGTTCTACGTAATAAAGCGTAATAGATGCCTCGGGTGATGGGGGAATCGCTGAGCTTCGCCGAGGGAAAACCCGGAGAGAAGGTGCGTAGTGGCACGTAAAAACTGAAATCTCTGGCACCGGTGGTGCTCCTTTTCTCAGGGAACATGCGCCATCTGTTCACCCTCTGTATCTTCGCCGCCATTGTCTGGGGGCTGATCGCTTGGGTGAAAGGGCCGTCGATCCGCACGGCGGCGGGCGTGCTGGCGCCGGATGAGCCGCTGCAGGAGATGTGTCCCGCGCAGGCGGTGGCGAAGATCAAGGACTACACCGTCACTGCTGTGGCGACTTACACCATCCGGGCGCGAGTGCTGCACACCAAGCATTATTGGGCCGACGGCAGCGACCTCGTGCCTTACGATGTGGCGTTGGGCTGGGGGCGGATGTCCGACCAGTCAGTGCTGGATCACCTCGAGCTGTCGCAGGGCAACCGCTTCTTCTTCTACCATTGGCAAACGGCACCACCGATTCCGCAAGAAGAGATCGCTTGTCACTCTTCCAACAATCACCTCATCGCCGCGAACGGCGATGTGCGGGAAGTGATCCGAGGACTCTATCCCGGCGAGATCGTCACGATGAAAGGGTACCTCGCCAACGTGAGCGGGCCCAATGGGTTCTACTGGAATACCTCGCTCGCTCGGACGGATACAGGCAAGGGGGCGTGCGAAGTGTTCTATGTCGTGGGGATCAAGGCGGAGCGGCCGGGGAAGTAGAGGGGCCGGGTGCTTGGTAGTGAGTGCTTAGTGCTTAGTGGCAGCTTGGACGTGGTCCACTGAGCACTGCGAACTAAGCACTAAGCACTTCTCTTCCTTACACCGTCGGTTCCCACCCGGGGCGATACTCGCGCTTCCACAGCTTCTCGCCAGCGGGATTGTCGATCATCTTGCCCGTCTTCGGGTCGATGCGGACGACGGTGTTCGTGCGGTAGGCGATGTTGCCCCAATGGCAGAGCATGGTGCTCTTCTGGCCTTCTTCAATCGGGCTGTTGAGCTTTTGGTTGCCGCGGATGGCCTCGAGGAAATTGCCGATGTGCGCGGCATCACCGCCGCCCGCGCCTTTACCATCCTTGATCTTGGCGCCCTTCGAATCATAGATCGTGTAGTTCGGTCCGCTGAGCGCCATTGTGCCGTTCTCGCCGTAGAAGACGCATTCGCCGGCCGGCTTTTCCGCCGAGCGCGTGTGACAACTGCTCTGCACGAATTCCATCCCGACTTTGCCGCAATCATAGACGGCCACGCCGGTATCGGGTGTCTCCTGTTTGTCCTGATGCCAGTAACGGTTGCCCATGTAAGTGACACGCTCGGGATGCTCGACCTTCAGACCCCAGCGGAGGACGTCGAGCATGTGGATGCCGTTGTTCCCGAGCTCGCCATTGCCCCAGTGCCAGAGCCAGTGCCAGTCGTAGTGCACGAAGGGTTTGATGTCGCCGTCGGAAGTCACCGGTCCCTGCCAGAGATCCCAATCGATGCCCGGGTCGGCCTTCAGCTTGCCTTCTCCGATGGGGCCGCGCGCATTGTAATAGAATGAGCGGGCATAGCGCACTTCGCCGATGGCGCCGCCGTGCAGTTCGGCAATGCCCTCCTTCATCCAGGTACGGCGCTGGTTGCCCATTTGCACGAGACGCCCATACTTTTTCGCGGCGGCGACGATGAGTTCCGACTCGTAGGGATTCGAGCTGCCGGGCTTTTCCACATACACATGCTTCCCGGCTTTCATGGCGAGAATGGCGGCAGGCGTGTGCCAGAAATTCGGCGTGGCGATGAAGACGGCGTCGAGGGTTTTGTCGTCGAGGAAGGTGCGGAAATCGCGCACGCCCTGGCAGGAGGAACCCTGCTTTTCGGTGACCGTTTTCATGCCGATCTCCAGCCGCTTCGGGTCGACTTCGGCGAGATAGGCGATCTCCACGTCGGGCAGCGAGAGCAACGCTTTCACATGGCCCATGCCGCGCCCGAGGGCGACGACGGCGACGCGCAATTTGCGGCCCGGCGCATCAGCGGCGCGGAGTCTGGGGACCGAGAGGGCGGCGCCGAGGGAGAAAGCGGCGGTGCGTTGCAGGGCGGAACGGCGGGTCATGTTCATAGGGGTAAAGTGGTATTTAAAGCAGGTTACTCGCGATTGAAGCGATGCACGCGGCCGTAGATGTTGTATTCGGAAACGAACACGTCGCCTTTCGCATCGAAGGCCACGCCGTGCGGGGCATTGACGACGCCGGTGCGCCACTGGTCGGGCGCGACTTTGTTGGTGGCGACCTCATCGGCCTTGTCGTTGGTGCCGAACTGCGCGACGACCTTGCCCGCCTTATCGAGCATCGTGACCCGGCCGGCGATTTCGCCGATCACCGCATAGTCGCCCTGGATGGCGACGGCCGCCGGACGCAGCATGTCTTTCATGATGACGCCGAGAAAATCGCCCTCGAGCGAGAGATGCACGACGCGTTTATTTTCGCGGTCGCAACCGATGATGCGCGGAGGATCGAAGCGCGTATCGATGGCGATCTTGTGCATGGTTTTGAAGCCGTAGGGTTCTTTCGTGCCGCCGAAGGATTTGAGGTATTTCCCGGTCTTGTCGAAGCGATGGATGTAGCTGCTAGCGTAACCATCGGTCACATACAGATCGCCATTGGGCGCGACATCCATGCCCGTGAGGCGGACGAAGGGTTTGCCGGCATCCGGGTTCGGGACTTCCTTGCCGTCCGCTCCCTTCCTGGTCTTCGGCGCCTTGTTCTTGAATTCATCGGGAATGGCTGAGGAGGGAATGTTCAGCACTTCTTTGCCGTCGAGCGTGAGCTTGAGGATATTGCCCGCGCCGAGACGCGCACCGTAAATGTATTCCTGGCCGTCCGCGTCCTTGTGAATGACGAAGCCGTGGAAATCCGCCGGCGCATTCGGGACGTTGCGCTCCCATTTGCCATCCGGCGCAAAGACCTGGAGGCCGGCTTTCGGATCCATGACGCTTACATACACTTCGCCATTCGAGGCGACCGCGACGTCGCCGTGCATGTTGCCGATGATTTTCTTGCCGTCGGGAAACGAATACCAATCAGGCACGGCTTTGTAGTCGAGGGCGAGCGTGCTGCCGAGCGAGACAACGAGCAGAAGGGCGGGGAGGAGGAATTTTTTCATTGAGGAAATGGGGGTGCGAACAGGGCACACCATTCCATCGTTAACCGTCAATCTCGTAGTCTCTTTGTGCTTTTCGATGACCGGAAATGAGCCGGTCGTTTGTTGCAAAATCCGTCATAAGAAACGTCGCGGATCGCGATTGCCGAGGAGAGCATCCAGCGCTCTTCTCCTCATGAAACGTTCCCTCCCGTTGATTGCGTCGGTTTGTTTGCTGTGGTCCGGCGACACCCAAGTGTTCGGCCAGGCCGCGACCCCCAAACCGGATGATCCCAATGGCCACGCTCCGGCGATTCCCGTGGAGCGAGTGCTCGCGGTGTCCGGCCAGGGTTACTTCCCCGTGGCCGTGCGACTGCGCGACGGGCGAATCGCGGTGGTGCATCGGGGCGGGGCGGGGCATCTCTCCATCCACGGCCGGCTGGATATGATCTTTTCCAGCGATGAAGGGAAGACTTGGACGAAGCCCACCGTCGTGATCGACAGCCCGATCGATGATCGCAATCCGGCGTTCGGTGAAGCCGATGATGGAACGCTCGTGATCGGCTTTTGGAAGACGGCGACGTACGACGAGCAGGATCATTACAACCCGAAGCTCGACAAGGAAAAGAGCACTTGGGTGACGCGTTCCCAGGATGCAGGCAAGACGTGGTCGGAACCGACGCAGATCGATTGCGCGGACATCGGCGTCGGCAGTCCTTTCGGACATATCATTACGTTGGCGGATAAGTCGCTGCTCATGGCGATCTATGGCTTCGCCTTGCGGCCCGCGGGAGAGAAGCGCGATCCGGAGCGATTGCATAGTTACGTCTACCGCTCGACCGACCGTGGCCAGACCTGGTCGCGGCTTTCGGAAATTCCCGGGCCGAAGGAGCAGTTGAGCGAGACGTCGCTGCTGCGGCTGCCCAGTGGCAAGATTCTCGCCGCGATCCGCACGCGCGGGGATGAAATGCTGGAGTCGGAAAGCACGGATGAAGGCCAGACGTGGTCGACGATTCATGCGCTGGCGCCGCGCGGGATTTTGCCCGCGGATCTCACGCTGCTGCCGGACAATCGTGTGCTCATTACCATGGGCAATCGCATCGGGCCATACGGAGTGGTCGGCATCGTCGGGGATGCCGAGGGCAAGTTCGATTGGTCGAAGCGGTTCGCCTTGGGTCACCGATGCGTTCAATCGCGACTGCGGCTACCCGAGCAATGTGGTGCTTGCCGATGGACGCGTCCTCACCGTCCTATTACGCCACCAAGGCAAACGAACAGCCGGCCTGGAAGATGCACGCCGGGGCGGTGTTTTTCCGTCCGCCGGCGCCGTGATGACACGGGGTAGGCGCATGCAGATGACAACTTTTTGACAAACCCTGCACTGCGACCTGACACATCGTTCCGGCGAATGGGCGAGGATGACGGATATGAAAACGCTTCTCGCTTCTCTTCTTTTCCTTGCTCCCCTCGTACCCGCAGCAGAGCCGTTGCCCAATCCGCTCATCGACTATCCTCAATTCCGCAAGATCGTCGCGGAAGTCCAACCGGTGCGGGAAAGACGCCGGGTAACGGAGGATCAATTCGCCGCGATGGCTGCCGAACCCGGCACGGTGGTGCTCGACGCGCGAAGTGCCGACAAATATGCGTTGCGCCACATTCGCGGAGCGGTAAGCCTGCCTTTTACCGACTTTACCGCGGAATCGCTGGCCCGCGTGCTTCCGGCGAAGGACACGCGCGTGCTGATCTATTGCAATAACAACTTCCTCGGTGCGCCGCTGGCGCTGGCCAGCAAAGCCGCCCCGGCCTCGCTCAATATCTCGACTTACATCGCCCTCGCGACCTACGGCTACGCGAATGTCTACGAGCTCGCTCCGTTGCTCGACGTGAAGACGACGAAGCTGCCTTTCGAAGGGGCCGAAGTGCAGGCGGCGCATCGCTAAGAGCGCCGTCCTGCGGCGTGCAAGGCAACCGTTTGCGGCATTCGCCACGAACCAACAGACATGCCTGCTAAATCCAAGAAACAACAGATGGCGGCGGGAGCAGCTCTCGCCGCGAAACGAGGCCAACGCAGCAAATCCTCGTTGAAGGGAGCTTCGCGGCAGATGGCGAAGTCGATGAGCACCAAACAGCTCAAGGAGTTTGCCGGAACGAAACGGAAGAGTCTGCCGCGGAAGAAATCGTAGGACGGTATGACGGATGGACAGGGGCGATGGGGCGTCCCTGTCCGCGGCAGGCATTCCGGGAAATTCGCGGCGAAGGCGCGTGAAACCATTTCCTCGCGGCGGCAAGTCTGCATAGGCTTGGAGGAGCATGCATCCCCGTCTCCGTTTGCCCGCCATGGCCGCGCTGTTCGCGCTGCCGCTTCTCTCCGTTCAACCCTGTGCCCAGGCAGCGCCGCCGCCGAAGGCGGAAGTCGTGGCGAGTCTGGCGACGCCGACAGTCCAGCGCGATGCGCAGGGAACCGTGACGCTGGCCTGCGCAACACCCGGCGCCGTCATTCGCTATAGTATCGATGGCTCGGATCCCGGTCCGAAGACCGGACCGTATCTCGCCCCGATCGTGTTGCCTGCCGGCGGAATGGTGAAAGCGCGCGCTTTTTCCGAGGATCGCAAACAGATGAGCGAATTGGCGGAAACGAAATTTGAGGCGATGCCGGGCGCCACTCCGCAGCCATCGACGCTCGTGCCGTGTACGCAGGATCGTGACTGGCCCATCTACGACTGGGCAGTGCGCCATGCGGCGGTGACGAAGATCGCGGCGGAGAAGAAGGCGTCGCTGGTTTTCATCGGCGATTCCATCACCCAGATGTTCGGCGGCGAGCCGCATGATCGCTCGCAACCGGGCAAGGACGTATGGGAACAATTCTATGGCAAGCGCAACGCGGCGAATCTCGGCTTCGGCTACGATTTCGTGGAGAATACGCTCTGGCGGTTGCGGCATGGTGAACTCGATGGCGCCGCGGCGAAAGTCGTCGTGATCCTCATCGGGACCAACAACGTGAGTCGCAATACGCCGGAGGAAATCGCCGCCGGTGTCCGGGCGATCTGCGCAGAGGTGCATCAGCGACAGCCTTCGGCGAAGACCGTGCTCATGGCCGTCTTCCCGCGCGGACCGAAACCGGATGCAACCCGGACGAAGATCGACGCGATCAACAAGCTCATCGCCGATCTCGACGGCAAGAACGGCATCACCCTCCTCGACATCGGCGCGAAATTCCTCGAACCCGACGGCAGCATCACCAGGGAGACGATGGGAGACTTTCTGCATCCCACGGCCAAGGGCTACGAGATCTGGGCCCGCGCACTGGAGCCGCTCCTGACCAGGTTGCTCGGCGAAGCCAAACCATAAGCGGCCGAATCCGACATGAACGCCCCCCAGTTCATTGTTGCTCTTTCCTTCCTCGTGCTGTCCGCGCGCGCGGACGACTGGCCGCAATGGCGCGGACCGCAACGCGACGGGGTGTGGCGCGAGCAGGGGATCATGGAGACCTTTCCACCGGAGGGATTGAAAATCCTGTGGCGGGTGCCGTCCGGCGGCTCGTTTCCGAGTCCGGTCGTCGCAGACGGCCGTGTCTATCTGCACGACGTGGAACTGGCGTATCCTCATGTGCACGAGCGCGTCCGTTGCTTCGATGCCGTTACCGGGAAGGTCCAATGGACTTATGCCTACGATGCTGACTATCCCGATTGGGCCTACCAGCCGGAACAGAATGGGGGGCCGGTCAGTTCGCCGGCGGTGGTGGACGGGCGCCTGTATGC
>Ga0068855_100006705_pt1 | contig 13971 bp, 8 predicted proteins | sample KBSCornC52_FD_66592 | JGI IMG/M metagenome (GOLD analysis project Ga0068855, IMG submission 66592) | Corn rhizosphere microbial communities from Kellogg Biological Station, Michigan, USA - KBS Corn C5-2 | ecosystem: Host-associated > Plants > Roots > Rhizosphere > Soil ... | reverse complement strand
TCACCATCTGCGAATTCATTCCGAACATTCCGCTGCCCGGCGGCGTGGCCGAAATCTGTATGCGGCCTGCCATCGGGCCCGCTCCCGGCTCGGCGGCGGGCAAATCGCCGGTCAGCTTACCGCGGATGTGATACACCGGCACCTGATGTATCTGGAGATTCATCCCGTTCTTCTCCTCGCCTTCCGCGACATCCACCGCAACCGCGCCCTGCAGATCCGGCGAGCCCGGATAGTAAGTGGTCCCATATCCCATCTCCGGAGCCGCCGCGTCGCCGCCCGCGCGCCTGGTATTCTCGAACATCCCCGTACGCATCGGCGTGAACGAAATGTAGTAGCGGCCCGGCGTCAGGTTCGTCAGATGGTACTCGCCGTTATCGTCGGTAGAACCGCCGCCCTGATTCATCAGTCGAGACCCGCCGATTCCATACATCCTGCGCATCCCGCTGACTCGAACCCGCGGCATCGGATCGCCGTCCTGATCCGTGACTTTTCCGGAAATCACGGCCTGCGGCGCGAGTTGAATATTGATTTCAGTGACGTGCTGCCCCGCCGTCAGATTGATGATCGGATTCCCGGTTTGCGCGCCCGCTCCCGTGCGCTTCGTCCCATATTGCGTGGTCAGGTACCCGGCATGCTCAGCCATCAGCGTGTAGCGGCCGGGCTCCAGTCCGGTGAAAGTAAACTTCCCTGACGCGTCCGAAGTCGTTCCATAGGGAGTGGGCATCTGAACCGGACCCGCTGCGGGAGCGCCGCCCGCGCCGCCGCGGCCTCCATTAAAAACCGGAATGGGGCGGAGTATCAGATTCGTTTTGCGAAGCGGCTGGCCGTCCATCGACAGAGTGTGCCCTTCAATGCTGCCCTGGCTGCTTCCTTGTGTAGCGGTGCTCTGCTGCGCCGCCGCCGGCACTGCGGCGAAGGAAAAACAGATAAAACCAACCGCAAGAGCTCGAAGTGACATCGACGCCTCCGCCGGAAAATAAGAACGCTTATCGACTGAGTTTATCGTCTCTTGCGGGGAAATTGTGCCGGAAATTCGATCAAAAATAAGTAAAGTCGAATTTGGTGCTGGAGGAGGGGGTCGAACCCTCATACCCAGTGAAGGATGCGGGATTTTGAGTCCCGTGCGTCTGCCAGTTCCGCCACTCCAGCCCGAATGCCTTCTTCAATCTTACACAACGGCTATACTGCTGGAATCCAGAGTTCCTGCCGAATGCTCCCACGTTTATCTCCTGCTCGTATCGGCATCCTCATCGCCCTCGCGTTCATCGCCTACCTCCCTGCCCTCAACATCCCTTTCATCGTTGACGACTACGGCCAGATCCCCCTCGCCCGCCAGTTCGCCGCCCAGGGCTGGACCCCGCTATACGCGAACCACGAGCTCCGCGCCCGCGCCACCTACATGTTCATGAGCGCGGCGCTCGATCGCGCCTTCGGCTTCTCGCCCTTCATCTTCCATCTCGCCGGCATCGCCCTCCATGCGCTCTGCGTACTGCTCGTTTACGCAACCGCGCTCTGGATCGAAATCGGCGAGCCCAGCGCCTTCTTCGCCGCCGCCTTCTTCGCCATCCAGGAAGGACATCAGGAAGCCGTCATCTGGCCCGCGGCCGCCGCCGACCTTCTCGTCTTCCTCTTCGGCATGGCCGCCTGGCTCTGCTGGCTCCAGTGGCTGCGCTCGAAATCGTGGAAATGGTACGCCGCCACGATCGCCTCATTCCTCCTCGCCATCGCATCCAAGGAATCGGGCTGGATCTTCGCCATCCTGATGCTGCTCCCGGTCGCCTTCGATCGTACCCACCGCCGCGCCCGCATCTTCGCCGGACTCGCGCCATTCTTCGCAATCTCCGGCGCCTACCTGTACTGGACCTGGACCTCCCGCATCACCGCCCCCGGCTATCACGACACCCGCTTCGCCCTCTCCGCCCCCTGGCTCCTGATCCTGCTGAACAGTTGGTGGAGACTCCTCTTCATCTGGGGCCTCATCGCGATCGCGCTGTTGCTCTGGCTCCGCAAGCGCGGCGACTGGCGCCTCCTCGCGATCTCCTCCATCTGGATCGTCGCCGCTCTGTTCCCCTACTGCTTCCTCACCTATCAGCTTCAGGTCCCGAGCCGCCTTACCTACATCGCGAGCCTCGGCCTCGCCTGGATTGTCGGCGCAGCCGCCGTGCGCCTCCGGGAGTCACGCCACCAGACACTCTTCGCCGCCGCCTGCATCGCCGCCCTCGCCCTGAATCTGGAAATCCTCTGGGTGAAAAAGATGTCGCAATTCCGCGAACGCGCCATCCCCTCCGAACTGATGAAAGATGCCGGCCTCCACTCGGACGGCGCCGTCAGAATCTCCTGCTACCCATTGCCCGATTTCATCGCCGTTGATGTTCTGAAGAGCGTGTCCGTGAAAGCCATCTTCGAACCCGGCGCGCGCGAAGACGAGTCCTGCTTCACCGTCGACTACCGCACGCCGGCTGGACAGCTCGTCCACGAATCCCGCCGAATCACCCCCGCAAAACACGGAACCTTTTTCTAGAAATAATTCAGAGAAGAATTCCGCGCCACTCCCACTACTTCCTCTAGCGGGATTCCCACCATGCCACTCTTCAAAACCCGAAGCGCCGCCGTTTATGGCATCGACGCCCACCCTGTCGATGTCGAAGTCGACCTCTACCGCGGCGGCATGGCCAAAGACTTCATGCTCGTCGGAATGCCGGACACCGCCGTCCGCGAAAGCCGCGAGCGCATCAAATCCGCGCTCATGAATTCCGGCTTCGGCTATCCCAACCAGGCCGTCACCGTTAACCTGGCGCCCGCCCACGTCCGCAAGGAAGGCTCCGGTTTTGACCTCCCCATGGCCCTCGCCATCCTCGGCGCCATGGGCACCTTCAAAGGCCTCGACCATCACCTCTGCGCCGGCGAACTCTCGCTCGATGGCGCCGTTCGCCCCGTTCGCGGCGCGCTCTCAATGGCCGTCTGCGCGCGCGAGCACGGCATCCAGAACCTTATCCTCCCGGCCGATAACGCCGCCGAAGCCGCCGTCGTCGAAGGCGTCCGCACATTCGGCGTGCGCCATCTTGCCGAGGTGGTCGCGCTGCTCAAAAGTCCGGAAGAATTCTCGCCCGTACGTTCCGGCGCAACGCCCCCGCTCGAATCCGCCACATCCGTCGCGCCGGACTTTCGCGACGTCCGCGGCCAGACCACGGCGCGCCGCGCGTTACTCGTCGCGGCTGCCGGCGGTCACAACGCCATCATGATCGGCCCTCCGGGCTCCGGCAAAACGATGCTCGCAAAACGCCTTGCCGGTATCCTGCCGCTGCTGGCGTTCGAGGAAGCAATCGAATCCACCCGCATCCACAGCATCGCCGGCACTCTCCAGCCAGGCAGCGGACTCCTTTGGTCCCGCCCCTTCCGCGCTCCGCACCACACCATCTCGGATGCCGGCATGATCGGCGGCGGCGCAGGCATGCCCCGGCCAGGCGAAGTCAGCCTCGCGCACAACGGCATTCTCTTTCTCGATGAATTCCCCGAATTTCCGCGTAATGTTCTGGAGATCCTGCGCCAGCCGCTCGAAGATTCGGTCGTCAGCCTCGCGCGCGCGAACATGACGCTGAATTTCCCGGCGAGTTTCATGCTTGTGGCCGCGATGAACCCCTGCCCCTGCGGCTTCTACGGGGACCCCACCCGCGAATGCCGCTGCACTCCCGCCATCATCCAGCGTTATCTCGGCAAGATCAGCGGACCGCTGCTCGATCGCATCGATATCCAGATTGAAGTCCCGGCCGTCCCGTACAAAGAACTCCGCGCGAACGAAGAAACCGAAACCTCCGCCGCTATGCGCACGCGCGTCAATCAGGCCCGCGAACTGCAGCAATCACGAGGCTGCACGAACTCGAGGATGCCCACCCGCCTCATCCGCCAGCAATGCGCCCTCGACGCCACCGGCGAGCGTACCCTCGAAATGGCCATGAAGCGCATGAGCCTCTCCGCCCGCGCCCACGACCGCATCCTCAAAGTCGCCCGCACCATCGCCGATCTCGATGCATCCCCGTCCATCGCCGCCAAACACATCGCCGAAGCGATTCAGTACCGCAGCCTCGACCGCAATTACTGGAACTGACGATCGCCGAAGCTCTTCATCGCCGAAGCCGGTCGCACATCGACTAAGGTGACGCCCTCCGGGGGGCGGCGGAAGGCGCTTCTCTGGGGGCCCGGCGGCGATCCACTGCCCGTAGAGTCCGACCGCACCGCACACACAAGTACTTTCGTTTTCCCGTCAGCCAGAAGAAAAGAATCTCGAGGCCGTTCAGATTTCTGATCGCGAAATGCTGCGATTGACAGTCAGGACAACGCACATCGACATGTCGGCCGCAATCGTATTGATTTCTAGTGTATTTTGACGGGCTGGCTCGGAGCGGGCAAACAGCGCGTTCGCCGGCTCCAGCCCGCTGCCGCCTCTCGAGCGCCATCCGTCCATCACCGCCAGACACATCGCCGAAGCGATTCAGCCACGCAGCCTGAATCGCAATCATGTCCTATTTCGGGCAATTGTTTCGTAACTGAGGCTGTCCCGTGATGACGGTATCCACACAGGGAATCGCGCTCAGATAGGCGTAGATCGCCGTCAGGTCCTCGCGCGTCATGTCCTGGAATGCTGGCCAGGGCATAACCTGCAACAAATTCCCATCGAATGGATATGGCACGCAACTCGCAGTCTGCGCCGTTCCCGCCGGACAGGTTGGATGAATGTGATCGAAATCCTTACCCGTTTTCATGATGACCATGAAGTCATAAAGCGAGTTTCCGCCCTCCGGTTTGCCGGTATCATCCGGGGTCAGATTCCGCGAGTAGATGTGTAATGGACTATCCGGCGCCGGATACGGACCGAAGTCCTGGCCCCCGCCAAGATATGTGGCCGGGTTCACCTGTTTCGTCATATGAACGGTCTGACTGGGAGGCGCAAAAAGAACGGGGTTGCCAGTCGGGGTATATTCCGTCTCAGGACCTGCGGAGTGGCAGCCATTGCAGTCAGCTACCGCATTCACAATGTAACTGCCGAGGCCAACCAGATTGCGATCCTTGTGCGTCATATTCAGAGGCACCGGCGCGATCCGCAATCCAATCAGAACTTTGTCGAGATTGCCATGACCGTCTCCTCGATCGTGGTCGCCTCGATCGCCGTCCGCTCGGCCGGGCGATGAGACCAAAGTCAATACGCCGACGACCATCAAAATCAGGACGGCCCCAGCCGCCATTCTTTTCACGTAGTATGCCGCTGACATCTTTATCCCTCCTTGTGGGATCGTTCGTCGATGATGAGAACGTTCTGCCCGGCTGCGCAACTCGCGACACAGTCGGGAACTGGTGGGGATTGTAAGCGATTCCCGTCCTGCGGGCACTACGCAAAAGGACCAGTCGCTATTGGGTGTTTGTGAACATACCGCTCCGCTTTATTGGCGGTAGATAACAGTTGTTTCGGGGTGATGGGGAACGGTGCCCGAACCCTGGGTCAGGCCTGGTGGCTATTCGTGGCCCTGCGCCGCGCCGCAAGCCCCACAAACCCGAGGGCCCCAAACGCAAAGCCGAACGTTCCCGGCTCCGGCGCAGACGATACCGGCGTATCCGGAGCGAGCGCCGCCGAAAGCGCTGCTGCGGCGCCCGTGATCTGAACGACCTTACTCTGGTCATAATGCACAAGGCAGCCGAGCGTCCCCGTATGCTGGTCTGCGCCGATCATCACTTCCAGCACATCGATGTTGTCCGATGCCAGCTTGCTCCGCAGCGTCGCGGCGTCGCCATTCACCCCGGTTGTATCGCACGGATTCTGAGACCCGGGCGGATTGGGGTTCCCGGTGCTGATCAGAACCATCAGCTTGCTCTCTGTAGCCAGATCGTGGTTTTCCATATCCTGGATAGCCAGTTCAACGCCATCCGAGATATGAGCGTCCCCCTGCGTAAACGGCAAATTCGAAATGGTGGACTCAATCGATGTCTTCGAAATACCGCTGAGCAGCCTGGATGTCAGTCTCACCTGTGAGGTCGAGGAGAAGTCGACGATCCCTACCCTTGTTGCGCTCGGCGTAAGCAGGTTTTCGAGAGCGTTCTGGACAAAGTCCTTTTCACTGGTCCAGTCCGACGTGGAGATGCCGGAATCCGCGGCCATCACAAACTCCACGTCCTGTATCGTGGAAGCATGCGCGGCCGCCCCCGGCAGCACGAACGTCACTAAAGCCAGAGGGAAAATGAGTCCTGCGCAGGGATTCGCTCTCAGTGAAAACATAACCTGCCATTTTGTCACGCCGAAACGGCCCCCACAATAGAGCGGAAGGTCCAGGCGCCGGTCAGGGTTCCATTACTCCCTGCTCGGCAGCGCCTGCCTCTGCACTCCTGGATTCGCCGCGCTCCGGCTAACTTGTCGCCTTGACAGCCTGCGGAGAACTCCGCGCCGTGTCCCCTGCCCCTGAAGCAGGCGCAGGCGTCGCCGCCCTCACATCGGTGGAGAGCGCAGCGCCCGCCTCCGGCATGACGGATTCCGGCAGAATAGCCGCACGGATCGCCTGCGAGGTAAACCCAAGCAGCACCAGTTTCTCGATGCTGATCATTCCGCCATTCTGTACCTGCGTGACGGCTACAGTCACCACCGGAACCAGCGCCGTGATGACCGCATCGATAATCCCCCGGATTGCCCGGCCGCTCGCGTTGGTTGTGCTCGTCACCCGGATCTCGGCCTTGCCTTTGTCTGAGGTAGCGGACTTTGCGATCGCAAGCTCGTTGCCCGCGGAATCGTATATCGCCGGAGTTACCGTGAAGTGCCGATAGGAGGGGATGTACTGCATGCTCCACCCCTCCTCCCAGCTCTCGTCGTGCGTGTAGCTATCGACGATCTTCCAGTAACAACGAAATGCGTCTCTGGCGCACGAGCAATTGAACGCCTTTTCCCGGAACAGGAATGCGAACTGCAGCACGTCCTGATTCCGCACGCTCGGCGGCTCCCACAGCGTGTCCCACAAGCCGTTCTCCAGTGATCGGCGAATGTCGTCTTCTGAAATTCCTTCCGAGAGGTATTGCAGCGCCGCGTCAACTTTCGAAATCACGATGGGATCTTTGGATTGCAGCTTTTCCTGAATCCACGCGTCCAGTTGTGGATCCTTTGCAAGCAGATTTTCGATTTCGACCGCAAACACTACAATCCGGAGCTTGACCGCGATCAGGTCGCGAAAAACCAACTCGTCGTCAGTCCATCCGGTCTGTGGAACGGATGCAGGCGACTCGGCAAGAACCTCGGCGGCGCCATGAATCTTCGCAATGTATTTTGCGGCCCTGGTCCTGAAGACGTCCTGACTCAGTTGCCGCCGGAGCGCGTCCAGCCTCTTATTCAGCCCTTTCGCAAAATCGTCGGCTGAGTCGCATCCGGTTTCAAGATCGCGCAGGATGGCGATGGCATTGGCTTCCTCGGCGTCAGTCAGCAACTGGCGCGAGAGAATCTCCCGAAGGTTGCTCAGTTGCTCTTCCCGATCGAATACGCTGGTCGGAGCGTGCGACAGCGCATCACCCGAGAGGAAGCCGGTGAGCACGTCCGAAAAGCGCTCCGTGAGAGTGAGGCGGGATTCTATCCTCGGCAGCAACATCTCAAGACGGCGAATTTCCCCGGAGTTCCCGCACAGCACGACGCGATCCAGATTGAATACGGAAATCGACTGACCGACCTTCGGGATATGTATGGGGCGGCCAATGACCTTGACGGCTCTCGGAGGTCTCGAATCAGGCTCGCGAATCCCCAGCGCTTCTGTAACGCGCGCAATCTCGTTTTGGCATCGGGTGTAGAGACGATTTCCCACCGCGCTGTTGATCGCCCGCAGGCGCTCCCGGAAACCATCGATTTTGGCTTCCATCTGAAGGCTGCGGCGGAAATTCGGGATAATCACCTGCGCCAGCATGAGAAGCACAGCGCCGACCGTAATCCAGAGCAGAACCCGGAGCAGGTTATAGACCACCGCCGGAACCCATGCAGTCGCCGCGTCCAGAGCGTTCGAATAAACCTTCAGCTTCACGCCCGCGTCCAGCTCCTGCGTTGGCTCCTCCTGCCCGAATATTAACTGCAGTTGCGCCCGCCTGCTGTCGGAGCCCGTAAACACATGAAGGGGGTTGCGCCACCACCGCGGGACATAGATCCGCAGAGGTATGCTGCGCGTGCCTGGAATCCGAATCTCCGGCAACTTCGATACGTCTTCACAATCCGTTCGAAGCTGCCCCTGCGGATCCAGACCGCACAGCGCTTCGGTTGCCGATACGACGCGCCACCTTGCCTGCACCGCGACCACGTCCGGGTTGTGAATCCAGATCACCCCCGGCTGATCCCGTGGAATGTCGATCTCAGAAGGGTAAAGGCCGACGCCCCGTCTCAACCGGTACGTGACGGTGAGCGGCTTTGGATTCGGTTGCCCTTTCGACGCCGCCCCCGGCGTGAAAGTCAACGGCAGGATCGCATCGCCCCAGAAGAACACTCGGGACAGACTCACGCTCAACGACCCGGCGTCCTTCCGTTCCACGTCCACTGCGGGTTGCGGTGACAGTGGCTTGTTGTTTTTGTCCGTGATCAGGCCCACGCGCGGCGTAGCCTTTGCAGGAGCGTTGTCCGGAAGAGTCAATTCGATTTCCTGAGCATCGGTTTTGACGCTCAGAACGGCCACCTCGTCGGTGCGCGTCTGCGCGCAGATGGACGAAGCGAGCAGGAAAGCGAGAACTATTTGTTTTGACAGGATCATCTGTGCGCCGTCTCGGGCGATTGCCTGTCATTATCATTCTTTATCTTTTTCCTGGCAATTCACATTGTGTTATCGCGCACCCATACCTAACTAACGTTAATTCGCCGTCGCGCTCTTCTGTACGCCATCAATCGCGTAATAATCCACCGCCGTCTTCTCGGACCGCACATCGAGTCCGATCTGCTGCCGCAGCGCTTCCAGCAACAGAGTCTGATCGACGGGACTCGGATGGTTTTCATCCGGCGTCAGATCGAGCTTGAAATCGTACTCGCCGTCCATGCCGGTGCGATTGACAATCACCCGGTCCATCCGCCGCGCAAACACATCCGCCAGTTGCGCCAGCGTATACCGCGTCGCGGCGATATGGACCGTGCCGGTCTCCCGATCCGGCCCCGGCGTCATCGAGAATCGCATCTCATGCGTCTCGCCGTCCTTCGGCGGGAACAGCTTCGGCGCATTCTTCCCCACCGAAATCACGTATGCCGGCATCTCCTTCGACTCACGATGGAGTTTCATCCCGAACCGTTCCGCCAGCAGCCGCCGCGTCATCTGCTTCATCTCGTTTTCGGTTGCATCGTGATCGGCCTTCGCGACAACATCGAAACGGTCGCTCGAGAGCCATCCCGGCCCATCGGAATGCTGCCACGGCTGCATCCCATACGCCCACTCCATCAGAAACACAACCGTTGTCGACCGCGCCGTAAACCGCCCGCCCGGTGAAACGAAGTTCGCAATTCCCACATGCTCCATCGGGGGCGCAGGCGTGCCCGCCGGACACGGAGTAATCGACGCCACCTCAAATGCCGGGTCGGCGCCCGCCGCGGCGAACGGGATAACGAATGCCGCAACTGCCGCGGCCATCAGACTTCTGTTCATGAAAGCTCCTGAACAGAATTACCGCCGCGCACCAAAAGGAATCGCCGATTTCTGCGCTACTTTTCTGATGGCTGGTACGCGCCTTCTCCGTCGTCGCCCCGTCGTTCTCAGTCAACTCGAAGCGCACCCCATACACGCTCCGCCGGCGCATGAATCACAATCTCCTGAACAATCGTGTCTGTGGAATTCATCGGCCCTTTCTTTCCACGCAATTCAGGCCGCGCAGGCATTGCCAGAACTCCGCAAACGTGGGGCGGGGCTTCGGCCCTGCCGCCGGCCTTCCGGCCGGCGCTGCCAGACATACTTTACTTCAGCTTGAGCGTCTTCTTCAGCCACGCGACCATTTCCGGCTTATAGTGCTGCTGATCCGGATCCTTCCAGTTCCCCATCCCATGCCCGCCCGCCTCAACAGTGATCACTTCGCACGCCGCCCCCACCTGATGCATCGCCGCGCACATCAGCGTCGATTGCTCATACGGAACCTGATCGTCCCGCGTCGCATGAATCTCCAGAAACGGCGGCATTCCCTTGTGCACCGCATTGATCGGCGAAAGCTCTTTCAGCTTCGCGTAGCTGGCCTCGTCATAACCGTCCACGCCGAAGAACCAGATCCCGCCGCCTTTCGCCTGATGCGCGCTGATGGATTTCATATTGAATCGCGCCGGATACTGCGCCCGCTGCCGCGCGATCTTCTCGTAATCCGTCGGTCCATAGATATCGACCACCGCCGCCACTTTCGTCGCCGGCGTCTCGTGCGTAGCCGCGTAATCCACCAGATACCCGCCTGCCGATTCGCCGCTCAGCACGATCTTTGAAACGTCCACCTTATAGGTTTTCGCGTTCGCTTTCACCCACTTGATGGCGGCGTCGATATCCTCCTTCGCCTGCGGGAATTTGAACTCCGGCCCCATCCGGTAGTCGATGCTGAACCACGCGAATCCCGCGTCGGCCAGCGGCTGGAATGTGGGCGACATATTGGTCGCGCGATTCCCGCCATCGAATCCGCCGCCGTGCACCAGGATTGCCGCCGGAAATGGACCGGCGCCATCCGGCACATGCAGATCGAGCAGCAGCGCATGCCCGTCCGGTTTCGCGAACTCCACTCCTTTCTGATCGAGCGGAGCCGCGGCCAGCGCGGCGGCAAAAAGAATGGTGAAAATAGCGCTTCTCATCTCCGCAAATTGTAGCGCGGATTCGGTACTCCGGCCAAAAACAAAAGGGGTATCATCTCTTAGTAATGCGAATCGATATCCCCTCGCCGCGCACTCTGCGCGTCACTATCGCTGCAGCTATAACCCTCGCCGGCGCCGTTCTGATGACCGCCCAGAACCGCATGGCGTTCTCACCGGTCGCAAAGGACGGTCATGTCGCTCTGGGTCTCGCGCTCCGCAAGCTGAGCGTCTCCGGTACATTCATGCAGGCCCCCGCGCATCCCGATGACGAGACCAACGCGCTGTTCGCCTACTTCGGCTACGGCATGGGTCTGCGTGTGATCGATCTCCAGAACAACCGCGGTGACGGCGGCCAGAACGAAATCGGCCCCGAGCTCTTCCGCGACATGGCCATCCTCCGCACCTCCGAGTTGCTCGCCGCGCACCGCGTCGACGGCGCCGAACAGTATTTCACGCGCGCCATCGACTACGGCTATTCCTTCGATCCCAACGAAGTCATCGACAAATGGGGCCGCAGCGAAATCGTCGGCGATTACGTTCGTCTTCTCCGCACGCTTCGCCCGGACGTCACCGTCACCATGGGCATTCAGGGCAGCGGCGGCGACCGCGCTCACGAAGCGACCAGTGTGCTTTTCCAGGAGGCTTATAAGGAAGCGGGCGATCCCGGCAAATACCCCGAACAGATTCGCGAAGAAGGTCTCCGTCCCTGGCAGCCGAAGAAACTCTATCTCCCCGGCGGACGCGGCGCGATCCCCGCTGGCGGGCGTGGCGCTTCGGGCGCGGCGCAGGCGGGCAGAGGTGGACGTGGAGGACGCGGCCCTGTCGGCTCTTCCGGCACGAATGTCGCAGCGGGTCGCGGCGCCGGACGCGGCGCACAGGGCGCGGCAGGTGCATCGGGCGGACCTCCCGGACCACCGATGACGCCGGTCAACACCCAGGCGTATGATGCACTCCTTGGCCGCACTTATTCTGAGATCGCAGCCGACGCCCGCAGCTATCACAAATGCCAGGGCATCGGCGGACTGCCACCGCTCCCCGGCGTCGTCGGCGGCCGCGGCGGATTCGGTGGCGGCGGTTACATCCTCACCGCCAGCACTATCCCCGGCCAGGTCGGCAAGCGGGAAACCTCTTTATATGACGGCGTCGACATCAGCCTGACTTCCATTGCCGCCTACGCGGGCAATTCCACCGCCGCTGCGGCGATCACTGCCGACCTGAACGCCGTTCTCGCCAATGCAAAACAGGCGCAAAAGCTTTTCGATGACGGCAGCGACGCCGCTACCGCCGCGCCAGTCGAGGCCGGACTCCGCGGAATCCGCGACCTGATCGCCAAAGTTCCCTCCCTCGGCATGACGGCCGATGCGCAATACGAAGTCAACTTCCGCCTGCATCTTAAAGAGCGCGATTACGAAGACGCGGTACTCGCTGCCAACAACATCACGTTCGATGCCGTGGCCGACGATGGTCTCGTCATCCCTGGCCAACCGATTCGGCTGAATATCATCGCGATGAATCACGGCGCCGCCGATCTCCCCGTCACAAGCGTTGAAATCGCGGGCTTCGATTCACCCGCCCCCTGCGCGCCCGCAACCACGAAGAAAGATACGCCGTACAACTGCACCTCGCAGGCGCACATCCCCAACAACGCGAAACCCACCACGCCGTATTTCACCGACAACTACTGGAAGCACACCGATAACCTCGCCGAACAGATCTTCGATCCGTCCGTTGGCTTCGGTTTGCCATTCGCGCCGTCGCCGTTCCGCGTCACCTTCCACGTGAACTACGGCGGTCAGGACATCACAAAGGAACTGCCCGTCGAGTTCCGCTACGTCAAAGACATTTACTTCGGCGACAAGCGAATGGAGCTGAACGTCGTCCCCGATTTCTCCGTTCGCATCGACCCCACCCTCGCCGTAATTCCCATGCCGGCCGGACCCGCGGCCAAACAGGCGGCGCGTGAGATCCACGTCACCGTAACCAACGGAACGAAGGGCGAGGCGAAGGCCAACGTCGCGCTCGATCTTCCGCAGGGATGGAAGGCCACACCCGCCAGCGTTCCCGTGAACTTCACTCACGAAGACGAAGCGCTCTCCGCGCGCTTCGAAGTCACGGCCCCGGCTGGCGTAAAAGTCGGCCAATATACGCTACGCGCCGTCGTGACCTCGCCTTCCGCCGCCAGCCAGAAATTCACCACGGGCTACAAAGAGATCGAATACCCGCACATCCAGCGCCGTCAGGTGATCGAGCCCGCCGAAACCAATCTCAAGGTCGTCGATGTCAAAGTCACGCCCAACGTGAAAGTAGGCTACATCGTCGGCGTCGGCGATCAGGTTCCACCCGCGCTCCAGCAGCTCGGCGCGAAGGTTTCTTTCATCGACCCCGAAGAAATGGCGTTCGGTGATTTTTCGAAATACGACGTGATCATCACCGGCGTCCGCGCCTATGAGCGCCGCGATGATCTCCGCGCCTACAACCGCCGTTTGCTCGATTACGTCGAGCGCGGCGGCACGGCAATCATCCAGTACAACAAGATGGAATTCAACCAGGCGGAGTACGGTCCGTATCACGCGCGCGTCAGCTCGAATCGCATCACCGATGAGAAAGCTCCGGTCAAACTCCTGGTTCCGAACGATCAGGTCTTCAACTTCCCGAACAAGGTCGGCCCAACAACCTGGGCCAACTGGACACAGGAGCGCGGCCTCTATTTCCTCGGCGAGAAGGACGCGAAATACGTCGATCTCGTCGCCATGACCGATCCTTTCAAGGACAACCCGGGCGAAAAGCTCGGCTCGCTTGTCGAAGCGAAATACGGCAAAGGCCGCTGGTTCTATCTCGGGCTCGGACTCTGGCGTCAGCTACCGGCCGGCACTGACGGCGCATATCAGTTACTCGCGAACCTGATTAGCCCCCCGAAGAAATAAATTAGCGCCGGTAAATTGCGCCGCCGCGGATAATCACGGCGTGCCGTCCAATCAGCGCGCCGAGTACCGCGCCGAGCAGGGTGAACACCGCGGTCGCGAGACCCTTGTCTTCATCGGACTTCGCCGCGAGATCGATTCCGCCTCCGATGCCCGCGCCCACCGCGCCGCCGATGCCTGCCCCCGCAAGGATCGACGCGCCTCGATTGTAGTGCCGGATTTCCCTGACATCGGCCTGCGCCACCGTTCGCT
>Ga0068855_100006703_pt1 | contig 13972 bp, 9 predicted proteins | sample KBSCornC52_FD_66592 | JGI IMG/M metagenome (GOLD analysis project Ga0068855, IMG submission 66592) | Corn rhizosphere microbial communities from Kellogg Biological Station, Michigan, USA - KBS Corn C5-2 | ecosystem: Host-associated > Plants > Roots > Rhizosphere > Soil ... | reverse complement strand
CGCCCGTAGCCCGCGGGCCAGGACGTCGCGAAGACCGTGGTCGTCCTCCACGACGAGGATCCGCGCGATCATCCGCGCACCGCGAACCAGATCAGGCACGCGGCCCCGCCGGCGAGGCAGTACGCGCCGAAGGGACGCAGCGAGCGGTGCGCGAAGTAGCGGGTGAGAAATCGGACGGAGAAGTATGCGCCCAGCCCGGACAACGCGGAGCCGAAGACGACTTGACCGCGGATACCGTCGCCGAGCGGGCCGGCGAGGTCACCCAGTTTCAGCACTCCGGCGGCCAGGATGACGGGCGTCGCGAGCAGGAACGAGAAGCGGGCGGCGTCCTCCCGGTCCAGACCGATGCGCAGGCCGGCCGAGGTGGTCACGCCCGATCGCGAGATGCCGGGAGCCAGCGCCAGGATCTGCGCTGAACCGACGGCGACGGCCCGCGCGACCGGGAGTCCGGCTAGCCGGTGATCCGAGGCCGGGCCGCTCGTCCGTTCGTCGACGTACTCGGCGTCGGCGGTGCCACGACGAGCTCGCTCGATCCACAACAGAATCAACCCGTTGATCATCAGGAAGATCGCGGTGGGCACCGGTCTCGAGAGCGTCGTCCGGAACGCGTGTTCGCCGAGCAGCCCGACGATGCCCACCGGAATGGTCGCGAGGATCAACAGCCAGGCCAGGCGCTGGTCGGCGTCGCGCACCTCGCGGCGCGCGATGCTCGTGGCGAGTCCACGCAGGATGCGCAGCCAGTCCCGCCAGAAGTACGCGATGAGGGCGATCGCCGTGGCGACGTGAAGACCGACGATGAAGGCCAGGTACGGCGATTCGGGTGCGCGGACGTCGAGGTCCCGCGACCAGGAACCACCGATGACCGCCGGAAGCAAGACGCTGTGTCCCAGGCTCGACACCGGGAACAGTTCCGTCACCCCTTGGAGCAAGCCGATGACGCCCGATTCCAGCCAGCTCAGATGATGTGACACCGACCGAAAGCTACCCGCTTCGCCGACGCCGGGCCCGCTCCCGCCGACCGCCGCGCGGGCCTGGTCAGACTCGGTTCAGGCTGGGTGCCCGATCCTGGAGCGGCTGCCGGCGCCCGGCCGCCCGCCTCCCCCCAGCCGTCAGCCGGCCGGCTTGGCGCCGGCGGCCGAACGCTGATAGAGCGTCGTGCCGCCAACTCGGACCACGAGAGTGCCGCGCGCGAGACGCTCCTTCGCACCGATCGAGAGCCCGTCGCCAACCGGGCGAACGACGAAGGCCGCGTCGCCGTGGCGCAGGTAGCGGACCAGGTCGCGCTGCCAATGGACGTCACGACGACGGGAGCCCGTCACGTGGTCTGGCCCGAAGTAGGTCATGCCGGTGACGTCCACCCAATCGGGGCAGCCACGAGCGAACCCGACGTCGAGACGGTTGAGCTCGATGAGGCCGGCCGGTGAGTCGGACACGACGCAGCGGTCGTGGCGCACCAGCGCCTGCAGCTTCGCCGCCGACCGCCACGGAATCGCGACCTTGGTGCCGGCGACCACCACGCTGGCCGCGCCGGCGGTCGCGCCGAGGACTGCGAGGGCGGCGACGGCCCGACCCGCCGGAAGGCCGCGCCACGCGGGTCCGAGCCGCCCGGCGGCGGCGGCCACCGCCAACGCCAGCGGTGCGGCAAGGTAGTCGGCGTAGAACCCGAACCACGACGGCGAGGCCAGCAGCACCGCACCGTGCAAGATGACCAGCAGCGCGAAGAACCGGGCGGCGTGGTTGCGCAACGCGAACACGACGACCGCCATCAACACGGCGGTCGCGAGCACGAGCAGCAGCGCTGAGCTCCCGGCCCCGGGCAGGCGGGAGACGGTCGCGATGGACGACCACCGCGCCCGGGGCGCCCCGATCACGCGGCGGCCCAGTTGATCGAGGACGACCCGGGAGAACATGACGCCACGAGAAAGGATCAAGAACGGGAGGTCGACAACGGCGACGGCGAGCGCAAACCCGGCGGCATATCGCAACGCGCTGGCGCGCCCGTACCGCACGGTCCAGATCCCGACGGCCACGGCCGGTGCGATGAACCAGATCTTCGTGCTCACGGCGAGACCGAGCGCGATGCCGGCGAACGCGAGGCGTCGACCGCTCGGCCGCGCACCGTCGCCAGGTGGCGCCACGAGCAGCAACCCGGCGAGTAGGCCGGCGTTACCCAACGGCTCCAGCCGGCAGGTGAACTCCGCCTCGACCGACCCCAGCCAGGTTGCGTAGAACAATCCGCCGAGGACGGCCGCTCCGCGAGAGATCCCCCAGCGCAGCGCCGTCACCGTCACCAGCACCGCGTTGATCGCACCCAGCCCGATGAAGGCGAGGTTGGCGGCGGCGAAACCCGTGGAGTCCGAAGTCAGGTGACCGAGCAGTGCGGCCGGCGTCAGCGCCAACATCACCATCGGCGGGTGCAGCAGGACGAAGTCGCGGTAAGGGATGCGACCGTGGATGAACCCGTCCGCGGCGGCGTAGTACACACTCGTGTCGTAGCCGTACGTCGCGTGCGGACCCCCGCCGCCGCGTAACACGAGCGCCTCGCGCACCGCGAACGCCAGCAGCGCAATGACCGCGATCGGAGCCGTGCTGCGAACGCGGGCCGAGATCACCTCACGAGGGTGGGTGGCGCGCTCTGAACCGGTCCTGAACGGTTCAGCCCGGCCTCACGACCGCGAACCAGCCTGGCGGGCGCAGTCAGGAGGCCGCGCGGATGCTGCCCACCTCGGCGAACCGGCCCCGGCGGTCCCGGAAGAGGTTCACCCGGGCGACGGTGCTGCTCAGGTCGCCGTGGCTGGTGAACCGGATCCGGGTGCTGATGCCGGTGAACTGGACTTGACCCAGGGCGCGGTTGACCCAGTACCGGCTGGAGTTGCCGCCGGCCACCGCCGCCGAGATGGCCCGGATGATCGTGTTAGTGGCGTCATAGGCCTGGGCGGAGTACAGGCCGGGGGACTCGTTGAACTCGTTCCGGTACGCCGCGGCAAACGCTTTCTGGGCCGTCGTCCGGTACGAGGTCATGCACCCACAGGTCGCGTACCAGCCGTACCCGGCCGAGCGGCTGCGCGCGGTGAACAGCGTGTCGAGCATGCCGTTGCCGCCGACCTTCACGCCCCTGTAGTGCCGGGCCTTGAGCGATCGGGCCAGCTTGACCGCGTCGGTGTCGTACCCCGCGAAGTAGACCGCGCCCGGCTCGTGCGCGGCGATGGACGTGGCGATGCTTCCGTACCGCCCGCTACTCGGCACGGTGTAGCGCCGGACGGTCAGGTGCAGCGCGCGGGCCCGGCGGGTGATCGCCGCGGCGGTGGTCGCGCCGTAGCTGCTGCGGTCCCAGACGACGGCGAGCTCGTGGACGTGTCGGCGGTGCAGCCAGGCCGCGGTCAGCTGCGGTTCGAGCCGATCGGTGGCGATCACGCGGTGGAACGTCCGCCAGCCTTCGCCCGACAGCAACGGGTTGCTCGCCGACGGTGAGACCGTGCCGAGCCCCGCCTGGGCGTACAGATCGCCGGTGGCCTGGGTCGACCCCGAGAACGAGGGGCCGACGACAGCCCGAACTCGTGGATCCGTAACGAGGGCCTCCGCCGCGGCCGGCGAATGGGCGGGGTCACCCTCGTCGTCTTCCTGCACGAGCGTCAGCGTGAACGGCAGCGTCCCGCGCGCGTTGGCCTGGGTGATCGCCAGCCGAACGGCGTTCACCTCGTTGATGCCGAACTGCGCGTTCGCGCCGGAGAGCGGGCCTTCGAACCCGATCCCGTAGACCGGTTTCGCGGCCGGCGTGCGTGCCGCCGCACCGGCCACGTCGGCGGTGAGGGTCGCGGTACTTGCGGCAGCGACGAGCGTGGCCGCGGCGATCAGGGAGGTCCAACGCAGATCGAACGTCACTCGGGGCCTACTTCTCGACGGTGGTCTGGGACGCGTGCGAGGTTGATCATGCACGGCGTTGCACCAACCGGCAACGGCAGCCGTCGATCCGCCCAAGATCGTGGCGGGCCTTCTTGGCGACGGTGCGCAACGCCCCCGCGGGACCGCCGCGTCGCGAACCGGGCGCGGCTTGCTCAGCCGCCGGCTCCCTCGAGAGCTTCGCCAGCCCGGCTCCGTTCCAGGATCCATGCGCTCCACCGCGCGTCGGCCGGCCGGCCGGGCAGATCGAGGACGGTGGACACGGTGATGACGAGGCCGGTGGCGAAGAAGGTGCGAACCTGCCGCGCATCCGCACCGGTCCGGCGGGCCACCAGCCGCTGGAGCCGTAGGTAGCGGTGGCGGACGGCCGCCCGGACCTCGTCGTCGGCCGCCGCCGCGTACCCCTGGAACATCACCAACCCGACGTCCGGGCGCCGCTGCAGCAGCCGCCGGTACCCCTCGCCCAGGCGGATGAGGTCGGGTTCGGCGGCCTCGAACGCGGCTGCCACCTGATCGAAGGCATCCTCGACGGCGACGATGAACAGCCTGCGCTTGGTGCCGAACAGCTGCACGATCCGCGGGTGGGAGATGCCGACGTGGGCGGCGATTGCGTCCAGCCGCGCTCCAGCGAGACCGTGGGCGCCGAACTCGACCGCCGCGGCCCGCACGACCTCCGCCCGCCGCGCCGCGTCGGGCTTGCGCACCACCACCGACGCGGGCATCAGGCCGGGCTGAACATCTGGGCCAGGACGTAGCGGTGGTCGTACAGGCAGCGGTACGCGCGGATGAGGCCGTCCGCGCCGAGCTCTAACCGGTCGTCGCCGTGGAACTCGACGCGCCTCTCGGCGCCGGCGAGCGTGCCGGTGAAGTGCCACGCGACGAGTACGGCGCGGCGCGTCACCTCGGCGTACAGGCCCACGCGGGTGAAGGCGTAGTCGGGGAACGACTGGGCCATGTGCGTGACGAAGCCCCGGATGGGTGCCCGGCCGAACACCGTCGCGCCGAGCGCCGGCTCGTCATAGACGAGATCCTCGGCGCACAGCGCGGCCACCGCCGCACCGTCGTGCGCGTTCCATGCCGCCGCCCACCGCTCGCAGAGCGCCTCGACGGCGACGATGTCGTGAGCAGCCATGTCGGCCGATGTCGTCATCGCTCTAACTTACTGGTTAGTAAGCTCGCTGGGCCAGCCCCAAGCCTCAAGCTGGTGCTGGAGGACGAACGAGGCGGCCCCCTGACCCCAGATCCGACTCGACCGTGCTCCGAGGCGGATAGCCGAGCGGATCGCGATCAACACCTATCGCTCGGGGTTTTCGCGCCGTAGTCTCGCCCTACCACAGGCCCGCAGCGGTGACGGGGGTCCGCATGACAGCGCACGAGTCCTTGAGACGAGCTGACTGGTCGTTCTGGGTCCCAGCGGTGTTCACCGTGCTGGCGGCGGTAGCCACGGTCGCGTCCATCATCGACCCGCGCTGGATCGAGGATTCGTTCGGCGCGAGTCGCGACGGCGGTTCCGGCCAGTCGGAGTGGTGGATCGCCGCTATATGTGCCGTGATGGCGGTCGCGTCGGCGGCCGTCACCGCGTTGCGATGGCGCGCGCTCCGGCCCGAGGCGGGCTGATGCCAACTCCCCGCCGGCGACCGGCCGGCGCGACAGACAAGACAGACGAGGGGCTCGACGTCGCCGCAACGGCCGGGGCCAAGAAGTCCGCGCGGCCGAGCCGCGCCGAACTCGATCGGCGCGAGAAGGCACATTCGACGACGCGCAAAGCGAAGGGCCCTCAGCGACCCGCCTCGGGTCGCGTGCCCCGCGACGCCGATTCCGCGAGTGATCTTGCGCCGGACGTTGCGCCGACCGACCCTTCCTGATCATGGTCACGCTGCGCGAGAACATCGGCCTCGACGACGCCGCAACCGGCACCCAAACCGGCACCGTCGGCGAGCCCAGCGTCGCCGTGTCGCGCACGGGCCTGTTCGTCACCGGGAACTGGTTCGCCACCCGTTCTTCCGACGCCGGCGCGAGCTGGACGTTCGTCGACCCCTTCAGCGCCTTCGCGCAGGACCGCGGCATGTTCTGTTGCGACCAACTTGCGTTGTGGGTGCCCAAGATCAGGACGTGGGTCTGGCTGCTCCAGTACTCGCGTTCTGGCGAGAGCAACATCGTCCGCATCGCGGTGAGTAGGGATGCCGAGGCCTGGCGTAGCTGGGAGGTGACGCCGACCAGCGTCGACGCGACCTGGACCAAGGCGTGGTTCGACTACCCCGACCTTGCCGTGTCGGACGGGCATCTGTGGGTTTCGTCGAATCAGTACTCGACCGACGACAGGTGGCTGCGCGCGGGCGTGCTTCGCTACCCGCTCGACGCGATCGAGCGCTTCGCGGCCGGACGCATCGACGCCGTACCGCGGGAGAACTGGTCGACCCGTGAGCATGGTTCGCTGCGCTTCGTCGTCGGCGCGGGCGACACGATGTGGTGGGCGAGCAACGACGCAGCGTCACGCTCGCTCGCTGTGTTCGCGTGGCCGGACGCCGCGGGCACGGTCGAGACATGGGACGTCCCGGTCGCCGCCTGGGACGACACGGATTACACCTCCCTGGGGCCGGGAAACTCGCAGTGGCTCTCGCGCTGCGACGACCGGGTCACCGGTGGTTGGCGCACCGCCGGGCGGGCTGGGCAACCGGCGAGGCTCGGCTGGCTTTGGACCGCGGGACGCGGCGCCGACCGGCCGCATCCCTACATTCGCGCCGTGACCCTGGCCGAAGCCGATCTGCGGGTGGTTGCCCAGCCCGATCTGTGGAGCCCGAACGGCGCCTGGGCCTATCCGGCCGCCGCGCCGAACGCCCGCGGTCGCGTTGGGATGACTGCGTTCTGGGGCAGTTCCACCGAGTTCCCGACGCATACGGTGGGCGTGCTGGACACGTCCGGTATCGGATGGACGACGGCGCGCACCGCGGCCTCCACACACCCTCCGCAGGACGGCAAGTGGGGCGACTACCTGACCGTGCACCCGCACCCGCGACGCCCAACGTCCTGGGTCGCCAGCGGGTACACGCTGCAGGGGGGCCAGGACCGCCGCAACATCGAGCCGCGGGTCGTCTGCTTCCGCGCCTGATCGCTCACACCCGCGGCGTGACCCGAACGATCCGCCGAGCGCACTGGACGCGTGCTTCGGGGCCGAGATCAAGAAAAAGCAGATGAAACCCCCATTCTCCTTCCGCCCCGCGGCCGACGGGTCTCTAATGGTCGTTGGCGTGGAGAGCTCGCCGGCTCCATCCTCCTGCGGACACCGAGGCGCGAATGGCTGCTCGCGACGTCCCGGCCACGGACATCAGGACCTTGGTCAAGGATGCCTCCATCCTGCGCCGCCTCCCGACGGCCGGGCGCCTCCAGCCCGGCGAACTGCCCAAGAAGACCCTGACCTTCAAGGCAGCCGAGGCGACCCGCGTCCTCAAGGAGGTCATCCGGTTCGTCGCCGACGTCCCGAGGGGCACCTCCCCGATCGTCGTCTGGACGCAGGACGGCAGCGAGCTGTGGGTCGACATCTCGACCGTCTCGCTCGCCGCCGCCCCCGGGCTGCTCCGCGTCGGGGTCAAGGTCGGCTGCGACCAGCTGCCCGAGCCCGCGGTCATCGTCGTGCCCTTCGGCGTCGGCACGGAGGACGCGCCGACCGGCCTGGTCATGTCGAGCCTCGACCGGCTCGCCGGGCCCGCGATCGTCACCGAACGGTGGACGCATGCGCTCACCGCATTCGCCTGGGAGGCTGTCCTCGAGCTTGCGAGCCGCCTCTGCGCGCAGCTCGGCACCGACGGCAGCGGGCACGCCCTCATCCCGGGCTCGATCGGCGCCGGCGCCTCGACGGTGCTCATCCAGCCGATGTCCCGCAACGACCTGTCGCGGCTCGGGCGCCCCTCGTGACGATCACCCAGGACGGGCTCGGCGCCTTCGGGCACCTCGCCCAGGCGCTCGGGATCACCGACGGTTCGTCGGCCAACGGTGCCTGGTTCGGCGACCCGATGGGGACGGGCAGCAACCCGCACGGCCTCACGACGATCATCGCCGACGACGACCAACGGAATGCGCTCGTCGAGTTCGTGGACGAGGCGCTCGGGCCGCCGGACCTCCACCGCGAGGGCGAGCAGAAGTGGATCCCGCTGTTCGTCGACACCTCGCCGGCGATCGCGATCTACGCCGTCGTCGAGCCGATCGCGGGAGCCGTCCGCATCGGCGTCGGTCTCGAGCACACCGCGGGGACCGGCGTCCCGAACGTCAAGACGACGATCCACGTCCCGGTCTTCCACGTGAAGCGGCACGGCCAGACCGACCCGCAGGCCGTCGTCCCCGACCTGCCGGACTGGCTCCAGCTCGGCCGCCCGGGTGGGCGGATCGCGATCAAGCTCGAATGCACCTTCGCCTCGGCCGCGCCGGTACCGGGCGAGGCGTACCTGCGCGGCGCCGACGTCCAGCTGCTCGTACCGACCTGCGCCAACGACACCGTCGGCTTCCAGCTCAGCCTGCTCGACCTCCAACTCCCCGGCGCGACGACCCCACAGACGCGGACCCTCGACGTCGAGTCGCTGAGCACCCTCGGCGGGGACGTCCTCGAGTTCGTCGTCGGGATGCTGCGCCAGCAGATCGACGCGCTCAACCCCGCCGACCCGGTCGTCCGGCACATCATCGGGCTCGCCGGAATGGTGGGGCTCAACGGGACCGGCGTCCCGCCGATCCCGCTCGCGGACCTCCCGACCCAGGGCGTCCACGCCCTCGTCGCGTGGCTCGAGCAGGTCATCGGCGACGTCCCGACCCGGACCGCGTGGCTCACCGCCCTCGGCAAGCTCGTCGGCGGGACGCCCGACCCGGCGACGACGTCGGTCGGGTTCGCGATCGGGCCGGCCACCCTCCGGCTCGGCGCGCGGGTCACCCCGGGCGCCGCCGGGCACTCGGTCGTCGTGCCGTGGCTCGAGGTCACGTGGTCGCCGGCCCCTGGGACGGCCGACCTGTCGGCCAGCGTCGACCTCATGCGCCTGGACACGGCGACCGGCTCGGTGGCGGCGGTGCCCGGGCTGCGCGCCGAGGCGCTCTTCGGCAACCAGGCGCACAGTGGCACCGCACTGCTGACCGGCACCCCCGGCGTCGGCGGCGTCCGGGTCGGGATCGGGCTCGACGCGGCGCACCGGCCGGCGTTCACCCTCACGCTGCACGACGTCGCCCTGCCCGGCGGGATCACCCACGACGTCGTCGACCTGTCCTCCCCGCAGGCCGCCGTCGCGGCCGTCGACAGCGCGGTGAGCGCGGCGTTGACCGCCGCCCTCTCCGCATTCGGAGCAGCGGCCGCCCCGATCGAGAAGCTCCTCGGCATCGTGCCGCCGGCGAACGTCGGCGCGATCACCGCCTCGGCGCTCATCGCCGACCCGCTCGGCGCGATCCGCGGCTACTGGCACGACCTGCTGACCGTCGACGGAGCGATGGCCGACGCCCTCGGGTCGCTGACCCAGCTGCTCACCGGCACGGTTGCGACCCCCGGGCAACAGGGCACCGCTTCCGACCCGTGGCGGCTCGACATCGCCGCCGGCATCGGCCTGCGGGCCTGGCGCGAGCACGACGGCGTCCACGACGCCGAGCACGACACCCTCGTCGTCGCGCTCGGCGCGGACGCCTCGCTGCCCGTCCTCACCGGCCTCGAGGTCGCGGTCGCTGCCGAGGTCACGCTGCTGCGCGCCGACCTCGCCGCCGGCACCCTCGCCCTCGCCTGCGGCGCCGGCGGCACCGTGCGGCTGCAACCGACCGGAGCCCCGCTCTCCATCGACCTCGAGATCGCGACCGTCACCTTCGCCGGCATCGGTGTGGAGACGGCCTGGCAGCCGGGCCGCGGTCTAACGGCGCGGCTCCTCGGCGACGGGCTCACCGTCGCGTACGTCGACCCGCGGACCCTGGCGCGTCGCAGCCACGGCATCCCGTTGCCGCAGTTCGCGGCCGACGGCCGGGTGACGTTCACGCCGGACTGGGACGAGGTCGAAGGTCTCGTCACGGCCCTGCTCGGACGCGCCCGGTCGGACGTGATCGGTGTGCTGCTCGACCTCGTCGGCTGGCGCGGCACCGGCGCGCACCTCCGCCTCGGTGCGCTCATCGCCGACCCGGGCACGGCCATCGCGTCCTGGCTGCTCGACCTCTCGCTCGACTGCGTCAACATCCGGACGGCGCTCGGGCCGGTCGCCTACCTCCTGAGCGGCGGCTCCCTCAGCGCGCCGCTCGGCAACGGCCGGCCCGAAGACGCATTCCGCTGCCCGGTCGCCGGCGTGCCCGCCGCACCCGGCATCGCCGTCTGGACCGTCCCCGGCTGCCCGCCACTCGCGCAGCTGAGCATCGGTGTCCACGCCGACCTCGTCAACGGATTCACCGTCCCGGACGCCCCCGCGATCGCCCGGGCGCTCATGTCCGCCGGGCCGAGCATCCCGAGCCTCGGCGACCTGCTCGTCGGCCGCACCCGGCTCGGAGACGGCCTGACCTCGCTCGTGACCCGCTGGACCGGCACCGACGGCCTCGTCGGTGCCCCCACGACCGCGCCGGCCGGCGTGACGCAGAACGTGCTCACCGGCCTCTCCTACGACGAGCTCGTCGCGAATGGCCGGACCGGCGACCGCATCCTCGACGGCGTCGGCGTACCGACCGACACCGTCGTCCACGTCGGGTGCGAGGCGGGCTGGCTGACCGCCCAGCCGCCCTCCCGGAGTATCGATGCGACCTCGCTGAGCCCGGCCGCGATGGACGCGACCGGGACCGGGGCGTGGTTCGTCCAGCTGCCGACGCCGGCCGCCGTCGCGGGGGAACGACCCGACCACGACCGGGTGGCCGCCCTCGCCGCCCGGCTCACCACCGTCCTCGCCGGGCGGACCGCCGACGTCGTCCTCGTGGGGTACGGCGCGGCGGGCGCGGCGGCCATCCGCGCCGCGGCCGGGCAGGCGCACGTCAAGGCCGTCGTCACCGTCGGCACGCCCTGGGCCGCACTCGCCCTGACCTCGCTGACGACCGGCCTCGGCGGTGACGCGATCCGCTTCCTCGACCGCCTCGTGCCGGACCCGTTGCCGGTGTGGACGGACACCCTCGCCGCGATCGGCACCGATGCGCTGCGCCGCGGCCAGCAGCTCGTTCGCCGCACCCTCGCTACCCAGTCCCCCGACGACCTCCCGTCCGCGATGGGCGAGACACTCCCGGCCGGGGTCGAGGTCCACGCGGTCTTCGGGGGGCTGCTCGACGGCGACGTCCGCGCCGCGCTGGCCAGCGTCGCGGCCGCGGGCATCGCGAGCCGCTCGGCCGACCTGGACGCCCACGTCGCGGCGACGACCGGGCCGCCGACCGAGGTCCACGTCGGCGTCGACCTGCCGGTGCTCGACCTCGACCTCGGCGGCCTGCTCGTCGGCGTCGGCGCCCGGGTCGACCTCGCCTCGGCGCGTCGCGCCACCCCGCACGTCCAGACGCTCAACGAGGTGTACCTCGACCTCCACCTCGGGGTGACCGACGGCTGGCTCGTCGGCGGCCCAGGCGCCGGGCAGCAGGACCTCGCCGTTCGGTGGCTCGAGGCGCAGGTCCACCTGCCGCTCTCCGGTGGCGACGGCCGCACCGAGTTCGTCCTTCACGAGGCGCGCGCGTTCACCGCCTACCGCGAGGCGTGGGTCGTCAATGCCGACGGCGACGGCGGCGCCGCCACGACGGCGCTGCCCGAGGTCAAGATCCTGCTCTCGGAGGTCGGGGCACGGCTGCGCGCCGCCTCCCCCGAGCTCGCCGACCTGCTGACCCGGCTCGGCGTGCTCCGGCTCGACGGCGTCGACCCCGATGCGATCGACCACCTCCTCCGCGACCCCGCCGCAACCCTCCGCCCACGGGTCCGGGCAGCGTGCGCCGAGATCGCCGCCGACCTGCGGACCCTCGCCGGCCTCACCTCGCTGCCGGCGGGTCTCGCGACGACCGCCGTCCGGATCGGCGACGGAGACCACCACGTCGACCTCGACCTCGCGACCGGCCGGATGACCGGCGAGGTGACGCTCACCGTCGACGGGCTGCCCCCACTCACCCTGACCCTCGACGCCGGCCCGGCCGGGGTCACCGCGACCGCAGCGCTCGGGGCATTCGCGGCCGGTGTCGGAGGTGCTCGGCTCGTCGGCTCGGTCGGCACCGGCGGGGCGGGGCTCGCGGTCGAGACCCGTGCGCCGGGCGCCGCGAGCGCGACGACCTGCACGCTCTACCCCGCGGTCGACACGGCGGGACTCACCCGGCTCGCGACGGTCGTCGTGCCGGCGCTCGTCGGCCAGCAGCTCGCGCGCTGGTGCCGCAGCGAGGCGAGCGAGGAGGGGCTCGCCCTGCTCGACGCCGGCCTGTCGGCACTCGGGGTGCTCGGTCCGGCCGCGCCGTCGGGCGCCCGGGACGTCATCCTCCCGACCGGCCTGTTCACCGACCCCGGCGGCTGGCTGCGCACCGCCGCCGACCCGCTCGCCGCCGGAGCCGCCCTCCTCGAGGCGCTCGCCCCCGTTGTCGTCCCCACCCGCCCGAACGGCGTCGCCGGCTGGCCGCTCGGCAACGGCCTGACGATCACCTACGCGATGAATGCCGGGCACCTCGACCTCGGCGCGACCCTCGAGCTGCGCCCGTCGGTCGGCGGACAGGCGCTGACGATCGGCGTGACCGGCGGCCTGTCGATCACGTCCGCCTTCGCGGTCACGCCGCTGCTCGACGCCGAGGTCCTCGTCGGCGGGCCCGGGCTCCGGCTCCAGATCGCGCCGACGACGACCCTCGACCTCGTCCGCACCGCGCCGGCGACCCCGATCCGGCTCTACCCGGCGGGCGCGGGCCTCGCCGACGCGATCGGTGCCGCGGCCGAGTCGGCGATCCGGGTCGCGCTCAACGCCCTCGTCGCGCACCGCAACGACGGCGCGGCGACCCCCGTGCGCGCCGTCGCGCGCGCGGTCCACGAGCTCGGCACCGGGCTCGACCTGCTCGTCGCCGACGAGTTCACCGACGGCAAGATCGCCGCCTTCGTGAGCCCGAGCCCGGCTGCCTACCTCGAGGCGCACCTCGCCGGGGTCGTCACCGCCGGGGTCAGCGCCCTCGCCGAGGCGCTCGACCCGACGCACACCCACGTCCAGGTCGCGGCGCCGTCCGGCGGCGTCCGGCGGATCACCTTCGGGACGACGACCCAGATCCACGTCGACCTCGACGGGACGGCGCCGGCGATCTCGATCGGCGGCGACATCGCGCTGCACGACCAGGCCGCCGCGCTCATCGGCCACGTCGCGCTCGAGGAGCTGCGGCTCAGCCCCGCGGGGGTCCGGGTGGCGCTGCGCGCCGGTCCGTTCCACATCCCCGCCGGACCTGTCGTCATCCGCCCGATCGTCGTCGTCCGGGCCGGCGTGACGGGCGCCGGCTTCGACCCGCTCGTCGGGGTCGGCGTCGGCGTCGACGACGCGGGCGCCGGCTCGGTCGAGGTGCGGTTCGCCCCGAGCGGGGTCCACCTCTACGCCGTCGACCGGACCGCGGGCGCGGAGACGAATGCGAGCAGGCTGCCCGCCGACACCGCCCCCCGGCTCCTCGGCGTCGCGCTCGACCTCGCCTCCAGCATCCTCACCCGGCAGCTCGGCACCGTCGTCACGAGCCGCGCCACCGGAGTCCTCCAGAACGTCGTCTTCACCGGCGGCGGGACCCAGATCGACACGAGCCTGTTCGCCGACTTCGCGCACCCGGAACGACTGCTCCACCGGCTCGAGGTCCTGCTGTGGAATGCCGCAACCGCGCCGCCGCTGCACGGCGGCGACCCGGCCGGCCTGCGGGTGACGATCGCCGACACGGTGGTCCTCGGGCTCGTCAGCGAGGACATCGGCGGCGGGCACAAGCAGCTCGGGATCAACGTCGACCTCAAGCCGGGCAAGTCCTTCAGCTTCCCCACCGCCGGCGTGACCGTCGCCCTCGAGGTCAAGGCCGACTGGATCACCGGCAACGTCCCGTCCGGGCTGTCGATCTTCGTCCTCGAGGGGAGCGACGTCGACCACCTGCGCATCTCCCCCGCATTCTCCGTCGCGGGGCTCGGCGT